>JAAUYE010017713.1_pt1 | contig 12945 bp, 13 predicted proteins | sample 7278081 | NCBI WGS metagenome assembly JAAUYE01 (sample SAMN14350131, study PRJNA611818) | marine sediment metagenome | isolation source: surface marine sediment (0.6m) | place: French Polynesia: Moorea | collected 2018-08
CCATCGCGCAACTTTAGCATCAGACCCGGCCGCTCCGCTCCTGCGGCTCGATATTCCGCGGGGGCATAAGCGACCCTAGAAATCGATTCGGACGTCGCCGCGCACCAGCTCCTCCGCCTTTTTGAGGTCCGCCTGCAGGTCCTCGAGCTCCTGCGCCAGGGGGTCGGCGAGCATCGCCGCCCGGACATCGAGCTCGAGCGCGGGCAGCGCGACCGGCTGCACCGGGCGTTCGATTGCGGCTCGCGGCACCGCAACCGGTTCGTCCGGCTCCATGACGTTCAGCACCGCGATGACCGCGAGCGCGGCCGCGACACCCGTCAGGCTGCTGGCCAGCCAGAACCAGGCCGGGCGGCGCTTTTGCTCACGCGGCCGCGGCGACTCCGGCTCGATGCCGCGGAGCGACGCCTGTATCCGGCTGTCGAGTTGCGCGGAGATCTCCGCGTCGATCCTGTCTGCGTCTTCGCGCAGTTTCCTCGTGAATTTATCCATAGGCTTCACTTCCGGCATTGCCGGCCGTAGCGTTCATTTCCGCCTCCAGCGCCCGCCGGCCCCGGAGGAGATTGACCTTGGTCCACGATGACGAGCGTTCCAGGACGCCCGCGATATCGCGCACCGACATGTCTTCGACGTAGCGCAGCCACATCGCCGCGAACACCTCGTCCGAGAGCACGCGTTTCGCGCTGCGCCACAGGTTGTCGCGCTCGGATTCCGCGAGGCAATGCGCCAGCGGGTCGGCGCCGTCATCTTCGTGGTCGCCGAGCTCGGCCATGTTCTCCGACCGCAGTCGCCCCGCGTTGCGAATCGCGATGCGGTAGAGCCAGGTGCTGAAGCGCCACTGCGGGTCGTAGGAACCGAGGTAACGATAGGCGCTGATCAGCGTGTCCTGCAGCGCATCCTCGGCGTCCGCATGGTTCGTGCAGCGCGTTAGCAGGAAGCGGAACAGGCCCTCGCGGTAACTGCGGACGAGCTCGGTGAACGCCTCCACGGAACCACCTTTGGCGGCATCGATGAGTTGCAGCTCATCGCTCACGATCGCGGCTAGTCGTCCAGTGCCGCCGTAACGCTGTCGGGGTCCAGCGCCAGCTTGATGCTGAGCGACGACCCGTTCACGGCCACCTGCGTGCCCTGCAGGAATTCGGCGACCTCGGGGTCCATATCTTCGCTGAACATGGCCAGGCTCAGCAGGCCGCGCACGATGCTGGCGAGCGACTCCGCCATCTCCGGCTGGGTGGCAATCAGCTGCGTCTCGACCGCGAGCTTGCCGGCTATGTCGGCAATCATCACCGCAACCTGCTCGGTGTTCTTCAGGATGTTCGACTGCCAGCCGCCGTCGCCCTGGTCCTCGATCTGGTCTGCCTGTATGCCCGCCTGGATAAGGCTCTTCTCGGCCGTGAGTACAATCAGCGTGCCGTTTTCGGTGCTGCGCTTCGGCAGCTTGCCTTTGTTGTCGATCAGTTGCTGCATCTGCTCGCGCGACGACGTGGCGAGGATGCGGTCCGTCAGAGCGAAGGTGAAGTACACCCCGTTCTCGAATGAATCCACCTTGATGTCGCCGTCATTAGCGTGCTTGTCGCCTTGCGCGTAGTAGAACGTCTTGCCCTTGTGCTCCAGGGTGTCGAATTCGTCGGCACCCGCCGCCAGGGCGAGCAGCTTGTCCCGGGTCTCCTGGCTGATATCGCCCTGGATGACGACCACCGCGCCGCTCTCCTCGGCCGAGAACGCGACGATGCTGTCGGCTTCCCTGTCCAGGTCGATGCCGGCTTCCTCGTGAAGCTCCGTGAAGACCTCGCGCTGCAGCCAGGCGTAGATCGGCTTGCCGGCATCCGAAGCGCGCATCTCGTCGAAGTCGGCGTGGAAATACCAAGTCGACGTCGCGGGCAGGCCGGAGGCCGCGAGCTCCGCGGTCGCGAGACCGGGGACAGCGAGCAGCAGCACCAACGTCCAGTATTTCGAAAAGCGCATGATCGGGTTCCTCTGATAGATCATCTGCAGGCTTATAGCGCCCGTCCGCGCGATTGGTTACAAAAACCCGGTCAGGGCGCGCGCCTGCCGCCCAGCCGGCTCACGACCACGGTCGCAACGGCCGCGACGATGAAGCCGGGAATCGCCTCGTATAGCCCGTATGCGCCTTCCTTGAAGAACTGAACCCAGATCACGCTGGTCAGGAAACCGCCCAGCATGCCGGCGACCACACCGGCGCCTGTTGTGCGCTGGTCGTACAGGAGCGCGAGGACGACCGGTCCGAACGCAGCGCCGAGGCCCGACCAGGAGAACAGCACGAACCAGAAGATCAGCTTGTTCTCGGCCATGTACACGGCCACGAACACCGCGATCACGCCGATGATGACGGTCACGACCTTGCCGTAACCCGCCAGCGTCGCGTCGCTCTTCGGGCTGCCGAGTATCTTCTGCATCGTGTCCCGCACGATCGACGAGGAGGCGAGCAGCAGCAGCGAATCGACCGTCGACATGATCGCGGACAGCACGATGACAAGCAGCAGGCCCGTCAGGAGCGGCGGGAAAAGCTCGCTCGCGAGGGTCGGGAACACCTGCTCGGCGTCATCGAGACCCGGGAATAGCGCGCGCCCGGCGATGCCGGCGGTCACGGCGCCGAACAGGAAGATGAACAACACCACGATCGAAACGATGCGCGCCTTCCTGAGCTCTTCTTCGTCGCGCGCGGACATGTAGCGAATAAGCATTTGCGGCACGCCCAGGAACGGCAGGCCGATCGCCGCGAAGCTGAGTGCGGCGACGAGTCCGCCGGTGCTGCCGTCGAGCACCGCGAACATGTCGGTGAACGCGGGATCGTAGGCGTCCAGGGTCGCCAGCATCCGGTCCCAGCCGCCGGCGGCGTTGATCGCAACCAGCGGCACCGCGATAAGCCCGGCCAGCATCAGCACGCCCTGCACCACGTCGGTATAGGACACCGCCTTGTAGCCGCCGACGAAGGTGTAGCCGATGATGATGACCGCGCCGATCATCACGCCGGCGCGGTAGTCGAGGCCGACGAAGCCGCTGAAGGCTTTGCCGGTCGCAACCATCTGCGCGGACACGTAAGTCGTGACCATGACCGCGATGATCGCGACCGCCACGCCGCGAATCAGGTGCCAGCGATCGTCGAATTTCGCCGCCAGCACGTCCGGCAGCGTGATCGAGTCGGTCTCGTCGCTGAGCCGTTTCAGCCGGCGGGAAATGAAGCCCCAGGAAGCGGCGATGCCGATCATCTCACCGACGATGACCCAGTAGGCCTGGGCGCCGACCGCGTAGCCCATCCCGGTGAGCCCGAGCAGCAGCCAGCCGCTCTCCCCGGTCGCGTTGGCGCTGAACGCGACCACCCAGTACGGCAGCTTCTTCCCCGCGAGGTAGAAGCCTTTGAGCGTATGGGTTTCCTTGCGGCTCCAGACCGCGAGCGCGGCCAGCGTTGCCAGGTAGCCGACGAGTACGGCAACGGTGACCGTCATTCGTCGTCAGCGGTCGCGTCGGGTTTCGAGATACGGCCGGCTATGATGCCTGCGACCAGCAGGAAGACACCGATGCCGAACAGGTACTCCGGCCAGGAACGGGTGACGCCGCAGTAGATGATGAGCACGATGTTGACGACCTGGAAGGCATTGATCAGGTTGCTCTTGCGCTTCACGGCTTTCGGGAAGCGAATGCGGGACACCATCAGCAGCGCCAGCACGAACAGCAGCACGGGCAGGTAGAGGTTCAGCGGCATGACCTCCGCGATCTGCTCATGGTGCAGGAGAACCAGCACGAGCGAGGAGCACATCCCGCCGCCGGCCGCGGTGATCGGGATGCCGACGAACCAGCCGCGTTCCGGTTTCGAGGTAGGCAGGTTGAAGCGCGCAAGGCGCAGCGCGCCTGCGAGGGCAAACACGCCGGCTGCGACGGCCAGCACCGTGAATTGGCCCGAGTCGTATTCGATACCGCCGATCTGCACGCCGGCGTTCAGGACCAGTATGGCGGGGGCGACGCCAAACGCGATCAGGTCCGCCATGGAATCGAACTCGGCGCCGAAGCTCGAGGTTGCTTTCAGCACTCGCGCGGCCACCCCGTCCATGGTGTCGAGCAGGCCGCACCAGACGATCATCCAGCCAGCCAGTTCGAGGTATTCACGACCGCCGAGTTGGGTCGTGACGATGGACGCGATCCCCAGCAACAGGCTCGCCGCCGTGAAACTGTTCGGGATGGTGTAGCGGAGGACGTTATTCAAGAGCGGCGCATGTCCGTGCGGCGGAACCGCCGTCCATTCTGCACACGGTGGCCGACATTATCCAGCCGCCGGTCAGCCCCCGAACGGGGACCGGATACCCATGCCGCCGCCGCTGCCGGTGATGCCCATCGGCCCTCGCGGCAACACCAGCTGTATGCGCTGGCCGTTGCGCTCGACGTCCACGATCACGTCCTCGCCGGACTCACCGGAGAACGCCATCGATCGCAGTTCGTTCATCGTGAAGATGCGTTTGCCGTCGTAGCTCAGGATCCGGTCGCCGGGCTGCAGCCCGGCGCGGTTGGCGGGCGACTCGCCGATCACCTCGCGGACGGTGACGGACGCCTGGCCGCCCTGCGACGTAAGGTATTTCTCGTAGTCGGCGTCGCCGAGGCGATCGCGCAGGCCCGCCTGGTAGTCCGATGCCCACTCCCAGGCATTGAAGCTTTCACCGTTCTGCCGCGCTTCGTACTCGGCCTGCAGCGCGGCCATGCGGATTTCGTCCTCGAGTCCGAGGATCTGCCGCGCCCTGCCCTCGGTAAAGCCGCCCGCGACGAGCTGCTCTATGCGCATCTCTTCCCGGTTCCGCATTCGCCCGCCGCGGTCTTGCCGCGCCGCGCGCTGCACCCGCGCCTGCTCCCTGGCCTGGCTATTCTCGGCGAGCGTACGCAACAGCTCGTCCATCTCGGGCGAGTCGAAGCGCTCGAGCTCCGCGTACAGGCCGTGCAGCTGCTCCTCGAGCACCAGCCGGGCGTCGCGTTCCCCGGCAATGGCCCGTTCCAGTGCGGCGATGCGGTCCTCGAGCGGCGCCGATTCGTCGAAGCCGCCTCCCGCGTAAGTGGATTCGGCCTCGGCACTCGGCGGAGGCGCGTCCCTGCCGGTCCATGCGCCTGCCGCGAAACCCGCTGCAAGGCTGATAATGATGGCAACGATTGTCCTGTTCATGGGCTTCGGGTGCTTCGGGGGTCGGACCTGCGTAATCGCATAATCACAATCACTATTGACCTCAAATCAGCTCACTTAGTGCCGTTAATCCGGCGTTTTCGAGCCTCGAAATAGGGCATTAGCCAGTCGAGATGCTGGTGACCCGATACAAAATTGCATTTTTACCTGTGGAATCCAAGGATTAAGGCATCCATGGGCCCGCTTTGTAGCGAAAAAATCATAAATATCAATTACGTATGTCGGTCCGACCCCGAACGCGTTACTCCGCATAGCGCGCCGCCACGACCTCCGCGGGGCAGGAACCGCCGCTATACGGGCCGAGGCCCGTGTTGATGCTCGCAATGGCGTCCGGCGCGATCGTCCCCGGGATGGCCTGCCGGACGCTCTGCGCGCGACCGGCCGCGTCCGTGTAGCGGATCTCGACCTGCACGCCCTCGATGGCCCAGGGGGTGGTGTTCTTGACCGACACGACGAGGTTGCCGGCGCTATCCGCGTCGCAGCGTCGAGGAATGACCTCGCCCGGGGCCTCGGGCAGCTGCAGGCGCTGCAGCCTTTGCGTCGCCGCCTGGCCGATCTCCCCACCGCTCTGCGCGACGATCGCGTAGTGCTCCATCGCCTTGCGATTGTTGCCGCGCTCCGCCTCGATGTCGCCGAGCACAAAGTGCGCCGGCCCGGTCGGCAGCATCTCGACGCTCCGCTCGAGATCCGCCTTCGCTCCGTCGAGGTCCCCAAGTTCCTTTTCCGCGAGCCCGCGACGCAAGTAGTAGTAGAAGTAGTTGTCGCGGCGGCGGATCGCGCTGTCGTAGTTCTTGGTCGCCATGTCGAACTTGCCGTCCACCGAACGGACGTCGCCGCGCAGCGCGTAGAAATGCCCCTCGTCGGGGAACAGATCGATCGCTTTCTCGGCCGCCGCCAGCGCTTTGTCGGTCTCTTTTTTGGCGAGCGCCTTTTGCCCCTCGTCATAGGCGTCGTAAGCGGGTTTCACCGCCATCGTCTTCTTCATCGCTGCCTGGTAGCGCTCGACGCCCATCGTGCCGCCGGGCGGCAGCTCGGCCGCGGTCTTGCGGTTGGCTTCGACGCGAGCCGGCGACGGCGGGTGGCTGGCAAACAGGCCGCTGAGCCAGTCGCTCTCCCGGCCCTCGCTGAGGCGCACGAAGGTCTCCTGCAGAGTCACGGCCCCGGCCGGGTCGTAACCGGCGCGCGACATATAGGTCATGCCGTACCTGTCGGATTCGAGCTCGGCGCTGCGGCCGTAAGTGGAACTCAGGAGCTGCGCGCCGACGGCCGCGCCGCCCACCGCGAACTGGCCGAAATTGCTGTCGCCCGTCACCATCGCGGTGGCGAGGACCGCGCTCTGCAACAGCACACCGCGCGACATCTGCTGCGCCGAGTGCTTCGCGGCCGCGTGCACGATCTCGTGCCCGAGTACCGCCGCTAGCTCGGCCTCCGAGTTCAGCTCGGTCAGCAGGCCGCGGTTGATCGCGATCTTGCCGCCCGGCAGGGCCCACGCGTTCGGCACCGAGTTGTTAAGCACCACGAACTCGTACGGCAACGGCCGGTCGCTCACGGCCGCCAGCTTGTTGCCGACTTCCTGCACATAGGCCGTCAGTTCCGGGTCGATGTCGTAGAGCCCGCCCTCGGCCTGCTGCATCGGCGCATAGTTCTGCTCGCCGATCGCAAGTTCCTGGGCCTCGCTTACCATCATGAAATCCGCCTTGCCGGTGACCGGGTTGACCGCGCAACCCGACAGCGAGGCGGCAAGGACGACGAGTGCCAGAAGTTTCCTGTTCATTCCCATACAGTGCTACCGGAATGGCGCCGTATCAAGGGGCTCGAGGTCCCGCCGGGAAGCGTCGACTCTCGCGCTCTCGCCGCTTCGTAGGTGGAAACCCCGATTACGCCCCGCACGCCCGCCACGCATGATATCTGCGGCTACAAGAGGTGACCTGACCATGCGCATCAAACTCGCCCGGATCCTCGAGGAATTGCGGGAAGACCATCGCAACCTCGGCCGCCTGCTCGACGTGCTCGAGAACGAGTGCCGCGACGTGCCGGCCGAAGGGGAACCGGACATGGATCTCCTGCACGACATCATGCACTACATGACGGTCTACCCGGACGCCATCCACCACCCGCGCGAGGACCTCGTCTACGCCGCAATGCGCGAACACTGCGAAGACCTCGCCGAGGGCCTCGAGAACGTGCCCGCCGATCACGAAGAGATCGCGGAGCTCGGCGCGACCCTGCGCAATGACATCGAGGCGATCATTTCCGGGGCTGCCGTGACGCGGCAGCACCTGCTCGAGGACCTCGTTAACTACGTCGGCCACCTGCGGCGCCACATGGAGTGGGAGGAGAAAGACCTGTTCCCACGCGCGGATTCCCTCGCGAAGGAGAACGAGACGGCAGAGATCGACGTCAGCCAGCACCTGGGCGAGGACCCGGTCTTCGGCGCCACCACCGCCAAGTCTTTCTCGAACCTGCTGGCCAACCTGGAGCGCGCCAGCTAGGTCGATTGCCTCAGAAATACCAGGCGAGTTGGGCGAAGATGCCCGGCCCGCTGGACAGGTACTGGCCCGGACTGCTCTCGACGCCCCCGAATTCGCTGCCCGACGGCCCGATCGGCACGTTCAGGCTGCCGAGAAACGTCATGTTGTCGGAAAGGCTCAACGAGGTGACGACCTGCAGCAGCGCACTGGGGTCGGCGATATTCGCGAGCACCGTCGGCGTCAGCGTCCAGAGCGGCGTCATCTCGACGAGCACGCTGCCCGCCGCGTAGTGGCGGCCCAAGGTAAACGTCTCGCCCCTCACCACTCGCGCCAGGAGGTCCGGGTTCTCCGCGAGGCTCGCCGGATCGTAGCGGCCGTCCTGCTGGCCGAAGCCGTTGAAGTGGTACTCGAGCGCACCGCTCATGTTGCGGCCGCGCCAGGTCCAGGAGTAGCTCCAGTTGGCGACCAGCTGCGCGTAGGTGTCCGAGTCGGTATCCGTGATCACGAGGTCGCCGCGCAGGACCGCGCCGCCGACACTGAGGGTTCCGCCGAGCCCGAGGACGAGGTCGTCGTAATGCCCGGCCAGCAACAGGTCGTATTCCGCGCCCCCGGCGAATCCGTGGTACTTGAACGCGGTCGTGGCCTGCTCCTGCTCGACATCACCGTTCAGCGGATCGCGGCGCAGGACGACGGCGACCTGCAGGTCGTTGCCGCTGTCCTGCAGGTACTGCAGGTAGAGCATGTCGTCGCCGGCCTTGTACTCGGTATCGATCGTTGCGGGATCGAAGGGATTGACGAGATCCATCGGCGCGTAGAACAGACCGTTGCCCCAGGAGATCGCCTGGCGGCCGACGCGGATTACGGCCTTCTCGCTCGCGTAGCCCGCCCAGAAGCGGTCGAGTCGGTGCAACAGGGCCGCGTTGTCGCGATCGTGCACGACCTTGGTGAAATCGAACAGCCGCCGCGCGTCGTCCGGCAGGCGCGGCACGAGCAGGTCGACCTCGGGCGGCAAATCGCGCGTGTATTCGACCCGGTCCCCGTAGAGGCCAATAAGCTGGTAGTCCGCGCTGAACGTCCAGCGCCCCGGCGCCGCGGTGAGATCCAGCCGCAGGTCGCCCTCGACATCCAGGGAACGCTTGCCCGCGATTGGCCGCAGCACGCTGTCCGATGGGATCGCAGTGCCCACGAAGCGCAGCTTGGTGTGCCCGCCCCATTCGTAGGGACTCTCGTCGGCCCCGGCGGCCGTGCCGAGCAATAGCAGCAGCCAGAGTTCAGGCCGCATCCTGGTCGATTTCCTCCACGATGCGGCCGTCGAGCATGCGGACCAGGCGTTTCGCGTAGGCCATCACCCGCTGGTCGTGCGTCGCGATAATGAAGGTCGTGCCGTGATGCTCGTTCAGGTGCTTGAAGAGGTCGATCAGGCCGTCGGCCGTCTTCGAGTCGAGGTTCGCCGTGGGCTCGTCGGCAAGCACCAGCGTAGGATTGGACACGATCGCGCGGGCGACCGCGACGCGTTGCTGCTGCCCGCCCGACATTTCCGACGGCAACCGGTCCCCGAGCCCCTCAAGGCCGACCTCCTCCAGTATCTCCAGCGACTTCGTGCGCCGCTCGGACGCGGGCACGCCCTGCACCTGCATGACGAATTCGACATTCTCCCGCGCGGACAGCACCGGTATCAGGTTGAACGCCTGGAACACGAAGCCGATGCGGTGCAGCCGGAGCTCGGCGAGCTCGCCCTTGCCCAGGTTGTCGATCCGCTGATCGCCAATCCAGACTTCGCCGCTGTCCGGACGGTCGAGTCCCCCGATGGCGTTCAGCAAAGTCGTCTTACCGCCGCCGGATGGCGAGGACAGGCAGACGAAACCGCCCTCCTCGACCTCGATGCTCAGGTGGTCCAGCGCCTTGATGTCCTGTTCACCCTGGCGATAGGTCTTGCACAAGTCTACGCAGCGGACGGCTGTCATCAGTTCACCTTTGTGATTGCCTCGATCGGCTGGAAGCGCGACGCGCGCCAGGCCGGCGACAGGCTTGCGAAAAACCCCATGAGCAGCACGACGGTATTGGCGAGTACGACGTCCTCGAGCCGCAGCTGCGGATAGAGCACGCTCGCGGCGCCCATCATCGCCATGCCCTCCGCGACGACCGAGATGTCGATCCCGCTCTCGAGCGGCTTGATCGTGAGCCAGGCGAGCAGGTTGCCGATCGTAAGGCCGATGGCCAGTAGCATCATCGACTCGATCACGATCTGGCCGAGGATGCTCGAGGGTTTCATGCCCAGCGCGAGCATCAGCCCGATCTCGCGCACGCGCTCGAACACCGCCATGACGAGGGTATTGACCAGGCCGAACGACAGCGCGAGGAAGATGACCACCACCCACACCAGCACGAAACCGTCCATGACCCGCAGCATCGTGCCGAGGTAGGTATCGAGCTCGGTCCAGCGGCTCACGGTGACGGAGTCGTCGACCAGCGCGCTGACGCGGGTGTAAAGCGGCTCGACGTCGCGATAGTCGTCGCCGAGCACCACGACCGAGGTAACCCGGTCGCCGACACCGAGCAATTTCTGCACCGTCTCCTTGCCGGCGAACACGTACTGCTCCTCGTACGCCGCGACGTCCGCGCCGAACAGGCCGACGACGCGGAAGCCGCGGTCCGCGATGTCGTTGTCCGGGTCCTGGCTCATCAGAACGACCCGCTTGCCGAGCCGCGTCTCCAGGGTCTTGGCGAGCTTTCGCCCGATGACGATGCCGTCGTCCGCGGGACCTTCGAGGAAACGTCCTTCGACAGCATCGTAGTCGACGAAGGACATCGTCTCCTCGCGCTGCGGATCGATACCGAGCAGCGTCACGCCGCGCGAATCCCGCTCGCTCGACACGACGGCGGGGACCTTGATGCGGCTCGACCAGGCGAGGAAGCCGGCGGACCCGAAGCGCTCCTCGATCGCCGCGTCCGGCATCGGCAACAGGTTAGCGATATTGGGATCGTCCAGGTAGTCCGGGTGATGCACCTGGACGTGGCCGGGCAGCACGCTGATGCTGTCCTCGATCATGTCGTTGACCATTCCCATCGTCAGCGCGGTCATGAAGATCATGGCCCACACGCCGACAATCACCGCGCTGAGCATGATCAGCGTGCGCCGGTGATTGCGCCACAGGTTGCGCCAGGCGAGCAGGAGCAGGATGCGCAGGGTGTGCATCACACCGCCCTCATCGCCTCGACCGGGTGCAGGCGCTGCAGGCGCAGCGCCGGGTAGGCCGAGGCCAACAGCGAAAACAGGAATACCACCGCCGGCCCCGACAGCAGCGAGGCGAGCGTCACGTCCGGATGCAGCCGGCTCGGCAGGTTGAACTTCGCGCCCATCTCTTCCATACCGGGAATCGAGAAGCCGCGCAGACCGAGCCACGCGGTCAGCGCCCCGCCTAACAACGCACCGATCGTGAGGCCGATTGCGCCCATCATCGCGGTCTCCAGCATGACCAGGCGTCCCAGGCGGCCCGGCTTGAGGCCGAGGGCCAGCACGATCCCGAACTCGTGGGTACGCTCGAGCACCGACATCAGCTGCGTGTTGAGTACGCTGAAGGCGACGAGGACCACGAGCACCGCGTACATGAAGACAGCGCTGCTGATGTCCGCCTGGATCGCCTGCTTCAGGCCAGGCAACAAAGCGTCCCAGTCGTGCACGACGAGATCCTGCCCGGGCGGCAGCAGCCCCGCCACCCGCGACTGCAACCGGGCAACCTCTCCGAGCCCGGGCGCATTCACGACGACCTGGTGGCCGGACCCCTCCATGTAGAACACGTCCTGGAACAGCCCGAGCGGCATCTCAGCGATCGTGCGGTCGAGCTCCGCCACGCCGCTGTCGAAAATGCCCACGACGCTGGCGACGACGGCCGCGAACGAGCCGTCCTTGCCGCTGCCAAGCAGCGTCAGTTCGTCGCCGACCCCGACCCGCAGGTTGCGCGCGAGGACCGCGCCGATCACGATCTCCGGTGCTTCGTTGCTGTCGAGAAACCGGCCTTCACGGATCAGGCCGGGGATGCTGGACACTTGCGGCTCGAACTCCGGCTCGACGCCGAACACCGCGATCCCGTAGCTGCGTTCCTCGCTCGACGCCAGCGCAAACGCGGTCGCTCGCGCCGCCACCTGATCGCTGTCGAGCGCCTGCCGCAGGTCGTCCGCCAGCGCGGCAACGCCGGGGATCGTCTGCCGCATCTTGTTGTCGTCGATGTAGCCCTGCGCCTGCACCTGCATGTGGCCGGTGAACGCTTTCAGCGAGTTCTCGATCATCAGCCGGTACATGCCGAACTGCAGGGAGATCATGAACACCAGCAGCACGTTGGAGAACACCATCGCACCGGTCGTCAGCCAGGTGCGGCGCGGCTGGCGCCACAGGTTCCGCCACGCGAGGCGCAGGACGAGGTTCACGGCTTCAGTCCCTTGGATTGCGCAGATTTGAAAGCGTAAACACGCTGTCGTTGATGTCTATCTCGTATTCTACGGAGTTAACTGCGATCTCCGTCCATTCCTCGGGCGCATCCTCCTTCGCCATTCGCTGCCGGCGGGCGATCGTGCGGCCGCCCATCTCCTCGATCTCGAGCGTCGACAGCGTCTTGACCAGTTCGCCGTCCTGGTCGTAGAAGCGGTGCTCGATCACCACGTGGTCCTCGCGGATCCGCAGCTCCTCGCGCCCCCAGACGACGGCCGCCTCCTCGTGCGGCACCGAGCGGACGTGGTGAACGGCGATTCCGTCCACCTCCTCGACGCCGAGCAGCGTGTGATCGTACTGGTCGACGATGTCGTCGGCCCGCGCGACGTCCTTGTTCGAGAAGTCGGAGCCCATCCAGCTCTGGCCCATCATCGACGACGGGATCTTGATAACGCGGTTCACCTTCGGCGAGAAGGGCCACAGGTTGTTGTCGTCGGTGAGCGTGCCGTTGCCGCGGTCCTTTTTCGGCTCGATCACGCGCACCAGCGACTTCTTGTCGCCCATGGTCCACGCGCGCATCGTCATGGAGCGCTCCCAGTCGGGCCGGTGGATCACCATGGACATCTCGCTGTAAGAGGACAGGCCCCGCCAGTGATCGACGGCCGCGCGGACGATGGCCCTCGCGTCCGGCGGGGTCTCGGCGGCGTGGCCCGCGAGACCGGCGAGGAGCAATACGGCGAGGGTCGTCAGGTAGCGCATGGGACCTCCGTGTGGTCGGGACCAGTATACCCGTGGGCTTCGCAGGAGCGGGCCTCGGGCCCGCGATCCGGCCCCGGACGGGCCTCTACCGCGTTGTATGTACGGGAAAA
>JAAUYE010020041.1_pt1 | contig 12945 bp, 12 predicted proteins | sample 7278081 | NCBI WGS metagenome assembly JAAUYE01 (sample SAMN14350131, study PRJNA611818) | marine sediment metagenome | isolation source: surface marine sediment (0.6m) | place: French Polynesia: Moorea | collected 2018-08
CGAGCGGCACACGCTCTTCCTCGACCTGCCCGTGGTGTTCTCGATCCAGGACGCCCTGAAGGGCGAGATGCCCTTCTCCTGGAGCGACGACTACGGCGCTCGCATCGGGGTGATGCCCCGCGCTGGCGGCGACGCCGACGTCCGCTGGTTCGAGGTGGAGCCCTGCTTCGTGTTCCACACGGTGAACGCCTGGGACGAGGGCGACACCGTGGTGCTCGACGCCTGCCGCTACGGGAGCATGTGGCGCCGCGACGGAGACCGAGCGGGAGAGCGCGACCTCCGCCTGCACCGCTTCACCTTCGACCTCGCCTCGGGCGCGGTGAAGGAGGAGACCCTCGACGATCGCCCGATGGAGTTCCCGCGCGTCGCCGACGGCGTGGTGGGCCAGCCGAACCGCTACGCCTTCAGCGTGATGCTCGACCCGCAGGCCGGAGCGGGCGAGGCCACCACGCTCGGCATCCTGAAGGTCGACCTCCGCACCGGTCGGAGCGAGCTGCACGAGCTCGACACGGCGCGCAACGCGTCGGAGGCCGTGTTCGTGCCGGCCGAGGGCGCCGCGCCCGACAGCGACGAGGGCTGGCTCATGAGCTACGTCCACGACGAGGCGACGAACGAGACCGAGCTCGTGGTGCTCGACGCCAGCGACATGGCGGCCGCGCCCGTCGCACGCATCGGGCTTCCGCAGCGCGTGCCCTACGGCTTCCACGGAAGCTGGATCCCCGACGCCCCGTGAGCGCGCCGCCTCGCGAGCGCCGCGGCCTGCTCCATCACTGGGGCCCGCAGGCCTGGCTCGACCTGCTGATGTGCCGGCTCCTGATCGTGCAACGCGCCGGTCCGCTCGTGGGCTACACCTTCGTGCCGATCCTCCGGCTCGCCGCCGACCCCGTCGAGGTGGATCACGGCTACGCGGAGATCCTCTCGCGCCGGGAGACCACTCGCCTCTTCGACTCTCCGCGGGAGCGCTGGCGGAAGAGCTACGGGAACTTCGTCCGCGAGGTCGAGTGGGCGATCCTCGAGCTCCGCAAGCACTTCCGCCCGGAGCAGGTGGAGGAGATCGTCGCCGGGAACTGCGCCGCCCTGAGCCGCGAGCGCTCCGCGCGCTTCCTCGAGTGGATGAACCGCTTCGAGCAGACCCGCATCGCGCGGAACGAGGGCCGCCCGGGTGAGACAGTGCGGCCGCGGGGGCTCCAGAAGCGGCTCTTCGAGCTCTTCAACCCGGCCGGCTTCCTCACCGGCCCGGCCGAGATCCGCGAGATCGACCCCGCCGGGGGCTCGCTCGTGATGGAGGTGCCCGACTGCGCCTGGCACGTGTGTGCCCCCCGCGAGACGCTGCCCGACCCGAGCTCGCTCCCCGAGCAGGGCTGTCTGCTCGTCTGCAAGGCGCACTTCGAGCGGCTCTTCGACGGCGCGTCTGGAGGCGTGGCCATGGCCTTCGACCCGCACCTGCCCGACACCTCCTGCACCGTGGAGATACGATGGAAGGCGAAGTCATGAGCGAGGCATGGAACCTCGGCGACGTCCTCGATGCGGTGGAGGCCGCGCTCCCCCGGGACGCGCCCGCCCTCGTCCACGAGGGGCGGCGCATCGACTGGGGGGAGCTCGGGCGCCGCAGCAACGGCCTCGCGGCGGCGCTGATCGAGCGCGGCGCGAGGCCCGACGACAAGGTCGCCTTCTACCTGCGCAACCGGCCCGAGTACCTGATCGCGCTCTTCGCGTGCTTCAAGGCGCGGCTCGTCCACGTGAACGTCAACTTCCGCTACCGGGGCGACGAGCTCCACTACATCTTCGCCAACTCGGACGCGCGCTTCGCCGTCTACGAGTCCGCGTTCCGCGAGAACGTCGAGCTGCTCCGGCCGCGGCTTCCCGGCGTGGCCCACTGGATCGAGTGCGGCGACGCGACGCCCGCGCCCTTCGCCGAGTCGATCGACGCCCTCTCGACGTCGGGCGACGGAGCCCCGCTCGACGTCGCGCGCTCGCCCGACGACCTGCTCTTCATCTACACCGGCGGCACCACGGGCATGCCGAAGGGCGTGATGTGGCGCCACGAGGACCTGTGGGGCGCCCTCGGCGCCGGCCGCACCCACCCCGCCAACGCCGGAGAGCCGCCGGCCAGCATCGCCCTTCACGCCGCCCACGTCCGCCGCTTCGGTCCGGGCCCGATCCAGCTCCCCGCCTGCCCCCTGATGCACGGCACCGGCCTCCTCACGGCGATCAACAACATGTCCGGGGGCGGCTGCACGGTGACGCTTCCCGGCGAGCACTTCGACCCCGAGGCCCTCTTCGACGCGGTGGAGCGCGAGGGCGTGAACCAGCTCGTGATCGTGGGCGACGCGTTCGCGAAGCCGATGCTGAACGCGCTCCGCGCCCATCAGGGGCGGTGGAAGCTCGACTCGCTCCAGTCGATCGTCTCCTCCGGCGTCATGTGGAGCCGGGAGGTGAAGCAGGGCCTGCTCGAGCACCACCCCGGCATGCTGCTGGCCGACATGTTCGGCTCGTCCGAGGCCGTCGGCTTCGGCACCTCCGTCACCACGGCCGGCAAGGCCGAGAAGACCGCGAAGTTCACCATCGGCGAAGACTGCCGCGTCTTCACCGAGGACCACCGACCCGTGGAGCCCGGCAGCGGCGAGCGCGGCTTCATCGCGCGGCGCGGGCCGATCCCGCTCGGCTACTACAAGGACCCCGAGAAGACCGCGAAGACCTTCCCCACCATCGACGGCGTCCGCTATTCGGTGCCGGGAGACTGGTGCACCGTCGAGGCGGACGGCACGCTCACCCTGCTCGGCCGGGGCAGCGCCTGCATCAACACGGCCGGCGAGAAGGTCCACCCGGAGGAGGTGGAGGAGGTGCTCAAGACCCACCCCGACGTCGACGACGCGCTCGTGGTGGGCGTGCCGGACGAGAAATGGGGAAGCGCCGTCACCGGCGTCGTGCAGCTCCGCGCGGCCGCGCCCTTCGACGAGGACGGCCTGCGCCGACACGTCCGCGAGCGGCTGGCCGGCTACAAGACGCCGAAGCGCATCTTTCCCGTCGAGCGCATGTTCCGCGCTCCCAACGGCAAGGCCGACTACAAGGGCGCCACCGACTTCGCGAAGCGTGCGAGCAACCTCTGAGCCGCCCACCACGAGGGGGAGCCCGTGCCCGAGATCGTCACTTTGGAGCGTCCGGAGGACGGGGTCGCGCTCGTCACCATGACCAACCCGACGGTGGGAAACTTCGGCACCTGGGAAGCCGTCGACCGCCTGGCCGGCGCCATGAAGGAGGCGCGAGAGAGCGGCGCCCTCGTCACGGTGCTGGCCTCGGGCGTGCCCGGCCACTGGTACGAGCACGCCTGGCTCACCGACCTCGAGGCCACCTTCCGGGGCAAGCCCACCAGCGGCTCGCCCGCGAGCTGGTTCCACGCGCTCGGCGAGCTGGCCCGGCCGGAGGTGATCTACATCGCCGCCATCAACGGCGACTGCTCGGGCGGCGGCGTCGAGCTCGGCTGGGCCTGCGACCTGCGCATCGCCGAGGAGCAGGCGCTGTTCGGTCAGCCTGAGGTGATGATCGGCGTGGCCACGGGCGTCGGCGGCACCTGCCGGCTGGCGCGGCTCGTCGGGCGGACGGTGGCGGCCGAGATGGTGCTCGACGGCGCCCCCGTCGCCGCGCGAAGGCTCTACGAGCTGGGCGGGATCAACCGCGTGGTGCCCGAGGGCCGGAGCCTGCCGGTGGCCCTGGAGTGGTCCTCGCGCATCGCGAGCCGAAGACCGGAGTCGCTGCGCGCGATGAAGCAGATGCTGAACGACAACGACGAGCTCGGGCTCCGCGACGCCCTCGCCAACGAGCAGAAGCTCTTCCAGGGCGTGGCCGGCACGCCGGAGGGCCTCGACGGCATGCGTCGCGCGCAGCAGCGCTTCGACGCGGGCGAGTCGCCCCGCGACGTCTACGGGCTTCCGCGCGAGTGAGCCGACGCCCGCAGGCGAGGCCGCCGTGCGCGTCGCTGCGCCGGGCGCCGCAGGGGAGGCCGCCGTGCGCGTCGGGCTGGTGACGGGGCGCGAGCGACTCGAGCTCACGGAGCGACCCGACCCCGAGCCGGCGCCGCAGGGAGCCGTGGTCGAGATCCGCTACTGCGGCATCTGCGGCACGGACCTCCACGCCTTCCACTCCGGAGCCCCGTACAACCCGGCGATCTGCGGCCACGAGTGGACCGGCACCATCTCCGCCCTGGGCGCCGACGCCCGGGGCCTGCGCGAGGGCGACCGCGTCGGCATCGGCGTCGCTCCGCCCTGCGGGCAGTGCGCCGAGTGCCGCTCGGGGGACGCCGCCCACTGCGGAAGCGCCCTGCTGGGGATGCTGGGGCTGGGCCCCCTGGCGCCCCCGCACGGCGGCTTCGCCCGGGCGATCGCCGTGGAGGCGGCCCGCCTGTATCCGGTGCACCCGAAGCTCTCGGACGTGGACGCGGCGCTGCTCGAGCCGGCGACGGTGGCGGTGCACGCCCTGCGACGAACGCCGCTGCGCCTGGGCGACTCGGCCGTGGTGCTCGGCGCCGGGCCCATCGGCCTCCTCGTGCTCCAGTGCGCGCGGCTGGCGGGCGCCGGGTGCTGCGTCGTGGTCGAGCCCGAGCCGCAGCGGGCCCGGCTGGCCGTCGAGCTGGGAGCGGCCGCGGCGATCGATCCGCGTCACGAGGCGGTGGAGGAGCGCGTGCGGGCCACCTGCGGTGCGCTCGGCGCCGACGTGGTCTTCGAGTGCGCAGGCATCCCCGAGACGATCGACCAGTCGGTGGCGCTGGTGCGCCGTGGCGGCGTCGTATCGCTGGTGGGGCTCGCGACCCTGCCCGCCCGGATCCAGCCCGCGAGCTGGCTCACCCGCGAGGTGCGGGTGGTGGCGTCGCTCGGCTACACGCACGAGGAGTTCGACGTGGCCATGCAGCTCGCGGCGGACGGCCGCCTGCGCCTCGCGCCCCTGCACAGCGGCACCGTGGCGCTCGACGAGCTCGAGCCGGCCTTCCGCCGGCTCCTCGCCGGCGGCGGTGACGTCAAGCTCCTGGTCGACCCGCGGAGCTGATCACTGTCAGCTCTTCGAGCTTCGCTCGCCTGCGGCTCGCCGCGCGTCGGCCGACTCTCGAATCGGCCTCCTACCTAGCCCAGCTGCGCAGCGACCTCGCGGGCGGCGTAGGTGAGGATCAGGTCGGCCCCGGCCCGCTTGATGGACACGAGCGTCTCGTGCATGGCACGCTCGCCGTCGATCCAGCCGCGCTCGGCGGCGGCCTTGAGCATCGCGTACTCGCCCGACACGTGGTAGGCGGCGAGCGGCACGTCGAGCTCGGCGCGCGCCCGCGCCAGCAGGTCGAGGTAGTGGATCGCCGGCTTCACCATCAGCGCGTCGGCGCCCTCCTCGAGGTCGAGACGCATCTCGCGCAGGGCCTCGCGGGCGTTGGGCGGATCCATCTGGTAGCTGCGCCGGTCGCCGAACTGGGGCGTGCTCTCGGCTGCGTCCCGGAAGGGCCCGTAGAAGGCGCTCGCGAACTTCGCTGCGTAGGAGAGGATCGCGACGTCCTGGAAGGCGAAGTCGTCGAGGGTGCGGCGGATCGCCGCCACGCGGCCGTCCATCATGTCGGAGGGCGCCACCACGTCGGCCCCGGCGCGGGCGTGGGAGAGCGCCGTGGCGGCGAGCCGCTCGAGGCTCGTGTCGTTCGCCACGTCGCCCCCGTCGACGATGCCGCAGTGCCCGTGATCGGTGTACTCGCACAGGCAGACGTCGGTGATCACGCAGAGCTCGGGCTCGGCGGCCTTCACCGCCTCCACGGCCCGCTGCACGACGCCCTCTCCGTGGTCGGCCCCCGTCCCGATCGCGTCCTTCTCGGCGGGAATGCCGAACAGGATCACCGCGGGGATGCCGACGTCGCGCACCTCCTTGCACTCGGTGACCAGGGTGTCGACCGAGAGGCGGTGGACGCCGGGCATCGACGCGACCGGCTCGCGCACGCCGCGCCCCTCCACCACGAAGAGCGGGAGCACGAGATCGTCTCGCGAGAGGCGGGTCTCGCGCACCATGCGCCGCAGCGCCTCGCTGCGCCGCAGCCGGCGCATCCGGGTGATCGGGTAGCTCATGAGGCTCCTTCCCTTTCCACGCCCAGGCTCGCGACCCGCTCGGCGAGCGCGGCCACGAGCTCCTCCGCGCCGGCCCGCTCGGGCACGAGGTCGGGCGCCAGGCCCAGCCCGCCGAGAGCCTCGGCCGTCACGGGGCCGATGGCCACCACCAGGCAGCGACGGGCCGCCTCCAGTGCGGCGGCGTCGAGCCGGGCGGCGAAGTGGCGCGCGGTGGAGGGGCTGGTGAAGGTGAGCACGTCGAGCTCGCCCCGGCAGAGGCGCTCCCGGAGCGCGGCGCCGTCGCCTTCGGGCGACTCGGTGCGGTAGACGCTGACGCAGTCGACGCGCGCTCCGGCGGCGCGCAGGCCGTCGGGCAGGACCTCGCGGGCCGACTCGGCCCGCGGCAGCAGGAAGCGCAGCCCCTCGGGCGGCGCGTGGCGCAGGATGGCCTCGAGCATGCCCTCGGCGTCGAAGCGCTCCGCGGGAATCGTGTGAACCGGCAGCCCCTCGGCGAGCGTGGCTTCGGCGCTCTTCGGCCCCACGCACACCACGCGCCCGCGGAAGCCGCCCAGCGCGACGCCCCGCTCGGCGGCACGCGCCGCGAAGCAGCGGATGGCGTTGGCGCTGGTGACGAGCAGTACATCGAACGCCGAGAGGCTCTCGATCGCCGCGTCGGCGGCGCTCCAGCTGTCCGGAGGCGCGATCCGGATCATCGGCTCGAGCACAGGCTCGGCGCCAGCCTCCCGCAGGGCCGCGACCATGTCTCCCGCCTGCTCCGCGGTGCGCGTCACCAGGACGCGCCGGCCGAAGAGCGGCCGCCGCTCGAACCAGGCGAGCTGCTGCCGGAGCTTCACCACGTCTCCCACCACGACCAGGGCCGGCGCGCCGAGGCCCGCCGCGCGCGCCCGGGCCGGAAGCTCGCGGAGCGGCGCCTCGACCACCCGCTGCGCGGGGAGCGTTGCCTCCATCACCACGGCGGACGGGGTGTCGGGAGACCGCCCCCCCGCCAGCAGCTTCTCGACGATGCTCTCGAGGTTGCTCATGCCCATCATGATCACGAGGGTGTCGGCCGCGACGGCCAGCTCCCCCCATCGGGTCTCTTCGGTGACCTTGGACGGGTCCTTGTGGCCGGTGACCACCGCGAAGGAGGCGGAGTGACGCCGGTCGGTGAGGGGGATGCCCGCATAGGCGAGGCCGCCCACCACCGAGGACACGCCCGGGACCACCTCGAAGTCGATGTCGGCCAGGGCCAGCGCCGAGGCCTCCTCCCCGCCGCGGCCGAAGACGAAGGGATCGCCGCCCTTGAGCCGCACCACCGTACGGCCCTCGCGTGCCAGGCGGACGAGGAGCTCCGTGATCTCCTCCTGCGGGCGCGTCGGCGCGTCGTGCCCGCGCTTGCCGACGTCGATGCGGAGGGCGTCGCGCGGAGCGAGGTCGAGGAGCGCGGTCGCGGAGAGCGCGTCGTAGACCACGGCGTCTGCCGCTCGGAGCGCCTCCACACCGCGAAGCGTCAGCAGGTCGGGGTCGCCCGGCCCCGCGCCCACGAGCAGCACGCGCCCGGACCTCGCCGCGCTCACGTCGCGTCTCCGCCCCGAAGCCCCGCGAGCAGCGCCTCGCCCCCGCCCTCGAGCAGCGCCGTCGCCACCCGCGCGCCGAGACCCGCGGCCTCCGCGGCCTCGCCCTCCTGCTCCTCGCGAATCACCTGCGAGGCGTCGGGGGCGGCGACCGCAGCGCGCAGCCGGAGCCTCTCTCCGTGCAGCTCGGCAAAGGCGGCCAGCGGAACGTTGCAGTCGGCGTCGAGGCCGACGAGCACGGCGCGCTCGGCGGCGGCGCGGGCCGCCGTCGGCGCATGGGTGAGCACGCCGGCATCGCGGGCGACGGGGTCGCCAGCCCGCCCCTCGATGGCCAGCACGCCCTGCGCCACGGCGGGCAGCAGGGCCTCGGGTGCCACGCGTTCGTCGATGCGCTCCGTCAGGCCCAGCCGGTCGAGGCCGGCACAGGCCAGCACGACCGCGTCGAGGTCCTGCTCTTCGAGCTTGCGCAGACGGGTCGGCACGTTGCCGCGCAGCGGCACGATCTCGAGGTCGGGCCGGTGGGCCCGGAGCAGCGCCGTCCTGCGGGCGCTGCCGGTGCCGACCCGGGCACCGTCGGGCAGCGAGGCGAGGGCGGCGCCGCGGGCCCGACCGATCAGGGCGTCCCGCGGGTCCGCCCGCTCGGGAAAGGCCACCAGCTCGAGGCCCTCGGGCAGGGCGGCGGGCAGGTCCTTGGCCGAGTGCACCGCGAGGTCGGCGCGGCCGTCGAGCAGGGCCTCCTCGATCTCCTTCACGAACAGGCCCTTGCCGCCCACCGCGGCGAGGGGGCCGGTGAGACGGTCGCCCGTGGTCTTCATCGGCAGCAGCTCGGTCTCGACACCGAGCCGCGCCTCGAGCTCGCTCGCCACGAAGCGGGACTGCACGAGCGCGAGGTCGCTCGAGCGCGTCGCGATGCGGACCCGGGTCATTCCTCTACCGGGGGATCGTCGTCATCGAGCGCGAAGAGCACGCGGGCGGCCTCGAGATAGGCCATCCCCTCCTCGCGTTCGGCCTCGCGGCGGAGGCGCGACACGGGGCCGTGGAGGATCTTGTTGACGATGGCGCGGGTCAGGGCCTCGACGCCCTCGCGCTGCCGGTCGTCGAGGTCGAGGCGGCCGAGCCCCTGCTCGAGCTCCGACGTCCGGATGCTCTCGACCCGCTGCCGGAGGTGCTTGATCGTGGGAACCGCGCGCAGCGCCGTGAGCCAGCCGTCGAAGCGCTGGCGCTGCTCCTCCACGATGGCCTCGGCGTGCGCCGTCTCGCGGCGGCGCTGCTCTGCGTTCTCGCGCGCCACCGAGCCGAGGTCGTCGATGTCGTAGAGGTAGACGCTGTCGAGCTCGTCCACCTCGGGCTCCACGTTGCGGGGCACCCCGATGTCGATCACGAAGATCGGTCGCCCGCGGCGCCGGCGCAGCGCCTCGCGCACCCGCTCGACTCCGATCACGGGCCGGTCGCCTCCGATGCTGGAGAGCACCACGTCGGCCTCGCGCAGCAGCGAGGGCAGCTCGTCGAGGCCGTGGGCGGTGGCACCGAAGCGCGCCGCGAGCGCCGCGGCCCGCTCGGGGGTCCGGTTCACCACGCGGACCGCCTCGAGCCCGGCCCCGCGCAGGGACTCCAGCGCCAGCTCGATCATCTCGCCCGCGCCGATCAACAGCGCCTGCTTGTCGGAGAAGTCCTCGAAGATCTGGCGCGCGAGGTCCACCGCCACCCGCGCCACGGACACGGGCCGCTCGGCGATCCGCGTCTCGTTCCGCACCCGCTTGGCCGTCGCGAAGGCGTGCTGGAAGAGGCGCCCGAGGAGCGGCCCCGCCGCGCCGCAGTCCACCGCGCGCTGGTAGGCCTCCTTCGTCTGGCCGAGGATCTGCGGCTCGCCCACCACCATGGAGTCGAGCGAGGAGGCCACCCGCAGGACGTGGCGCATGGCGTCCGCGTCGCGGTACTCGTAGAGGTGGTCGCCGAGCTCGTCGCCGGCCGGCTCCCCCCCGAGCTCGCGCTGGAAGAGGGAGTGCAGCCGATGGCGCGCGGCCTCGAGGCTTCGCGTCACCGCCACCACCTCGACCCGGTTGCAGGTGGAGAAGAGCACGGCCTCGTCGACCTCATCGGAGGCCACGAGCTTCTGGAGCGGTCCCTCCGGATCCTCCACCGCGAGCCGCTCGCGCAGCTCCAGCGGCGCGCTGCGGTGGTTCATGCCCATGAGCACGATCCTCACGCCAGCAGCTCCACGCCGATCACGGCGAAGAAGAGGAAGGCGAAGCCGCCGACGGCGCTCGCGGCCGCCTGTCGGGCGCCCTGGCTGGAGCCGAAGCGCGCGAACACGAGCACGCCGTACACCACCCAGGCGATGAGGCTGAAGGTCTCGTGCTGGGTGCCGGTCCAGTAGCGGCCCTGCACCATCTCCACCCAGAGCATGCCGGTGACCACGCCGAGGGTGAGCAGCGGAAAGCCCGCCGCGAGCGACAGGCGGTTCACGCGGTCGAGGGCCTCCAGCGAGGGCAGCGGCACCCGCACGGGCCGCTTGGTCTTGAGGCGGCGGTGCTCGTTCAGGAAGAGCACGCCGGCCAGGCCCGAGAGCCCGAGACAGGCCAGGCCGGCGCTCGCGAGCAGCACGTGCGCGTGGGGCCAGGACCCGCTGCCGCCGAAGCTCGCCTCCTCCGCGACCGGCAGGTGGAGCGCGGCGAAGAAGACGCTGACGAAGGCCATGGGCGCCACGAGCAGGGCCAGGCCGGCCAGGCGCAGCCACCGCATGAGGACCAGGAAGAAGAGGGTCCCCACGCAGGCCATGAAGGAGATGGCGGCCGGCAGGTCGGTGAGCGGCGGAGGCGGATCGAGGTCGTGCAGCCGGGTGAAGGCCGCCACGTGGAGCAGCGCGCCGGCCAGCAGCACGCCCACGGCCGCCCGCTCCACCCGCCGCGCGCGCAGCCCGAGCCCGAGCCAGGCGACGACGCCGGCCACCAGGTAGAGGGCCGCCGCCCACTGGTGAAGATGAACCGCCACGGGCGGAGCCTAGCGCTCGTCCCGGGAGCGGAGCCGCTCCATCTGCTCCTGCACCTTGGCGGCGTCGCGGGCCATCTCGAAGACCCGGTAGGTGGGCTCCCCGAAGAGCACGAAGCGCACCTCCTCGAGGGAGGTCTCGCCCTCGAGGTGCTGGCGCGCCTCTTCCAGCAGGATCTCGGCGCAGAGCTGCAGCGAGAAGCCGGCCACGCCGGCCCCGATGGCGGGCACCGCGATCGTGCGGCACCCGCGCTCCCGGGCCAGCTCGAGACTGTGACGCATGGAGCTCCGCACGCTCTCCGCCGTAGCGGAGCCTCCGGGCTCCATGCTGGCGGCGTGGATCACAAAGCGGGCCGGGAGCTCGCCGGCCCCCGTCACCGCGGCCTGCCCGATTGCAATGGGTCCGTGGGCGTCGCACTCCTGCTGGATCGTGGGCCCTCCCCGCTCGCGGATGGCCCCGGCCACGCCGGCTCCGAGCAGCAGGCGGTTGTTGGCGGCGTTGACGACCGCATCCACCTCCTGCTCGGTGATGTCGCCTTCCAGGAGCACGATGCGACCCTTCACGGCGTGGGCCTCCCTGGCGTGGCTCCCGTTTCCCGCCCGCCTCCGGTCGCGCTGGGTCACGCTCGGCCGCACGCCCCGCGGGAAGCGGGAAAACCCTGCAAAAACGAAGAGATCGGCCAGCGAGAAGGTACCCGTGGCGACACCGCAGCGTCAATGGATGCGACGTCCGTCACCGGGCGGCATCCTAGGGCGCACCGAAGGACGGGAGATCCCACCGCAATGCCGGGCGCGGCCCGGAGAGGAGAAGAAAATGGCGGACGTCGCAGAGGTCACGGACCAGAACTTCGAGGCCGAGGTTCTCCAGTCCGACGAGCCCGTGATCATCGACTTCTGGGCGGAGTGGTGCGCTCCCTGCCGGCAGATCGCTCCCATCATCAAGGAGCTGGCCGAGAAGTACGGCGACCAGGTCAAGATCGTCAAGATGGACATCGACGCCCATCCCCAGACGCCGGGCAAGTACGGTGTGCGCGCGATCCCCACGATCCTGGCCTTCAAGGGAGGCCAGGTGGTGGAGCAGATCCAGGGCGCCCGCCCCAAGGCCGACTTCGAGGCGATGATCAAGAATCTCGTCTAGCTCGCGCGGGCCACCGGTGCGCATCGGGGTCGTCAGCGACACCCACAACATGATGAGGAACGTCGAGCGCATCGTGGCGCTCTTCGACACCGCCGGTGTGGAGCGCGTGGTGCACACGGGCGACATCACGCAGGCGAAGACCCTCCAGGTGTTCGCCCGGATGCGGGCCCGGCTGGTGGGCGTGTTCGGCAACAACGACCTCGAGCGCGACACGCTGGAGGAGGCGTGCCGGGAGCACCGTCTGGAGTTCGTCGACCCTCCCCTCCATCTGGAGTGGGCCAGCCGCCGGGTGGCGGTGGTGCACGACCCGGACGACCTGCACCCGTCCCTGCTCGCCGGCTGCGACGTCGCGCTCCACGGCCACGACCACCGCCAGCGCATCGAGCGAGTCGAAGGGACGCTCGTGCTGAATCCCGGCGAGTGCGCGGGCCACCTGGCCGGCCACAACTCCGTCGGCGTGCTCGACCTCGCGCGCATGGAGACCGAGATCCTGCGCTTCTAGCGCGCGTTCGCGGCCGCCATCGGCACTCCTGCGCTCAGCCCCGGTCTCGCCCTGGTGCGCGAGCGTCGAGCGCGGCGGCCGGCCGGCTTCGCGGCCAGCACTCCCTTCGGCCGCCGGGCCGCGCGCATTTCCGCAGATTCCACGCGGGCGGGGGAGCTAGACTGCGGGCATGTCGCAGACCCTCGACCTGAGCCCCGACCAGCTCCTCAGCACCACCCGCGCCGTGCGCAAGCGGCTCGACTACGACCGTCCCGTGCCGATCGAGCTGGTGCGGGAGTGCGTCGAGCTCGCGCTCCAGGCGCCGAGCGGCTCCAATGCGCGGGGCTGGCACTTCGTCGTCGTCGGCGACCCGGCGAAGCGCGAGCGCATCGGCGAGCTCTATCGCCAGGCCTTCGAGGGCTACCGCGAGATGCCCGTCTCGGCGCACGTGCTGGCCGAGCAGGCCCGGGGCGACGACAAGGCCACCATGAACGCGGTGGTGGGCTCCGCCGAGGCGCTCGCGGCCAACCTTCACCGGGCTCCGCACCTCGTGATCCCCTGCGTGACGGGGCGCCTGCCCGCCATGGAGGGGCCGATGGCCGGCCTCGCCGCCGCGTCCGTCTACGGCTCCGTGCTCCCCGCCTTCTGGAGCTTCATGCTCGCCGCCCGTGCCCGCGGCCTCGGCACCGCCTGGACGAC
>JAAUYE010038923.1_pt1 | contig 12941 bp, 10 predicted proteins | sample 7278081 | NCBI WGS metagenome assembly JAAUYE01 (sample SAMN14350131, study PRJNA611818) | marine sediment metagenome | isolation source: surface marine sediment (0.6m) | place: French Polynesia: Moorea | collected 2018-08
ATCGCTATTCTCCCTTGCCGTGTTCGAGTTCGGCGAGTCGGGCTTCAATGGCTTCCAGCCGCTTGCCGACATCGCTTTCCGAGACGCCGCCCTGCGAGGTATCGATTCCCCAGCCGCGATCCTCGCGGTACATCATCGCCCAGATCCAGAGGAACGGCCAGATCGCGTGCAGCGTGAATAGACTGACCCAGCCGGCGACATGCAGGACGTCCTGGTGCGGATGGTTGCGTTTGACCGCAATCTCGTAAGGAATGTCGTGAATAGCGATGATCCCGTAAAACAGGACCAGCGCAACGAAAATGAGCAGCACTAATGCGACGTATTCAAGCAATTTGGGTTCCTCCGATAAGCTCCGTAGTTTACAGAAACACCACTGTTGCCGCTGTCGTTTTTGCAGCTCGGTTCGAACGGCTCAGCCGATACTCTTTTTCATCAGCGCGGGATATCCGAAATTCGTCAGAACCTCCAGGCATACTTGTGATTACGGACAACTCTGAATAGACTGCCTCGGCAAACATAAGTACCGTTTCTGTCGAGCGATTAACCCGGACGGAAGTGCGTAATTTCGGGTCATGCGCAGTCACTTAACAGCATCAAAAAACCGTTCAGGAGCTTACCAACGATGACTATGAAGAAGTCCTTAATGCTGGCCGCTCTGGCCTTGGCGTTGACCACAGCCTCATCTAATGCTCAAACCTCGGACGATGCCGCATTAAGCCCGCAAGAAATCCAGGCAATCAAGAAGTTCGTCGACACCGAACGGGACATGGCCCAGATCGCCAGTCTCGATCTCACGGAGAAAGAGGCTGAGGCGTTCTGGCCGCTGTACGAGGAATACCGGCAGAAGGTGAAGACTGTTCGCGATCGAAAGCTGTCGCTGATCGAGGCCTATGCCGAGCGCTATCGCGCGGGTACGGTGGACGACGAATTCGCGGAAATGGCGATCAAAGACTCACTCAAGATCCAGCTCGAAACCGTAAAGATCCGGCAGAAATATTGGAAGAAGTTCCGCCGTATCGTGCCCGCCATCAAAGCCGCGCGCTTCTACCAGCTCGAAAACAAGATGGACACGGAAATCGATTTCGTTCTGTCGGGCGGGATTCCGCTGGTGGAGACGCGCTAGACAACCGTCTAGAACCGAAACACCAGACCAGCGCGGGCTTCCCACTGGGTCAGGATGGTTGCATCGACCTGGATGAGGCACGAGGCGTCTCCGCCGATGCTCTCGCAAAAAATCGTGCTGTCATCCTCGAGGAATGTTGCGTACACGCGCGCCTCGAGTCGAACACCGAGCCGCTCACTCGTATTCCACATGACGCCGCCGCCAAGTGACGACGAGAAGAAATTCTCTGAACCGAACTCGGCAGTCTGAGGGTCGAAGTGCGTTACGCCGAGCGTCAGCGCGATAAACGGTCGCACCTTATCCCCGTCGGCCAGGTAAGCGCCACCGAACTGAAAGTACTCGACGTCCATATCGATCAGCGGGTCATCGACAAAGAGTCCCTGAGTGTCGACCTCAGTTTCCTGGCGACCGTACAGCAGTTCGTACTGTCCGTTTGGGTTCGCATAGAAATTAAACATTATCCCCAGGGCATTCGAATCGTTCAGCTCGAATTCGCCGCTGCCGTCTTCTTCTTCGAACTGGCCACCGATCCGGTAGGCCGCATACGGCGTGATCTCGAAAGTGACGTTCGACTGTTGCGCGGCGCTTGGGGTCGAGTGTACTGTGGCCGCTGCGATTAGCGGCACGACACAGAAGCGTGATACTCGCGTCCGCTTAGTCAATGCTCCGACTCCAGGGTCTCAGGTACATTGCGCAAACATAACAGACTTCCTTGGGTTCTCGTAAGCTGCCTTTTGTTTTCAGACTGGGCGCTTGCGGGGCGCTTGCTTGACTACATCCGTAACTACGACCTTAACGACTACGCGCTCGGCGTTTCCGTATCGGGAGCTCAGAATCCCTACATCGGAGCGGAGAACAGCGCGTATGCGTATCCATTCCTCACCACCTTTCGTGATTCGGCGTTTACCGACGACTGGCTTCTGGTCCGGGATGGCGATCTCGGCCTGCGCTGGGTCAGCGACGGGGATTGGGAGCTCGGCCTCGTTGGCCGTATACAGACGCTCGACCTCGGCGACAGTGACGCCGAGGAACTCATCGGTATAGCAGACCGCGAGTGGACGCTCGAGGTTGGTCCAATGGTCGGCTGGCGCGGCTGGCCGGTGCATATCAATGCCAAGACCTACGCAGAACTATCAGACCGTCATGATGGGCTGATCAGCCAGCTTGCTTTTTCGCTGCCGATGGAATGGCCGCGTAGCTACCTGGTGCCGAGCGTTGAGCTTATCCACCAAAATAGTGACTACGTCGATTACTACTATTCGGTCAAGCCGGCTGCGGAGACACCCACGCGCCCCGCGTATTCGGGCGATGCGGCAACCAACGTAGCGATCAGGGCACGCTGGGGCTACGCCCTCAATGAGAAATGGCTGCTGTCCGGTGCTGTCGGGCTCGAGTTCCTGGATTCGGTGATCAAGGACAGTCCAATTGTCGATAGCGACGACATCTGGTCCGCGCGCATCGGCCTTGCGTACAACACGGATATCTTCCAGCCACGCGACTATGACTTCTCGGCCCCCGAAGAGCCCCGGTGGGATTTCAGGGTTGGTGCATTTTACGACCAGATAAGTACCAAGGTGGCGAGAGATACCGTCGACGGTGTGCCTGGTTTCGAAACCGATATCGAGGATCTCCTCGGCGCTGCGGACGAGAAGACGGTGCTGCAACTGGACGCAAATGTCCGTATCGGTAGCTACCATCGGCTGGGGTTCGGCTACTTCAGGCTGAGACGCGACTCCGTCACCACGCTGACCCGGGATCTCTCCTTCGGCGACGAAGTCTTTCCCGCTGGGACGGTGCTCGATACCGATATCGATGCGCGGATTTTTCGTGCGGGCTACGGTTATTCGCTGATACGAGATGCGCAAAAAGAACTCGGTATTACGGTCGGTTTCCACATTGCGGATCTTGATCTCGAACTGGACTCCAGCGAGACCGGGCAGTCGGAGCGGTCGAACTCCAGTACGCCCTTACCCGTGATCGGGGCGCATGCCTCCGTATTCCTGAGTGAGAAGACAAAGGTCAGCGCTGAGATACAGATATTTCGCACGGACTTTGATCGCTACGAAGGCTCGCTGAACTACGCGTCCCTCGCGATTCAGCGCCGCTTTCAGAAGGCAATCAGCATTGGCCTGGGATACAACTTCTACGGTATGGATCTGTCCTCGGGTGAAGACAGTGTCAATGGTTACCTGAAGGTGCGCCACCACGGCCCGTTTTTGTTTTTGACGGTTGGCTACTGAATCGGCGACATTCTGGTCCTTGTGCACCAGTGCACGCGATGCGGGATGCTTCCATCAGGAACCGCCGCCGAGTTGCATGCCGTACAGTGCGACCAAGACGCCGAGCAACACCCAGTTGGTCACTGCCGCGACTGCTTGCACTGTGCTGTTCGCTGTTATCCGTTGCAGCACGGCAACCGCGAGGAAAACGCCATACATCGAAGCCTGTGGCGCGAAGGAACCGAGAAACACCGGCGAGGTCAGGATGGCCCACAGCCAGACCAGGACGAGGATACTCGAGTAGGTGGGCCGTACCGAGTCGAAATGCTCTTTGAGATCGATCGCATCGTCGGCGAGATTCGGCGCGAGGAAGGCTGTGCCGAGAAACAGAAGGATCGGGCCGGTCAACAGGTACAGGTAGGTCAGGAAGTTAATGGAACCGAAACCGCGAACGGTCCATAGCGACCACCAGAGCAGAACGTGCAGGATAAACTGGAATGCTGCCGCGAGCGCGTAAACCCAGTCGAACCGGACCTCTATTGAGTCCTTGCGCTGCAGAAACTCGGCGAGCCCGCTCACCCAGCGCACGATACCAAGGCCGTTCACGACGGCGGCGAGCGTTATGATGAAAGCAAAGGCGGCAAACTCGTTAGGCATCGCTTACTAATACACCATTCGCATCGAGACATAAACGCTGGCGCGCAGGAACAGGCTAGCGAGATAGGCCGTCGACCTGCCTAACTGTCAACACGTCCGCCGATTTCCGTGTCGGGCGACATCCAGCTCATGAAGATCTCATAGCCCAGGGCGAGAATCACCGCACCTATAAACAGGCCGAGAATGCCCATCGTCATTGCGCCGCCGATTGCACCGATCAAGATCACGAGCATCGGTGTCTCGACGCCACGGCCCAGGAACATTGGCTTCAGAAAGGCGTCGCTCGCGCTCACAATGACGGCGAAGATAAGGAATATCGTCGCGGGCACCGGCTCGGCGATGGAGAAATACCAGAACGCTATTGGCCCGAGCACGAGTAGCGGCGGCAACTGAATAATCGCAAGCACCAGAACCAGCCCTGTCCAGAGCCCCGCAGCTGGCACACCCGCGACGAGCAGACCGATCGCGGAGAGGATAGCCTGAGCAAGAGCGATACCCAGTATGCCCTTTGCAACGCTGCGTATTGTAAGAATCGACAAATCGGTCAGGGCCGGTCCACGGTCTGTTCCGACCAGGCTCGAAGCAACGTTCCGAGCTGCCGCGTGCCCACCCTTTGCAGAGGTGAACATTACGCCGGCGAAGAAGATCGCAAGGATAAATTGGAACGCAGAGAACACGGTGTGCCCCGCAAAGGACAACGCCTGTTTGCCCACTGCCTGTAGTTGCGGTCTGAAGCGGTTCAAAGTTTCCTCCAGATTGGTTGCCGCCGCGCTCCATAAGTCGTGGACTTTTTCGCCAATGAGCGGCCACTCGGCGACACTTTCCGCCGGCAGCGGAATTCGCGCGGTGCCATCCTCCAGTTCTGCAGCAATCGTTCGGAGACCGCCGATCGTTGAATCGGCCAGGAACCCGATAGGGATTGAAATGACGGCGAGACTGATCAGAACGATCACCCATGCCGCAAGTTTTTCGCGTCCGCCGAGCCGCGCGCTTAGTGCGGTGTGAACCGGATACAACGCGACGCTGAGAATCACGCCCCAAATGACGATTGGGAGGAATGGTGAAACGATCAGGTAGCATCCGTACAGCAGTATCAGCACGGCACCAATTTGAAGGAATGACGCCATCGAATTGGCGAGAAACTTCCCGTCGACCGATGAACTGTCTGCACTGGTCATGCGAATCTCCTTTTGGTCTCGACCGATCAGCGGATTCTACACCGCACCATTCGGCTGGCGACCCCGCCGGAAGGCGTCATCTCTGTATTCTGTTCCGGGTGCGACGCATCACGGGTTGCAAAGGTCGAATTTCCCGCATGCAAAGCCATATAAAGCCATATACTGTATCCTGCGCGGTAACAGTACCGGCAAGCGCATGCTGATCCCGCTGCGGTTAATGCGAGATGCCGGCGGGGATTCCGGATGAAGACGCAGGCGCTTTAACAAATTCGTCGATAAATGGAACTACGCATATGGTCGTGACAAAGGTCATTTCTCGTTGCCTGCTTCTGCTGGCTGTTTTCGTAAGCCCGCTCGCACACGCGGATGCGATGGACGACATCCTCGAACGCGGCACGCTGCGCGTCGGCATCGCCGAGTTCGTCCCGTGGGCCATGCCGGCGAAGCGGGGCGGACACGTAGGTCATGACATCGACCTCGGCGTGCAGATCGCCAAGGACATGCGCGTTCGTGCGGAATTCAAGGTATACGAGTGGAAGGACATCATTCCGGCGCTTGAGGCCGGTGAGGTCGATATGATCGCGAACGGCATCGTCATCACTCCACAACGTGCGCTGCGCATAACGTTTACCGAGCCCGTCGCGCTGTCCGGTGCCGGTATGGCGACCAATACCGAGATGACGAAGGAAATCGAGAATCTCGAGCAACTCAACGACCCGGATATCGTGATTGCTACCGTTACCGACACCTTTTCCGAGGGGGTTGCCCGCTCGCTCTTCGATAAGGCGGAGATCCACTCCCATGGCAGCCAGGATGACGCGGAGAAGGAAATCCTGGCAGGTCGCGCACACGCTTACATATCCAGCCTGCCGGCCGTGCAGTTCCTGGTTACGAATAACAGCGACACCGTTGACTTGCCGCTGTCCGACCCGCTTGTCGGCTGGGCAGAGGCGTTGGCCGTGAAAAAGGGCGAGCAGCAGCTGTTGAACTTCCTTAACGCCTGGATAACAGCGCACAAGGCCGACCGTTGGCTCAACGCTACGCGCGAGTACTGGTTCGAATCGCGGGACTGGATGCAGGACGTGAAGCGCTGATGCATCTCGTCCGTTTCGTTACCGGTGTCATTGCCGCTGTCCTGTTCGGGGCCGCGTTCGCGAATGCACAGGATACCGGCACGGATGAGGAGTCCGACAGACCGGGCGCGTCGGCTGCAGCCGAGGCGGAAGCACCGACGGAACTTCCGGAGGAGATGTACGAGAGCCGGGTCATGGACGAAATCAAGGTGATCGCCGGCCCGCGGGGCCGAACCGCGTTCGAGATCGAGATGGATCGACAGGCACGTATGAGAAAGGCTATCTATGCCGAAATGCGCCTGCGGCAACGCGCCGAGGAAGAGCAGGCCTGGCGCGAGGCGGATCCAGACCTCAGGAACCCGGAGTCACGCATCAAGTGGGGTTACAGCCCGCAGGCAGAATACCGCATGCGGCGCGACAACGACTTTATTCACGACTTACCGATTGATCAGACCCGGCCCGCGTCATTGTTCCGCGCCGAGTTCTGAAGGACGCCACTAGAAGTCAAAGCGAAAACCCGTCGACAGCACGGAATCCGGTGTCTGCCCGTTGATGTCCCCGCCACCTGATATCAGGGCCTCAACGTAAGCAAAGCTCTCGTCGGTCGCGTACCACGATGCGCCTAGTAGCAGCTGCTCTACGCCGAAGTCCGCATCAACGCGGGGATCGTCGATGTCCGGGTTCGTATAGTTGAATCCACCGTACACATGCAAGCGATCCGAGGCCGTGTATTCAACGTATAGTTCCGATCCGAAACCGCTGTATAGCAGCGTATCGTCAGCAAAGAATAACGCTTCATGATCATCCCAGGTCGCAATATTGAAGGCCAGTTTCCATGGTTCGCTCTGATAGCGTACGCCGATCGTGGCGACGGCTGAGCCGTCGTCACCGGCGATATCTTCGAATGCGCCCTGAATGCGATTGGCGACGAAAGCGGCGCCGAATTCCCAGCTGTCGCTCGGGGCAAAAATCAGCGACCCACCGAGGCCTTTGAAGTCGTCATCGTCGGCTGAAGTCTTGAGCTGCGTCTGCAGGCCATAGCTGAACCTGCCGCGTGCATTGCGCCAGATTACGGCATTGTCGGCACGACCGCTGCCGAATGCACCGCCGTCCGTGCCTCCGCTATACACGGAGAGCGCGGCACCACCGTATACATTGAAGTTATCGGTCCAGCCTGCGACGTCATAGTAGACGCTCCACTGCTTCCCGAATGTCAATTCGCCGATGTCTTCGAAACGCATACCCAGGTAACCGAGGCGTGTGCTGAAAGCTTCGTCGGTTTCCTCGTCGCTCAGGGTAATGCCGCCCGACGGGCTGTCACCGATCGCAAACTCGGAATTATTGTCGACGAGATTGGTTTTCCACTCGACGCGTCCGAATAGCGTTCGCCCGCTATCGAATCGGCGACTCATGCGGATGCCCAGGCGCGACGAACCGTCATTGAGCGTCGGATCCGTCGCACCGACCTCGGTGAACAGCCGCATGGATCCGTAGAGATCCATCGTGTCGCTGAGAGCTATCGCTTCGTCGACAATTACTGCTTCCTTGCCGGTGCGAAGTGACTGCTTGCGCTGCTGGCCGATCTCGCCGGCGTCGAGCGCCGCGGTGCGCTGCGGGTGCATTGCCGATTGCTGGCGTGGCATCGGGTCCGGATCGATCGAGGCGAGCCCCGTGGAGTTGACCTCGCTCGCTGTTGAGCGGCCTTCGAGTTCGCTTACGCGGTATGTCAGCTGCCGCAGCTGCGTCGATTGTTCGGCGATGAGGCGATTCTGGTTTTCCACAAGTTGCCTTAGCGACTCAAGTTCCTCGGCGACGTCGCTCTGCGCGTACGCCGCGCTCGAGAAAAGGAAAGGTAGAATCAGTAGACGACGCATGTTTATCTCCGACGGTAGATTGGATTGTGCGTGGTTATGCTACAACGATTTCTGTCGTTTATTCCGGCTGAACGACTTGTAGGAGCGGCTTCTAGCCGCGATTGGAGTCGCGGCAAGAGGCTATCGCGGCTGGAAGCCGCTCCTACGAGGCAGATCGAGTCCGGAAGCCGCTACTACATGTCAACGGTCTTGTAATGCCGGAAGTTCGCCCGCATCGAGCGCTTCGAGAACAGCCTCGCAATAATCGTCCTGCGACAAGAAGCGATCCCAGACGCCCTGGGCGAGAATAGACAGACCGCCGGTGATCACAGCGACCGTGCCCGAGAGCAGTCCGCGCCTGGTGTCGATTTCCAGGGCCGGCGACGCCAGTGTGCCGCCGACCTTGACGTAAGGATTGACGACACCGGCAAGGCTGACGCCCACTCCCTCTCGCTGCTTGACGCGGAAGGACAGGTCAAGCTCTTCGGTTGCGAGATTCACGGTGCCGACGCTTGCTACTGCCAGTTCATCGGTCTGAAAACCGACAGCGCGCGACGTGGCCACGCCGTCGACTACGTCGACACTCAGGAAGCCACAGTTCAGTTTCGTGTATTCCGAGTCCTGCGCCAGCGGGTTAATAGTCGAAAATAATTGCGACGCGAAGTCACGCATGATGAAGCCGCTGAGCTCGTTGTCGACGCTGCCTTCGCCCGCGCGGAGATCGACTGATCCACTGACGCCGGCCGCGAGTTCCCGAATCGTTTTGCCACTGCCGGCTAATTCGAGCTTCAGGTCCTGCGGCGGCCGGCGTATCGGCGCCCCCTCGCTGTCGACGGGCGGCCGAAGACGATACTGTCTCGCATCCGCACTGATCCGAAGGTCGACCTCTTCTCCCTCCGTCCGTACCAGGTCGAGGGTTCCCGACAAAGCACCGCCATGGGTCAGCGTTACGCGGGTGGTATCCACGCGTAAGGTGTCATCCCGAATATGAACGCTCACCTCGACGTCACCGAGTTCGAGAGATCTGGTGATGAGCTCTTGCATTCGAAGTGTCACGTCAACGTCGGCAATGTCCATGAATGCCAGCGGCAGCGGTGTGTCCGGTATTAAGCGATCGCCATCTTCTCTCTTAGCGTCGACGTCGGCATCGGCCGCCTCGTCGCTGAGCAACTCGCTGATATTGAGGTATCGGGATTCAAGGTTGCCGGATATCCTGAGCTTGTCGCTGACCGTGAGCCCGAATTTGCCCCCCAGGTCATTCTTGCCGACGACCGCCGTCAGCCCATCTATCAGATAGCTGTGGCCCGAACGCGTCATGGCACCTTCGAATCGGAACGCGTCTGCCGGGAGAGTCTGAACACCAAATGCTTGACCGATACGCTGCAGGTTGGGTCCCGCTACCCGGACGTCGAATTCCGCGTCCATCAGCTGCGAGCTGGTCGGTAGCCTGCCGTCAAGCCAGGCGGTCGTTTCGCCAATGCGCAGATCGACCTGTTGTAGCTCGATCGTGGTGTCACTGATCTTCATGCCACCGATGATTTCGTAGGGGACGGGCGCGTTAATGTTGCTGTCGGGAACGAAGAGGCGCAGGTCGGGTCCGGATGCCTCGATGTCGATGTCCAGGCCAGAAGCGTCTTCGAAATCGCCGAGCTCGCCTTGCATCTCGAGACGCGAATCGCCGATGCGAATCAGCCAGGAATCGGCGAACCACCCGGCAGGCGTCTTCGACAATGTCGTGTGGGTTTCGAAGTCCGCCGCGGGCAGATACAGGTCGGCTTCCGGGTCGGCAAGCAGGTTCCTCAGCTCGCTGATGTCATTGCCGGAGACGGAGTTACTAATCCGCAGTCCGTCCAACGACGGCAGCGTTCCGGTAGTACCCTCAAGTGTGCCCCCGATCTCGCCGAGTCGGTACACGACGTTCGACAGCTTCAGTGCGCGGTCCGATCCTTCGAGAACTCCCTCGACCTCGAAATGCAGCGATGGAACCGCCACATCTACCCAGGGCTCGAGCAGTGACTGCAGGTCTTTGCTACTAATTCCGATCGACGCGGTAACGCCGTCCACGACCGGTGAGGTCCGCATCAGGCCGACGATATCGACCGTCGCATCGTCCAGTTCGAATACGAGAGCATCGCTGCCGACACGGCCGTTCAGTTCTTTTAGCTGCGGCCGGTGCAGCGGGCCGGTGGCGACGGCGCGCAGGTCAAAGGCGCCTGACGGCGCCCGGTCGGCCAGTCCTGGCGGCATGAAGTCGGTCAGTGCTGGCCCGCTCGCCACGAGGCTGACGCGCGCGTCAGGATCGGTAGCTGCCGTTGTCAGTGTGCCATCGATTTTCACCCGCGCCTCGCCGGCCGCGAGTATCACTGATTCGAAGCGCAGGGATTCGTCGGCTATCGCAATAGCTCCGTCGACGAGGAATTCTGCGGATGGCAGGAAGCCGGCATCGAACAGTTCGCCGACTGCCTTCAGGTTCGGGCCGCGAATATCCACCGTCAGCTCGAGGTTGTCGAGTACGGTCAGCGATTTCGCATTGCCGGTGAGGTTTGTTGTCAGGTCGCCGAATTCGCCGTCGGCACGCAACTCGATACCGTCCGAATGCTCCGTGATATCCAGTTCGAGATTCACCGGACCGTGAGCCAGGGCCGGCAGACCAAAGCGAGCCAGTACGCGTTCCGCCGATGGCCCGCGCATCGCCGCTTGGACATCCGGGCCATCCAGGTCGAACAGGTTGCGAAACGTGCCGTCAGTCGATCCCAGGAATTGACCGACCGTGGCCTGCAACTCCCAGCGGAGTCCTTTGCCATCCAGCAGTGCCGAGAGCGGGCCGATCAGGCCGTCAGCGGCAATCGGGTCTTCACCAACCGCACCGGCGAGCCCCATCGTCAGCAGGTCACTTTCGTCGGAGGAAATATTCGCGGCGCTTATTGTGATGGTGCGTGGCTCGTCCAGCCAACCTTGACCATAGGTGATGCCGATTCGCTCAAAACGGGCTCTCTCGAGCCAGACCGGTAGTTCGAATGCCTCGTGGCCTTCATCGACGTGGTCGTCGCGAGCCGAGTCATCATCGAACGACCATGATGACTGCTGTGTAGAGGAATCCCTCTCGACATGGATTTCCAGGCCTTCGACCTCGAGATTCAGCAGCTCGACGGGATGCGACAGTAGCGACCCCGTATCGATGCTGACGACCAGCCGCTCGAGTTCGAGGATGTTTTCGGCAGTGCCCCAGTCGGCGTTTGCGAGGCGAACGTCCTCGGCTGCCAGTTCGATAGACCTGCCGACTGAAAGGTTGAAATGCCCGTCAATGACGAAGTCGCGGCCGGTGGCTTCGGTAACGAAGTCCTCGACATGGCCCTTGAAACGCCCAAGGTCTACTGTCAGCAACAGCAGTAACGCCGTTCCGAAGAGGACCGCCACTACAGAGACGACGATCAGTATCCAGCGAGTCCAGCGCATAACGATGGTGACTATGAGTCGTTGCCCCAATCTGTACAAGCACTTATTGGCCGGGCATCGGCAATGGCCGATGTCGTGCCGTTCACGACTATCGAACAGCCCGTGGCATGCGGCTCGTCAGTCGTTCAGAACGGCCTTCCCAGGAAAAAGTACAGGGCATCCTTGCCGCCCTCGGCACGACCGTAGGCCGCATAAACAGGACCGATCAGCGTGTTCGTTGCAAGAAACAAGGAGCCGGCTGTAATGCTGTCACCCAGCGATATGTCGCCGCGGTTGTCCCACGCATTGCCCGTTTCCAGCGACGCGCCCGCGTAAAAGGGCAGGGCGGCGTTGTCGTTCAGCCTGCGGAAATAGCCCAGCACAGCCAACGCTGTGTGTTGGCCGTTGATCTCCTGTCCGCTGTAACCAGACACACGCCCGAAACCACCGAGGGAGAACTGACTTTGAATCGGCGCAGTACCACTGATTGTGGCGTTGTAAAAGGCAGTGGCAAAAAAAGTGTTGCGATTGCGTGTACGGAAAGCAGTGGCGACCAGTTTGAGCTGGTCGAATTCGGTATCGGCGCCGAGGCTATCGCGTGAGCCAAGCCATTCGGCGGAAAAAGCAGAGCCGCTCAACGGAATGTTGAAATCGTCGAGTTCGTCGCGTGAAAAACGCACGAAGGTCTCGCCCCGTTTAAACGGAATGTCCAGGAATGAGGGATCACCGACCTCGCGTTCGCCCTCGCCGTCGCCATAGCGAATGCCGAATCGGGCTTCGCCCCAGGCACCGAACTCTCGCCCGGCGCTCAATTCGGCGAATGTTTCCTTGATGCGGTAGGTCGCGGTAACGTCTGATTCCTCGATGATGTTGATCAGTCGTTGATCATAGCCGACCCGGGGATTGACGAAATATTTCAGCGTCGACCCAAATGGCTGGTGGATTTCCGAGAACAGGCCGTACTCGCTACCGATCTGCGCTCCGGTGCGCCATTCTCCGCCACGCGCGTTCAAGCCGGGTTTCAGGTAAGTCACTCCAACGTTGAATACGCTCTCACCTTCACCAGCTGAATCGTACTCGGCCCCGAACTGCAGATAGTTGGGGCCCCAACTTCGTTCGTCCGCACGAATATTCAGCACGGTGTCGTCGCCGTCCTCGGAGATCGAGTAGCGAACGTTCTGAAACAACTCCAGGCCGTATATTTGCCCAAGTTCGTTTTCGAGTTGGTCAAGATCGAGGGTTTTGCCTGCCTGTGTGTCCTCGACGCGGCTCATGATGTAGTCGTCCGATAGCCGAGAGTTGTTTTCGAGTTCGATGCGATCGATAACCGGCATGTCGGTCGCAGGCCGATCCAGGCTCGCCGTATGCGCCGCGTAGTCAGCGTCAGACAGTGACAAACGGCG
>JAAUYE010099188.1_pt1 | contig 12933 bp, 9 predicted proteins | sample 7278081 | NCBI WGS metagenome assembly JAAUYE01 (sample SAMN14350131, study PRJNA611818) | marine sediment metagenome | isolation source: surface marine sediment (0.6m) | place: French Polynesia: Moorea | collected 2018-08
AGCTGGTCGAGGTATTCCAGAAGTACGGCGAACAGTTCGATTTCGATTACCTGATGCTCGCCGCGCAGGCTTTCCAGGAGTCCGGGCTGCGACAGGACCGCAGGAGCCCGGCCGGGGCGGTCGGCATCATGCAGATCAAGCCGTCCACAGCCGCGGACAAGAACGTGGGTATCGACGACATCTCGACGGTGGACGGTAACGTCCACGCCGGCGCCAAGTACATGCGCTTCATCGCGGACCGGTATTTCCCTGACGACCGCTTCAGCGACCTGAACCAGTGGCTGTTCAGCCTCGCGGCCTACAACGCGGGTCCGGCGAAGATCAACCGCTATCGGCGCGAGGCCGCGGACAACGGCTACGATCCCGATCGCTGGTTCGACAACGTCGAGATCATTGCCGCGCGCAGGATCGGCCGGGAGACCGTGACCTACGTCAGCAACGTGTTCAAGTATTACGTCGGCTACCAGATCAGCATGCAGCGTGGCGCCCTTCGCGAAGAGCGCTACGGCACCGAGCTATCGGAATGCATCGATACCGGAGACGAGTAGTTACATCTGGCCTTCGATCGGCAGCAACCCCATGAGGCGCGTAAGCAGCCGGCGCCAGAAACTCGTGTCCGGTTCGGTCGTCGCGACGAGATCCTGGCCGCCGCTGCGGTAGTGCCAGTTGAGACGCCCCCTGCGGTTCAGCTGCAGCCGGTAGGCCACCGTCTTCAGCGATTCCAGGCCGGACGCGGCCATGGCCCGGGCGATTTCGTCGGACTCGACCAGCATGCCGAGCTCGGTATTGATGTAGAGCGAGCGAGGATCGAGGTTGAAGGAACCGACGAAGCTGCTCTGCCGATCCACGACCGCGACCTTTGAGTGCAGCGTCAGTCGCGCCGGGTCCACGCCGCCGACCGCGCTGCCGTCTTCGATCGGGCGCAGTTCGTAAAGCTCGATGCCTTTCCGTATCAGGGGCTTCCGATAGCGCGCGTACACCGCATGCACACTGGAGTGGTTGGTCGAAGCGAGTGAGTTGGTCAGGATGACCACGCGCACGCCCCTCTTTACCAGGTCGCCGAAAAAATCCACGCCTGCGCGCTGCGGAACGAAATACGGGGATACGACGATGACCTCTTCCCGTGCCGACGACATCATCTGAATCAGCCGCTCCGTCACATCGCCGATCTGGCGACGCACCAGCCCGCGGACCTTGTCCGGATGGTCGAGCACCAGCTCGGCCCTGGCCGACGCCCAGGGCAGGCTGCCGTCGACGAGTCGCCGGATGAGATGCTCGTTCAGACCGCGGATGACCGGGCTGTCCCGGTGCCGCTCGATGTGACGATGGCCGGCCCCGATGGTCTCGTTGAGCGCCTGGTGCGGCAGGTACTTGTCGAAGACGCTGATCGGGATAGCTTCCTTGGTGTTCCAGTATTCATCGAAGCCGTCCGATACGTCGTCCACCACCGGCCCGATAGCGGCGATGTCCTCGTCGAGGAACTCGCTCTTGACGCTCGTCTGGTAGTACTCGTCGGCGAGGTTGCGGCCGCCGACGATCGTCACCTGGTTGTCGACCGTGAACGACTTGTTGTGCATGCGGCGGTTGAGGATGTTGAAGTTCGCGACAAAGCTGATTAACCGCGAGCGACGCCGAGGGAACGGATTGAAAACGCGGACCTCGATGTTGATGTGGTCGTTGAGGCTCAGCAGGCCAGCATCGATGGGCTCGGTGAGTGCATCGTCCATCAGCAGGCGGACCCGGACGCCCCGGTTCGCGGCTTCGATCAGCTTGAGCGCGATCAGGTTTCCGCTCAGGTCGTCGCGGATCAGGTAGCTCTGGATATCGATGCTGCGTTCCGCTTTGTCGATGAGCCCGAGGCGCAGGCAGAGCGCGTCGATGCCGAGCTGCAGCCTGAAGACGCCGCAAGGTCCCTTGTTCGTGGACAACCATGCCCTGACGGCGCCACCGAGCACGGTGTCGTCCGAGTCCGCCAGTTTGAAGGAGTCGCGACGATCGGGCAGGTCGAAGTACTTGCGGTATCGTTGCGGTACCCGGCTTCCTACCAGTGTTTCGAACATGCCCATGGGGCCATTATCACCCAGTGCGCAAGCCTTGCGGCAAGCTGCGTGGCCTTGCGGCAAAGCGATACAGAAAAGCCCGGACGCCAGTCCGGGCTTTGCGGGATCGAATGAGGGTCGGCGCGGGCCGACCGCTACTCACTGGTGCACGGAATCGAGGCCTTCGCGCAGGCGCACGGCCCAGCGGCGCGCCCAGCGGCGCACCTCGGCCCAGGTCGTCGCGGTGTTGGCGCGGATCATCCGGTTGCCGACGTTCTCCGCGGCGCGCCGCTCGACGGCGCGGTAGACCACCTCGTTGCTCAGCGAATCCCGGAGCTCGATGACGAGCGTCGCCTCTCCAACGGTTCGTATCCAGACCTCAGACCGACCGACATCGTCCGGCGGAACCTGCGACACGATGTCATGCAGACCGCCGACGATGATCAGGGCCTCCGGACCCGGCTCGTCGGTCAATGTGAAGTGCTCACTGCGCTGCAACTCCTCGGTGAACACTTCACTGACGGTGTCGATCAGCCGCTGCCGGTTGGCGTCGCTGATCCAGAAGTCGCGCTCATTCGCACGCCGCGCCTGCGACGCCGACATCCTCTGCACGTTCCTGAACTGGAATTCCGCGCCGCCCGGGATGATCTTGGTGTACTGGGTAAGGTCGACCTCGGGATCGACCCAGGCGCCGGCGAATCGCGAGTTGTCGATTCTGACCAGGCCGTCGAACGTCGTTTCCGCCTCCGGTCCCGTCTGGATGGCCGGCTCCTGTGACGCGCAGCCAGCGACGATGAAAACTACCGGCATCAGGCATGCAACCAGCTTGTTCATGGGGGGTTACCTCGCTCCGGGTTGCCCGATTTGAGGGGCAACTTGTTGATTATTGGATATTTGATTATTGAGTATTCGGGTCGGCAATCGGCCGACGTCTCGATGATGGTTTCCGCACGATGCGTTGTCAAACCAGCGCCCTGTTCGAATTCTGCCCCCGGACCTCCCGTCAGGGTCGCAGCGGCCGGGCCGAGGGATGGCGCGGCGTTTTGACAATAAGTTACGCCGGCGGGCCTCTTCGTTGACAGCTTTCCCGGCTGCGTGCGACGATGATGATTCGTTTGACAAAGGCACACTTGGCGAAAGTCAGGGTCGCAAAGCTTCCGGTCTACGGGTAGAACCTAGGACAGCGGGGCCGCCAACACGAGTCCTGTTGCGCATCCGCGTTTCTTGCCGACCGGCGCCCCTCGACCCGCTCCAGCCGTGTCTTTGGCCTGCGAATTTCTTGTGCCGGAGACGACGATGACAGCAGCGAGACTTCGCAATACCGGGCGCTTCCTGCGACCGGTCGACAGTGGCAGCACCGAACATACGATCAACAACCCGCGCGAGCTGCTGCGGCTCATGGATCCTGCGACGCGAACACCGACGCCGATTCGCCCGGTTGGCGCCCGCAGCGCGTGCACCGGCTGCAACTCGACGCCGTCCGGCACCGTCATCAATGTCGACCCGCTCGACAAGATCCTGAACATCGATTCCTACAACCACACGGTCACCGCCCAGGCCGGCGTCCGGATCTATCGACTGGTCGAGGCACTCGCGGAGCACGGACTCGAACTCGTGGGTGCGCACGACCTGGCCGGCCGTACGCTGGGCGGGGCAATCGCCGCGCCGAGCATGGGACCGGGTATCGGCAAGCGTTCCGCGTGCCTGTCCAGTCGCGTAGTAAGCGCAAAGCTGGTGACGCCCGCGGGCAAGCTCATGAAAGTGAACGCCTCTCAGAAAAACCTGCTGGGCGCGCTGCGCTCGAGCTACGGCCTGCTCGGCGTAATCGTCGAGGCCACGCTCAAGGTCCAGCCGATCGCCAATTTCACGGTCAGCCACCGCAAACTGACGATCGACGATTTCTGTCACGTCGTGGATACGCTGTCCAATAACGACGTCGGCTTCAAGTTCTACCTGCTGCCCTACCGCGACCGCGTCTATCTCGACCTGCGGCGCTACTCGGAATCGGCCGGCAACACGTACAAGACGCCGTGGAAGCTGAAAGACTGGGGCGAGAGCACCGTGCTCCCGAACCTGTTCAAGTCCTTCAACCGCCTGCTGCCCCTGCACTCCGTTCGCTACCAGGTCATCGACACCGTCAGCGAGGCGACCCAGGGGATCGTCAATGGCCGCTTCGTCACCACCGGCAACAACACGCTGGCCGGATCGTCCGGCCGCAATTTCAGTCGCACGCGAAACCTCCTGTACACGACCTGGTGCTTCCCGGCTTCCGACTTCTCCGTCGTCGCCCGGGCCTACCGGCAGTTCTGTCGGCAAAGCTACGAGAACTCGCGTTATCGCTGCGACATGCCGGCGGTCGGCTATTACGTCTACCGCGACCGGTCCGCACTGCTCTCGCCTTCGTTCGACGAACCGATGATCGCGTTGCAGACCTCTTCGACCCAGGTCAACGGCTGGGAGGATTTCGTCATCGACCTCGCCGACTTCGCCGAGCACTGGGCCGGCGTGCCGCTGTTTAGCCAGACCCGGTCGCTGCGTGCCGATTACGCGCGCCAGGTATACGGCGCCCGGCTCGACTTCTTCCGCCGGATTCGCCGCCAGCTCGATCCCGAAGACCGCCTGCTGACCCCCTTCCTGGCCCAGTACTTCCAGTAGCGGCGGCCAGCGTCTGCGCGTTCGCCGGGCCGGGCGGCTGCCCGGTGCCTGTATTTTCCGCCCGCTCATTTTATAAGTCATTGTCTTTGCATGGTTTCTCCGACGAGACAATTCGTTACATTTGCAGGCTGGACTTTATATATCGGGTTAATATAATGCATCACCCCGATATATGGACGACCTGCGTCGCCGGAACGAAGAGCAATGGACGTAAAGACCGTCTGCCTGGGCATGCTCACCGATGGAGAAGCCTCGGGCTATGACCTGAAAAAGGAGTTCGAATCGTCGTTCGGCCATTTTTTCGCCGCCGGCTACGGCTCGATCTACCCCGCACTCAATGCCCTGGCCCGGGACGGCCTGGTGGAATGCCGGCACATCCCGCAGGAAGGCCGCCCGGACCGCAAGGTCTACAAGATCACGGCGGCGGGTTGCGAACACCTGCTCACGGCGCTGGAAAATCCCTGCCCGTCGCACAAGGTGCGCTCCGAGTTCCTTGCCACGATGTGTTTTTCACACCTCATGTCGCGGGAGCAGATCGAAACCGTGCTCGAGAATCGGGTGAAGGAGATGTCGGAATACCTGCAGCTCTTTAAAGAATTCGAAACAGGCTGCATGGAAGATTGGCCGCCCGGCGCACGATTCGTGCTCGGATTCGGTCAGACCATGATGAAGACCATGCTGCAGTACATCGAGGACAACAGGGACATGCTCCTCGAGGAAACGAAAACCGGGCAGGAGTCTGCTGTCGGCTGATGCCGCCGCGCCACTCGTGCCAGAACAGAGAAGGTTCAGGACTAATGGATTTGGGCAAACTCAAGAATTTTCGCTCATGGCTGATATCCGCCAGTATCGTCGTGGTGGTTTCGATCTGGCTTGCATCGGGACAGGTCGGCTCCGAGAGCCAGGAGGAAGAGCCGACCAGCGTGATCACCAGCGCGGCACCCGCGCCGCAGTCGAGTGTCCGGGTTCGCACCCAGAGCGCCGAAGAGATTATGCGCACGATCGTCGTCAACGGCCAGACCGCACCGGCGCGCGTCGTCGACATAGCTGCGGAAACAGACGGCCGCGTCGAGTACGTGGGCATCGATCGCGGCACGAACGTCGGCCGCGGTGCGGTCATCGTCCGGCTCGACGAGCGTGATCGCACGGCGCGCCTCGCACAGGCGGAAGCGACCGTCAGGCAGCGCGAAGTGGAATACCAGGGGCGGCTGAAGCTCAAGGGCGAGAGCTATGTTTCAGAGGCGCAGCTGCAGGAGGCTGTCGCACAGCTCGAGGCCGCCAGGGCGGAACTCAAGCGTGCCGAGCTCGACCTCGAATACATGACGGTACGCGCGCCATTCGAAGGGGCGCTGCAGGAACGCCACGTCGAAGTCGGCGACTTCGTCTCTGCCGGCGACCCGATCGCACGCTTCGTCGACAATCGCAAGGTTATCGTGACCGCGAACGTGTCCGAATTCGACGCCGGCTACGTGCAGGCCGGGCAGAAGGCGCAGGCAAAGCTCGCCACGGGTGAAACCGTTCAAGGCACCATTCGCTACGTTGCCCCCGTCGCCGACGAGGCCACGCGGACGTTCACCGTAGAACTGGAAGTGGACAACAGCGACGGCAGCCTGCGTGCGGGCGGCACCGCGGAACTTGAGATTCCCGCCGAGCGGGTTCTTGCACACCGCATCTCACCGTCGCTGCTCACGCTCGACGATGCGGGCAACGTCGGCGTAAAGGTCATCAACGAGTCCGGCGAGGTCGAGTTCGTCGTCGCCGACGTCGCGTTGTCTTCTAACGAGGGTATCTGGGTGGCGGGCCTGCCCGACCACGCGACGATCATCACGGTCGGCCAGGGCTTCGTCGTGCCCGGCACGTCAGTAAACGCCGTTCCCGAGGGCGATGTCGACACTGCCGTCGCCATCAAGTCGGACGACGAGGACTAGGTCCATGCAAGTCATCGAGACGGCAATGTCGCGGTCGCGGACCGTCCTGTTGTCGCTGACGGTCGTGCTGGTCGCGGGCGTGGTCGCCTACCTGACGATCCCCAAGGAGGCGGAACCGGACATCGAGATCCCGATGATCTACGTGCACATCACGCACGACGGCATTTCCCCCGAGGACGGCGAGCGCCTGCTGGTCCGGCCGATGGAGCAGGAACTGCGGACGATCGAAGGCATCAAGGAGATGACGGCGAACGCCTACGAGGGCGGCGCGAACGTCCTCATCGAGTTCGACGCGGGCATCGACACCGACAAGGCGCTGGCGGATGTCCGTGAAAAAGTGGACATGGCAAAAGCCAAGCTGCCGAACGAGACCGACGAACCGACCGTCAACGAAGTGAAGATGTCCCGGTTCGACCCGATGCTGGTGCTGAACCTGGCCGGCGATGTGCCGGAGCGGACGCTGATCACGATCGCCAAGGACCTCAAGGAAGAGATCGAGGGGCTGCCAGGCGTGCTCGAAGTGAACCTGGTGGGCGTACGCGAGGAGTTGATGGAGGTCATCGTCGACCCGCTGGCCATGGAAAGCTACGGCCTCGACCAGGCGCAGATCATCAATTTCATCACGCTCAACAACCGGCTCGTCGCGGCGGGCGCGCTGCAGTCCGACGAAGGCCGGTTCCCGGTCAAGGTGCCCGGCGTCTTCGAGAGCCCTGACGACGTTCTCGACATGCCGATCAAGGCTGTCGGCGAACGCGTCGTCCACTTCAAGGATATTGCCGAAGTCCGGCGGACCTACAAGGATGCCGAGAGCTACGCACGGCTGAACGGCAAGCCGGCACTGGCCATCGAGGTCGTGCAACGCGCGCGCGCCAACGTCATCGAGACGATCGAGGAAATCAAGGCGCTCGTTGCGGAAGAACAGGCTTACTGGCCGGGCGAGATCGAGGTCATCGCGTCCCGCGACAAGTCGAAAGACGTGAACGACATGCTGACCGAGCTGCAGAACAGCGTGCTCGCGGCCGTGCTGCTCGTGTTCATCGTCATCATCGGCATTCTCGGGATTCGCACCGCGCTCCTGGTCGGTGTCGCGATCCCCGGCTCGTTCCTGATGGGCATACTGCTCATCGGTTCCTTCGGTGTGACCATCAACATGATGGTGCTGTTCGCGCTGATCATGGCCGTCGGCATGCTCGTGGACGGCGCAATCGTGGTCACGGAGATGGCGGACCGAAGAATGGCCGAAGGCGAGAGCCGCTTCGATGCCTACTCGCGTGCCGCTATCCGGATGTCCTGGCCGATCATTGCCTCGACCTGTACGACGCTCGCGGCGTTCGTGCCGCTCGCGCTCTGGCCCGGTACGTCCGGCGAGTTCATGAAGTACCTGCCGATCACGCTGATCGCGGTACTCGCCGCGTCGCTGGTCATGGCGCTGATCTTCGTGCCCACGCTCGGCTCGATCTTCGGCCGCACCGGCGCAACGACGGCAGACATGAAACGCAATCTCGCCGCGGCGGAAACGGGCGACCTGAACAGCGTCACCGGTTTCACGGGCAGGTACATCAGGCTGCTGCAGCGATCGCTGAAGCGCCCCTGGCGCAACGTGGCCGGCGTCACCGGCCTGCTATTCGCCGTGTACGTGGCGTTCTTTACGCTCGGGCGCGGCGTCGAGTACTTCCCCGAAGTCGAGATGCCTTTCGGCATGGTCGACATTCGCGCGCGCGGCGACCTCTCGATCGACGAGATGGACCAGCTCGTTCGGCAGGTGGAAAACCGGGTTCTCGGCATGCCCGAGATCGAGCATCTTTACGCGAAAGTCGGTGCGGGCGGCAACGATGCCGCGTCCGACCACATCGGTTCGCTGACGCTGAATTACGTCGACTGGGACAAGCGCCGCAAGGCCGACGAGATCCTGGGCGAGATCCGCAACAATACGGCCGACCTCGTTGGCATCGCGATCGAGACCCGCAAGCCGGACCCGGGCCCTCCCATCGGCAAGCCGATTCACATCGAGGTATCCTCGCGCTTCCCCGAGTTGCTGAACGACGCGGTGGCCGACATCCGCGCCGTCATGGATGCGCACCCCGCGATCGTCAATATCGAGGACAGCCGGCCGTTGCCCGGCATCGAGTGGCAGATCGACGTCGACCGCGCCGAGGCGGCCCGTTTCGGCGCCGATATCTCGCTGGTTGGTGCGATGGTGCAGCTGGTGACCAACGGCATCAAGATCGGTGAGTACCGACCGGACGACAGCGACGACGAAATCGACATCCGCGTCCGTTACCCGGAGCACTACCGCAGCCTGTCCCAGATCGACGAACTGCGAATCCCGAACGGCGACGGGCTCGTGCCGATCAGCACGTTCGTCGAACGCAAACCGGCGCAGAAGGTCAGCACGATCACACGCATCGACATGCAGCGCACGATCAGCATCGATGCCGACGTGGGCAGCGACTACCTCGTTTCCGACGTGGTTGCCGAACTTCGTGAGCTGATGCCGACGCTCGAGATCGATCCGCGCGTCAGCGCGGCGTTCCGCGGCGGCACCGAAGACCAGGAAGAGGACATGGCGTTCCTCGAGCGCGCGATGTTGATGGCGCTCGCGATCATGGCGATCATTCTCGTCACGCAGTTCAACAGTATTTACCAGGCCGGCCTCATCCTCACCGCGGTGCTGTTCTCCACCGGCGGCGTCCTGCTGGGCCACCTCATCATGGACAAACCCTTCGGCGTGATCATGTCCAGCGTCGGCGTAATCACGCTCGCCGGTATCGTCGTGAACAACAACATCGTATTCATCGATACCTATAACGTGCTGCGCCGCCGCGGCCTCGACGCATACGACGCGGTACTGCGCACCTGCGCTGTTCGCCTGCGGCCGGTCCTGCTGACCACGGTAACGACGATTATCGGGCTGATGCCGATGGTGCTCGGCGTGAACATCAACCTGATCGGCCGCGACATTTCAGTCGGCGCGCCGAGTTCGCAGTGGTGGACTCAGCTCGCATCGTCGGTTGCCGGCGGCCTCGCGTTTGCCACGATCCTCACGCTGCTGCTGACGCCCAGCCTGCTCATGGTCCAGGCGAACATCTCGCAGCGGCTTGCGGCTCGCCGCGAGCGGAGTGGCGAGGGTTCGTCGGCGTCGGCCGCCACCTCGTAATTCCACGGCGACAGCGCATCCAAATGCCGGTCTGCGGCATCTAACAGGCATACCCCGAATGCGGGCCTGGCGATCGCCGTGGTCGAACTGTACAGCGTCGCGACGGTCTCAATCACCGTCGTCAGGGAAGGCAGACAGTCGGCGGACAGCGCGGCAAGGTCGATAAATACCTGTTTTTTAACAGGTTTCTGCAAAAAAGCTAGTTTGCCGATGGGTGTTGCGTTATACCAATATAGTGTTATACTTCACTAAAACACCGATACTGATTACGATGACCAAAACGATGAATCTCCACCACGCCATTGTCGCGACACTGATGCTCTCACTCACGGCCGCACTGGCGTCCGGCTGCGGTGTGGGCGAAGCCAGCGTCGCACCGGACGACGCGATCGAAGCGGCGACCCCGGTTCCCGTCGAGACTGCTCAGCCGTCACGTGCCGACATCCTCGCGACCTACGACGCAACGACCACGATTGCCTCCGATGCCGACGCGCCCGTGGTGGCGAAGGTCGGCGGCGAGGTGGTGCAGCTGCTGGTGGAAGAAGGCGACCGCGTCGTCGCCGGCCAGGTGCTGGCCGAGCTCGACGGCGAACGGTTACGGCTGGAGATGCTGTCGGCCAAGGCCAACCTCGACCAGGTTCGCGGCGAATACAGCCGTTACAAGGACCTGGCCGCGCGCGGCCTGGTGAGCGAAGCGATGTTCGAGAGCCTCAGGTATGACCTCGAAGCACTCGAAGCCACGTACGAGCTCGCGCGCCTCAATTACGGGTATTCGAAGATCCGCGCGCCGATCGACGGCATCGTCTCTTCGCGCTTCGTGAAGATCGGCCAGAGCATCGACATGTCGGACGAAGCCTTTCGCATAACGGACGGCAGCGAATTGCTCGCCTACCTGCAGATACCGCAGGCCGAACTCGGCAAATTTTCGGCTGGCCAGTCTGCGACGCTGACGGTCGATGCGATGCCGAACAGCACGTACGCGGCCACCATCGCGAGAATCAGCCCGACCATCGACATGCGCAATGGCACTTTCCGCGCCACCGCGTTCATCGACAACGACTCGGGCGAACTCGCGCCGGGAATGTTTGCGCGATTCTCGATCGCCTATGACCGGCACACGGATGCCCTGGTGATTCCGCGCGCAGCACTGATCGAGGAAGACGATCAGACGTCTGTCTACGTAGTCTCCGATGGCGCCGTTGCCCGCCGGGTGATCGAGGTCGGCATCGAGTCCGAAGACATCGTCGAGGTTGTCGGTGGTCTGGGCGCCGACGAGGTGGTCGTTGTCACCGGCCAGGCGAGTCTTCGCGATGGCAGCAAGGTGCTCGCCAGCAATACGCCGAAGGCGAATTACACGGGCTGACGCAAGCCATTCTAATGCCGCCAACGGTGCACAGAACAACCGCGCGGCATCGAGGGAGGATCCTATGAGCCTATTCCGATCGGGAGTGCCGGCCCTGCTGAGCGTCCTGCTTCTCGGCGCCTGCCAGCCGGAGCACGAGCCCGCGGCCGAGAACTCCGACGAGGAGACGCCGCCGGTTCCGGTCGAGACCAGCGCTCCGGTTCGCGGCGACGTGTACGCGATGTACACCGGCACGGCGCCGATCGAGGCCTTCGCGGAGGCAGACGTCATCGCCAAGGTGGGCGGCGAGATTCGCCAGCTGCTCGTCGAGGAAGGCGACGAAGTCAGGAAGGGCCAGGTCCTCGCCCGTCTCGATGGCGAACGGCTGACGCTGGAGCTGAACGAGTCCGAGGCCAAGCTGCGCAAGCTGCAGCGTGACTACGAGCGCAACGTCGACCTGCAGGCCAAGGGCCTGATCAGCGACGGCGACTTCGAGAAGATCAAGTTCGAAATGGAAGCGCTGGAAGCTGCGTTCAATCTCGCGAGCCTCGAGCTCGATTACACACAGATTCGGGCGCCCATCGACGGGGTCATCGCAGAACGCTTCGTAAAGATCGGCAACACGATCAGCGAAGGAGAAGCCCTGTTCCGGGTGACGAGCCTGGATCCGCTGGTGGCCTACCTCCACGTGCCCGAGCGCGAGTACCGGAACATCGCCGCGGGGCAGCCCGTCGGCATCGAGATCGACGCACTTCGCGGCGAGACGATTATCGCGGCGGTAAGCCGGGTAAGCCCGATCGTCGATCCGCAGACCGGCACGTTCAAGATCACGGTCGAGATCAGCGACGAGAAGCGACGCATGAAACCGGGCATGTTCGGTCGCGTCAGCGTGATCTATGACGTGCACGAGAACGCCCTGCAGATACCGCGCAGCGCGCTGGTGGAAAACGAGGGTGCGTCCAGCGTCTTCGTCGTCGAGGACGATCGTGCCGTCCGCAGGGCGGTCGATACGGGCTACGGGAACCAGGGAATGGTCGAGGTCGTCAGCGGCCTGCAGGAAGGCGACCAGGTCGTCACGGTCGGCCAAGCGAGCCTCAAACAGGACTCGCGGGTAACCGTTATCAACCGCGGCGACGGCACGGAATACGCAGCGGACGCGAACCCGGAGGGTGCGGCACAGGAAGCGGACGATGCGACGCCTGATTGAGATTGCGACGGAACGTCGCGTCACGGTCGTCATGCTCATGGTGGCCGTCGGCCTGTTCGGCATGGTGTCCCTGTCGCGACTCGACCTCAACCTCCTGCCCGACGTCTCCTACCCCACGCTCACCATCCGTACCGAGCTGACGGGTGCGGCGCCCGTCGAAGTCGAGAACCTCGTGACGAAGCCGATCGAGGAAGCGGTCGGCGTGATCCGTAACGTCAGGCTGGTTCGCTCGGTGTCCCGCTCGGGCCAGTCCGATGTGACCCTCGAGTTCCTATGGGGAACCGACATGGACGTCGCCGGCGTCGAAGTCCGCGAGAAACTGGATCTCCTGTTCCTGCCGCTCGAAGCCAGCCGCCCGCTATTGCTGCGTTTCGATCCCTCGTCGGAACCGATAATGCGCCTGGGGCTGCTGTACAGCGAGTCGGAAGCGGCGGCGGACAGCGACGAGGCACGCCTTAAGGCGCTGCGCCGCCTGGCCGAGGATCGCCTGAAGACCGACCTCGAAGCCGAGGAAGGCACGGCCGCGGTCTAGGTTAGTGGCGGCCTGGAAGACGAGATCCAGATCCCCGTCGACCAGCAGAAGCTGTCGCAGCTCGGCATCGGCA
>JAAUYE010059187.1_pt1 | contig 12927 bp, 11 predicted proteins | sample 7278081 | NCBI WGS metagenome assembly JAAUYE01 (sample SAMN14350131, study PRJNA611818) | marine sediment metagenome | isolation source: surface marine sediment (0.6m) | place: French Polynesia: Moorea | collected 2018-08
AACCATCGGTGCAGCTCCTTTGCCCTTTTGCGATCGAAGCCCAGCTTATATTCAGCACGAACCAGAGAAGATATCAAACCGGCTTTGAGACTTACCTGCGGAAGTAAAAGCAAATCGAAGCGCTCGGCTTTCAGCTCACGATACAGGCTTTTCCAGGCCTGCAGGCCTTCCTTTCGGTTGAACACGATGAAACGATCGACATTGGGTTGATGCATAACCATTTCATAGGGAACTCGCTCCAGGATCCAGGTCAGGTGTGCATCGGGGTAACCTGTGCGCAGGCCGTTTACCATGGCCAGCGCGTGGACAACGTCTCCCAAAGCCGACGTGCGGATCAAACAGATTTTCTGGGCTTCAATTCTGGGCATTTCTGCACACCGGGTGATCGTTGACTCATCCGTCGAGGTGTAGTCGTGATCGCAGTTGCGCCTCGAATCCGTCTGTATCCTGACCAAGGCTGATGTCGACTCCCATTACCGCCATCGCCAGTGGCCAGTCGCTAAGTCCGGCTAACTTTACCCAATCCTTCTCGGTCGTGCATAAACAGTTTGCGTCGGTCGATTGGGCCGCATCCCGCACACGGTTTAGGTCATCCGGCGAGTAAGCGTGGTGATCCGCAAATTCCATGAAACCGCTCACCGTGATGCCATGGTCGATCAAGCTCTGCCGGAAAGCATCGTTGTCTGCAATACCCGAAAATGCAAAAACCCGGCATCCTTCCAATCGCCGGTCTTCAAGACTGCCTGCATCCGATAATCGCTCGATTCCGGGATTATGACCAGCCTCGATCCACGCTCTCAGCACCGGCCTGTGCGCTGCCCGAAATACCGGTCGCTGCGGACAATGCAGCCGTATCGTGTCTACCGGATCCGGGTGCCCGGATGTATTATTCTCGGCGCTGCGGGTCAGAACAAACAGGTCGGCCCTTCGCAGAGAAGACAACGGCTCCCGCAAAACCCCGCGGGGCAGCAGGTGGCTGTTGCCGAAGGGCCGCCGGCTGTCCAGCAGCAGCACATCGACATCTCTCATCAGCCGGATATGCTGAAATCCGTCATCCAGAAGGATGACATCCGGATGAAATTTTTCGATCGCCTGCAGGCCCATATTTATCCGGTCGTGTCCGACCAGCACCGGCACGGAGAGGCGCAGCAGCCTTGCCGCGATTAAAAAAGGCTCGTCGCCTGCAGCCTGCGGCGCAACCAGCAGTTGATTGCCGTCACTGACAACTGCTCCATGCCGCTCTGCATCGCCCTTATAGCCTCTGCTGATCACCACTGCACGCAGATCCCAGTGGCGGATAAGTTCGGCCATGCAGATCGTAAAAGGTGTTTTGCCCGTTCCACCGACGGTGATGTTGCCGATGGAAATTACCTTGCAGGGAAGCTGGCGGGAATTGAATATGCCGCTGCGATAAGCGGCCAGTCGTGCTTTTACCGCAGCAGCGTATATCCAGGACAGGCCGTGAAGCAAAATCTCCAGAGGAGAAGAATTCACCGGGTTTTCGCCTGCAACGACATTCTCTATCGCTTTTCGCATCATGTGCAATGCACGATTCGAGGTTAGTACTCCACCTTCATCAACACCAGCACAGCATAACTTAGAAATATGAAATTCGCAATCCAGGCGGCGACAAACGGTGGAAGCATCTGACCGTAACCCAGCGACAGGCAAAAATTAAAGAGGATCGTATAAACGAAAGTCACGCCGAGACCAAATGCAATGCTAATCGACAGGTTATGACCTCCGCGGCGCTTGTGGCGGATGCCATAGCCGGCCGCCAGAATAGAAAGAATCAGGCAGATCAGCGGAAAAGAGAGCTTGGCATGCAAATCCACCCGGTAGTTTGTAGCATCGTAGCCTTCGGCTTCCACAGAGCGAGTGTAGGAGAGCAGTTCGAAGATGTTCAACTCCTCCGATTTTTTGGCCACACGGTTGAAATCTTCAGGAAGATAGCTGAGCGATTCGGCACGCTTCTCGAAAAATTGCACCTGGTAGGCCTCTTCGGTTTGATTGGGCCCGATGCGCTGTTCCATCAGATCGGAAAAAATCCACTTTCCATTCTTGTAAGCAGCCGATTTTGCATCGATACGGCGGACAAGCTGAAACTGCTCATCGAAGAAGTAAAAGGTGATTCCGGAAATGGTTCTACTTCGATGGCTGTAATGGCGGATGTGGGCGATGGAACGGTGGCCTTTAATCCATATGTTTCGCTGGCGGGATGAAATGCCGGGTTTCCTTTTGACCTCCTCCATCCAGATGCGATTGGCTTTGCTGAATGTGATGGGCACGATCTGATCACCCAAAAAAAACAACACCACTGTAAACACCGCGGCGATTCCCAGCACGGTTCTGAGAAGGTAAAACGCGCTCACACCACCGCTGCGCAGAGCGACCAGCTCATTGTGCTTGCCCATCAGGCCGAAGACAATTAATATGGAAAGCAGTATCCCGACCGGTGCAATCTGGGAGATGATAAAAGGAATTCGCAGCCAGAAAAACAGCATCGCCCGTGAAAAGGGCAAGCCGGCATCCATGAAATCGTCAAACTTTTCGAAAAAATCGACAGCCAGAAAGATCCCGACGATGGCGATCAATATCAGGCAGAAAAACTTCAGGATTTCGCGAATGACATACCGGTCGATAAGGGACATGAAAACCGCTTTGTGTCAGACCTGCGTCGATCTGCGCAGGGTTAGGCGTTTAAAAACCCCCTCGAGTGTCACCGGCTGTTCCCTGGCAGCCCTGACCAGCAGGAACAGCCCGAGCACCCCCAGAACGATATCCGGCACCCACATCCCGATGATCGGTGGATAGGTGCCGTTTTCCCCGAACACCATTCCGGTAGACAGCAGCACGTAGTAAAACAGGAAAAACAACAGACCGAGCACCAGACCGGAAGAGCGTCCTCCGCGCCTGGTTTGTGTCCCCAGCGGCACGGCCAGAATCCCGAGGGACAGGCAGGCGATCGGGATGGAAAATTTCTTGTAGTATTCCATCAACGCTTTGAAATACCGCAGATCTCTATGGGGGTAAGTTTGAATGAAATCGCGCAATTCAGCCAAACTCATCTCCTTGCGCCCCTTTTGAGGGCTGGCCGCGGTAACCGCTTTCTTCAGATCCAGGCGAACATTGTATGTGTCGAAGGAAACGGAATGCGCCGAGCGATTTTCAACATCCACCTGATTGACCATACCGTCGTAAAGCCGGAGGTGAAACACCAGGCTGTCGGGCTCGCTGAGCAGTTTCCCGCGTGGAGCGATCACCGTGCTGGTCATTCGCTCGTCGCGTTTGTCTTCGATAAAAACATCTATCAGAGAACGGTCCCTGACATCGATCTTGTTTACAAAAAGCACGACGTCGTTGAAGCTGTCGTTAAACGTTCTTTCCTTCAAACCGATATCCAGATTGGAAGAAAACACCTTGAAGGTCAGCTCCTTGATCGCCATCCGGCCGACCGGCGTTCCGTAGACCGCCATCGCATATGCAAGCAGGCAGGCCAGAATACAAAAGGCCATGATCGGTCGCATCAGTCTATAGAGGCTGACTCCACCGGATTTCATGGCCACGATTTCGTTGTCCGCCGACATGCGCAGCATGGTCAGCAATACGGCCATCATGGTGGCCATCGGAATGACGTAGGTAAGGAAATAGGGAATCGAGAAAAGAAGGATCTGGGCGATGATCAGCAGGCCCACACCGTAGTTTACTATCAGGTCGGTGATCTTCAGCATCTCGGCCATCAGAAATACGAAGGTGAAGAACCCGAGATTGATCAGAAATGGTGGAATCAGCTCCACAAAAATGTAGCGATCGATGATGGCTATTTTGCTCATGAAATCTGCAGGCTAATTGTGAGGGGCTGATCCATCCACTGGTTGATCACTGAACTGCATCCGATGAAGTTTCTGGTACTCGCCTTGCAGCGCCATCAACTCGTCGTGGGTGCCCTGCTCTGCGATGCGGCCTTTGACAACGACGATAATGCGGTTTGCGTGGGCGATGGTCGAAAGACGATGGGCGATCACGAACGTAGTTCGCCCCTGCATGAGATTCTCCAGGGCTTTCTGCACCAGTTTCTCCGATTCCGTATCCAAAGAAGATGTCGCCTCGTCGAGGATCAGAATGGGGGCATCTTTCAACAGCGCCCGGGCAATGCAAATCCGCTGTTTCTCGCCTCCCGACAAACGGGTGCCCAGCTCTCCGATATTGGTGTCGAATTGCTGGGGGAACCCCTGAATAAAATCGTAGGCGTAGGCTGCTCTGGCCGCGGCGATGATTTCGTCATCGGAAGCACCCTGGCGGCCGTAGGCGATGTTGCTTTTAACCGTATCGTTAAACAGGATCGGTTCCTGGGTGACGATCGCAATCTGTTCCCGCAAGGACGCGATGGAAGCCTGGCGAATATCCAGGTCATCGATGCAGATCGACCCTTTCGTGACATCGTAGAAGCGAGGAATGAGGTTCACCAGAGAGGTCTTGCCTCCACCGCTGGTACCGACGATGGCGAGAACTTCCCCGGCATTTACCTCCAGGCAGATATTTCGCAGCACCATATCATCCTGATATTTGAAATAGACGCCGTCGAAAGTCACCCGATGGGCGCCCGGTTGGATCTCTGCCGGGTGGGGGGCTTCGACGATTTCCGAGGGTCTTTCCACAATGTCGAATATTCGATCGGTAGCCGCCAGACCCCGCTGGATGGCATTATTGAAATTGCTGATGTCCTTAATCGGTTTATAAAGAAGAATCAGCGCGGTGAGAAAAGAAACGAACGTGCCGGCCGTAAACGCACCGGAAAGCACCTGATGGCCGCCGTACCATACGATAAGCGCAGCGGCTACGCCGCCGAGAAAAAGATTGATCGGACTGGTTATCACCCGTGCGCGGGTTTCCTTCATTTCCATTTTGAACAGCCGCCGGGATTTTTCGAAAAACCGCTTTTTTTCAAAGCCCTCCATGCCAAAAGCTTTGACGATCTTGTTGCCGGCGAATGTTTCGTGCAGATGGGCACTGATATCTGCCATCTCTTCCTGGCAGCCGGTACTTGTCCGTCGCACCTTCCGTCCGAATATAACGATCGGGAAGAAGGCGGCCGGCAGCACCAGCAGGGCAAACAATGCCAGGTACCAGATCTGGGTAATCAGCACGACGATGAGGCCGATGATGGTAAACAAATCACGCAGGGAACCGGTGATGGTGGTGGAGACCATGTCGCGCACGAAGTTAACGTCATTGATTATTCTGGACATCAACGCACCGGTGGTCTCCTTGTGAAAAAAGGACAGTGGCAGATCCTGAATCTTTTCATACAAACGGTTGCGCAAACGGCGGATGATGTCCTGACCGACGTAGGTCATCAGGTAATCGCCCCAGTAGATGGACAGGGCCCGCATAAAGTATACGGCCACAATCACCAGCGGAACGATGTTGAGCATACGGGTGTCGCTGCTCACAAGGATGTGGTCCACCACCGGTTTCATCAGATAGGCCGTCAGAGATACGCCACCTGCTTCAACCAGCATGCAGACCATGGCCAGCAGCAGGCGGAAGCGATTTTTGGCGACCAGTGCCAGGATCTCCCGGTGACGACCCTGGAACCGGATTTCTCTCAGCTGTGTTGGTTCTGGTTCTTGCATGAGCATTCAACCGGCATTAAAGGTTACGGTTCGTTGTCCTCAATCATCTTGAGGGCGATCTGTGCAGCCCGCTTCGAGGCCCCCGGTCCTCCGAGCGCCTCGCGCACTTCCAGCAGATCCTGCTGGATGGCCAACCGGCGGTCATCATCGCTGAGCAGCTGCCAGGCGGACTTCGATATATTCTTCGCAGATGCGCGGCCCTGAGCCAGCTCGGGCACGACCTCGCGGCCGGCAATGAGGTTGGCCAGTCCCATGAAATTGACCCGGACCAGCATTTTACCCAGCCAGTAGGTCATCGGAGAGACCTTGTAGACAATCACCGTCGGAATACCGCAAAGGGCGGCCTCCAGCGTGACGGTCCCCGAAGTTGCCACAACGAGTGTGCTTCTGCGAAAGATGCTGTCGACGCTTTCCTCGACGAGTTCCACATCGGCATCGCCGGCATGCAATTCAACCATCTGGCGGATCGTGGCAGGATCCGTTGCGGGAGCCACGGAAACCAGAAATTTGAGGTGCTCATCTTGCCGGGTGAGCGTGTTGGCCGCTTTCAGCATCACCGGCAGCAGTCGGGATATCTCCTTGTCTCTGGAACCGGGAAGCAAACCGATTGTTCGGCTACTGTCGGTTGCAGCGACCGGCTCGCGTACGAAAAGAGGATCTTGTGTGTCGAGCAGCGGGTGACCGACAAAGGTCACCGGAATCTGATGCTGCTCGAAGAAATCGGCTTCAAAGGGCAGAATCACCGCCAGGTGGTCCACCCGTTTCCTGATTGTTTTTACCCGTCCCGGTCGCCATGCCCAGACCTGCGGGCTGATAGAGTATAGAACCGGGATGCCGATCTTCTTGGCGCTGGCGGCTACATGCAGATTGAAATCGGGAAAATCGATCAAAATCAGCAGGTCCGGTCGCAGGCCGTTAATCGTATTTTTCGCCCGGCGGATGCCTTCGAGCAGAAAAGATGATTTTGCCAATACTTCTGTAATCCCGACAACAGACAGTCGGGCGGCATCCGCCACGATTCTTACGCCGGCGGCCTGCATGGCCGGACCGCCGATGCCGCAGAAGAACAGCTCATTGTCTTTGCTGCGCATGGCGCGTACGAGCTTTGCACCGTGGCGGTCTCCAGAGGCTTCCCCGGCGATGATCATGACGCATTTGCGTCTATGCTTTGTCATAATCGGATCCAGAAGAAAGGTGACGGTTGCTGGTGGTTTGGATCTGGTCCATCACGTGCAGGGCGATGCTCAAAGCGCTTCGCCCCACGCGGCCATCGACCTCCGGTGTCTGGCGAGCGGCTACCGCCTGGACAAACGCCTTCAGTTCGTCCTCCAGGGCATCCCCTTTTTCGAATTGAAGCTGCTGGATCTCCATACCGGGAATCAGGCTATCGCTCACCTGCTCGTTTCGACGAACCAGTGTAATCCCGTGGTTGGCGAAGTCTACAGAAATATAGGCATCACGCTGAAAGAGCCGGATCTTTCTTTCGTTTTTTATTGAAACCCGACTGGCGGTTACGTTGGCGACACAGCCGCTGTCAAATTGCAGCCGGGCGTTGGCAATGTCCACCTGATCGGTAATTACGGGAATCCCGGCCGCGCGGACATCGCTGATGGGTGCACCGACGAAATTTGAAATTAAATCGATGTCATGAATCATCAGATCGAGGACAACACTGACATCCAGTGCCCGCTCCTTGTAAACACTGAGGCGATGAGATTCGATGAACATCGGTTGGTTGACGATACCGCGCAGAGCCACCACCGCCGGATTGAAACGCTCCAGGTGGCCGACTTGAATGATGAGTCCTTTTGATTCGGCAAAAGAAACCAGCTCGTCGGCCTGCTCCAGGGTGGTGGTCATCGGCTTTTCGATCAACACGTCGACGTCGTGATCGAGAAAATCCCGGCTGATATCGAAATGCAGCGATGTCGGTACCACGATGCTGACCGCATCCACCATGGGCAAAAGCTCCCGGTGATCGGCAAACGCCCGGGTGTTGTGCCGGCGGGCCACTTCATCGGCAGCCGATGTATCGATGTCGGCGACACCGACCAGTTCGACGTTATCCATGCGAGCGTACTTCTCGGCATGAAATTTCCCCAGATACCCGGTGCCGATCACCCCGACACGAATGTTTTCCATTGGCTGTTTCACATCAATCAACCCTCAGTTCATTTGTTGAGACACACGCAGGGTCGGCTCGCTGTATCCCTGCCGGGAAAACTCAGTCTCCGCGCGCCAGGATGGCGATGTCACGATCGTTCGCCAGTTGGATCATCTCATCGCGATCGAAGACGATGGCCTTGCCGGCTTCCACTACCAGGGTGCGAACACCGGCCTCGTGCATCGTCTGAATGGTTCCGGTTCCAATCGCCGGTATGTCGAAACGGGTATCCTGATTCGGTTTGCAGACTTTCACCACGACCGCATTGCCGTTACCCAGAGGACCTCCTCTGCCGATGGTGGCATCCGTGCCGTCGATGGCCTCCACGGCCAACACCGATCCACCGGCCACCACCACGCACTGGCCGATGTCCAGCCGTCCAATCTCCTTGGCCAGCCGCCACCCCAGGTCGATGTCTGCCTGTTCGGACCGGCTGGGTTTTCGCCGCGTCCAACACCCTTCCGGTGCCAGCAACTCAGGGACCAGGAAGGTGGAGGCCTTGATGCTGATTCCTTCCTCCTCCAGCACGCGTGCGAATGTGCTCAGCAGGTTGTCGTCGTGGGTATGGCGCATTTTGGAAAAGATCGCTATGGCTTTCATGTCCGGACGTACATCAGTGAACATCCGCGTTTTGCGGATTGCTCCCATCATGACGGCTTCAGCGACCGCGTTTTGTTTAAAGAACCGGATCAGACGCTTTAGCTGCCCGAGGTAAAGCCACTGAACCGCATCGGCAATGTTTTCTATTTCCCTGTCTGTTTCACTGACGTAGGCCACCGCATAAACGGCATACCCCTTTTTTTTGGCCGCTCTGGTGAAGATGATGGGAAATTGACCGCTACCGGCGATGAGTCCGATTTTCATGGCATGCAACCGTGCCCTATGTAGCCATGCGGGAAACCCAATCCGTTTGCCTCTAGCGGGTGATGCCCCGCGAGGAAGACTGGATGAATTCAATGAAATTGACGACTTCCGGGACCTGCTCGACTTCGGCTTTTACCCGCTCCAGGGCCTGGGTGATCGTGAGTCCGATGCGGAAAATGATCCGGTAGGCCTTTTTTAGTTCAGCCACGGATTTTTTGCTGAAACCGTGGCGCTTCAGACCTACCTGGTTCAAGCCGTGCAGACGCGCTCGTTCCCCGGACGCAAGAACATAAGGGGGCACGTCCTTGGGAACAGCGGTCATTCCACCGACAAAGGCGTATTCCCCTATACGGGCAAACTGGTGAATGGCCGAAAGGCCGCCAATGGTGGCATAATCGCCTATATGGATATGCCCGGCAAGGGTTGCATTGTTGGCCATCACAACGTTGCGCCCGATGATGCAGTCGTGGGCGATGTGCGTGTAGGCCATCAGAAAGCATCCCTCACCGATTTCGGTTACCTTCCCGCCGAAATCCGTCCCGCGGTGGATCGTGACGAATTCCCTGATGATGCTGCCACGATTGATCTTTACATAGGTTGTTTCGCCCTTGAATTTCAGCGACTGCGGCTGTGCCCCAATGGCGGCATACTGGAATATCTGACAGTCTGCCTCGATGGTGACGTGGGGTTCGATGACGGTGTGAGACCCGATGTTTGTGCCGGAGCCGATGAAAACATTCTCCGCGACAACCGCATAGGGACCAATTTCGACGTTTGAATCGATTTCGGCTTTGGGATGGACAATGGCTGTTGGATGAATACTCATTTTCGCTCTCCTACCGCGGCCAGCAATTCGGCCTGCGCGACCAGCTGCCCATCGACGGTGGCAGTGGCGGCTGTCTTCAACGCCTTTTCCCGGGAGTGGATGACGTCGACATCAATAATGAGTTGATCTCCGGGAACCACCGGTTTGCGAAACCGGACCTTGTCGATGCCCATGAAATAGAAGACATAATCGCTCTTTTTGGTCTTTTTGGTCAGCAGGTATAAAAGCCCGGCGGATTGGGCCATCGCTTCAACGATCAGCACGCCGGGCATGATCGGCATCTCGGGGAAATGACCAATGAAAAACGGTTCATTGATCGTGACGTTTTTCAGCGTTTTGATACGTTCGCTTTTTACGCATTCGAGTACGCGATCCACCAGAAGAAGCGGGTACCGGTGGGGCATGAGTTCCAGAATTTGCTCAATGTCGATGATTTCGATATTCTCCTTTTTCATCGTTTGCCTGCCCTGTCATGGTGGTTGCCATTTCAATCGGCGGTTTCGCGGGCCAACCCTTGAATTACCTAACGGTTCCCATAAGCTGTTGCAACTGTTTTTCCAGCTGGCGGACTTTTTTCTTGATAGCCGGCAGTTCCGGCAGCACCCGGTGAACCCGAAGCCATGTCCGGTGGGGCATGTGCGGAGCACCCGAGACCACGTCACCGGGAGCTATCGGTTTACCGACGCCGGCGCAGGGACCGATGATCGCACCGTCTCCGATATTGATGTGATCGGCAATTGCCGCGCCACCGGCGATGATAGTATGTTTGCCGATGGTGGTGCTGCCGCCGACGAGCACCCCGGCAACGAGCACCGAATCTTCCCCCACGGTTACGTTGTGTCCGATGTGAACGAGGTTGTCGATCTTGACGCCGCGCTGAATCCAGGTCTTGCCGAGAGTGGCCCGGTCGACGGTGGAATTGGCACCGATTTCCACATCGTCGTCGATCTGAACGAACCCGACCTGAGGAATTTTGAAATAGGTCCCTTCGTCCGGGGCAAAGCCGAAGCCATCACTTCCCACCACTACTCCGTCGTGCAGGATGACCCGGTTGCCGATACGACATTTTTCACGGATCGTCACATGGGAATGTATCTGCACATCGTCACCGATGATGACACCGTCGCCGATGACTGCGCCGGGATGGCAGACGAGCCGGTCACCGACAGTTACATCCTTGCCGATACATGCCAGTGGAGCAACTGCCGCATCGTGGCCGCACTGAAATCGGCGGCCGATGACCGCCTGGGGGCTGATTCCACCGAACATTTTCTCCGGGGGGTGAAACAGCGCAAGCGCCCTGGCAAATCCCACCTTAGGATTTTCCACCAGAATCAGATTCCCTGTAATGTCCGTCACGTCGGCCGGCACGATAACGGCTCCGGCGTTGGCTGTGGGGATTCTTTTTATATATCTGGGTGCTTCGGCAACGGTGATTTGATCATCTCCGGCAATCTCAAACGGGGCGATGCCGCGGATGACTTTTTCACCGTCTCCTTTCAGGGTCCCTTCGATATGCTCGGCAACCTGCTTTAGTCGTTTTTCCATCGGCTGTTCCTTCCGCCCTTATTCGTCCGGCGGATCGACACCTGCTACTGGGATTTGGATGCTTCGGTTTCACCTTTGGCGAACTTGGCGTTGTAGCTTTGAATCAGCTTGTCGGTGACATCGATAGAGCTCGGATAGTATACGGCATTTTCCTTGGTAAGGATAAGCAGATAGCCTTCCTCTTTGCCGATCTGCTGGGTCAGCTTGACGATATCCGCCTGAATCCGGTTAAGCTCCTGCTGCTGCAGCTGGTTCATTTCCCGGCTGTACTTTTTCTGCAGGTCTTCAATCTCCACTTTCCGGATTTTCAGTTCGCGGCTCTTGTCATCGCGCTTTTCCTGACTCATGACCATGGCTTCGCGTTTTAACTGCTCTTCCAGGGCTTTAAACTCCTCCGCTCTTTTCTTCAGATCCTCTGTTTTCTGGGTTCCCTGGGCTTTGATCCGTGCCTGCGCCGCTTTGCCTGCGCTGGAAGTTTCCAGCACCCGTTGGGCATCGAGAATACCGATTTTAGCCACGTCGGCAGCATTACCTAAGCCGGGCGAAAACATCACAGCGACCAACAGGGCCGCCATCGAAACCACTGCACTGCGTGTACGCATTTTATAACCCCCCTCATGGTTGTAACGAAAAAGTTGCCGCCACCGGCTTCTGCCGATGGCAGGGTTAACAATTCGTGCTATCTTTACGTTGTTTTACTAAAAGGCCGCCCCCAGGGCAAATTCCCAGTTGCCGCTCTTCTCTCCCTCCCTGGGATCGAGCTTGTAACCATAGGCCAGGGCAATCGGCCCCATGGGAGAATTCCAGCGAAATCCGAAACCGATACTTTCCCGCAACGTGTTGGAATTGATGGACTGCAGGGAGGGAACCGGGTTGCCGAACTCGTCCTTCGCGTCGGAGTCCACCACCGCGCCGATATCGAAAAATACGAATCCGTCCAGCCCCACGGTTTCTACCAGCGGGCGTATCAGCTCTAAAGTGCCTATGGCAAAGCGGTCGCCACCCACCACGTTTCCATTTGGGTCAAGAGCTGGGTCAAGAGGCTGAATCTCGTCTTCTTCATACCCGCGTACCGAATTAAAACCGCTCAGGTAAAACTTTTCATAGTCCGGCAGCAGCAGCGGCGGGTTTTCGGACACCACCCCGCCCCTGGCCCGGGCAAAAAAGGTAATCTGCCACCACAGCGGAAAATAGTGCGCCAGCTGCGCTTCGATTTTTGTATATCCGATGTCGCCGCCCAGTCCGGCATATTCGGCACTGATCCGGTGATCGGAGCCTTCCTTGGCGGAAAATATCCGGTCCCGGGTGTCATAGCGTAACGAGGCCACCACAGAGTTGGTGGCAAAACGCTCGTTGCCGAAATTTGCCTCCAATTCCTTAATCGAATCCGGTGCGTTATCTGTAACATCTACCACCTTGGCGTTGTCGTGAACAAACGAAAAGCTCAAGCGGGTATCGCGAAGCACCGGATAGCCCAGCGTGATCGATCCCCCCCGGCTGTCACGCTTGTACTCGTTGTATTCAGTTTCCCAGTTGAACACCCGAAAACCGGCTGTCAGCGGGATGTCGAACAGCCACGGTTCGGTAAAGCCAATGGTAAAGCGAGTTGTCCTGGAGCCCAGCTCGGCTTTCAGGTTGAGGATCTGGCCCCGCCCGAAAAGGTTGCGCTGGGTAACCGAGCCCACCAGAAAAAGCTTTTCAATGTTGCTGTATCCACCGCCGAAACTGAACTGCCCCGTTGATTTTTCTTTGACATCGATCTTCAGGACCATCTTGTCGTCTGCGCTTCCGCGGACGGTATTGACCTGTACATCTTCAAAATAATCGAGTCGGTACAGGTTGCGGACGCTGCGCTTCAGTTTGGCGCCGCTGTAAAGGCCCTGCTCGAA
>JAAUYE010146221.1_pt1 | contig 12891 bp, 7 predicted proteins | sample 7278081 | NCBI WGS metagenome assembly JAAUYE01 (sample SAMN14350131, study PRJNA611818) | marine sediment metagenome | isolation source: surface marine sediment (0.6m) | place: French Polynesia: Moorea | collected 2018-08
CGCTGGATGCCCTGCGCGCCGCCGATGCCGACCTGACCGTCGAGGCCGAGCGGCTGCGCGCCGGCGGGGTCGAGCTCGAGGCGTCGAGCCTGAGGCTGCTGCTGCGCGACGGGCGGCTCACCGTCGAGCCGCTCGAAGCCAAGCTGGCCGGCGGGTTGCTCTCGGGCCGGGTCTCCGTGGACGCGGCGGACTCGCCGCCGGCGTTCGCCTTGCGCGTGCAGGGCTCCGAGATCGACCTCGGGGCTCTCGTCGACCAGGTCGCCGGCCCCGGATTGATCAGCGGGGGCACCACGAAGCTCGAGATCGACCTCGTGGGCCAGGGGACCTCGATGCGATCGCTCATGGCCTCGCTCGATGGGCGCGTCTTCACCGACAGCGGGAGGGCCGTCCTGCACGACGCGGACCTCGATCGGCTCGGGGCCAACGTCCTGACCCAGGTCGTAACGATGGTCGACCCGCTCGCGAAGACGGAGACGTCCACCTCGGTGAAGTGCGCGGTGCTGTTCTTCGACGTGCGGGACGGCATCGCCGAGACCGACCGCGGCGTCGCCTTGGAGAGCCGGAAGATGCGGGTGGTCGCCTCGGGGAAGATCGACTTCCGCCAGGAGCGGCTGGCGCTCGGCATCCGGCCCGAGTCGACCGGCGCCGTCGACTTCTTGGCGGTCCGCCTCGCGAGCCTCGTCTACCTGGGCGGAACCTTCGCGGATCCGGAGCCCACGCTCGACCTCGAGGCGGCCGCGACGGAGGCCGCGGGCGTCGGCCTCGTCTTCGCCACCTTCGGCGCCTCGCTACTCGCCGAAGCCGTCCTCGCCGATGCGGACCCGTGTCGGACCGCCCGCCAGAAGGCCAGGACGGCCGCGGCGCGGGCGCCGGGGACGAAGGCCCCACGCCGGAAGAAGAGCGGCCTCGATGGTTTGGTCGACGATGTCCTCGGCCGATAGCCCGGCATCCCCCGGGTCGACACGGGGCGGGCATCACGGCAGGAGGTCACCGTCGTGCGCCGACGCGGTTGACGGCGGCTCCTGGTGGCGTCAGAGTGATCGGGTCTTGAGCTTTCTCGAGATCGTCACGCGTGCGAGAGCCCTGCTGGAAAGGCATCGCCGAGTGTCGTTCCAGGCGCTCAAGCGCGAGTTCGCGCTCGACGACGAGACCCTCTCGGACCTCCTCGACGAGCTGGTCGACGTGCAGCAGGTGGCGCTCCGCGAGGGCAAGATCGTCTCGTGGATCGGAGCCGCCAGGCCCGAGGCGCCGACGGTCGAGCCCGAGCGCCGCCAGCTCACGGTCATGTTCGCCGATCTCACGGGCTCCTCGGCCCTCGCGGAGCGGCTCGACGCGGAGGACCTCCGCGACGTCATGCGTGCCTACCACGATTGCGCCACGCGTGCCGTCGGTCGCTACGAGGGGCAGGTCGCCCAGTACCTCGGTGACGGCGTGCTGGCCTTCTTCGGCTACCCGCAGGCCCAGGAGGACGACGCCGAGCGCGCCGTCCGTGCCGGGCTCGAGCTGCTTCGCGCCATCGACGACCTGAACGAGCGCCTCGAACGCGAGAAGGGGGTCCACCTCGCCGCACGCATCGGCATCCATACCGGACCGGTGGTGGTGGGAGACCTGGGTGCGCGGAACCACGAGCCGCAGGCTCTCGGCGCCACCACCATCATCGCGGCGAGGCTCCAGGAAGCCGCCGAGCCCGGCTCCCTCATCATGAGCGGGGCGACGCTGCGCCTGGTTCGCGGTGCGTTCCGCATCCGGGATCTCGGCACCCCTCGCCTCAAGGGCATCCAGGAGCCGATCCGCGCCTACCGCGTGCTGGGTGCGAGCGGCGTGCACAACCGCCTCGACGTGGACCCCGATCATCTCACCCCCTTCGTGGGGCGGACCGACGAGCTGTCGCTGCTCCTCGATCGTTGGCGTCTGGCTTGTGACGGCCACGGCCAGGCCGTGGTCGTCACGGGAGAAGCGGGCTTCGGGAAGTCCCGGCTGATCCGCGCCGTCGCGGATCGGCTGCGCGAGGTTTCTCACCTCTGGTTCGAGTGCCAGTGCTCGCGCTACACGCAGCGAAGCGCCTTCCGCCCCCTGGTGCAGCTCATCGAGGAGGGAATGGGCTTCGAGCGCAGCGATCCGCCAGAGGACAAGCTCAGGCGGCTCGAGGGCGCCTCCGACGCGAGGGGCCTGGTGGCCTCGGAGACCGTGCCCTTCCTGGCCCCGCTCCTCTCCCTCCAGCTGCCCGACCGCTATCCGCCGCTCCCGTTCTCCGCCGACTTCCAGCACCGCAAGACCATCGCGGCGATCGTGAGCTGGGTGCTCGCGAGCTCACGGGATCGTCCACTCGTGCTGCTCGTCGAGGACCTGCACTGGTGCGACTCCTCGACCGTGGAGTTCCTGACCCTCTGGCTCGAGCGGAGCTCGACCGCGCGGGTGCTGACGCTGCTGAGCTCCCGCCCCGAGTTCGAGCCGCCCTGGGTGGAAACGGAGAGCCTGATGCACCTCGAGGTCGGCCGGCTCGGCCCCTCGGAGGCCGGCGATCTCGTCGATGCGATGAGTCCCGAGCCGACGCTCCCTCGGGACCTCCGTCGGCGCATCGTCGAGCGAGCGGATGGCGTCCCGCTGTTCCTGGAAGAGCTGACGAAGATGGTCGCGGAGTCGGGCGTGGGGGGTGGGCCGGCCGGGTCCGATCCCACCGCCTTCGACGCCATTCCCGCCACGCTCCAGGACCTGCTCATGGCCCGGCTCGACCGATTGGACGCCGCCAAGGAGGTGGCGCAGCTCGGCGCGGTGCTCGGACGGGAGTTCTCCTTCGAGCTCCTGCACGCCGTCTCCCCGGCCGGCGAAGATGCGCTGGTCGAGTCCCTCCGGAGCCTGATCGACGCCGGGCTCCTCGTGGCCAGGGGAGCTCCGCCCGACGCGACCTACTCCTTCGCCCACGCGCTGATCCAGGACGCGGCCTACCAGTCGATGCTGCGCAGCGCACGCCGCCGCTTCCACGCGCAGACGGCCAGGGCGCTCGAAGAGCAGCTGCCGGAACGGGCGAGCGCCGAGCCCGAGATCGTCGCCCGACACTACGACAAGGCGGGCCTCGCGGAGCAGGCCATCGCCGGCTATCGGCGGGCGGCGCGGCGCGCCAACCGGCAGTCGGCGAGCCAGGTGGCGCTCGCGCATCTGCGCCGGGCCCTCGAGCTGGTCGAATCGCTTCCCGAGGGTCGCGAGCGGAACCGGCGCGAGCTCGACCTGCAGCTCGAGATCGTCGTGCCGCTCTACACCACGCGCGGTTGGGCAGACGCGGAGTACGGGGAGCGGCTCGAGCGAGCTCGTACGCTGGCGACGGAGTCGGGCAGCGCGGGCGAGCTCTTCAACGTCTGGGTGGGTCTCTACGTCCATCACCAGGTGGCGGGCAGACTGCCGAGCGCGGAGGAGTGCGCGCGGCGCGCGCTGGCGGTGGCCGAGTCGACGGGTGATCCGCGCGTGCAGCTCTTCGCCCGGGCGGGGCTCAGCCAGACGCTCTACCTGCAGGGCGACTTCGTCGCCGCCATCGAAGCCATCGAGCGGGCGAGCGCCCTCCAGAGACCCGAGCCCACCCACGCGAGCGCCAGGCACTCGGGCCGCCATCTCCACCGCCCGCTGCTCCGCGCCCTGTGCCGCTGGACGCTCGGCTTTCCCGACCAGGCCCTGGAGATCGCCGAGGAGACCCTGGCCATCGCGCGTGAGCACGGTGCTCCCTTCGACCTCGCGTCCGCCTACATCTACAACGGCTGGATCCTCCAGAAGCGGGGCAGCTACGAAGCAGCGCTGGGCTGTGCCGAGGAGGCCGTGGAGCTCTGCCAGCGGCTCGGCCTCTCCTGGCTGCCCTGGGCCGTGGCGCTGCGCGGGGCCGTCTCGGGCGAGGGCGAACGAGCGGTCGCGGACATCGAGCAGGGCATCGCCGCCCTCGATGCGTCCGGCACGCGCGGCTGGATCACGCACTGCTTCTCGGCCCTGGCGGAGGTGCTCTGGAAGCTCGACCGTCCCAAGCCCGCCCTCGACGCAGTGGCTCGGGGCCTGGAGGTCGCCGAGCAGAGTGGGCAGCACTACGACGACGCGGAGCTGCTGCGTCTGCGGGGCGAGATCCTGGCCGGCGACGATGGTGAGGCCCCCTCGGCCTCGGAGGATGCGCTGCGCGGGGCGCTCGAGATCGCGCAGCGGCAGCAGGCCCGGTCGCTCGAGCTGCGCTGCGCGACGAGCCTCGCCCGCCTGTGGAAGAGGCGGGGCCGCCTCCAGGAGGCCCGCGAGCTGCTGCTCCCCGTCTTCGGCTGGTTCACCGAGGGCTTCGAGGTCGAGGACTGGAAGGAAGCCAGGGCCCTCCTCGGAGAGCTCGGCTGAGCCCCCGCTCGTGCCGCATCCGAACGCATACGATGTCGTGGTGGTCGGCGGCGGCCCGGCCGGCGCGGTGCTCTCCTGGTCGCTGGCGCGGCGAGGTGTCCGCGTCGCGGTGGTCGAACGCGCGGTGTTTCCGCGCGAGAAGGTCTGTGGCGACTTCGTCGAGCCGGGCGGCCTGCGGATCCTCGAGGCCCTGGGGTGTCTGCGGGCCATCGAGGAGAAGGGGCCGCTTCCCATCACGCACATCCGCGCCTTCCTCCGCTCCCGGCTCGCCTACCGGGGCGAGATCCCCTACTACGAGGCGCGGCATCGACTGCCTCCCCACGGCTACATCGTTCCCCGCCACGAGCTCGATGCGCTCCTGCTCGACTGCGCCCGCCAGGCCTCGGCCCGCGTCCTGGAGGGCTGTGCCGTCGACGACGTCCGGGGTGAGGGCGGCGCGCTCCGGGTGGCCGTGAAGCAGGGTCAGCAGCGCTTCGAGCTCCGCGCTCCCCTCGTCGTCGGCGCCGACGGCACCGAGTCGGTCGTCGCACGCTGCGCCGGCCTGTCGCGCAGGGACCGCCGGCACATCACCATCTCGCAGCGCGGCTACGTCGAGGGCGTGTCCGTGCCGCTCGGTGAGGCCACCATCTGGTTCGACGAGGACCTCTACCCCGGCTACGCGTGGATGTTCCCCATGGCCGACGGCCGCGCCAACGTCGGAGCCGGCGTCCTCGCCGAGGCCTGTCACCGCTACGGCCTGTCGGTGCCGAGGCTCTTCGCGAGTTTCCTCGACAAGCTGCGAGCCCGACATCCGGGCTGCGCGCGGATGCGCCTCAGTGGTCGCCCGCTCGGGGGCGTCGTGAAGATGTACGGCGGCATCGACCGCAACCACTTCGACGGGGGCCTGCTGGTGGGCGACGCCGGGAGCTTCGTCGATCCGATGACGGGCGAGGGCATCACCCCGGGCATGGAGTCGGGCCTGATCGCCGCCTCGACGCTGCTCGAGGCCCTCGAGCGCGGCCGCTTCGACGCGTCCTTCCTGTCGCGCTTCGAGCGCGACTTCCGCGCCTACTTCGACCCCTCGATGCGCTACCTGGACCTGTGCGCGACGATCCTGCGCAATCGTCACTTCGGCGAGTTCTGGCTCCGGGCCGTGTCCCGGGGCTGCGAGGAGCTGGGCCGGGACCCGTCGCTGGGCCGCATCGCAGGCTCGTCCTTCGGCGGCCTCGGGGTCCGGCCCCTGCCGAGCCTCGCCCAGCTCTGGGGCAAGGTGGCCGCCTACATCGTCGAGGGGAACGTGCGGATGGGGCTCGACCTGCTCGCCGGACGGCGCCGGCCCCCGGAGTGGCTGTCCGACTTCGACGCGTGGCAGCGGGGCCTGCGGAGCTCACTGCGCGAGGATCCGCTCGGCCACGCGGCCTGGACCGCCGAGGTGATCCGGAAGTCGGCCCGGCTCCAGCCCACGCTCTTCAGCCCCTCGAACCCGAGGGTGCGGGGCCTCGTCGCCGCGGAGCTCGCCGGGTGAGCAGGAGGATTCCTTGAACGTCGCAGTGGTAGGCGGCGGCATCGCCGGGCTGACGGCCGCGCTCAAGCTCGCCGAGCGGGGCTGGGACGTCACCCTCTTCGAGAAGGGGAAGGTGCTCGGCGGGAACCTCTCCTCGGAATGGGTGAACGGCGTCTACCACGACGTCTACCCGCACATGTTCTGCGAGTGGTACACGAACTTCTGGACCCTCTTCGAGAAGGACCTCGGTCTCTCGCGAGAGGCCCACTTCGAGAGGCGCGATGGCATCAAGCTGCTGCGCAAGGACCGGACCTACGCCGAGATGCGCAACGGCAACAGTTTCGCAGACGCCGTGGCCAACCTGACCTGCGGCATCGAGCCGGTGCCCGACATGTTCCTGTACGGCTACTCGATGCTCGACCTGGCGGCCCAGCACTTCGAGCCCGGGCGTGTCCTGAGCCGCTACAGCATCAACGGCTTCCTCAACTCCCGCGACTACGCCACCGACGAGGTCGCCGAGCTCTACGATTTCGTCCTGATGAACATCTGGTCCGTCAACGGCGACCAGACGGCAGCGGCGGCCTACAAGGACTTCGTGAAGTACGCGCTGAGCTGGACGCGCGACATGCCCTTCGCCTGGATGCTCAAGGGTAGCCTGGAGCAGAAGCTGATCGGCCCGCTGCGCCGGAAGCTCGCGAGCCTCGGCTGTAGGATCCATCTCTGCACCGCGGTGGAGGAGGTGCGGATCCACGCCCGCTCCGTGGAGCTGCAGTACCGTCCGCCGCTCGCGCAGCCGGGCGTCGAGCCGGCGTCCGATTGCTTCGACTACGCGGTCCTGGCCGTCACCCCGGAGGCGCTGGGCGAGCTGATCGTGAAGGGCCCGCCGAAGTCGCGCATCGTCGACCGCGTGCCGGACCTGGCCGCCGTGCGGAGGCTGCGCGCCGAGGCGATCCCCGTGGTCGATCTCTATCTCGATCGGAAGCTCCGGGGGATCCCGCGCGAGAACGTGGGCCTCAGCTGGTCGGACAACCTCACCTTCATCGACATCTCCCAGCTCTGGACGGACGATCCCTACATGCGGGACAAGACCGTGCTGGTGCTCGCGCAGTCCGACTTCTACGCGCTTCCCTCGGACACGAAGGAGGAGGCGGGCTACTCGATGATCCGGCGCCTGCACGAGTACCTGCCGGGCTTCGAGCCGGGCGACCGCTGGGGCGACCCGAAGAGCAGCATCTGCTGGCAGAAGACCCACTTCCAGTCGAACACGGACAACAGGCTCTTCATCAACCAGGTCGGGAGCAGCTCCTGGCGACCCTGGGCGAGCTATCAGGCCCTGCCGCGCATCGTCTTCGCGGGCGACTTCGTGGTCACCGACGTGAGCATGGCCACCGTCGAGGCGGCGGTGCAGAGCGGACTCCAGGCCGCCCAGGCGCTGTGGTGGCGAACCCGGCAGGGAGATCCGGTCCCGATCGAGCAGCCCCCTGCGCCGAAGGAGGCGCAGCTGCTCGCCCTCAAGCTGCTCTTCACCCCGAGCGCCTACTGGGCGAAGTGGTGGTCGGTCCTGTTCGACGCCATGCCGCATCTGGCGGTCGGGGACCTGCGCTACGGGGCCGTCACGCCGGCGCTCACCATGCTGTCGCTGCCGATCGGCTATCTGCGAGAGCTCTGGAACACGGGGCAGGATCTCGCGGAGAGCGTGCTCCTCGGGGGCCGGCGCCGACGCCGCCTCCGGCGCCGCCTGCTCGGCTGAGCGTGCCGCCCACGCGTTAGGTGCTGGACAGCCCCCGCACCTTGTCGATCAGGGCGTGGAGGCCGGTGGGGTCGTCGGAGAAGAGCTCGGCTTCCTTGCGGGCCTGGTCGCGGATGCCGTCGAGGTACCGCTCCGCCTCCGGGAGCTGCGCCTCGAAGGCGCGGAGCAGCGCTGCTTCGTCGCCGGGGCGGGCCGCCACGAAGGCCTCCGCCACGTCGGGATCGCGGATCGCGAGGGCAGCGGGGAGGGTGAGGATGCCGTCGCGCACGTCCTCCATGCCGCCACCGCCCAGGGCCTGCAGGCCGCGGACGTCGGCCACGTCGTCGCAGCCGTGGTAGAGGAGCCCGAGCAGGTGACCGAAGCGCCGGAGCTGGCTCGACCGGGCGCCCAGACAGGCGCAGACCTCGAACATCGAGCCGGTGTCCTCGCCCGCGATCACGCGCCAGTCCTCGACACCCAGCGGCTTGCGCCGCAGCCGCCACTGGAGGCACTCGGCGACGCCCAGTCGCTTCAGCAGCTCGGACAGCAGCTCGATCGAGTAGGGATCGTCGATCACCATGCGGTAGCCGTCGGCCACCACGTAGCCGGAGGTCATCAGCGCCGGAAGCTTGCCGAAGCGGCAGTGGAGGGTGGGCTTGCCGCGACGCTCCCGCGAGCGGTCGAGAATGTCGTCGATCACGAGCGACATGTTGTGGAAGAGCTCGACGGCGACCGCCGAGCGGACCACGGCGTCGGGGACCTGCAGGCCGTGAACGGCGCGGTGGCACGCGAAGACGGTGAGCGGGCGGTAGAACTTGGAGCTGCCGCTGAACTGCCAGTCCAGCTCCTCGCGGAGCTCGTCGCTCGAGTCGTCGATCCAGTGCTCGATGGCGCTGCGCAGCCGGCCGACCTCCCGCTCGAAGCCCAGCTCGGCCACGATGCCCGCCGTCTCCTTCGCGAGGTCGAGATCGGCCTTCAAGGCTTGGCCCGGGCGAAGCGTCGGGGCTCGTCGAGCGTGCCGTCCTCCAGGCTCCGGAGCTGCTCGGCGAGCTCGCGCAGCAGCTGCTGTAGCGAGAGGGCCTCCTGCACCGTGAGCTCCCCCAGCTCCCGAAGCTGCGCGGCGCTCTCGTCGATCAGCACCCGGACCGCGTCGCTGCGCAGCCCCAGGCCGATGGCGCCGAGCTGCGACGCGAGCATGCGGCCGTAGAGCGCCGAGGACAGGCCGGCCCGGCCGGCATAGCGGGCGCCGCGGATCAGCAGCGCCAGGTAGGCCTCCGCCACCAGCACGACCGCCGTCGCGGACCGGGACACGCGTCCCGCGCGCCCCTCCCCGGACGCAGCCCCCAGCCAGGATCGGGCGGTGCGGGACCAGCCCGAGAGGGTGCCCTCCGGGAAGCCCCCCGCCTCGCCAGCCGCCGCCATCCGCGTCCTCCGATCCCCGCGAGCGCTCGGCCCATCAGGCCCTCGGGTGGGCGCATTGTGGTATGCGGACGCAGCTCAAGTCCAGCGGGGCCAGGAGCCCGCCCCGAGCCGCAGGCGAGCGACGGTCGATCAGCTGGCTCAGAAGAACCCGTAGCGGTCGGCCACGACGGCCCCGGCCACCGAGAGGGCCCACGTCGAGCCGAGCAGGGCAGCGAGCGCGCCGAGGCCGCGGCGGCGCAGCTCCCAGCCCATGGCGGCGAGGCTCAGCACGACGAGCGCCACGAGCGTGACCGTCGAGGCGCGCTGGCCGTCGCGCACCGACCAGAGCATCAGGGGCGCCAGGAAGGCGACGGCGTGGCCGATCACCACGAGCGCCACCGGCCAGAGCGTCGACTCGCGCACGAACACCAGGATGTAGCGGTCCACCCAGTGACGTTGCTCGAAGGGGTCCTCGCTCACTGGGGCGTTCCGGTGCAGCGCACGTGGGTGGTGAAGCGCTTGCGGGGAGTGGCGCGCTCGCGGGCTGTCGTCGCGACCCGGCTGCTCACGGCGGGGATAGTATCCGGGCACCGCCATGCGAGAAGACCCGACGTCGACAGCGGCTTCTTGGACCTGTCCCATGCACCCGGAGGTGGTGCGCGACGGACCGGACAGCTGCCCCGACTGCGGGATGGCGCTGGAGCCTGCGGGCGTCGCTCCGGCGGAGGCGGAGAGCCCGGAGCTGCGGCTCATGACCCGGCGCTTCCTGGGCAGCCTGGTCCTCACGGCGCCGGTCTTCCTGCTGGCGATGGGCGACATGGTGCCCGGCCTCTCGCTGGCGGAGCGCTTCGCGCCGCGCAGCCTCGGCTGGGCGCAGCTCCTGCTCGCCACGCCGGTGGTGCTCTGGGGGGGCTGGCCCTTCTTCCAGCGCGGCGCGGCGTCGCTCGTGAGCCGGCGCCTCAACATGTTCACGCTCATCGCGATCGGCACGGGAGCCGCGTGGCTCTACAGCGTCGTCGCCCTGCTGGCGCCCGGCGCCTTTCCCGAGTCCATGCGGGACGCATCGGGCGCGGTCCCCGTCTACTTCGAGTCGGCCGCGGTGATCGTCACGCTGGTGCTGCTCGGGCAGGTGCTCGAGCTGCGCGCCCGCGCGCGCACCGGCCGCGCCCTCCAGGCCCTGCTCGGGCTCGCGCCGAACGTCGCGCGGCTGCTGCGCGACGACGGCAGCGAGGCGGACGTTCCGCTCGAGGAGGTGAAGCCGGGCGACCGCCTGCGCGTGCGGCCCGGCGAGGCGGTGCCGGTGGACGGCGTGGTGCTCGAGGGCACGAGCGCCGTGGACGAGGCGATGGTCACGGGGGAGCCGATCCCGGTGGAGAAGACGCCGGGCGACTTCGTCATCGGCGGCACCGTGAGCGGACGCGGGAGCTTCGTGATGCGCGCGGAGCACGTGGGGAGCGAGACGCTGCTCGCGCGGATCGTCGAGCGCGTGGCGGAGGCGCAGCGCAGCCGCGCTCCGATCCAGGGCCTGGCGGACACCGTGGCCGCGTGGTTCGTGCCGGCCGTGATCGCCGTTGCCGCGGCGAGCCTGGCGGGCTGGCTGCTCCTCGGCCCCGAGCCCCGCCTCTCGTACGCGCTGGTCGCCGCGGTGTCCGTGCTGATCATCGCCTGCCCCTGCGCCCTGGGGCTGGCGACGCCCATGTCGATCATGGTGGCCGTCGGGCGTGGGGCCGCCGCCGGTGTGCTCTTCCGCGACGCGGAGGCGATCGAGCGGCTGCGTCTCGTCGACACGCTGGTGGTCGACAAGACGGGGACGCTCACCGAGGGGCGCCCCGGCGTCGAAGAGGTGGTGGCCTTCGGGGGCTGCTCCGAGGAGGAGGTGCTGCGCGTGGCCGCGAGCCTCGAGCGCGCCAGTGAGCACCCGCTCGCCGACGCCGTGGTGCGCGCGGCCAGCGAGCGCGGCCTCGAGCTCGCCGAGGTGGGGAGCTTCGAGTCGCGTCCCGGGCGGGGCGTGCAGGGCCGCGTCGCGGGACGCGAGGTGGCCCTCGGCACCGCGGCCCTGCTGGCGGAGCGCGGCATCGCCGTGGCGGAGGTGGCGCGCGCCGCCGAGGAGCGCCGCGGCGAGGGCAAGGGCGTGGTGCTCGTGGCGCTCGAGGGACGCGCCGCGGGCTTGCTCGTGGTCTCGGATCCGATCAAGCAGAGCACGCCCGAGGCCATCCGCACGCTGCGCGAAGAGGGCCTGCGCCTCGTGGTGATGACGGGCGATGCGCGCGCCAGCGCGGACTTCGTGGCGGCCCGCCTCGGCCTCTCGGAGGTGACGGCCGAGGTGCTTCCCGAGCAGAAGGCCGACGCCGTGCGCGCGCTCCAGGAGGCGGGTCGCGTGGTCGCCATGGCCGGCGACGGCGTGAACGACGCGCCGGCGCTCGCCACCGCCGACGTGGGGATCGCCATGGGAACGGGCGCCGACGTGGCGCTCGAGAGCGCCGGGGTCACGCTCGTGAAGGGCGACCTGCGGGGCATCGTGCGAGCGCGTCGCCTCTCCCGCGCGACGCTCGGAAACATCCGCCAGAACCTCTTCTTCGCCTTCGTCTACAACGCGCTCGGCGTGCCCGTGGCGGCGGGCGTGCTCTATCCGCTCGTCGGCCTGCTGCTCGACCCCATGGTCGCGGCGGCGGCCATGAGCCTGAGCTCGGTCTCGGTGATCGCGAACGCGCTCCGCCTGCGCCGCGTTCCCCTCTAGCGCGCGGCGAGCTCGCTCTCGGGCCCCCAGGTGCGCGGCACCTGGCTCTCGACGATCCCGTCGGCGAGCAGGCCCGCACCCAGCGGAACGCCCTCGTGTCGCAGGATCACGAAGCCGTTGCCCTCGCAGCGCTCGAGCTGCTCCCGTCGCGGCGTGAAGGGGCGACGTGCGAGCGTCGCGTCCCTCTGCGCGGCGTCGATCTCGATCACGTTCCGCGAGGCGAGCCGTCCGAGCAGCAGCGCAGCCGCGGTGGTGGGCTTCGGCCGACGGGCGTCGAGCTTGAAGAGCGGAACGCCGAGGAAGCGCGGCTCCGGCTCGGCCGGCGGGCGGTGGTCGGCCGCCACGGCGTGGAGCCAGCGTCGGCCGCGGCGCACGAGCCGCAGCTCGGCGAGGGCCCGGCTCGGAACGCCGAAGTGCTGCGCCAGCGCCTCGGCGCGGTCGCGCTGCGCGGCGCCCGGGGGCGGCAGCGCGAGCGCGCGAGGCTCGTCGTCGGCGGGCGTCGACCCGGGAGCGCGAGGCTCGCCGGCGCCCGAAGGCTCGAGGGCCACCGCGAAGAAGCCACCGGTGCCGGCGCGGTGGGGCCAGAGACGCAGGGCGTGGCGCAGGCTGGGGTCGAAGCCCTTTCCCTCCCACTCGACGAGGCCCGGCGAGTGCCGGAGGCCGGGCACCCGGAGGGGCAGCACCCGCGCGAAGACCTTCTTCTCGCGCAGCACCCCGTCGACCACGGCCTCGTTCTCCTCGGGGGCGAGACTGCAGGTGCTGTAGACGACGCGTCCGCCCGGCCGGCACAGCGCGAGGGCGCGCCGCAGCAGCGCGCGCTGGGCGCTGGCGATGCGCGCGCGGAAGCGTGCGAGCGTCTCACCGCCGCTTCCCGGGCCGGCGGCGCCGCGCTCGGCGGAGCAGGGCGCGTCGACCAGCACGCGATCGAAGCGGCCCGCGGCGAGTGGAAAGACGCCGCCGTCGCACACCGTGGTCGACACGTTCACGAGGCCCCAGCGCTTGGCCTTCTCGCGCAGCGCCGAGAGTCGCCGCTCGTTGCGGTCGTTCGCGACGACGGTGCCGCGCAGGCCGAGTGCGACCGCGAGCTGCGCGGTCTTTCCGCCCGGCGCGGCGCAGAGGTCGAGCAGCCGGTCGCCCGGCCGCGGGTCGAGCAGCTCGGCGGGGAGCAGCGAGGCCTCCTCCTGGATC
>JAAUYE010160522.1_pt1 | contig 12889 bp, 8 predicted proteins | sample 7278081 | NCBI WGS metagenome assembly JAAUYE01 (sample SAMN14350131, study PRJNA611818) | marine sediment metagenome | isolation source: surface marine sediment (0.6m) | place: French Polynesia: Moorea | collected 2018-08
GTGAGGCCGACGATCCCGATCCCGCCGAGGGCCTCCTTCACCTCGTCGAGCTTGAAGGGCTTGATGATGGCTTCGATCTTCTTCACGTTGGGAGTCCTCCGGCTGGATTCTCGCGAGCGGGTCGCGCCGCCCGGCTCCAGGCGAGCGCGCTGCGTTCAGTCGCGGAACTCGGGCTTCCGGCCCTCGCGCCGCGCGCGCGTCGCCTCCTCGAAGTTCTGCGTGGTCATCCGCACGAAGAGCTGCGTGTGGCTCTCCATCTCGATGGCCGCGTCGAGGCTTCCACACTCGAGTCCCGCCCAGATCATGCGCTTGGTGAGCGACACGCCCTGCGTGCTCCAGCCGTTGATCTGCTGGGCGAGGTCGAGCGCCGTCGGGAGGAGCTCCCCGTCGGGCACGGTGCGCGACACGAGCCCGATCTCGGCCGCCTCACGGGCCGAGACGTCGCGGCCCGAGAGCATGATCTCGAAGGCCCGGGACGCCCCGATGGCCCGCGGCAGCAGGAAGCTCAGCCCCAGCTCGGTGGCGGTGAGCCCGTTGTTGATCCCGGCCGCGCGGAAGTAGGCCGACTCCGCCGCGATCCGGATGTCCGCGCCCAGGGTGAGACAGAGCCCACCTCCGATCGCCGCGCCGTTGACGGCGCAGATCACGGGCTGCGGCATCCGGCGGAGGCTCGGCACCAGGTCCGCCAGGATCGTCATGGCGCGCGTGGCGATCCGCGTGAGCGTCAGCCCGGCGATGTTCGGCGGCGGCTCGCTCTCCTGGGTGTCCGCCCCGGAGCAGAAGCCCCGCCCCGTGCCGGTGAGCACCACGGTCCAGGTGTCGTTGTCCTGGGCCACCTCGGCGATCGCGTCGTGCAGGGGCACCATGACCTCGAAGGCCATCGAGTTCATGCGCTCCGGGCGGTCGAGCACGATCACGCTCGTGTGCGGCCGGGGCTTCTCGATCCGGACGTAGCTCATCCCTGTCTCTTCCCGTGGCGCATGGGTAGCAGAAAGGACGGCCGGCGGGCGGCCCGGTGCCCCGCGGGTGACCCCCAGCCTCCGGAGGAGAGTGGAGCCACTGCGCTCCCGGGGATCCGCCTCCGGCGGAGCGGATCAGCCGGCGGCGGGAGCGACCGCCTCGGCGCGCACCCGCAGGCGCAGGGAGTCGAGGGGCGGGTCGAGATAGTCCCAGTGGATCGCCTCGCACAGATCGGACGTGGTGTCGACGATCCACGTGAGCACCTTGTGGATGCCGAGGCGCTGGACCTCGTTGATGTCGAGCTGGAGGAGCTCGCCGCGGAAGCGCTCGAGCCGATCCCACGACCGCCTGCGCAGGGTGGGCGGGTCGCCTTCGCGGATCCGCATCATCAGCCCCCGCGTGCGATCGAGGTTGTGCAGGATGGAGCGGGGGAAGGTGCGGTCGAAGATCAGGAACTTCGCCACCGAGGGACCCGTCAGCACGTGAGCGGCCCGCTTGAAGAAGGGATCGAAGGCCGAGCACGAGCGCAGGATGGCGAGCCACTGCGCCGCGTCGGCGGTGGTCTCCTCCTCTCGCGGCTTGTCGCCCAGGCTGTGGTGCTTCACGTCGAGGAGGCGCGCGGTCTGCCCGACACGTTCCACGGCGCGCCCGAGCTTCATGAAGAGGAAGGGCTCCTCGTGGAGCATCGTGCTGTAGCAGATGCCGTGGAACAGCATGCACTGGCTGGAGAGGTGCTGGTAGAAGGAGGCCCGGTCGCTCTGGTAGAGGCGTCGCGCGGGCCGGCCCTTCATCCACAGCCAGGCGTCGTTGATCGACTCCCACATCTCGACGCTCATGGCCTCGCGGATGGTGCGCGCGTTCTCCCGCGCCCAGCGCAGGCAGTGGAAGATCGAAGAGGGCTGCTCGGCGTCCCAGGTCAGATAGTCCTGCACGGCGTCGGCGTCGTGGATCGCCTTCTCGCCCACGCGCGCCACGAAGTCCTCTTCCTGTCCCGCCACCACCACCAGCGGACGCCAGCGCTCGGCCGAGGGCAGGTCGACGTCGAGGTTGAAGGCGACGTTCACCTCGAGCAGGCGGGCGAGGGTGTCCACGCGCTCGAGGTAGCGCGCCACCCAGAAGCAGGAGTCGGCGACGCGCGAGATCACGCCCGGCCCTCCCCGGGGCTCCCCGTGCTCACGGCCGGCCCTCCTCGTCGACGATCCAGGTGTCCTTGGAGCCGCCGCCCTGGCTCGAGTTCACGACGTAGGAGCCCTTCACCAGCGCCACGCGCGTGAGCCCCCCCGGCAGCACCCAGCTCGAGTCGCCCGTCACCACGAAGGGTCGGAGGTCCACCCGCCGCGGCTGGACGCCTCCCCGGGTCCAGGTGGGGCAGCCCGAGAGCTCGATGAGCGGCTGCGCGATGTAGTTGCGCGGATCGTCCGCCACCCGCTGGCGGAACTCCGCCTGGGCCTTCTTCGCCGAGCGCGGACCGACGAGCATGCCGTAGCCCCCCGCCTCGTTCACGGGCTTGATCACCAGGTCGCCGACGTGGTCGAGGACGTAGCGGAGGTCGTCGGGCCGGTCGCAGATGTAGGTAGGGACCTGGCCCAGGATCGGCTCCTCCGACAGGTAGAAGCGGATCATGTCCGGCACGTAGGGGTAGATGCCCTTGTCGTCGGCCACGCCGTTGCCGATCGCGTTCACGAGCGCCACGTTGCCCCGGGCGTAGGCCCGCACCAGCCCGGGAACGCCGAGCAGGCTCTCCTTGCGGAAGACCTCGGGATCGAGGAAGTCGTCGTCGATGCGCCGGTAGATCACGTCCACGGGGCTCGGCCCGTGGGTCGTCTTCGCGTAGACGCGGTCGTCCTCGACGAAGAGGTCGCTGCCCTGCACCAGCTCGCAGCCGATGCGACGGGCCAGGAAGCTGTGCTCGAAGTAGGCCGAGTTGTAGGGCCCGGCCGTGAGCACGGCCGCGCGCTTCTCGCCGCCCTCGCCGGGAGCGACGGCGCTCATCGCCTCCCGGAGACGCGTCGGGTACATCTCGATCGGCTTCACCGCGCACTCGCGGAAGACGGTGGCGAAGACCTTCTTCATCATCTCGCGGTTCTCGAGCACGTAGGACACGCCCGACGGCACGCGGACGTTGTCCTCCAGCACCATGAAGCCGCCGTCCGCCCCGCGGATCAGGTCCACCCCCGCGATGTGGATGTACACCCCGCCCGGCGGCCGGATCCCGCGCATGTTGGCCCGGTAGCCCTTGGAGCCCTCGACGAGGTGACGCGGCACCACGTCCTCGGCGAGGATCTTCTGGTCGCTGTAGACGTCGGCGAGGAAGAGGTTCAGCGCCTGGATGCGCTGCACGAGACCGCGCTCCACCTCGCTCCATTCGCCGGCCGACACGATGCGCGGGATGAGGTCGAAGGGGAAGATGCGCTCGGTTCCCCCTTCGGCGCTGTACACCGAGAAGGTGACGCCGCTCTTCAGGAAGGTGGTGCTCGCCAGCTTCTGGCGGCGCTTGAACTCGGCCCGGCCGATCTCGTTCAGGCGGCGCACCACCTTGCCGACCGCGCGATGGGGGCGCCCCCGCGGGCCGAAGAACTCGTCGAAGGCGCCCTCGAGCGGCTCGTAGCCGTCGAAGAGCGCGACCTTCTGCGGAGTGGTGGAACGCGACCGTGTCATGGGGATCGAGTACAGTATTACCGGTCCGTGACGAGGCTGCTTCCGCTCCGGGCGAGTCGACGCGGTGCCCCGCGACGACCCGCGCTCGGAACCGGACCGGGACGCGTATCGGTTCCGGCCCAAGCGGGCGGGAAGCAGGACTCGGTAGACCCACTGCGCCCATCATCTCCAGGATCCAGGCATGGCCATTCGCGTCGCCCTCAACCACCAGACCCACTACCACTACGACCGCCCGGTCTCGCTCTCCCCCCAGATCGTGCGGCTCCGCCCCGCACCGCACTGTCGCACCCCGGTGGTGGGGTACTCGCTGCACGTCGACCCCGGGGACCGCTGGATCAACTGGCAGCAGGACCCCCAGGCGAACTGGCTCGCCCGCGTGGTCTTTCCCGAGCCCGTGGACCACCTGTCGATCGAGGTCGACCTGCTGGCCGAGCTCTCGGTCATCAACCCCTTCGACTTCTTCCTGGAGCCGGAGGCCGAGGAAGCCCCCTTCGCCTACGCGAGCTGGCTGGCCCGGGAGCTGCGCCCCTACCTCGAGGTCGATCCTGCGGGCCCTCGTCTCCAGGCCCTGCTCGCCTCGATCGACCGGCGGCCCCGTCGCACCATGGACTTCCTGGTGGACCTGAACCAGCGGCTGGCGCACGAGATCCGGTACCTGATCCGGATGGAGCCGGGCGTCCAGAGCTGCGAGGAGACGCTCGAGCTCCGGAGCGGCTCGTGTCGCGACTCGGCCTGGCTGCTGGTGCAGCTGCTGCGCCACCTGGGCATCGCCTCGCGCTTCGTGTCGGGCTACCTGATCCAGCTGCGCCCCGACCAGAAGCCGCTGGAGGGACCCGCCGGAGCCGAGGCGGACTTCACCGACCTGCACGCCTGGGCAGAGGCCTACCTGCCGGGGGCCGGCTGGGTGGGCTTCGACCCCACCTCGGGGCTCCTCGCCGCCGAGGGGCATCTGCCGCTGGCCGCGACCCCCGACCCCGCCTCCGCGGCCCCGCTCACGGGGGGCGTGGAAGACTGCGAGGTGACCTTCGAGTTCCACATGGGCATCGAGCGGATCCACGAGGATCCCCGGGTCACCCGCCCCTACGACGACCCGACCTGGGAGCGCATCGACGCGCTCGGGGAGCAGGTGGACGCGACGCTCGAGGCCCAGGACGTGCGCCTCACCATGGGCGGCGAGCCCACCTTCGTGTCGATCGACGACATGGACGGGCTCGAGTGGACCTTCGAGGCCCTGGGCGCCGCCAAGCGGGCGGCAGGGGAGTCGCTGCTGCGGCGCCTGGCCCGGCGTCAGGCGCCCGGCCACCTGCTGCACTTCGGCGAGGGCAAGTGGTACCCCGGGGAGCCCCTTCCCCGCTGGGCGCTCACCTGCTGGTGGCGGACCGACGGGGAGCCCATCTGGCGCGACCCGGAGCTGTTCGCCGATGCCAGCGCCCGCGGGCCCTTCGCCGCCAAGGACGCGGAGCGCTTCACCCAGCGGCTCGCCGAGCGCCTGGGGGTCGACCCCGACTACGTGCTCGCCGCCTACGAGGACCCGCTCGAGCAGCTGCGCGCCGAGGGACGGCTGCCCCTGAACGTGGACCCGAAGGACAGCCGACTGGAGGATCCCAAGGAGCGGGAGCGGATGCGGCGGGTCTTCGAGCGCGGGCTGTCGACCCCGGTCGGCGCGGTGCTCCCGGTCCAGCGCGGCCGGGGGCTGCGCGGGCCGGAGTGGCAGAGCGGCATCTGGATGCTGCGTGGGCGACACGTCACGCTGCTGCCCGGCGACTCCCCCATCGGGCTGCGCCTGCCGCTGCCCAGCCTGCTCTGGGTGCCCCCGGAGCCGGTGCCCCCTCACCTGCCGGTCGACCCCATGGCCTACCGCCCGCCGCTGCCGCGCCATCCGGGGCTCGAAGCGCCCGAGCGCCCCGGCCAGCACCCGCCGACGCGCATCGGCAGCGCCCGCGGCGACGGCCGCCCCTTCCTGCGCGAGCAGCCGCTCCTCGGCGGCATCGCCCCGCCCGGCCAGGACGTCGTGCGGACCGCCATCTGCGTCGAGGAGCGCGAGGGCCGGCTCCACGTCTTCATGCCTCCCGTGTCGAGCGCCGAGGACTACCTCGACCTGGCGGCCCGGGTCGAGGCCACCGCCCGCGAGCTCGGGGCCCCCGTCGTGATCGAGGGCTACCCGATGCCCGTCGACCCGCGGATCGGCAAGCTCTCGGTCACGCCCGACCCCGGCGTGCTCGAGGTGAACGTGAGCCCGGCCGCGAGCTGGCGCGAGCTGGTCGGGGAGGTCACCGCCCTCTACGAGGACGCGCGGCAGACGCGGCTCGGCACCGAGAAGTTCATGCTCGACGGCCGCCACACGGGAACCGGGGGAGGCAACCACGTGGTGCTGGGAGGTCCCTCGCCGGCGGACAGCCCGATCCTCCGTCGGCCCGACCTGCTCCGCAGCCTGATCGGCTACTGGCTCAACCACCCCTCCCTCTCGTACCTCTTCTCGGGCCTGTTCGTGGGACCCACCAGCCAGGCCCCGCGCGTCGACGAGGCTCGTCACGAGAGTGTGTATGAGCTGGAGATCGCCTTCCAGCAGATCCCCGAGCCCGAGCGGGGCCCCTGTCCCCCGTGGCTCGTGGACCGGATCTTCCGCAACCTGCTCACGGACGTCACCGGGAACACGCACCGCGCGGAGTTCTGCATCGACAAGCTCTACGCGCCCGAGTCGGCCACCGGAAGGCTCGGGCTCCTCGAGATGCGCGCGCTCGAGATGCCGCCCCACCCGCGCATGAGCCTGACGCAGCAGCTCCTGATCCGCGCCCTCGTGGCCTGGTTCTGGCGCGAGCCCTACCGCGCGCGCCCGGTGCAGTGGGGCACCCAGCTCCACGACCGCTTCATGCTTCCCTACTTCGTCGACCAGGACTTCCGCAGCGTGCTCGAGGATCTGGCGGCGGCCGGCACGCCCTTCGAGCGCTCCTGGTTCGACAGCCACTTCGAGTTCCGGTTCCCGAAGATCGGCACGGTTGCACCCCGCGGGATCGAGATCGAGCTGCGCCACGCCATCGAGCCCTGGCACGTGCTGGGCGAGGAGCCCGGCGCGGGTGGTACCGTGCGGGCGGTGGACTCTTCGCTGGAGCGGATCCAGGCCCGGGTGGGCGGCCTCGCCGGGGACCGCTACGTGGTCACCTGCAACGGCCGCCGGCTGCCCCTGCACCCGACGGGAAGCCAGGGCGAGGCCGTGGCGGGCGTGCGCTACCGGGCCTGGCAGCCGCCGTCGTGCCTGCACCCCACCGTGCCCGTGCACTCGCCGCTCGTCTTCGATCTGCTGGACGTATCGAGCGGACGCTCGGTGGGCGGCTGCGCGTATCACGTGAGCCACCCCGGCGGGCTCGGCTACGACACCTTCCCGGTGAATGCCTACGAGGCCGAGGCCAGACGCTTGACCCGCTTCGAGCCCTTCGGACACACCCCGGGCCCGATGGCGGTGCCGCCGGCCGAGCGCAACCCCCAGTACCCCTTCACTCTCGACCTCCGGCGGAGCCCGGCTTGAGCTTCGCCACCGAGCGCAGCTACTCCGCCGTATCCGGGCACTTCGACGAGATGGCCCTCCCATCGGGAGGCCTGCGCCCGCACTGGCGCGACCTGATGGCCTCGCTCGAGGACCTCGGCGACGTCGAGCTCGGCCGTCGCTGGCAGGAAGGCCAACGGCTCATCCGGGAGAACGGCGTCACCTACAACGTCTACGGCGATCCGCGGGGCATGGACCGGCCGTGGCAGCTCGACGCGATCCCGATGCTGATCTCGTCGGCCGAGTGGAGCGAGCTCGAGGCCGCCGTGGCCCAGCGGGCCGCCCTGCTCGACCGCATGCTGGCGGACTTCTACGGCGAGGGGCGCCTGATCCGCGAGGGGCGCCTCCCCCCCGAGCTGGTGTTCGCGAACCCCGGCTTCCTGCGCGCCTGTCACGGCATCCGCGTGGCCGGCGATTGCCGCCTCCACGTGTACGCCTGCGACCTCGCCCGCTCGCCGGACGGGCAGTGGTGGGTGATCGCCGACCGCGCGCAGGCACCCTCGGGCGCCGGCTACGCCCTGGAGAACCGGGTGGTCATGGCGCGCATCCTGCCCGATCTCTTCCGCTCCTTCCACGTGCGGCGGCTCTCGGGCTACTTCCAGGCCTGCCGGGACACGCTGATCGAGCTCGCGCCCAGCCGCCGCTCGAACCCGCGCATGGTGCTCCTCACGCCGGGCCCCTACAACGAGACCTACTTCGAGCACGCCTACCTCTCGCGTTACCTCGGCATGACCCTGGTCGAGGGCGCCGACCTGACCGTCCGCGACGAGCGCGTGTTCCTCAAGACCCTGAGCGGGCTCCTGGAGGTCGACGTGATCCTGCGCCGCCAGGACGACCGCTTCTGTGATCCGCTCGAGCTCATGGGGGAGTCGGCGCTGGGCGTGCCGGGGCTCGTGCAGGCCGTGCGCGCCGGCCACGTGGCCGTGGCGAACGCGCTCGGCACCGGCCTCGTCGAGACCGCCGCCACCATGGCCTTCCTGCCGGGGATGTGCCGCCACCTGCTCGGCGAAGAGCTGCGGGTGCCTTCGATCGCGACCTGGTGGTGCGGCCACGAGCGTGAGCGCGAGTACGTGATCGAGCACCTGCACGAGCTGGTGGTGAAGCCCACCTTCCCCGCCCCGCGCAGCGAGGTCGTCTTCGGTCAGGACCTGAGCCGGAGCGAGCGCGAGGCCCTCGCGGAGCGCATCCGCGCCGCCCCGCACCGCTTCGTGGCGCAGGAGCAGGTGGCGCTCTCCACCGTCCCCACGGGCGCGGACGCGGGCCCCTCGCCGCGGCACCTCGTGCTGCGCGTCTATGCGGTGCGCAGCGGCGACGGCTACGTGGTCATGCCGGGCGGTCTGACCCGGGTGTCGGGTTCTTCCGACAGCCTGGTGGTGTCGAGCGCCCGCGGCGGCGGCAGCAAGGACACCTGGGTGCTGGCCGATGCTCCGACGCCGCACCGGAGCCTGATGGACCACGTCGGGCGGCCCATCGACGTGAGCCGCACGAGCTTCGCCCTCACCAGCCGGGTGGCGGACAACCTGCTGTGGCTGGGTCGCGCCGCCGAACGTGCGGAGGCGGGAGCGCGGGCCTTCCGCTGCGCCCTGCGCGGCATCTCGGAGGAGCCGATTCGCATGGCGGGTGCCCCCGAGCCCGACGGCGTCGAGCTCGTGCTCGCGCTCGGCTACGGCAAGAGGCCGGAGGCCGACGACGAGGCGACCGAGCCCGAGACGAGCGAGTCGCGCATGCTGCGCGCGCTCTTCGACCGCAAGGACCCAGACTCCGCCGGCTCCGCCGTCGGCCAGCTCTACCGTCTGGGCTGGCTCCTGCGCGACCGGATGTCGGTGGACGCCTGGCGCACCCTCGCGAGCCTCGACCAGCACTTCGTTTTGCCCGAAGGCCACCCGGCGCTTCGCGTGAGCGAGGCCCGGCGCCTGATGGGCCGCGCCATCGTCACGCTGTCGGCCTTCTCCGGGATCGTGATGGAGAGCATGACCCGCGGGCTCGGCTGGCAGTTCCTCGACGTCGGGCGCCGCATCGAGCGCGCCATCCAGGTGGTGAAGCTGCTCGACGCCGGCCTCGTCCGGCCCGCCCCGGACGAGCCCCGGCGGCTGGAGAACGTGCTCGAGATCGCCGACAGCGCCATGACCTATCGGTCCCGCTATCTCACCTCGGTGCAGCTCCCCCTGCTGCTCGACCTGCTGCTGCTCGACGAGGCCAACCCCCGCTCCGTCGGCTTCCAGCTCGTCGAGCTCGAGGAGCGCCTCGCCGCCCTGCCGCGGGCCCCCAGGGAGGTCGTGAAGCAGCTCCGCGAGCGCGTGGCCGGCGCGGAGCTCGAGGGGCTCGCCGCCGTCCACGACGTAGACGGTGCGCCGACGCGGGTGGCCCTCGGCGAGCTGCTGGACGAGATCGGCCGGGCCATGCCGACGATCGCCGACGGCCTGAGCCACGCCTACCTGACCCACGCCATTCCGTTTCGACGGCCCGCCACGGGCGGAGCCGCCTCGTGACGCTCTACCGCGTGCAGCACCAGACGGCCTACCGATACGGCGAGCCCGTCGCGACCTCCACCAACGAGGCCCACCTGCTCCCGCGCCGCCTCCCGTACCAGGAGGTGGATCGCATCGAGCTGCGCATCGACCCGAACCCCGACACCGTGACGTGGCACAAGGACTACTTCGGGAACGACGTCGTCTTCTTCGGCCTGCAGCGGGCGCACGAGCGTCTCGTGATCCGCACCGACAGCCGCGTGACGCTCCTGCCGCGCGAGGTGCCCGACCCCGAGCGCTCGCCGGCCTGGGAGGACGTGGCCCGCGACGTGCGCGAGCCCGGCGGCCCCGAGGCGCTCGAGGCCTTCGAGTACCTCTTCGATTCCGCCTTCGTCGAGGCGAGCGCCGCCCTCGCCGAGTACGCCCGGCCCTCCTTCCCCGATGGCCGGAGCCTCGTGGCCGGCGTGCTCGACCTCTCGCGGCGCGTGCACGAGGAGTTCCGCTACGACCAGGAGGCCACGGCGCTGGACACCCCGCTGCACGAGGTGCTGGAGGCGCGCCACGGCGTCTGTCAGGACTTCGCGCACGTGATGATCGGCGCGCTCCGCTCGCTCGGCCTGCCGGCGCGCTACGTGAGCGGCTACCTGCGCACCAGCGGAAGCGCCGTCCGGGACGGCGCGGGCGAACCGGCCGCCGTGGACGAGCCGGACGACGCGGGCGAAGCGGAGGGCGCGGCGGAGCCGGCCGCAGGAGTCGACGAGCCGGAGCTCGTCGGAGCCGACGCCTCGCACGCATGGGTGGCCGCCTGGTGCCCGGCCCTCGGCTGGATCGAGGTCGACCCGACCAACGACCTCGTGCCCAGCGACCGCCACGTGACGCTCGGGTGGGGACGCGACTACGACGACGTGAGCCCCGTGAAGGGCGTGACCGTCGGGGGCGGCGAGCAGGAGATCTCCGTCTCCGTCGACGTCCGCCCGCTCTGACCGGAGCCCGGCGCCCGCTCAGCGAGCGAAGGCGAGATCGGGCCCCGGAGCGGCCGGCGCGTCGCCCGGCCGCCCGACCCGCTCGACCCTCGCCTCGGGGGAGCTCGCCACGAGCCGCTCGAGCTCGGCTTCGGCGGCCTTCCGGCTCGGGAAGAAGCCGATCGCCAGACGCTCCCACACCTCGCCGTCGGCCTCGACCGTGTCGCGCAGGAGCCGGTGACGATCGAGCAGCTCGAGGCGGGTCAGGGCCCGCAGCCGCTCGTCGACCGGTGACGCCCGCAGCTGCACGGCGTAGTGCGAGGAGTCGTCCGGCCGTGTTGGCGCGGGCGTCGCGTTGGCGAGGCGCTCGGGCAGCTGGATGGTCCCTCGCTCCGACTCCGCCAGCTCCCGCGCATCCACGCGGTCGACCCAGGCCCCGGGGAAGTGCGGCTCGAGCCAGCCGCGCACCGCACTCGCCTGGGCGGCGCTGGCGAAGAAGCCCAGCCGCAGGCGCTCCCAGCCCTCGTCTCCGACCTGTCGGGTCACCCGATAGAGCCGGTGGCCCTCGAGCAGACGGAGCGCCTCCAGGGGCCGGAGCCACGACGAGACCGGAGTGGCCGCGAGACGGATCGCCCAGCCCCCCCGGGCCTCCCCCGGCGCCGGGCCGACGGTCGGCAGGGGCTCCGCGGCAGAGACCGGCGGCAGCGCGGAATCCGACGTCCGCGCCGCGGCCGTCGGGACCGGCGGCGCGGAGACCGGCGGAAGGGAGGCCACCTCGCCCGACGGCGATGCGGCTCCGACCGAAGAGCCCACCGGCTCCGACGGCGCCTCGGCGGGAGCGGTCGCCGCGACCGCCGGAGGGGCGACGGATCCGTCCAGTGGCCGCGCCGCCACGGCGCCGGTGAGCGGGTCGCGCTGGATCACGAGCGTGCGTGCCAGGGCCGAGCGGGGCACGCGCTCGAGGAAGGCCGTGTACCGGACCACCCCCTTCTCGTCGCTCCATTGGTAGAGCGTTCCCGGCGGCGTGGGCGCAGGGTCCCCCTCGGCGCCGGCGATGGCGGCGGGGCCCGCGGCGAGCCAGACGGCCAGGATGGCCAGCAGAGCGAGAGCACGCCGTGAGGTGGGAATGGGTCGACCTCCATGAGCCCACATCCCCGCGAGGCATCCCCCAAACCGCGTTTGCCTCACCCCGAGAGACTGGAGGATTCGCCCCGCGGGGTCAAGGCGCTCGGCCTCGCGCGCAGTCCGGCACCGCGCGATGCTGCAGCCCGGAGGTTCGCGCCATGCCCGTGGAGCACCTGAAGCCGGCCGATGGACCCGAGCGCGTCGCGGAGGCCCTCGCCCGGGACGGCTGCGCCGTGATCGACCGGGCGGTGGAGCCCGAGACGCTCGAACGGGTGGCCTCGGAGATGGCGCCCTGGACCGAGGCCACCCGGCCCGGACCCGACGTCTTCAGTGGGCGGCGCACCCGTCGGACCGGGGGCCTGATCGCCCGCTCCGCCACGGCTCGCCAGCTCGTCACGCATCCGCTGGTGCTCGGCGTCGTCGGACGCGTGCTCGGACATGCCACCAACCACCAGCTGCACCTCACCCAGATCATCGCCATCGGCCCGGGCGAGGCCCCCCAGGCCATCCACCGCGACCAGTGGGCCTTCGACTTCTTCCCGTTTCCGCAGGGCTACGAGGTCCAGTGCAACACGCTCTGGGCCATGACCGACTTCACCGAGGCGAACGGCGCCACCCGGGTGATCCCCGGGAGCCACCGCCGCGAGGACCGGCTCGAGTTCCGCCCGGAGGACACCGAGCCGGCCGAGATGGAGGCGGGCTCCGTGCTGCTCTACACCGGCTCCCTCTACCACGGCGGCGGGGCCAACCGCTCGCAGGCGGTGCGCTGCGGCCTCAACATCACCTACAACGTGGCGTGGCTGCGGCAGGAGGAGAACCAGTATCTCTCCTGCCCGCCCGAGGTGGCGCGCACCCTACCCGACGACCTGCTGCGGCTGATGGGCTACGCCCGCGGCGCCTACGCCCTGGGCTACGTCGACGACCTGCGCGACCCCATCGAGGTCCTGCGTCCGGAAGCCGCCGGCACCGGTCTCGGCGACCTCGAGCGGGCGCAGGAGAAGATCCGGGCCCGACGCTGACGGGAGCGGGCGAGGGAGCGATCCGGGCCGACGCTGGCGGCCGCGATCGGGCGCGGTCTACCCTGGCGGCCCCCCCAACAGGAGACCCCCCGTGAAGCTCTGGACCAGCATCGGACCCAACCCGCGCGTCGTGCGCATGTTCCTCGCCGAGAAGCA
>JAAUYE010118565.1_pt1 | contig 12884 bp, 10 predicted proteins | sample 7278081 | NCBI WGS metagenome assembly JAAUYE01 (sample SAMN14350131, study PRJNA611818) | marine sediment metagenome | isolation source: surface marine sediment (0.6m) | place: French Polynesia: Moorea | collected 2018-08
CTGCAGCAGGAGAATGCGGGTCTTTCCATTGCCGTACTCGAACGCAGCGCATTGCCGCCGCCGGCCGCGGCGCACAAGGTCGGCGAGTCGACCGTCGAAATCGGGGCGCATTACCTCTCCGAGACCCTCGGCTTTGGCGACCTGCTCGACGAGACCCAGCTGCGCAAGTTCGGCCTGCGGCTGTTCTTCGGCAGCAACGAGCACAGCGACCTGTCGAGGGCGGACGAGCTGGGCGCCAGCCGCCTGCTGCCGGCCAAGTCGTACCAGATCGATCGCGGCAAGTTCGAACGCGATCTTGCCGAGGTGCTCCGGGAGCGCGGCGTTGCGATCATCGACGAATGCGTGGTTCGCGAGACGACGCTCAGCGGCAACGGCGCCGGGCACGAAGTGACCATGTCGATCAACGACGAGCCGTCGAGTCTGCGCTGTCGTTGGGTTGTGGACGCGAGCTCGCGGGCAGCCGTGCTCAAGCGCACGCTGAACGCTGGCAGGCCATGTGATCATAAGGTGTCGTCGGCCTGGTTCCGGCTGGACAAGGCCATCGCCGTTGACGACTGGTCGCAGTCGCAGGACTGGCGGGACATGTGCGATCGGCCGCGCCTGTATTCGACCAACCACCTCATGGGCAGCGGCTACTGGGTGTGGATCATCCCGCTCGTCGACGACAAGACGAGCATCGGGCTCGTCGCGGACCCCGAGATTCACCCGTTTTCCTCGTACGGCAATTTCGAGAAGTTCTCGGAGTGGCTGGCAACCCACCAGCCGATGCTGGCCGAGGAAGTGGCAGCGGCCGCCGACTCCCTTATGGACTTCAGGTTCTGCAAAAATCTCTCGCAGGATGCCGAGCAGCTCTGGTCAAAGGAGCGCTGGGCGCTAACGGGCGAGGCGGGCGTGTTCGCCGACCCGTTCTACTCGCCGGGATCGGATTTCATCGGCATCAACAATACGTTCGTCGCCGACCTCATCGGCCGTGACCGCAACGACGAAGACTGGAACCTGCGCGCGGTCGTCTACGAGAAGATGTACCGGTCGTTCTTCGAAAGCACCATGAGCCTGTACGAAGGCCAGTACGCCGGGTTCGGCGACACCCGCCTGATGGTGGTCAAGACGACGTGGGACTATGCGTACTACTGGTCCGTGCTCAGCTGGCTGTATTTCCGCAATCTGCTCACGGACATGGACTTCCTGCCCGCCGCGCAGCCGAAGCTGGTCGAGATGCGCGCTCTCAATGAAACGATGCAGGCGGCATTCCGGCAGCGCGCCGCCGAACGCATCGTCAATCGCGGTGACGGACGGTTCGTGGACCAGACGGAAATTCCGGTTCTTTACGACCTGAACGCCGCTTTGCTCGAACAGCCCGGCGACGTCGCGAAGGAATTGCAGGACAACTGCGAGCGCCTCGTTGCGCTGTCATCGATCCTGCTCGGCATTCTCGCCGGCAAGGCGGTGAACGGCCAGGCAGACTGCGCCCTGACCGGCGACCTCGCGCAACGCCTTAACTGACGCCGCGCGGGAACAGGCGGCTGCCGCTCCACGCGATTACGTAGCTAACCAGCGAACCGGCCGCGACGGTCAGCCCCAGGAACTTGAGTACCGGAATCGACGACGCGGCGAGTATCGTGAACGCGATCGTTGTCGATGCGGCGCAGGCCAGCACGCCCTTGTCGGTCGCCTGTCGTTCGGCAGGGGGCTCCGAGCGGCTCAGGAACAGCGCGTAGTCGAGTCCGAGTCCCAGCACCAGCAACAGCGCGACCATGTGGATCACGGTCAGACTGCCGTGAACGACGCCGATGATCGCGATGGTCACCAGCAAGGATGCAGTCACGGTCATGCCTATCCAGAGCGTCTGCAACAACCGGCCGCGCACCCACCACAAAATCCCCACGATGATCAGCGCCGCCACGAGGATGGTGCGCAACGCCGTGCCGCGATAATCGCGCATCAGGTCGAGCGATGCCGCCTGGAAGTCGACGAGATCGGCGTCCACGTCGTGTCCTGCAATGTGCTGTACCAGCGCATCGGGTTGTACCTGCACAAGGGACGTCAGCGCGACCCAGCGATCGTCGAGCTGCACCAGGTGGGCGTCCAGCCACGATCCCAGCGGCGAGTCCTCGATGGCGGCGGCCGTCAGAACCGGCGCGGTGCGCGCTGTCTCCGCCGCGTCCAGGAAAGGGTCGAATGCGGCCGCGCGAAACGGCGTGCCGTCGACCGCGGTAGCGATGCTGGCGGCAAGGACATTGCGTTCCGGGATCGCGGCCCGACGTGCCGCCTGGGTACGCTCGCTGGGAAGGACCTGCGTGACGGACTGCCAGCCACCGAGGATACCGGTGTCTACCGCGTCGGCGAGTATCGCGTCCATAGCCTCACTGTTGCGCAGCAGTTGCTCGAGCGACTCGGCGTGCAGGGTCAGCTGGTAGCGCAGATCGGCTGTTACGGCGGCCGATCGCAGGACCTGGTCGGCTTGCAGCCGGTCGCTGGCGACGGGGCTCAGGCTGGACAGGTTGTCGTCCCAGAGCCCCGCCTCGAATCGTGGCCAGGCGATGACCATGGCGAGCAAGAGGACGCCACCGGCGACCGGGAATGACAGTCCGGGCATGGTTGGCTGTGCGGCCTCGGCGGGCTTGTCACTCTCATCCGGAAGCAGGTACGGCAACCAGGTCCGCGTTGCCAGGCTCGCGACGATCACGCCGACGGCCGTGAAGACACCGAGTTGCGCGAGGCCCGTCGAATTGGAGAAGACCAGGGCGAGATAGGCGACAACGGTGCTCGCCGCACCGAGGCGCATGGTGGGCCAGATGCGGCGAATGGCCGGCACGCCCGAGTCATGCCGGGCATGACTGAAGAGGTGCAGCGGGTAGTCAATGGCCACACCCAGCAGTGTGAAACCGAACGCCAGCGTGATGCCGTGCACGGTGTCGAATAGCGCGGCCACGGTCGTCAGTCCGGCGAGGAATCCCGTCAGCAGCGGCAGCGCCGAAATAAACAGCATGCGCACATTGCGAAAGACGACGAACAACACGAACAGCAGGGCGACACTCGCGAGCACGCTGCGCAGCGTCGCCTCTTTGCGTATGGTTTCCTGCAGTTCGACACTGAATGCGCCTACCCCGGTAATGTCGAGTGTCAGCACGTCGTTGTCCGGCAATGCCCGGAAGGCGGAGTGCACGGCATCAACGGCGCCGGCCTGGGCCGCTATGTCGATCGAGGCGGACGTCGTTTCCGCCAGCAGCACGGCGCTGCCATCGCCCGCCACCCAGGGTTCGCCGCTGAGTTCGGCCGGCGCCAGCGATTCCAGTACATCGATCGTGGCGAGGTAAGGGTCGCGGGAAACCAGTTCCAGCAGTTCCGCGCCGCCGCCGAAGGCGAGGTCGCGGAGCCGGTCCTGCAGGACGTCCTGAAGCGCCTGTGTGCCGAAGTCGAGGTCATCCATGAGCAGGTAGTAATCGCGGACCGGGAATGGCACGTCAGCCGCCTGCTCGTCGAACTCGCCGTTGAGTACCGCCACGAACTCGGGATTGTCGGCCAGCGCCTGCTGCAGGATTCGTGCGGCCTCGACCGCATCTGCCGTCTCGGCACCGGCGACGCCGACGACGAGCAGCCGCGACGCGGGGCCTTTGCGCACCTGCTCGATCAGCACCTCGTGGGCGAGGGTGGTGTGCTTCGGGAAGAATGCGCTGAGGTCGAAACTGAGTTGCAGCCGGGTGAGCAGTATGACGACGGCGACCGCGATGGCCGCGACCCACCAGAGCGAGCGTTGCATTGCGACAGACACCAGCGAAGCCTTACTGCGACAGGTCGTCGCCGATCTGCATCTGATGCCACTCGTCGTTCGGCAGGCTGATCCGGATGCTCGTGACGGCCTGTTCGTTGCCCGTAACCTCGATTGACGACAGGCGTTTCGCCACGGGCTTCGCCAGCGGCGTCATCTGCAGCGACCAGGTGTCCGCAGTGCCGGACACATCGCACCGGAAAGCTGCTTCCAGCCGCGCCTGGTCGCCCGCAAGAACGGCCTCGATCGCGCCGAGAATGGTCTTCAGCGCACGGCTCCGGTTTAGTGACAGTTTGCGGGTCTTGCCGTCGCGGGTGACGACCACGCGGTCACCCTCGACCAGGATGTCTTCCTCGAATGGCGTCTCCACGACCTTGCGCAACACGCCCGCGTCGAGGTACTCGAGCTGCCCCGTGAGGACCATCGGTACCTTGAACATCGGGTTGTTCCGTTCTTCACGGAACCCGATCTCGGCGGGCGGCTGCACGGCGGTGTTCGCGAGAATCGAGGTCAGGTCAGCAGACCAGGCTGACGGACTCGCAGCGACCGCAAGGAGTGCGAGGGCGCGGCGTATCCGGATGCTAGGAGGGGCTGTCAGCAGGCTCGCCATTGTTTTCCGCCATGCGCTTTCTCGACTCGAACAGGTCGAGCACCATTTTCCTCGCCAGCTTTCCGGTTTCCTGTCGCGGCAGCATTGGAACTACGTACAGCGGCCGCGGCAGGAAAGCTGGATCGATGGCCTCTTTCAGTTCGGCCAGAATAGCAGACGGCTCCATTCCGGGAGCGACGGCGAGGGCGGCGAGCCGCTTGCTGTCTTCGCTCGGCAGGAAGATGACGCCGTCGACGACCCCGGGAATTCGCGTCAGCCGGTGATTGAGGTGGGCAAGAGAGCCACGCTTTCCCGCGATGTTGATCATGTCCTGGTCGCGGCCCAGCCAGCGGAAACCTGACTCGCCCACCAGTTCGACGGTATCGCTGAGAATGACGGGCTCCGGCAGGTGCGGGGCGCTGATTCTCACCCTGTCGTCGAGAATCTCGAATCGGAACGGCGCCGCGATCTTCCACAGCGATTCGGTGGCCGTTGCGCGTGAAGCCAGTGAACCGGCCTCACTGCAACCGAACACCTCGTTGACCCGGGCGCCGAAACGGGACTCCAGGTCGCCGGCCAGCTGCTGTGACATCGGCGCCGTGGCGCTGAGAACGTGGTCGACCGTGATGCCGTCGATGCCCGACTTCAGCAGCGACTCGAGGTGAATCGGCGACGAAACGATGGCGCGAGGTTCCGGCAGCTGCGCGAGCGCGTCGACGATGTCCTGCGGGAAAAGCGGCGTTTCGCTGCTGATCGCAATGTCGGCGATCAGCGGCAGCAGGATGGAAGTCTCGAGTCCCCAGCTGTGCTGCGGCGGCACCGTCGCCAGCATGTAGACGCGCTCCTCGCCGAGGTCATAACAGACCTTGTTGGCAAGCGCACCGCCGCAAAACGTTTCCCAGTACTTCGGATGTGCGGTCGAGGCGCCCGTGCTGCCGGACGTAAACAGGACCGCGACGAGCTGCCCGGCCGGAATGTCGGGCACCATCGTGGCTGGTTCTGCCGCTGGTATCTCGGCGTCCTCGAACACGTAGCTGTCCGGGTATTCGCCGGCGATGTCGCGCACGGTCTCCCGCTGCCGGTTGGGCGGTAACAGCGTGCACTGCCCGGCGACGATGGCGGCACAGAAGCCGACCAGGAACGTGTAGCGGTTGGTTGCCAGGTTGATTACGTAGCGATGGCTGGGCAACTTTGCGGCCAGGCTTGCAACCTGACCCAGGAACTCATCAACGCGGACGTCGACGCCGCCAATGCAGGCGATGACATCGTCGAGCCTGCGAGCGGTAAGCGGGTAAGAGGCGTTCAATTGCCCGACAGAACTGGCTTAGGGCGCGTTCTCGGACACGTAGGCGCTGAGGCTGCCGAGCGAACCGAACACTTCCTGAACGTTCGCGTCGTCGGCTTTGAGTTGCACCGAGTACTTCTGGGAGATGGCCAGCGCCAGCTCGAGGGCATCGATCGAATCGAGGCCGAGGCCCTCACCGAAGAGCGCATCGTCGGGATCGATATCGGCGGCGCCGATATCCTCGAGGTTCAGCGACTCGACGATGAGCTGCGCAACTTCCTGTTCAAAATCGGACTGGGGCCGCATGGCGTTTCCGTGCCTGTGAAGGTCTTTGTTTCAATCGATGACGCATGATAATTTGTTGACCGAAATTATCAATACACGCCCTCGCCGGCGCGGCAATGACGACCAATACCACAGATATCCTTATTATCGGCGGCGGCCCCGCCGGCTCCACTTTCGGCAGCCTCGCCGCCCAGCAGGGCTGGAACGTCACGCTGTTCGAGAAAGACTCGCATCCGCGGTTTCACATCGGGGAATCGCTGCTGCCGATGACGATGCCGATTGTCGAGCGGCTCGGTTTACGCCGAGAGCTGGAGAAAATTGGCGTACGCAAGCTCGGCGCAGACTTCACGACCTTCCGCGGGGGCGCGTACCACCATACTTATCCGTTCGCCCGGGCCCTTGGCGACAGCCCGGACCACGCGTTCCAGGTGCGGCGCTCCGAATTCGACCAGATGCTGTTCGAGGGTTGCCGAAACGCCGGCGTCGATGCCCGTGAGCAGATGACGGTGACCACCGTAGAGCGCCTCGAGGGCGGCGATCACCGGGTGACGGTCGTGGATGCGGATGGACAGGAGTCCGTGTGGAAAACGCGCTTCCTGGTCGACGCTTCGGGTCGCGACACCTTCCTGTCGGGCAAGAACCAATGGAAGCACCGCAACCCGCGCCACGCGAGCGCGGCTGTATTTGCGCACTATCGCGGGGTTAAGCGCCGCGCCGACGAGCGCGAGGGCGACATCAGCATCTACTGGTTCGAGCACGGCTGGGTGTGGATGATCCCGCTGCGGGGCGACATCATGAGCATCGGCGCCGTCTGCGACCCGGAGTACATCAAGTCCCGTACGGGGTCACTCGACGATTTCCTGCTCGAGACGATCAGCAGCATGATCGGTGTCCGCTCGCGTATTCGCGACGCCGAGCAGGACAGGCCGGCGCAGGCGACCGGCAACTACTCGTACCTGTCGAACCGCATGATGGGTGACGGCTACCTGATGATCGGCGATGCGTTCGCCTTCGTGGACCCGGTATTCTCGAGCGGGGTGCACCTGGCGATGAGCAGCGCGGAGCGTGGGATCGACGTCGCGCGCACCTGGCTCGACGGCGACCAGCGCGCATACAAGAAGGCATGCCGCCGTTACGAGCGCATCACGCGACGGGGCATCGAAACATTTGCGTGGTTTATCTATCGCTTCCGCACGCCAACGATGTCGTACCTGTTCAGCAATCCGCGCAATTCGTTCCGGCTCGTCGAGGGCGTGGTCTCGATGCTGGCCGGCGACGTGTTCACCAACAAGGCCGTGCGGCGTCGCCTGATCATGTTCAAGGGCGTGTACGCGTTCGTGACATTGCTGATGCGGCTGGGCCTCATCGACGCAACCAGTGGGTCGCGTCCGCGGCGGCGGCCACAAGCCGGAAGTATGGTGAGTGGGTAACTCGGCGCCGATCGATCGCAGTGCTTTCCCTGCCGCAACTCGCGACAGCCTGCAGATAACGCTGACAGCCGGATTGCCCGCTGCGCCGCCGGATCGAAACCTGTTGCTGGCGTTTCACTTCGGCAATCGGGTCCCGGGGTCCGACTCGCCCGGCATGGTGAATACCGGCATCGACCCGATCCTGCAGGATGACCTCTATGAGTGCTGGTGGTACGGCGGGCCGGTCGATCACCGCGAGGTGGGAAATGCGCGCATCGCCGAGTGCGATGACTTTGCCGTGGTTACCATGCAGGTTGCTGATGCGGCGCCCGGCGGGTTTCGCGCCGCTACCCGTTATCTCTACGCCGAGTTGCTTGATACGGTAGGCCAGACCAGGCACCCGAATATCGTTCGTTTCTGGAACTACTTCAGCAATATCAACCTGGGCGAGGAAGACGACGAAAAATATCGCCAGTTCTCGATCGGCAGGGCCGAGGCGTTCGAGGCGCGCGGCCTGACCGACGAAGTCGTGCCGGCGGCGACGGCGATAGGTAGCGTCAGGGACTGTGACTTCACGGTTATCGCCCTCGCATCGAAGCATGCATTCCACAACGTGGAGAATCCGCGCCAGGTCAGCGCCTACCGCTATCCGCGCGACTATGGGCCGCGCAGCCCCAAGTTCAGCCGCGCCGGCTGCGTGAGTATCGACGACCAGCAGCTGTTGCTGATCTCCGGCACGGCAGCGATTATCGGCCATGAGTCCATGCACGCCGGCAACGTCAAGCTGCAGTGCGAGGAGACGCTGAATAACCTGCGCAAGCTGAGCGAGGCGCTGGCCGACGTCGGCGATGTCGATGCGGACGCCGTCCTGGACACCGATAGCGTCGCCCGCGTGTACATCCGCAATCCGGCGGACTTCGACTACGTGAAGACCTGCGTCGAAGCCTTCCTCGGCGGCCGTCCCGATACCGTTGCCTATCTCAATGCGCACATCTGCCGGCGCGAACTGCAAATAGAGATCGACGCCGCGAAACTGGTCAGGCAGGGCTGATGCGAAGCTGGTGGCTCGCTGCGATCGCTTTGCTCGCGTTCGGCGGGCAAGCCCAGGAGCTGCGTCCCGGCCTGCAAATCCTGGTCTATGGCGCGACTGGCAATATTGGCACCCACATCGTCGATGAGGCATTGGCGCGCGGACACTTTGTGACCGCGGTATCCCGTGACCCGTCGCGCATTGCAAGGCGGCATCCGAACCTGACCGCCGTAGCCGGCGACCTGCTGGACCGCGACAGCATCCTGCAACTCGTGGCCGGCAAGGATGTCGTTATCACGTCAGTGCGCGGCGTGATCGGCGACGACGAGGACCCCAGGAACTCGTTGCAATACATTGCCGTCGTGGGTGTCGTAGAGCAGCTGCGCGCCCTGGGTGACGAGGCGGGCCGGCTCATCCATGTCGGTGGCGGGGGTTCACTCGAGATCGGGGATGGAGAGCTGTACGCCGACAAGTTGCCGAAGCTGTTCCTGCCCAAGGGCCTCGAACTCGAAATCCAGGGACAGATCCTCGCGCTCGAGTACCTCCGCGACACCGACGATGTCGCATGGAGCTATGCCACGCCGCCGAAGAATTTCACCAATGGCGAACGCACCGGGGTTTTCCGGGTCGGTGGCGACCAGCTCATGGAAGACGAGCGCGGCAAGAGCCGCATCTCCCGCGCCGATTTCGCCGTGGCCGTTCTCGACGAGGCCGAGCTCGAGCTGCATACGGGACAGCGCTTCTCGGTGGCTTACTGAATGAAGACCGTCAATCTTCTCAGGGAACTCGAGCTTGTCGACGAGTACTGGTCACCCCGAGTCGTCGGCGAAGTCAACGACCAGTACATCAAGGTCGCGAAGTTGAAAGGGACGCTCGCCTGGCGCAAGCACGATGACAAAGACGAACTTTTCTACGTGCTCCGGGGCCGGTTGGTCATCGAATACGAGGATGATCAGGTCGTTCTCGACGAAGGCGATTTCCACGTCGTGCCGAAGGGAACCATGCACAATCCTGTTGCCGAGAAAGAATGCTGGATTGCGCTGATCGAGACCGTGACGACCCGGCACACCGGTGACGTGATGACCGACAAGACCAAGTCGATAGAACAACAACTCGGCGAAAGCTAGCTCTCCGGAACTTCCATGACCCCGGGATCGGCCCCGGGTTGCGTCAGTCGCCGGTCCAGCCAGGCCCGCGCACGACGCGGCCCGGGGTAGCGCCGGTGTGCTCGCCATCCCTGATCACCTGCTCGCCGTTGACGAACACGTGCACCATGCCGGTCGAGTACTGGTGCGGTTCGATGAACGTGGCGTGATCCTGGATCGTGTCCGGGTCGAACACGACCACATCGGCGAAATAGCCTTCCTTGAGTTCCCCACGGCGGTCGATCCTGAGGTTCTGGCTGGGCAGGGCCGCCAGCTTGCGGATGGCCTCTTCCATCGTGAGGACCTGCTCGTCGCGCACGTATTTGCTCAGCACCCGCGTGAAGCTGCCGTAAGCGCGCGGGTGGGTGGCCCGCTCGAGAAACAGGCCTTCCGGCGCCAGGGATGCGGCGTCGGTATTGAAGCTCACCCAGGGCAGGGCGACGGCTTTGCGCACGACGTCTTCCGACTGCGTGAAGTACACCGTCTGGACCCGGCTGCCGTCCTCGACGATCAGGTCCATGGCCGTGTAACGGGGGTCGGCGCCGCGCATCTCGGCAACCTCGGCCAGCGTCTTGCCGGTCAACGGCTTCAGGGCGTCGGACTTGAAACCGACGAGCAGGATGTTGTCGGGCGTTCCCGCGCCGACGTACATGTTGTCCCACTCGAGGGTCGGCTCGCTCATCTCCCGGGCGATCCGGTCGCGCAGCTCCTCGTCCTGCATGCGCTCCAGCGACGCCTCGAAACCGCCTTCCTGGACCCAGGGTGGAATTGCCGCGTTGAGGCCCGTGCTGCCGGCGGGGTAGGTATAGACGTCGGCCGTGATTTCCAGGCCTTCGGCCCTGGCCGCCTCGACCATCTCTACAGCCTTGTCGAACAGCGGCCAGTTGTCCTGCCCCGACGACTTGATGTGGTAGATCTCTGCCCGGATGCCGGCTTCGCGGGCGACCGTGATGAGCTCCTCGACGGCCTCCAGCATATTGGCGCCTTCATCGCGCATGTGGGAAGCGTACATTCCGCCGTACTCGGCCGCGACCTCGGACAACGCGATCAATTCGTCGGTGTCGGCGAAACTCCCCGGCGGGTAAATCAGCGATGATGCGACGCCCACTGCGCCGTCTTCCATCGCCTGGCGGACGAGGTCGCGCATCTGTTGCAGTTCCTCGGCCGTGGCGTCGCGGTCCTCGTAGCCGATCACGTACTTGCGCGGCGTGGCCGCGCCGATGAACGAGGTGACGTTGGGCGAGATTCCCTTGCGCTCCAGGAACTCGAGGTATTCGGCCAGCGTCGTCCACTCCACGTCATAACGAATATCGGATTGCCGGTCGACCATTTCCTGCTTCATGGCCTCGTTGAGGGGCCCCATGGACGACCCTTCGCCCATGACTTCGAGCGTAATGCCCTGGCGGATATCGCTCTGCGATCGGCCGTCGTGAATGAGCGATTCATTGGCCCAGGACATCATGTTGACGAAACCGGGGGCGACTGCGAGCCCCGCGGCATCGATCTCGAGGGCTGCCGTGGCGTCGCCGATGTCGCCGAGCGCGGCAACCTTGTCGCCTGCGAACGCGACGTCACCAACGTACCCCGGTTCACCGCTGCCGTCATAGATCGTCCCGTTGCGCAGGATGACATCGTAGGAGGCCGGCGGCGCGCACGCGGCGGCCAGGAAGCCGACGACGATGCTGATAGCCAACACCTGGATACGCCTGAACTTGTTCATTGTTTTCTCCTAGAAAGTCAGCGTGAACGTCGCGCCGCCGTTGTCGCTCTCGACAAGGCGCACGAAGCCGCCATGTGCCGTCATGACCTGGCGTGCCAGCGCCAGGCCGACACCCGAGCCTTCCTGCTTGGTTGTGAAGAAGGGTACGAAAATTTTCCTCGCGATGTCATCGGGAATGCCGGGACCGTTGTCTATTACCTCGATGACGACGTTGCCACGGCGATTGAGCCGGCCGCGCAGTTCGATGTGCGGCGCGTCGATGTCCACTGTTGCCTGGAACGCGTTACGCAGCAGGTTCATGACCACGGGCTCGAGCAGGTCGCGGTCTGCATAGACGTCCAGTTCGGCGGGCTCCGCCACGACCGTGAGTATGTCATCGCAGCCGGGCCATTCGGCCTGGGCAAGCAGCCGCACCGATTCGAACAGGTCGCCGACGTGTACGCGTTTCTTTTCGGGCGGCGCCAGGCGCGTGATCTGCCGGTAGCTGTTGACGAACTGCATCAGGCTGTCCGAGCGTCGCGCCACGGTATGCACGGCGTCACGCAGGTCCTGCAGGTCCTCGCCGAGCGTCGGGTCGTGCCCGGCCTTGCGGACGACGTCGTCGACGACTTCGGAAGCGGTCGCCGCGAGCGACGTCACGGGCGTGATCGAGTTCATGATCTCGTGCGTGAGTACCCGCACGAGGTCCTGCCAGGCCTCGGCCTGCGTGATATTGAGTTCGCTCTGAATGTCCTGCAGCGACAGCAGCCGGCTGCTTTCCCCGGCGACGATGTTCTCCGACGTTGCCAGCGTGAGCTTGTAATCGATGCCCTCCACCTCGAAGGTTACGAGTTCCCGCTGCCCGGGCACGGCCTCGGCGACGGCATCGTGGAAACTCGCCCCGAACTGCTTGAGGTCGGCAATCTGCGTCACGTGCGCCGCGCCGAACAGTCGCCGCGCGGCGTTGTTCTGCAGGGTGATCGAACGGTCGCCATGCAGGGTCATCAGCGGAATCGGGATGTGGTCGATCAGCGCGCGCAGGCGGCGCAGGTCGGTCTCCAGGTTCGAGCGCTGGTCGTACATGCGATCGAGAATGTCGGTAAACGCGCTGGCCAGTTCGCCGAAGCCCGTGCCGAGGTCTTCGTAACCGAAGCGCTGCGAATAGTCGGCGTGTCGGGCCGCGTCCAGGAAACGGGCGACCTCACGGTTGGTGCGGCTGATAAACCACCAGAGCTCGGCTGCCATGACGGCGACGATGCCGAGCGCCAGCAGCGTGGCGCTGTGCAGGCCGGGCTGCAGCATCAGCCACAAGGCAGCCGCAATAGCGACGCCGAGGATGACGAGGCGCACGGCGAGCAGGACCGAGAACCGTCTATAGACCATGCTTTTCCATGCGCCGGTACAGCGATGCGCGCGTCAGCCCGAGTTCTTTCGCGGCGTGCGAGATGTTGAAGCCGTGCTTGACCAGCGCGCGATGGATGGTGTCTTTCTCCATCTGATCGAGGTTCATAACGGTCGGAATTGGCGTTGACGTGTTGATCGGCGCGGCGACGTCGTCGAACAGCTGCAAGTCGTCGGGCTCGATGGTTGCGTCAGAGGTCAGGATAATCGCGCGCTCGATGGCATGGCGCAGGGCACGCACATTGCCGGGCCAGTCGTAATCGACAAGCGCC
>JAAUYE010226349.1_pt1 | contig 12872 bp, 13 predicted proteins | sample 7278081 | NCBI WGS metagenome assembly JAAUYE01 (sample SAMN14350131, study PRJNA611818) | marine sediment metagenome | isolation source: surface marine sediment (0.6m) | place: French Polynesia: Moorea | collected 2018-08
AGGTTGCAGCAGCGGCGGTTCCTGGGCCTGAACAAGCGAAATCGCTGGCCTAGAGGTATCGCACACGGCACAGTTTTCTGATGCGTGCGTGTGTATGATGAGAACCCGTACGTCAACGGAAGACGCCAAACCGCGTGGCAGGCCGCCGCCACAAATGTTGAGGTTTTCGGGAAACAACGCTGTTGTGTCCGGTGCGGCGTCTGCCCTTTGCGCAGGAATGGCAGGGTCATCGGGGTCGCGACCACCTTGGGTAGTCTACTCGACCACGTCCGAACGTCTGGTCACGGGGTTCAACTTTTCGCGTCACCCACCAACGCACGAATAATCGTCTTGGCGCTCTCTGAATTCCACTCGGCGTCGCCGCGCATCCGAGCGATCTCATTGCCGTCCGGGTCAAGGATTACTGTGATCGGCAGCCCGAGAACGCCCATGTCGCGAGCGAGACCCGAGCGCGGGTCAAGATACATGGGCAGATTGTCCACCCCGACTTCCTCAAAAAACCGGCGAATGCCTGCCACGTCATTCCGGCCAGTGGCGATGGTGACGACTTCGAAAGACTCGCCGCCGAATTCCGCCTGCAGTTCCGATAACATAGGCATCTCCTTCCGGCAGGGTGCGCACCACGTCGCCCAGAAATTCAACAGGACATGCTTGCCATTGAAATCCGCAAGCCGGAACTCGCCGCCGTCAGGGTCGGTGAAAGTCTCGTCCGAAACCGGCTGCGGATCCGAAAACAAAAGCTTTTTCATGGTCCCTTCGCGTGCCGCTTCGGCCATCGCGATATCCGCCTGCACCGGGTTTGCACCAAGGACAAGGGCCGTGTAGAGGACGCCGAGTAAGAACCGCATGTCTTCCTCCGGGGAAAGAAACCAATGACAGACAGCGCAAACACGATGTGGGGCGGTCGCTTTGCCGAGGGCCCGGACGCGATCATGGAGGCGATCAACGCCTCGATCGGGTTCGATCAGCGGCTTGCGCGACAGGACATCGAAGGCTCGCGCGCCCACGCCGCGATGCTCGCCGCGCAAGGCATCCTGACAAATACCGACGCCGAGGCGATCCGGGAAGGGCTGCTCACGGTGTTGTCAGAGATTGAAGCCGGTAAGTTCGAGTTCTCAAACGACCTTGAAGACATACACATGAATGTCGAGGCCCGACTAAGGGCCCTGATCGGCGAGCCGGCAGGGCGGTTGCACACCGCACGGAGCCGGAACGATCAGGTTGCCACCGACTTTCGTCTTTGGGTCCGCGAGCAGTGCGATGCAGCGACAAGCGGCATCGAAGCGCTGCAGCGCGCGCTTCTTGCGCAGGCGATGGCGGGCGCTGACTGGGTAATGCCCGGCTTCACGCATCTGCAGACCGCGCAACCCGTGACATGGGGTCACCATATGATGGCCTACGTCGAAATGCTTTCCCGAGACGCCGGACGGTTCCGGGATGCAAGGGCACGGATGAACGAGTCTCCGCTGGGTGCGGCAGCGCTCGCCGGCACATCGTTCCCAATCGACCGGGAAGCCACCGCCAAGGCCCTTGGTTTTGACCGGCCCATGGCGAACTCTCTCGACGCGGTGTCGGATCGCGATTTTGCGCTGGAGTTTCTGTCAGCCGCGGCGATTTGCGCGGTGCACCTGTCGCGACTTGCCGAAGAACTCGTGATCTGGTCATCGGCACAGTTCCGTTTCGTGGCCATGTCGGACCGGTTCTCGACCGGATCTTCGATCATGCCGCAAAAGAGGAACCCTGACGCTGCGGAACTGGTGCGGGCAAAGATCGGCCGCATTCTCGGGGCGACCGTGGGACTGTTCACCGTCATGAAGGGTCTCCCGCTCGCCTACTCCAAGGACATGCAGGAAGACAAGGAACAAGTCTTCGACGCAGCCGACACCCTCATGTTGGCGCTCGCTGCCATGGAGGGCATGGTCGCGGACATGTCGGGGCGACCAGAGGCGCTCCGCGCCGCTGCGGCCTCCGGGTTTTCGACCGCTACAGACCTCGCCGACTGGCTGGTGCGCGAGGCCGGCCTTCCGTTTCGGGACGCACATCACGTCACCGGGCGCTTGGTTGCCCTTGCCGAAAGCGAGGGCAAGGACCTCCCCGATTTGACCCTCGAACAGATGCAGTCCGCTCACCAAGCAATCACTGAACGCGTCTTTGACGTTCTGGGCGTGGACAATTCGGTCAGAAGCCGCACATCCTACGGCGGAACGGCGCCCGAACAGGTTCAGGTGCAGATCGCCCGTTGGAGGGACATACTGAGATGAGGTGGATATCTTTGCTGGGACTCGTTGCGCTCGTGGGATGCGAAGACTCTTCGTTCGGCGTCGGAGCCGCGATATCTGGAGACGGCTCGTCGCCCGTTTTCGCAGCCGGAACGAGCAACGTGCGCGTGGCGGTGAGCCCTTGAAAAAGCTGGCAATTCTCATCGCGCTCGGCATCGCCGCATGCGGCGCTGACGGTGAGCCAGAACCGCGACAGAGCAACGTTGCCATCACCGGGGACGCCCGGATCGGTGTGCGGGGGTCGCTCTGATGTCCCCGCTTCGCGTGGTTTATCTTGGCCTTGCCATATGGGGCGCGATCCACCCAATGTCCTATTTCCTCGGCTATATGGCCGAAACCGGGACAGGGCTCTCTGGCCTGATCGATGCATGGTACGTCAACGAGTCGACTCACGGCCTCGTATGGGACCTGACAATTGCGGCCATCACTTTGACCGTATGGATCATCGCCGAGACAGCTGTCCGCAAGAATTGGCTGGCACTGATCGCGATCCCGGCGACCTTCGGTATCGGCGTGTCCTGTGGGTTGCCGCTATACCTGTTTCTGAGAACCCGAGGCGTAGAATGACAAACCACCTGCACAAGGGCGATCTGCCGGACGGTCTGAACTGGGGTGACGCCGTCGCGATCGACTGCGAAACCATGGGGCTGAACCCACACCGGGACAGATTGTGTCTCGTTCAGCTTTCCGCGGGCGATGGCGACGCTCATCTCGTCCAGATCGAAAAGGGTCAGTCATCTGCGCCTAATCTCGAGCGTTTGCTGATAGATGCCTCGATCACCAAACTCTTCCACTTCGGTCGTTTCGATATTGCGGCGCTTTATCATGCATTCGGGGCGCTCGCCGAACCGGTGTACTGCACCAAGATCGCGTCCAAGTTGACCCGAACATATACCGACCGGCACGGATTGAAGAACCTGCTGGACGAACTGCTCGGTGTGGATATTTCGAAGCTTCAGCAGATGAGCGACTGGGGCGCCGCAGATCTGACCAAGGCACAACTCGCCTATGCGGCATCCGACGTTCTGTATCTCCACAAGTTGCGGGATGCGCTGAACGAACGACTTGCAAGGGAGGGACGAACCGATCTCGCCCAAGCGGCGTTCGAGTTCCTTCCGACACGAGCCCGCCTCGATCTGGCTGGTTGGCCCGAGATAGATATCTTTGCCCACTGACTCCGGTCGCGTAGGGGAACACTTTCTTCTGTTTCGCGCCGACCCGTGGTCACCTATATCCGGACCATGGCACTGAATGACCCACACAGTCGCATTGTTCTCTGGTTAAAGATCTCGCTACCGCTTCTGGCGTTGACGATTCTCTCGACCATGTTTCTCGTTGCCGAAACCCACGACCCCGAGGCGGCGATTCCCTATGCAGACGTGGATGTAGAGCAAGCCCTTTCCGAACAGGGTATGACGCGACCCGAGTTCGGCGGAATCACGAGTAACGGCGTGATTGTTTCGCTGGGTGCCGGGGCTGTTCGGCCGGCGGGATCTGCGTTTCGGGGCACCGATCTTGTCGTTCAGATGACCTTACCCGATGGCGGAGTAATCGACGTCACCTCGCCGGAAGGTACGATCGATCTGACGGACCAGTCCGTTGTTTTGGACGGCGGCGTCCAGCTGAACAGCACATCCGGGTACGAAGTCACCACCGAGACCGTCCGCGCCGGCTGGAGCGTCACCATGCTCGAGACCGATGGCACTGTCGATGCGGTCGGACCGGCGGGAGTGCTGAAGGCCGGAAAGTTGAGCCTTGCCGAACGAGCTGGCGGCGCTGGCCACGTTCTTGTTTTCAAGGACGGCGTGAGGCTGATATACCGTCCCGGAGCCTAAGGAGGTTCGCGCCGTGCCAATTGTCATCCGCTTTATCCTTGCCACGGCCATTGCGCTGGCACCTGGGCTTGCCTTGCCACAGGGCACGGATATCGCGCTTGGCGTAGGTGAGTTCGATCCGGATCAACCGGTTGAGGTCACCGCCGATACCCTCAGTGTCGATCAGACGAGTGGTCTGGCGATTTTTGATGGCAACGTCCTCGTCGTGCAAGGCGACGTCCGAATGTCGGCAGGCCGGATCGACGTGGTCTACTCCACGGACGGGGACGGCTCCCCAACAGGAATCGCTGAACTGCGTGCCACAGAGGGCGTTACCATCGTTACGCCAACAGATGCTGCCGAAGCGCTGGAAGCTGTCTATGTGATTGAAGACGGCGCCGTCACCTTGTCGGGCGACGTCCTTCTCACGCAAGGCCAGACTGCCCTTGCCGGAGAGCGGCTGGTTCTTGACCTCGAAGCCGGAACAGGACGGATGGAAGGCCGCGTCCGAACTAATTTCGGCGGGAACCAGAACTGATGGCGCCCCCCGAGCTAGCAGTTGCGGAGGGCGATCAAGGGCTCAAAGTCCGCAATCTCCGCAAATTCTACAGGAACCGCCCGGTAATCCGGGACGTGTCCATGGAACTGCAGCGCGGCGAAGTGGTGGCGCTTTTGGGTCCCAATGGTTCGGGCAAAACCACCTGTTTCTATGCGGTCGCGGGTCTCGTCATGCCTGACGGCGGGCAGGTCGTGATCGATGGGAAAGACGTCACGGCTTTCCCCATGTACAGACGCGCCAAGCTGGGAATCGGCTATCTGCCGCAAGAACGCTCGATCTTCCAGGGACTGAACGTCGAGGACAACATTCTGGCCATCCTTGAGATCGTCGAGAGCGACCGGGTGGTGCGCCGCGAACGCCTGGAAGAATTGCTGAACGAGTTCTCGATCGCGCATCTCCGGCGGACCCCGTCGATCGCGCTGTCCGGCGGCGAGCGACGGCGATGCGAGATTGCAAGAAGCCTGGCGGCGAACCCAAAGTATCTTCTTCTCGACGAGCCGTTTCCTGGAATCGACCCCATCGCCGTCGGCGATATCCGGGACCTTGTCATTGACCTTAAGAACCGCGGAATCGGGGTTCTGATCACCGATCACAATGTCCGCGAGACCCTCGAAATCGTTGATCGCGCCTATATCCTGCACGACGGCGGGGTTCTGATGAGCGGTACCGCCGACGAGGTCGTGCGGGACGAAAAGGTGCGTCGGGTATACCTTGGACAGGGCTTTCGGATCTCGTGATCTCTATGCCGCAGTGCCGCGTGAGATTGCATTGACAGCCGCGCATCTATTTGCGCCAAATAGCAGGAATGACGGACTACAGCGTCACCGACCGCCACGCCAGTTCTTGCCTCCGCCACACCCGGCGGCAACACTTCCGCTTATACTGCTAGTTCACGACCTCAGCCTGCGAGGCGAACCGCGTTTGCCCGGCCCGTACAAAGGAGTTCTACATGCGTTACCAGATCACCGGAAAACACATCGACATAGGCGACGCGCTCCAGACCCATGTCAGGAATTCCGTTGATGAAGTGGTCGGAAAGTACGCGGGTCGACCAACCGATGCGGCGATTGTCTTTTCGAAGACGGGCAGCGAATACAGCTGCGAAGCGACGGTGCACTTGTCGACCGGGCTGACAGCACAGGCCAAAGCGCATGACCATGAGATCTATGCGTCCTTCGACAAATGCTGCGAAAAGCTCGACAAGCAATTGCGGCGCTACAAAAGACGCCTCAAAGACCATCATCGAGAGCGGGCTCAGCCGGTTGAACTTCTGGCCGCCGCGTCCTATGTGCTCGCCTCGTCAGACGAAGAGGACGAATCAGAAGACACAACGCTGCAGCCGATGATCATCGCTGAGATGGAAACCAAGATTCCATCTCTGTCGGTCGGTGAGGCCGTGATGCAAATGGAACTTGCAGGCGCGCCAGTTCTTGTTTTCCGAAACGAGATGCAGGACGCGGGCGTGAATATCGTCTATCGCCGTGATGACGGGAATATCGGGTGGATCGATCCGAATTAGGAAGGACTGGGCGCGGAATAAGCGGCCGAGCAGGGTACAGAACGCATGGATTTGTCAAAGATCCTCCGGCCAGACGCCGTGAAGGCCGTAAGCGCCGTCGGAAGCAAAAAGCGACTGTTTCAGGAGCTCGGTGAAATCGCGTTCGGGTCCCACGGACTCGTCCCGGCAGATGTTTGCGGTGCCCTGCAAGAACGGGAGACTCTGGGTCCGACCGGAGTCGGCAAAGGAATCGCATTGCCGCACGCACGGCTAGACTCCCTGACCGAAGTCTTTGGCCTGTTTGTCCGACTCGAGAAACCGATCGATTTCGAAGCGGTTGACAGGCAACCGGTTGATCTTGTCTTCGCGCTGCTTGCTCCTGAGGATGCAGGCGTGGACCACCTCAAGGCGCTTGCGCTGGTATCCCGGACGATGCGGAATGCCGACCTTTGCGTGAAACTCCGTGCGAATTCAGACCCCTCGACCCTGCACACTCTGCTGACCGAGACGCCCGCGTCTCAAGCCGCCTGATCCGGTCGCCAGCGGTTAAAGCCGAACATAAGATAGTCGCGCCGGTACGCCGCCTCGGCGGATGTGTTTATCTCGTCGGTGACAACGTCGGACAACGCGAAAGGGGAAGGGGCAGCAAACCCGGACCCGATCGGCGGCGCGTCTACGCCAGCCTCGGCAGCAATGTCGGCGAGCGCAGGTTTAAGATTGCTCTCGCGAATGATGCGGTCCGGAATCGAGAACTGTCCAATTGCCGTCAATAGCATATCCTGCGTGGCCCAGGTGTTATCGACACGGAGACTCGTCTGCCCCCCGAGATTGCCTTTCAGAAACTTCAGGAAGGCAAGAAAGGCGGCTCGATGTCGTGTCAAGGTCCAGTCGTCGTCAGCACCGTCCGGTGGAAGCGGGACATCATATCGATTGATGAGACCTGACCGCACGTCGGCGTAGTTCTCCTCGTCGATGGGCAGCACGAACCGACAGAACGCATCATAGACCCTGTCTAGAGGGTGCCGTACGACACTGAAGCCGCGATGTCCCGGATGCTGCCGCTTCCAGCGCCGGAGGTCACGCTGACTGAGCCCTCCTTTGATTTTCCCCTCAGGGTCAACTTGCTTCAGCCAATCCGGGATCGGATCGAACCCGGCTCCGCGGATCGGCATATAGAGAAGTGGCGCGTTCTCGCAGACCCTGAACATCTTCAGGCCCGGCCCCCGCCCGGGTTCGTGAATAGGGACGCGTCCGATATCCGGTGCGGCAATCGACAGCAGGACCTCCTCGGCATCCATCGGATTCGTCAGCCTGTCCCGCACCGGAGTCGGGTTCTGGACCTTGGCGCGCACCTTTGCCCCGTCCGGCAGACCGTCAGCGCCGAGGAATTTGCCTAGACCGGAGATGATGTCCGCGTCCGACAGGTCTTCGTAGGAAATCTGAAACGCCGTCTGCCCTGACAGCTGAAGACGGCGAGTTACCTGGGTCTGAAACGCCGCAAGCGTATTGAGAAAGTCGACGTACTCATCCCCGTCAAAGGGAACCCGGGCCGCCTTTGCAGTGGTCATGTCGCCCAGCCACCACTGGTCCGTCTTTCTGGCGATCTTCAAGGATACATAGCTGTCAATGGGACGGCGAGTCAGGATAATCTTGGCTGCACGCGGGTCGTCGAGAACGTGTTCGATGGCCCGCTTATCGTGGTCGTAGAACAGTCGAAAGCCGGGAAGGCCGGTCGCATTCGTTCGCATCGCTCCGATGACGCGAACAGGGTCGGCATCCCGCGCCGTCAGGGAGAGTCCGAACTGACTGTTCGTGCCCGGCTTTCCGAAAAAGTGCGGATTGAAAAGCTCGCCAAAGCTCTCGATCCCCGGCATAGCGCCAAGATACTCCTCGAGAAGGTTAGAGCCGGTGCGCATGCCGCCCAGCACAACCCAATAGTCGAAACGCTCCCGGTCCATGTCAGACACGACCTCGTTCGTTGTCCTGCGCCCTCAGATTTGCGGTTCGACGGACCTCGGGGACGTCGCCCGCGGTGTGCGGACTCATACCGGCGTTTCGCAGCTCTTGCAGGAATGTCGCAAGCCCATCCATCGGTTTCAGCCGAGGCATCCCAGTCAGATGCTGCGCCCCCGGAACCGAGAAGTCATCAATGACAACCTGAAGAGGGAGCGCCGGATCACTTACGAACTCTGCAAGCGTCCAGATGCGCACCCGCGCACGCGTCCGCCGCTGGCGAAGCGTGTCGAGATGCCGTGCTTCGCGTTTCTGCAAACGCGCCGCCTCGGGCCGGATATCTTGCACGTGACGCCCCGACCTGAGCAATGGAAGCGCCCAAGTACCGCTGACCGCGGCGACATAGGCATTGGGGTCGGAGGCCAGAAACTCAGAGACTTCAAGATCGTCCCGTGGCGAAAAGAGAAATGACTGATGTTGCCCGCGGGTGTTCCAGATCAGGTTGCGAAGGAAGCCCTCCGGGTTATACCGCCTCAGTTCCGGAGCATCGGACAGCGCTCCGTCAAACCCATTCCGCCCTCCTGCGAATTCGACAGCTTCACGCGCGAACAGATGACCATGTGCCCGCGATCCAAGCGCAGAAGAGATCCACAAGGGAAAATCCTCAAAGAGATCGGAAAACCCGTGAAACACGGAATAAGTCGCGGCTGTCGGCGTCGTCTCATAGTCCTTATCGGGATACCGCGCAGCCGACAGAAGTCCGGAGCGACCCTCTGTGCGCCGCTTGAGAGCCGCGGAAAACACGCGGTCGACCTCGGTCGCTGCGACGGGTGGCTCGGTGTTGGTTTCTGCTGGTCGCGGGGCGAGAAACGCCTCGTAGAGACCGTCGGCACCCCGCCAGATCTTTCGTGCGAAGAATGCATTCGACTGCTTCAGAAGTGGCAGATGATCATCATAGAAAAGATGCGGCTTGCCCTGAAAATCGAACTTGCTGAGCGTCAGGGACAGGCTTTCGATTTGCGTCCCAAATCGTCGAACCATGCTGGGAAAATAACTCTCGTCGGGAATCCAGACCCGACGGAAATACTGGTCCATGCGTGCCCTATCGGGATCCTCCAGAATGCGCGTCAATGTCGGCCTGCTGAGGCACCACCACTGCGATCCCATGTGGGGTCTCAGTCCGGGTGGCATCCGGCGCCGCCGGTTGACCCGTCTTTGCAGATCCACCCAGAAATCGAACAGCCGCTTCTGACGCTTCCACGCGAAAGGGAACGACAGCGTGAAACGCTCTTCGCTCAACCCGCCCTTGGTCCACGGCACATCGCGGATCGTGACGCTTTCGATAAAGTCGGTGCCCTTGTGCCTCGCGAGAAAGTCCAGGAGTTGTGGGACGGGCTTGATCGGAAGGCATGCCCCCGACATCAGGAAGACATGATCGACATCGGGATACGCATCTAGAAGTTCTGATGCACCTTCACGGCTTGCCGCGACCAACGACCATGTCCCCCAGTCGCACGCTACGCGAGGAAGCAGCCGTATTCGCGGTACGTCGCTCGTCAGATGTGTCAGGCGATCAAATTCCGCATCCGGCGTACGCCTGTCGACGTGGATGAATACGGGACAACCATAAGACGCCAGATGCCGGGCCACTTGCGAGGCGCGGCCCAGTGCGGTGTGCGCTAGCATGACAAAGCCAACGCTCACGCCCAGTTCCCCTTGGACATCAGACCGAGCGTTTCGAGTTGCCGCCACCCGGTCAGTTTTTCCGACCACTCACACCAAAGCCCGTTCCGGCCATGATCGGCCAAGTGGTAGGCCTCGTATTCCCTGCCCTGCGCGAAATGCTCGCGCCGCTGCACTTCTTCAGCGGCTTTCTCGATCAGACTGTCGAGGAACTTCGCATGAAGCAGGCAGCCGGAAGTTTTCTCGCCGCCGTGGCGGTCGTAGACCTGATTCAGGCCGCGTGGCAGCAGCATGTGGGTCGAGGTTACAAACGCGTATTTGCGATCCCACTTGACCAGCGGGATCTTGTTCAGCGATGGCGCGTCCTCTGGTGCATCCGGGAAGTAGACGCGAGCCCTCGGACCGCCCTGTATCCAGAGATTGCCGTACTTCGGGTTTTTCGTGATTATGTAGTTTCCTGGATCGAACCAGCGCGCGAGGCTGAACGGGTCCTGTCCCTCGCGATAGCTGAGAGCGGACAAGGGCCCTTTTGGATACATGTCCAAAAGGAGAGTCCCAAATGTCCGGATCCCCGATTGATCCAGCCAGTCACACAGCGCCGTCAAGGGCCGCGTATCGCAGAATGGGTAGACGAGAAACTCGTCTGGATCGAGTGTGAGCGTCCAGTGACCGTGGCCGTATCGGAACTTCAGCCAGTTCATCCAGTCGGTCCCGAACCGACTCCTACGATAGCTCGAATCGGTCCGCCAGAGTGAGACATCCGGTTGCTCTGCGAGGTATTCTCGCCCGCCGTCTTCCGAGCCGTTGTCCACAAAGAGGAAATGATCCACTCCGAGCCGTCTGTGATAGTCGAGAAAAAACGGCAGGCGCGGTTTCTCGTTCCGGATCGTCGAATAGGCCAGAATGGCGCCGGGTAAGATTTGCGTGGTTCGATTCCGGACTGATGTCAGATCATGACGGCTTCGGACGGCTCGGAACTGCCAGCGACGCCGCTCCATTCTTAGCCGGAATGCCGATACAAGCCCCAACGCTCACCTGTCCGCCACCAACTCGCGACGCAGCGGCCGCGATCACGTTATAAGATCGAAGACGCGTGCAAAGTGTCGGTACCATGTCGGAATTCGGTAGGCCCGGAGTTCCGATCTGCGGCGGGTCTGCTCTGCGAGGTCTTCGCCGGCCAAATCTCTGATGGCCCTGAACCATTGATACATGTCGTCCGCTTGCGCGTAAACGGCCATGTCGCCGAGGTGAGCCTCGACCGATGGCAAAGGAGTGCTGATTGTCGGCACCCCGAGAGACGCCGCCTCGTAGGGCGGAAGTCCAAACCCTTCCGCGAGAGATGGGAACAGCAATCCGGTTGCGCCCGCCAGATGCTGTTTCATCTCTTTATCCGGCAGTGGACCAAGTTCGAACACCGTCTTACCCATCATCGGCGAGGTGTCGAGTCGGTCGAACAGAGCCTCGTTCTTCCAGCCGCGGCCCCCGATGATCCTGAGTTCGGGCACCTTTGCTTCGTCCATCTTCTGGTGCATACGCTCCCAGATATCGAGAAGGAACGCGTGGTTCTTTCGCGGTTCGATCGTCCCCAGGACGACGAAATAGGGCTTCTCGGATTTCTCTACCTGTGCCGGCGGACCACCCAAATCGACGCCGATTGGCGCAACAAGCACAGGCACCCTATGGCCGGTGCCCACCATGCGTTGTTCAAGGCGGCCCTTCACATCGTCCGACGGCACAATGATATGGTTGGCGAAATTGATCGTCGCCGTCAGACGCTCAATGAACTTTGACCGCGCCACATCGGTCTGGAACTCGGGATGGTCGATGGGGATCGTGTCGTGGATCATCACGATCTTGGTGTGGTCCGGCATCTCCATCATCGCCCTGAACGTCTGCGGGTTCAGATTGGTATGACCGACGTTCATATACGCCAGGCCATTCGGCATGCGCCACATGATCTTGCGAATCGACAGAGTTGATGCACGCGATGACGCAATGGCGCGGATCGTCGACGCCATGTCGGCACCGTCGAGGTCGGTGCGGTCGAAATAATCGGGTAAGCGCGCGGCACGATCCGGTTCGAACATCAGGAATCCACGGATCGTGCGGATGATGACCCAGCCTTCCTGACGTATTACTTCTTCCAGATACGCACGCTCAACACGGTCGATGCCCGTCTTAACCGGGTGCCCAAGCCGCGAGAATGTCCGGCTGAGATCGAGAACAGGAGTCGCCACCGTCGGTTTCCGTCTCTCGTGTTTGACCTAGTGCTTGGCCGCGTCGAGTTGCGGCACGATACCTTGCAGGAACTCTGACAGTTCGTCTTTCAGATCATCTCGCGCAAGGGCGAAACCGACCGTCGCCTGAAGAAAACCCGCTTTCGATCCGCAGTCAAACCGTTGCCCTTCGAATTTTAGCCCATGCACCGGGCGTCCCGCCGCAATTTCCGCCGCAATGGCATCTGTAAGCTGGATCTCGCCCCCGGCACCGGCCTTTTGCCGGTTCAACGTCTCCAGAACCGTCGGAGTCACAATGTAACGCCCGATAACGGCAAGAGTCGACGGTGCGTCTGCGACCTTGGGCTTTTCGACCATACCCCTGACGCTCACCAGTTCCTCAGTACAACCCGGCGCAGACCGATCCACGTCGAGAATGCCGTAGGCCGACGTTTTTTCCTTAGGCACATCCATAGCGGCGACCATCGATCCACCGGTTTCCTGGTACGCATCAACCATTTGTTTCAAACAGGGCGTTTCTGCAGCGATAACATCGTCGGGTAATATGATCGCGAACGGTTCGTCGGCGATCAAACGGCGCGCGCACCACACAGCATGTCCAAGTCCCATGGCCTTGTGCTGCCGGATATAGGCAATCGCACCAGAGTCCATATTCGTCGCATGAAGCGCCCGGAGAAGGTCGGTTTTACCCGAGGTCTCGAGAGCCATCTCGAGTTCGGGCGCAAGATCGAAATAGTCCTCAAGCGCGGACTTGCCGCGCGATGTCACGAAAATGAACTCGGTGATCCCGGCGGCGCGGGCCTCGTCGATCGCGTATTGAATCAGTGGCCGGTCGACCAGCGTCATGAT
>JAAUYE010152365.1_pt1 | contig 12870 bp, 12 predicted proteins | sample 7278081 | NCBI WGS metagenome assembly JAAUYE01 (sample SAMN14350131, study PRJNA611818) | marine sediment metagenome | isolation source: surface marine sediment (0.6m) | place: French Polynesia: Moorea | collected 2018-08
CCCATCGCGTCGTCGAGAACCTTGCCGTGCTCCTCGGTCAGCAGGGCGACGATTTCGTCGGCGTGCTCCTCGAGCAGCTGCTTGAAGCGAAACATGATCTTGGCGCGCCTGGCCGGCGGCGTGTTGCGCCAGGCGGGGAAGGCGGCCTCAGCCGCTGCAATTGCCTCTTCGACCGTGGTCTTTGAGCCCATCGCAACCTGGCGTACGACTTTCCCGGTAGCCGGGTTGGTCACTGGCAGCGGACGGTTGTCATCGGCAACGTCCTGGCCATTGATGAAATGGCCGACGATCGTGGCCGCGTCTACGTTCTTGGCGGGTGTGGCGTTCATGGTGCCTCCAGGGCCTTAGTCGACGGCATCAATGACGCGGCGAATAGCCTCGAAAGACTGCTCGAGCTCGTCGACCTTCGAATTCAGGAAGGGGGAGAATTGTAATACGTCCATGCCGTTGCGAATGACGAGATCCTCTTCCCAGAAGCAGCGCTTGTGGATCTCGAGTCCGCGAGCGCCCGGCGCGCCGTCGCGGGGTGCGAGTTCGACGGCGCCCATCATGCCGAAGTTGCGCACGTCGATGACTTTGTCGTGACCGGCAAAGGCATGCAGCATGTCCGCGAAGGTGTCCTGGAGTGCCATCGACTGCTCGAATGTGCCTTCCTCGCGGTAGACCTCCATCGTGGCGAGCCCGGCCGCGGCCGCCACAGGGTGTCCGGAGTAGGTGTAGCCGTGGAACAGTTCGATCATGTGCTCCGGCCCGTGCATCATCGCGTCATGGATTTTCTGTTGCACCAGGACGGCGCCCATCGGGATCACGCCGTTGGTCAGTCCCTTGGCGGTTGTGATGATGTCCGGCGTAACGCCCACGCGTTCCGCTCCAAAGGCCTTGCCGACCCGCCCGAATGCCGCGATGACCTCGTCGAAGATCAGCAGGATGCCGTGCCGGTCGCAGATTTCGCGCAGTTTCTCGAGGTAGCCGACGGGCGGCGGGATGACCCCGGCCGAGCCGGCGATGGGCTCGACGATCACGGCGGCGATGTTGCTGCCATCGTGCAAAACACACAGGCGCTCGAGGTCGTCGGCCAGCTCGGCGCCGTGTTCGGGCATGCCGCGGCTGAACGCATTGCGGCCGATGTCCAGCGTGTGCCGCAGGTGGTCGACGCCCGGGAGCAGCGCGGCGCTGAATACCTTGCGGTTGGGTACGATGCCGCCGACCGACATGCCACCGAAGTTGACGCCGTGATAGCCCTTTTCACGGCCGATAAGGCGCGTACGGTGTCCTTCACCCTTCGCGCGGTGGTAGGCGAGGGCGATCTTCAGTGCCGTGTCGACCGACTCGGATCCCGAGTTGGTGAAGAAGACGTTCGAGAAGCCGTCCGGCGCCATCTCGATGACCTTTTCGGCCAGTGCGAACGACTTGTCGTTGCCCATCTGGAATACCATTGCGTAGTCCAGTTCGGCGACCTGCCGCTGCACGGCTTCGACGATTTTCGGATGACAGTGGCCGACGCCGGAGGTCCAGAGCCCCGAAAACGTGTCGTAAAGCCGCCGGCCATCGGTTGTCGTGTAATGGTGGCCTTCGGCGCCGCAAATGACCCGCGGCTGTTTCTTGAAATCGCGATTCGCTGTGAAGGGCATCCACAGGGCATCGGTCGTGACGGCGTTCATCGAGCATTCTCCGGAATATTGCAGGCGAAACCACAGTGTACGAGCCAGCAGCCATGTTGAACACTCCGGGATGCGTCCGAATCGCGGCTTGCAGCCCACCCGGCATCTGATCCAAAATGTCCGCCCTCGTTTTTTAATCCAGATTAGAATTTAATGTCCACGTTCGGCACCGTCTTCTGCGACGACTTTGTCATCGCCCAATACCGCGATGGCGCCTGGCAGACGCCTTCGATCGAGCCCGTTGCGCCGCTGCCGCTGCATCCTGCGGCCCATGTCCTGCATTACTCGAGCACCTGCTTCGAGGGCTTCAAGGCCTATCGCTGGGATGACGGCAAGGCGCGCATTTTCCGGCTGCACGATCACGTGGCGCGGATGCAGAAGAGCGCCGCGTCGCTGTGCCTGCCAATACCCGATGCCGACATGCTGGCGCAGATGGTGCTCGACATCGTCGCGCACAACGTGGGCGAGATTCCGGCGCCGCCGAGTTCTTTGTACCTGCGGCCGACGCTAATCGGCACGATTCCGAATATCGGCGCCGCCGCTGCGCCGTCGCACGAAGCGACGCTGTACGTGCTGACCTCGCCCGTTGGTGATTACTTCGACGGCGGGGCGCGTCCGTTGAAGCTGCTGGTTGAAGACGAGAAAGCGCGGTCCACGGAACAGCTCGGCAGCACCAAGACCGGCGGCAATTATGCGGGCGCCCTGGGCCCGACGCTGGCGGCCAAGGCCGAGTATGGGGTCGACCAGGTGCTGTTCTGCCCGGGTGGTGACGTGCAGGAAACGGGCGCCGCCAATTTCCTGCTGATTTCCGACGACGAGGTCATCACCAAGCCACTCGACACGTCGTTCCTGCACGGCATGACACGCGCCTCGATCCTGGCGCTGGCCGCCGACCTCGGCTACAAAGTCAGCGAGCGCAACTTCACGGTTGATGAACTGCTGCAGTTGGTCAGCACACACGAAGCCGCGTTATCGGGGACGGCAGCCTGTCTCGCGCCGGTCGGTGCGCTGGTCTACAAGGGTGAAGACATCACGGTACGTGATGGTGAGGCCGGCCCCAACACGGCGCGACTGCGCGATGCACTGCAGAGCATCCAGTACGGCGATGCGCCCGACACGCATGGCTGGCTGACCGAAGTCGGCTGAACGAGAATCGTCGCTACTATTTGCGCAAGCATAGTGCGACTCAGCAGAAGCGGCCTATACTGAGGGGCACCAGTCCACCTAAGAATGGAGGTTCCTATGACGAGGGGTTATATCCGATATCGGGGTGACTATAAGTATCAACTCGCAAGCGAGTACCGGATCAAGATCAATATTCATCCTGCGAACGCCATTATCACAGATTTTGTCGATCTCAGGGTCGACGGCGAATTGATTGTCAAGAATGGCTACGCGTGGGATGGCCCATCCGGGCCGGTTCTCGATACCAAAGAAAACTTGCGCGCTTCATTGGTTCACGATGCGCTGTACCAGCTAATGCGGCTCGAAAAGTTAAAGTCGAGAACCCACCGAAAAACCGCCGACAAGATTTTCCGAAACATCTGCAAGAAAGACGGCGTCCCTAGTATTACGGCGAACGTTTACTACAAGGCATTACGCAGGTTTGGAAAGCCAGCAACCAGCCCTGAAAACAAGAAGAAGATTCGCCGCGCTCCCAGACAGTGAGCGAACGGAACGAACGACTGCCTGGTTCGTAAATATTCTTGCATTCACGCTGAGACTGACAGCAGGAATGATGTCGCTTTCAAGACTGCCCCAGAATATAGCGGGTTAACCCGTTTTCTCGTCCTTCTTTGGCTCGGGTTCTATTCCCTCTGCGGTCAACTTCGACTTACTGAGATATTCACCGAAAAGAGACGTGATCTTGTTGATGCCGTTACTGCCACCAGCAATTAGTCCTGCTGTAAGAAGGATGTCAGAAAGCCGAAACAGGAACTCCTGTGCGCCCTGTAGTTGGCTCGAATCGAACACAACGCTTAACGTATGAACGCCGGCTAGACTAACTATGAGACCAAACCCGAAAGCCACATTCATCGCTATCGTGTTTGTTCGTGATCTGTAAATAGCCATTACCGTTTGTGCTGCACTTTTCTCGTCCGGCGCAGCGGTCTCAATAAGCCTCCGTCTCTCTACCTTTCCCTGTCGTCGCAAAATTCCAACAAAAACCTCGATAAATCGCTCGACGAGTAGTGCAATCAGAAACAAATTGGCAAACAGCGATCCATAGTCGTCCATAGAAAGTTCGGTATTGAGCTTGACCGTACCAGTTAGCCCAGCACCCATTATTGTCATCGCGGAAATGGTGACAAGAACGATTGGAATTAACGAGACATACTTAACTTTGCCTTCATCCATGACATTCTCTCTATTTCAATAGACTGCGGTAGTAGCAGTTGCGCTTTAGCGTCGTACCGTAACTATAGACCATCGTCAGAATTATGCTCGGGGGTTATTAGGTCCGCTTTGCCACCGATAGCAGCCTCAAGCCCTCTGATACACTCAACGGCTAGTAATTACCCGTTGCGGCAAGTCGCCGACGCAGGGTCGATGCAAACATTGCCCCTGCGCTATCTGCCCATTTGCGATGCATGCTTGATTCGGCGTAGAACTAATTCCGGAGTTGGGAGCTAATAATGTCTTGGATAGAGTGGTATGACAGTCTTGTGAAACCGTCGTGGACCCCGGAGCCCGCAACAATCGGCACTGTCTGGCAGATCCTCTACCCGGTGATTATTGCTACGTTCGCGTTCGTGTTGATCCAGGCGTTTCGCAGGAAAGTGCCATGGAATGTGACATGGCCATTCGTAATTAACCTCGCTGCCAACGTTGCATTTACTCCGATTCAGTTTGGTCTTCGGAGCCTCCTTCTCGCGGCCGCGGATATTCTCCTGGTTTGGGTAACGATCATCTGGATGATTATTGCCATTTGGAAGTACTACAAGTGGGTGGCGTTTGCACAGGTTCCTTATCTGGTTTGGGTATCGATCGCCACCGTGCTTCAACTCAGCATTAGCTGGAATAACCGGTAATAGCGAATTCCTGATCATGTCGGGTCAGAGCCCGAGAGCTCTGACCCCGTATGGGTATTGCTCATGCGAGTACTCCCCCCTCTTTTCCAGGAGAATCACCGGCAGGTGCAGGTGATGCGTAACGCAGAAAACAGCCTTGCGTCTGAGGGGTAGATGTTGGGAGAGCGAAATTGGTTCTGCTGTCACTCAGACCGCTTTCGCATATTCGAACGAGCTAAGAAGCGCCGCTCATAACCGCGCCGCTAATCCAAAAAAAGTCTGTCGATTATTGGAACTTTTTATATAGCCCGGGAGAATCGATTGTCGTTCTCGGCGCTGCCCATGTAGCGATCGAATGTCATCGCTATGTTGCGGAGCAGTAGCCTTCCCTTGGGCGTAATGCGAATGCCCGAGTCATCGACGTCGATCAATTCATCTTCGGCAAGCGGCGCCAGGCGCGCGATCTCGGGCGCGAAATACTCGCGGAAATCGACATCGTGCTGGCGGCCGAAATCGTCGTAGTTCAGTGCGTCGTAGCACATCAGCGCCTGGATGACCTCGGCGCGCAGCAGGTCGTCGTCATCGACGGCCAGGCCCTTGACGATGGGTATCTCGTCGTTCTCGAGGCGCGTCTCGTACTCCATCGTGGTGACCGAGTTCTGCGCATAGACGTTGCCAATGTTGCTGATGGAGCTCACGCCGATCGAGACGAGATCGCAATGCCGATGGGTCGAGTAGCCCTGGAAGTTGCGCTGCAGCGTGCCGTCGCGTCGCGCGAGCACGAGCTCGTCGTCGGGCAGGGCGAAATGATCCATGCCGATGTAGACGTAGCCGGCCTCGGTGAGCCGCGAGATCGTGGTCTCGAGAATGTCCAGCTTGGTCTCGGGCGCCGGGATGTCGTCGGCGTTGATCATGCGCTGCCCTTTGAAGCGCTGCGGCAGATGCGCATAGTTGTAGACCGCGAAGCGGTCGGGGGCCATGTCGATGACCGTATCCAGCGTGCGGTCGAAGCTCTCGACCGATTGGTGCGGCAGTCCATATATAAGGTCAAACGAAATAGACCGGAAGCCGGACTTGCGCGATGCGTCGACAAGGGTCCTGACTTCCTCGGCCGACTGAATGCGGTTGCACGCCTTCTGCACGGTGGCGTCGAAGTCCTGGATGCCGAGGCTCAGGCGGTTAAAGCCGAGTTCGGTCAGGGTGCGAATATCACTTTCGCTCACCGTGCGCGGATCGACTTCGATGGAGAACTGCCGGCTGTCGCTGTCGTCCATCGTGAACGCGCTGCCGATCTTTGCGAGCAGGTCGCGCATCTGGTCGTCGTCGAGATAAGTCGGCGTGCCGCCACCGAAATGCAGTTGCTCGACGACGCGCGAGCGGTCGAACAGCTCCGACTGCAGCTCGATCTCCCGATACAGGTTGCGCATGTACTTGGCGACGCGCTCCTCGTTACGGGTCACGATCTTGTTGCAGCCGCAGTAGTAACAGAGCGTGTGACAAAACGGGATGTGCACGTACAGCGACAACGGGACGCCGGACGCGTTGCTGGCGCGGGCATTGTCGATGTAGTCCTGCGTCGTCACCTTTTCATTGAACTGCAGGGCGGTGGGATACGACGTGTAGCGTGGCCCACGGCCGTCATAACGGCGGATCAGGTCGAGGTCAAAGCAAACGGTGTCTGTAGACATAGTCTAAATGGTCGCGGATTTCGCCGGCGGCTCACATGGGTATTTTCCGCAGGCTGTGTACGAGATACAACGCAATCGTCAGTAACACCACAGCGACGGCCTGGTGTGCGGCCGCCAGGGCCGTGGGCACAGCATACAGCAGCGTCAGGATGCCGAGCGAGACCTGCAGCCCGATCGTAACGAGCAGCGCGTGCCTGGCCGGACGCGCCCGGGCCGGCAGGTCGGGGCCGAGACGGAGCCAGGCAACCACGGTCAGTAGCAATGTCGTCATCGCCAGCACCCGATGGTCGAACTGCACGGTGGTCAGGTTGAAGAACGGATTGCGCCATGCGGGCTCCAGCGCCATCAGCCCCGGCGGTAGCAGGCCTTCTCCCATCATCGGGAATGTGTTGTAGATCTGGCCGGCATCGAGTCCGGCGACGAGGCCGCCCGAGAGTATCGTGACCGAGATCAGCACGGTCAGCGCCACGGTCCAGGAATAACCGCGATGGTTGGCGTCACCGGACGGTTTGAAAATCAGGTTGAGTGCGCTCCAGAGCATCAGCGCATAGACCAGGAAGGCCGCGCCGAGATGCGCCGTCAGCTTGAAGTGGCTGACCTGCGGCGCGTCGACCTGGCCGCTGGCAACCATGATCTTGCCGATGACGGCCTGCGCGCCGCCGAGAGCGAGCAGGAACAGGTACCACGGCAGCTGCCGCGGTTTGATGGCGCCGCGCACGGCGAAGAACACGAGCGGCACCGCAAACGCAATGCCGATCAACCTGCCGAGCAGTCGGTGCAGGTACTCCAGCCAGAAAATGCCCTTGAAGGCGTTCACATCCATGTGCGAATTGACCAGCTTGAACTCGGGCGTCTGCTGGTAGATCTCGAAGACGCGCTGCCACTCCGCGTCGTTCATCGGCGGAACAGCGCCCATGATCGGCCGCCATTCGGCCATCGACAGGCCGGAACCGGTCAGGCGCGTGACGCCGCCAAGCACCACCATCATGAAGACGAGCGCACAGCAAATGAGCAGCCAGGTGGCGACCTGGCGATCGTGATTGGTAACGGACATGGGGCAGAAGTCTAACAGCGAACCTAGGTATTTTCCCCAGTAGTGCACCAGGCTTGCGGTCGCTAGTCTGCATCACAACAACAACGAGAATCCGGTATCGCATTGGCCAATGTCATAACCCCCACGAGCCGCGAGACCTGACAGACCGGGCGGGCAGGATGCCCGCCCTTTTTTTTGCCCACCTCCTGTAGTATCGCCCTGCCATTCACTGTCGGGCGCGACATGCAGAGTTCCCGTTTCAGACCCCTGTTATTGCTGATTGCCGGCCTGTTGCTGACCGCGTGCTCCGAGGCGCTGCGAGAGCCGGTCGTGCAGGTGCCGCTGGGCGAGCCCGTATTCGTCGGCAGCGCCGAGTGCCGCGATTGTCACGAAGCCGAGTTTGCCGACTGGCTGGGGTCGCACCACGACCTCGCCATGCAGGTTGCCGACGAGTCGACGGTCCTCGGCGACTTCGATGATGTGTCGTTCGAATACTTTGGAGAACGGACCCGATTCCTGCGGCTCGACGGCGACTACGTCGTCCGCACTCGGGATGCCGATGGAGAAATCCGCGATTTCCCGGTCACATACACGTTTGGTGCCGAGCCGTTGCAGCAATACCTGGTCGAATTGGCCAACGGGCACCTCCAGCCGCTGCCTTTCGCCTGGGACACGCGCAGTGCCGAGCAGGGCGGCCAGCGATGGTTTCACCTGTATCCCGATGAGTACATCGGTCCTGATGACGCGTTGTTCTGGACCGGGCGCGAACAAAACTGGAACTACATGTGCGCCGAGTGCCATTCGACCGACATACAGGTCAACTACGACGTGGCGCAGGACAGCTTCGACACGACCTGGTCCGAGATCAACGTCGGCTGCGAGGCGTGCCATGGCCCCGCATCGAACCATGTCAGCGCGGCGCTGGCGGGGACACTTCCCCGCGATGGCGCGCTGCTCGTCGATCTCGGCGACCGCGAAGGCGTTTCCTGGCGCATGAATCCTGATACGGGCATTGCGGAACGGCGCCCGATGGCGATGCAAACGCCGCAACAACCGGAAGCCTGCGGGCGTTGCCATGCGCGGCGTGGTGTCATCGCGGCAGAGTACGGATACGGCAAGCCGTTGGCCGACACGCACCGCGTCGCTTTGCTCTCAGAGCCGCTGTACTACCCCGATGGCCAGATTCGGGACGAGGTCTTCGTCTACGGCTCGTTCGTGCAAAGCCGCATGTACCAGGCGGGCGTCACCTGCAGCGACTGTCACAACCCGCATTCACTCGAGCTGCATTCCGGGCCCGAACCGGACCTGGTCTGCGCGCAGTGTCACCTGCCGCAGCGCTTCGCCGCGCGCGAACATCACGGTCATGAAGCCGGCCAGGTGGCGTGCGTCGATTGCCACATGCCGGCAACCAACTACATGGTCGTCGATCCGCGCCGCGACCATAGCCTGCGAATCCCGCGCCCCGACCTGAGCCTCGTGACCGGCGCCCCGAATGCCTGCACGACGTGCCACACGGATCGTGACGATCAATGGGCCACGGCAGCGGCCCGCGACTGGTGGGGTGATCCCGCGGACCGACCACCGGTCGGATCGGGAATCCATCGAGCGACCGAGCTGGCGACACTATCGGGACCGTTGCAGCCGGATACTGCCGCGGCCGTGGAACGGGGCCTGCGTGACCCCGATCCGCTGGTGCGCATGGCGGCGGCAAGAGCCGCACCGGGACTGCCGCCCGAGGTCGTGCTGCAGCAGCTCACGCCACTCCTCGAAGACGACGTGCTCAGCGTCCGCCTCGAGGCCGTGCAGGCGCTGGCGCCCGCCCGCGACTTCCTGCCCGCTGCGCTGGCCGGCGCGTTCGAGCGCGCCGCCGACGAGTACCGCGCGTCGCAGAATGCCGTGGCCAGCCGGCCGCAGGCGCACGGCGCGCTCGCTGAGTTCGAGGGAAGGCTTGGCAATATCGAGCAGGCGCTGGTGCACGCGGACCAAGCGGTCGCGATGGCGCCGGACATGGCGCTGCTCAGGCATTCACGCGGCCTGTTGCTCGTGCGGGCCGACCGGCGCGACGAGGCGCTGGCCGAACTGCGGGAAGCCGCCCGGCTTGCACCCGAAGTCGCGCGCTTTCCGTACGTCTATGCCGTCGCGCTCAACTCGATGGGTGATCCGGCCGCGGCGCGGCAGGTGCTCGAAGAAGCGAGCGCGCGGCACCCCGAAGATGCCGACATCGCGGCGTTCCTCGGGATCCTGAAGGCCAACTAAAGCGCGCCCGCCAGGCCGTCGTAAACAAGTTTGAGTCCGACCGCGAACAGCAGCACGTAGACAAACGCGAAGAAGAACCGGTCGCTGACTCGCGCGTGCAGGTAAGCACCAATCAGGACCCCGATCGGCCCGAAGATGGCAAGTGCCGCCGACGTCGCCAGATTGGTCGCGTCGAACTGCCCGAGCCAGGTATAGGGCACGAGCTTGACGTAGTTGACGACCGCGAAGAACACGATCGTGGTTGCCGCGAAGTCGGTGCGGTTCAGCGGCCGGCGCAGCAGGTACATATTGATCGGCGGTCCGCCCGCGTGGGCAACGAAGCTCGTGAACCCCGCAACGGACCCGCCGATGACCCCATAGCCGCGCGGGAACGACGGCAGGGCGGACCGGTCCCTGTAGCGCCGGTTGACCCAGTAGTGCAGCGTAAACGTGATGGCGACGACGCCGACGATCAGCTTGACCACGAACGGGCTCATGTACTCGAACAGCAGCGTGCCGACCAGGATGCCGAGCAGGGAGGCAGGCAGCAGCACCCGCAGCTCGGGCCAGACCCACTTGCCACGGAACTTCCACAGCGCGACAAGATCCATGAGACAGAGTATCGGCAGAAGGATTGCCGCGGCCTGGACCGGAGAAACCACGAGCGCCATCAGCGGCACGGCCGCCGTGCCGAGTCCGCCGCCGAATCCGCCCTTCGAAATGCCGAACAGCAAGACCGCGGGGATAGCGACGGCATAGAACAACGGCTCGGTGATCAACGTGGGCTCCCGGTGGTCGCAATTCGTGATTAAATGCAGGCTGGATAATAAAGAAAAAACTCCGTGAAACTCAGGATTCGTGACAATTCGGTGCGCATGCGCCTGACGCGCGGTGAGGTCGAGGCGCTGCGTGACGACGGCGTCGTCAGTGCGTGCACCGCGTTCCCGGGCGGGCGGCAGCTGCGCTACCAGGTCGAAAGCAGCCCGGCGAGCGTCAATCCCGGTGCCACCCTGTCCGACAATACGGTGACGGTTCGGCTGCCCGAGGTGACCGTGCTTGCGTGGGCCAACAGCGAGCAGGTGTCGATAAGCGGGGAGCAGCAGCACAAGAACGGCGAGGTCCTGGCGATTCTCGTCGAGAAAGACTTCGCGTGCCTGGCGCCGCGCGAGGGTGAAGACGAGTCCGACATGTTTCCGCATCCGGCGGCCGCGCAGGAGGGCGGCGCCGACTGATGCCTCGCTACGCAAGCTTCGATCCCGAGACCCTGCACTTTCTGAACGAGCTTGCGGCCAACAACAATCGCGAGTGGTTCAAAGAGAACAAGGCGCGCTATGAAGAGCAGGTGCTCGACGTCGCGCTGCGCTTTATCCAGTCGATGCAGGATCCGTTGCACGAAATAGCGCCGCACTTCGTCGCGCTGCCAACGCGCGTCGGTGGTTCATTGATGCGCGTCTATCGCGACACGCGCTTCTCGAAGAACAAGCTGCCCTACAAGACCAACGTCGGCATCCAGTTTCGCCACGAGCAGGCGAAGGACGTGCATTCGCCGGGGTACTACGTGCACATCGCGCCGGACGACGTGTTCCTCGGCGCCGGCATGTGGCGGCCCGACCCGGACTCGCTGCGCAAGATTCGCGAGCGGATTGCCGCGAAGCCCGCGGAATGGCGCAGGGCTATGGGTGACAAGGCTTTCAAGCGACAGTTTGCAATCGGCGGCGAGTCGCTGACCCGGCCGCCGCGCGGGTTCGATAAGGACCACGAATGCATCGAGGACATCAAGCGCAAGAGCTTTATCGCGGTGCGCAACCTGCCCGCTGAAGCGCCGCTGGGCAAGAGTTTTCAGCGCACGGTCGAATCGTCCTTCCGCAATGCCGAACCGCTTATGCGTTTTCTTTGCAAGGCTGTTGGGGTGCCGTTCTAGCCGCTGCCCACGACGAGCACGATCTTGCCCTTGTGCTTGCTGCTCTCCATGAGTTCGTGGGCCGCAGCCGCGTCGCCGAGCGAGAACGTCGAATCGATGATCGGCCGGACCGTGCCGTCGCCGAGCAAAGGCAGCACGTGCTCATCAACCGCCGCGGCGATCGCGGCCTTCTCGGCCACTGACTGCGGTCGCAGCGTCGAGCCCGTGATGGTCAAACGTCGCCCCAGTACGACACGCATGTTCAGTTCGGCCGTGGGCCCTTGCAGGAACGCGATGATGCAATACCGGCCTTCGAGCGCCATGCAGTCGAGGTTTTTCTGCATGTAGGGGCCGGCCACCATGTCGAGCAGCACGTCTACGCCGCGACCAGCGGTGAAATCGCGAACCTTCTTCGGCCAGTCGCCGGTCCTGTAATTGATGGCCTTGTCGGCGCCGAGGTCCTCGCAGAAGCGGCACTTTTCATTGGACCCGGCGGTCGTGATGACCGTGCATCCATGCGCCTTGGCCAGCTGGATGGCCGTCGTGCCGATGCCGCTCGAGCCGCCGTGCACGAGAAACGTCTCGCCGGCCCTGAGATTGCAGCGCATGAACACGTTGTACCAGACCGTATAGAAGGTCTCCGGGATGGCGGCCGCCTCGATCAAAGACAGCCTGGGTGGTACAGCCAGGCAATGCGCCTCATTGACAGAGCAGTACTCGGCATAGCCGCCGCCATGCGTCAGCGCCATCACGCTGTCGCCGACCGACCAGCGCTGCACAGCTTTGCCAACGGCGGCGACCTCGCCGGCGATCTCGAGGCCGGGCAGGGGGCTCGCATCGGGAGGCAGCGGGTACAGACCCTGGCGCTGCAGCACGTCGGGCCGGTTGACGCCGGCGGTCGCGACCTTGACCAGTACGTCTTCGTCGCTGATTTCGGGCACCGGCTCGCTGACCTCGACGAGGACCTCGGGGCCGCCGGGCTCTGCAATTGCGATCGCGCGCATCGTGTCGGGAATCGTCATGGCAAATTCGAGTATGACGCTCGCGGGAACATGGACACAAGGGGCGTTCTGTGGATACTGAAAACCATGTCCGAAAACCCGATTCTCTGGCGCCCCGACGAGGCGAGCGCCGCAGCCAGCGCGATGAGCCGTTTCATGCATGCGCAGGGCTATTCCAGTTATGACGACCTGCATCGCTGGTCGATCGAAGACTCACCTGCGTTCTGGCAGGCGCTGGCCGAGTTCTGCGATGTGCGCTTCCATCGTCCGCCGTCGCGGCTGCTCGCGCGGCCCGGCAACATCATGGACGCCGGCTGGTTCGAGGGCAGCGAACTTAACTA
>JAAUYE010188609.1_pt1 | contig 12869 bp, 14 predicted proteins | sample 7278081 | NCBI WGS metagenome assembly JAAUYE01 (sample SAMN14350131, study PRJNA611818) | marine sediment metagenome | isolation source: surface marine sediment (0.6m) | place: French Polynesia: Moorea | collected 2018-08
CCAAGCATGTCGCAAATGACACCCCGTGAAATCGTTCAGGAACTGAACAAGCACATCGTCGGCCAGGAAGAGGCCAAGCGCTCCGTCGCGATTGCGCTCAGGAACCGCTGGCGGCGCCTGCAGATCGACGCTGCCCTGCAGAGCGAGGTCACGCCCAAGAATATCCTCATGATCGGCCCGACCGGCGTCGGCAAGACCGAGATCTCGCGGCGGCTCGCCAAGCTCGCGCGCGCGCCGTTCATCAAGGTCGAGGCAACGAAGTTCACCGAGGTCGGCTACGTAGGCCGCGAGGTCGATTCCATTGTCCGCGACCTCGTCGACGTTGCGGTCAAGATGACCCGCGAGAACGCCATGGCGAAGGTGCGCTACCGTGCCGAGGATGCCGCCGAGGAACGGATTCTCGACGCGCTCCTGCCGCCGCCCGCCACGGGCGTCGGCTTCACGGCCGAGACGCCGGCCGACAGCAGTGACACGCGGCAGAAGTTTCGCAAGATGCTTCGCGAGGGCAAGCTGGACGACAAGGAAATCGAGATCGAGATCCAGGCCGTGCCGGTTGGCATCGAGATCATGGCCCCGCCGGGCATGGAAGAGATGACGAGCCAGCTGCAGGGCATGTTCCAGAATCTTGGCGCCAACAAGCGCAAGACCAAGAAGCTCAAGGTGGCCGAGGCGCTGAAGCACCTCACCGACGAGGAAGCCGCCAGGATGCTCGACGAGGAGGAGGTCAAGGCCGCCGCGATCGATGCCGTCGAGCAGAACGGCATCGTGTTCCTCGACGAGATCGACAAGGTTGCGCGTCGCTCCGAAGCCCAGGGTGCGGACGTATCGCGTGAGGGCGTGCAGCGGGACCTGTTGCCGCTCGTCGAGGGCTCCACCGTCAACACCAAGTACGGCATGGTGAAGACCGATCACATCCTGTTCATTGCGTCAGGCGCGTTCCACGTCGCGAAGCCGTCAGACCTGATCCCGGAGCTGCAGGGGCGCTTCCCGATCCGGGTCGAACTCAAGTCGCTGACGACCGAGGACTTCGTGCGCATCCTGACGGAGCCCGACGCATCGCTGACGGACCAGTACAGCGCCCTGCTCGCGACCGAGGAGGTCGATCTCGAGTTCACCGAGTGTGGCGTCCGGCGCATTGCCGAGGTCGCCTTTCACGTCAACGAGTCGACCGAGAACATCGGCGCCCGCCGCCTGCACACGGTCCTGGAACGTCTGCTCGAGACGATTTCCTTCGAGGCCTCGGACAAGAGCGGCGCGCACATCCAGGTCAACGCCGGCTACGTCGACGAGCACGTCGCCGAGCTGTCAAAAGACGAGGACCTCAGCCGGTATATTCTTTAGGGGTTCGCCCGTCAGGACGGGCTCCAACAAGGTGCTGTTGGAGCCCGCGCTCGCGGGCGATCTATGATGATCGAACAAATGACCACACCCACCGAACTCAAGCTCCGCAACAAATCACGAGTCCTCGAAGTCGCCTTCGCGGACGGCGCTCGCTACGAACTCGACTTCGAATACCTGCGCGTGTACTCGCCGAGCGCGGAGGTGCGTGGCCATGGCCCCGGTCAGGAACGCCTGCAGACGGGCAAGGAAGCCGTCCGCATCACACAGATCGAACCGGTCGGTCACTACGCCGTGCGCCTGTTCTTCGACGACGGCCACAACACAGGCCTATACAACTGGGACTACCTGCGCGAACTCGGTGAAAAATACGCGGAGAACTGGCAGGACTACCTCGACCGGCTCGAAGCCGCAGGGTATGCTCGAAAAAAAGCCTGACCTCCCGCAATGCCTCCCCAGGATGACACGACTCATTTCGGCTATCGCACGGTGCCTGCCGGCGAAAAGGCCTCGCTCGTAAAGGGCGTCTTCGACTCGGTCGCGAGTCGCTACGACCTCATGAACGACCTGATGTCGGGCGGGCTGCATCGCCTGTGGAAGCACTTTACGATCGAAACAGCCGATATGCGCCCGGGCCAGGCCGTACTCGATCTCGCGGGCGGCACCGGTGACCTCGCAGCGAAGTTCGCGGGCAAGGTCGGCCCGGATGGCCATGTCGTCCTCGCGGACATCAACGCCGCCATGCTCGAGGAGGGCCGGCGCCGGCTCGTCGACCGCGGCGTCGCGGGCAACACCTCGATCGCTCAGGTCGATGCCGAGGACCTGCCCTTTGCCGACGGCAGCTTCGACTGCATCACGATCGCCTTCGGCTTGCGCAACGTCACGGACAAGGACCGCGCCCTGCGATCGATGTACCGCGTGCTCAAACCCGGCGGCAAGCTACTCATCCTCGAGTTCTCGCAGCCGGCAGCCGCCGTGAAGCCTGCCTACGACCTGTACTCGTTTCGCATCCTGCCGCTGATGGGCCGGCTCGTGGCCGGCGACGAGGACAGCTACCAGTACCTCGCGGAATCGATCCGGATGCACCCGGACCAGGAATCCCTGAAGGCTATGATGGAAGCCGCCGGCTTCGAACGCTGCCGTTACCACAACCTGACCGCGGGTATCGTTGCGCTCCACGTCGGCTACCGGCTCTGAGTCGACGCCATCATGCAGCCGCTGGACGCCCTGTTCACCCCGATCGTCGCGCGCGTCAACCGGACGCTGGCTGAGACCACGCCGGCGCGCAAACTCGCGGCCGAACTCGAGGGCAACAGCTTCGCGGTACGCGTCGCGCGCTCATCCCTCGCACTCAGACTTACCGTCGAGTCCGGCGAACTCAGGGCCGACACCGACGTCGGCGACGAGCCGGACGTGCTCGTCGAGGGCCCGCTGTCCGGCCTCGCGCGCATGGCGTTTGCCGGCGGTGACATGGCATCGCTCGCCGACACGGGCATCACGATCACCGGCAAGGCCGACCTTGCGCAGAAGTTCCAGCGTTTGTTAACGCTGGCCCGGCCCGACCCCGAGGAGGAGCTCGCCGGGCTTATCGGCGACGCCGCGGCCCACCAGGTGGGCTCCGCGCTTCGCGAGGTCGCGGCCTGGGGACGCCGTTCAGGCGGCATCGTTGCCGCTAACGTTCGCGAATTCCTGCAGGAAGAACAGCGGGACATCCCGTCCACGTATGAAATGGACCGCTTTTCGCGCGACGTGCAGACGCTGCGCGACGACGTGGAGCGAGCCGAGGCCCGCCTCGACCGGCTGGCGCGGAGCACGACATGATCCGGCACAGCCGCCCCTTTGGCCGGGTCCTCAGGATCCAGCGCGTGCTGGTCCGCTACGGGCTGGACGAGGTGATCGATGCCGTCCATTTCCTCAGGCCGCTCCGCTTCCTGTTCGTTCTCGCACCCCGCAAGGTCGACCGCTCGACGCCGCTGGGCGTGCGCATCCGGCTCGCGCTCGAGGAACTCGGCCCAATCTTCGTCAAGTTCGGTCAGGCGCTGTCGACGCGCCGCGATCTCCTGCCGCGCGACATTGCCGACGAACTCGCCAAGCTGCAGGACCTCGTGCCGCCCTTCCCCGGCGAGGAGGCGGTCAGGATTCTCGAAGCCGCCTATGAGCAGCCGGTCACCGAGGTTTTCAAGCGCTTCGACGTCGAGCCGTTTGCCGCCGCCTCGATCGCGCAGGTCCACACGGCGGCGCTCGACGACGACACCGAGGTCATCGTCAAGCTGCTGCGCCCGGGTGTCGAGGAACAGATCGAGCGCGATCTCGAGGTGCTGCGCTGGCTGGCCGAGCTGGCCGACCGCTACTGGTCACTGGCCGATCGCCTGCGGCCGCTCGAGCTGGTCGCCGAGTACGAGAAGACGATTATCGACGAACTCGACCTGATGCGCGAGGCGGCGAACACGGCACAGCTCAAGCGCAACTTCGAGGGGTCGGACCTGCTCTACGTACCCGAGATCTATTACGACTACTGCCGTCCCGAAGTCATGGTGCAGGAGCGCATCTTCGGCGTGCCGATCAGCGACATGCAGACGCTGCGCGATGCCGGCACGAATATCCAGCGGCTCGCCGAGAACGGCGTCGAGATCTTCTTTACGCAGGTCTTCCGGCACAACTTCTTTCACGCCGACATGCACCCCGGGAACATCTTCGTCCTCATCGACGAGCCCGAGTACCCGCGCTACGCGGCGGTCGATTTCGGCATTGTCGGCACGCTGTCGGCCAGCGATCGGCGCTACCTCGCCGAGAATTTCCTGGCGTTCTTCGACCGCGATTACTACCGGATCGCGAAGCTGCACCTGGATTCAGGCTGGGTACCGGAGGACACGCGCGTCGACGAACTCGAGTCCGCCGTGCGTACCGTGTGCGAGCCCATCTTCCAGAAGCCGCTCTCGGAGATCTCCTTCGCCCAGCTCTTGATGCGCCTGTTCCGCGTCGCACAGCGCTTCGACGTCGAGATACAGCCGCAGATGATCCTGTTGCACAAAACGCTCTTCAACATCGAGGGCCTGGGTCGCCAGCTGTACCCGGAACTCGATCTCTGGAAGACCGCCCAGCCGGTCTTGCGGCGCTGGATGGACGAGCAGGTAGGCGGCCGGGCCGTCATCCAGGACCTGCGCGACAACCTGCCACAGCTCCGCGAGGCACTGCGCGAACTCCCGGGCGTCATCCACCACCTCGCGGAACAGGCGTCGAGCGGGCAGATACGCGTAACGACGGAGTCGCGGGAACTCCGCGAGCTGAGGCGGGATATCCGGGACCAGCGCCGGCAGCGCTTCTGGCTCACCGTGGCTGCGTCGACCGCCGTCTCGGCCGCCGTGATATTCGGGCTGGAGGGCAGCCCCTGGCTCGCAGGCGGCCTTGCCGCCGTCGCGGTCGCCGCCGGCTGGTTCGCGCGGCCGGACGCCACCTAGCGGCGCCGCGGCCGATCTTACAGCTGCGACTCCGGCATGATCCGGAGCAGGAAGGCCGAGAGCTTGCGACCGAAGCCGACCTGCGGTTCTGACCCGGAAACCACGGTTTCGCCATCGATCACGCTCGTCCACATGAGCCTGCCCTTGTCGTCGCGCTCGACGCGCCACGCGCGGCTCGGGAGGTGTTCGTCCACGGCCTCCGCCATGATCCGGGCAAGCTCCGGCGACTCGATAACGACACCCATCTCGGTATTGATTTCGAGGGAGCGTGGATCGAGGTTCAAGGAGCCAATGAAGACGCGCTCACGGTCGATAACGAATGCCTTGGTGTGCAGGGTCAGCGCTTCGTTCGGGTCTTCGCCGGAGTCGACGCGCACTTCGTAGAGCTCTACGCCGGCATCGATCACGGGCTTCCGGTAGCGGCTGTAGCCCGAGTGAACGGCGGTGTGGTTGTTCGAGGCCAGTGAGTTCGTGACGATGGCGACGCGCACATCGCGACCGACAATCTGCCGCCAGTACTCCACCCCGCGCTTGCCGGGCACGAAGTAGGGTGTCAAAAGGATGATCTCCCGCTCGGCAGACTGCAGTAACGCCCCGAGTTCGGCGGCGAGCTGCGCGTATTCTGTTCCCGGCTTGTTGTCGAGCTTCTCGGGCGCATCGGTGACAACGGTACTTTCCGCGGAAAAGAATTCGAGCTCTCCGCCCGTCATGGCAGCAACGAGCGACGTGTTTTGCGACCGCTCGATCGCAGCGAGCACGGCTTCGCGCTGGTTCCTGTCTATCGCGATTCGTGCCTTTTCGAGCACCTCGTCATCGACGGTTTTACTGACGGCGCTCAGCGGTATCGAGCGCCGATCGTTCCAGAAGGTATCGAACTCGGCCGATACCCGCGCCGCGACCGGTCCGATGCCCACCACATCGAGATCGAGGAACTCGCCTTTAGTCTGGATACCGAAGTATTCGTCCGCAATATTGCGGCCGCCGACGATCATCACCTGGTTGTCGGCGATGAACGATTTGTTGTGCATGCGCCGGTTGGCACGCTTGAAGTCGCCGAGAAAGCTGAACGTCTTCACACCGCGGCCGGCTACGGGATTGTAAAGACGTACCTCGACATTCTCGTGCCGGTCGAGCAGCATGAGCGTCCGGTCATTGACCGTCGTGAAGATGTCGTCGAGCAGGAAGCGCACGCGGACGCCACGATCCGCCGCGGCCAACAAGCCTGCAGCGAACACGATGCCGGCCGTATCGGGCTTCATCAGGAAATACTGTACGTCGATCGTTTCCTCGGCCGCCTGCATCAGGAGCAGGCGGACACCGAGTGCGTCGGTACCGTCCGATAACGGATAGAAACCCGAAGGCCCCGGGTTCTCCTCGCGCCACTGGTCGATGCTTCGCTTGAGCCTGGTATCTGTCGTAGGCTCTATCGCGTAGGACGCTTCGCGCGGTACATCGAGATCGACCGTCGCGCAGCCCGAGGCGAGCACGAGCGCGGCCAGCACGAATGCTCGCATCACGCCATGTAAGACGTTGGCAGTGGCTACCGGGCGACGATTTGCCGTTATGCGCATGGTTCCTGCTATCCGGACCTCCGAGCAGGTAGTATATCGGCCCTACCCGAATCGAGGGGCCGAGCTTGCTTTCCTCCATTGCGCGTCTGCTGCTGAGAATGGGCGGCTGGACGCTCGTCGGCGAACATCCGTCGGCGCCCAAAGCGGTCATCATTGCTGCACCGCACACATCGAACTGGGATGGTATCTGGGGTCTGATCGCGAAAGTCGCGCTCAAGGTCGACGTGCATTTCTTCGGCAAGGACACGCTGTTCTGGTTTCCGCTGGGTACCCTGTTGCGGGCGATGGGCGGGATCCCCCTCGACCGCGCCAACCCGGGTTCTTCCGTCGACCAGGCTGTGCGCGGCTTCGATGTAGCGGATTCCTACTACTTCGCCATGGCGCCCGAAGGTACGCGCCGGCACAGACCGTTCTGGAAGACCGGCTTCTACCGGATCGCGCTCGGGGCCGGCGTTCCCGTTGTCCTCGCCTTCTTCGATTACGAGCAGCGGCGGCTCGGCATTGGCCCGACGGTCGATCTCACCGGCGACCCGGACCAGGACCTGGCCCGGATCGGTGAGTTCTACGCCGGGAATGCCCGCCCGAAGCATGCCGGGATGATGGCACCGGTCGCCTTCGACCCTGCCGCCCGGGTCACGAGCAGGGAGACAGTGGCGGAGGACGTGGGTGAGCAAGCGAACTGACCGGCGGTAACAAGGGCCTATGAGCGACCTTGATCCCACACATCGCCGCGCCGTACGCAGCTTCGTCAAGCGTGCGGGCCGGCTGACGGCATCACAACAGAAGGCGCTGGCCAGTCTCTGGCCAGCCTGGGGCATCGAGTATTCCGACTCGGCGCTGGACCTCGACGCGGTTTTCGGCCGCTCGGCGCCCCGAGTGCTCGAGATCGGCTTCGGTAACGGCGATTCCCTCGTCGACATGGCCGCCGGCAACCCGGACACGGACTTTCTCGGCGTGGAGGTCCACGAGCCCGGGGTTGGCCACTGCCTGATTCGCATCGGCGAGGCCGGTGCCAGCAACCTCCGGCTCATCATGCACGACGCGATCGACGTCCTCGAGCACCAGCTCGGCAGGGCTACGCTGGACCGCGTCAATCTCTACTTCCCGGATCCCTGGCCAAAGAAGCGTCACCACAAGCGGCGCATTGTCAGCCCCGCATTCCTGGCCCTCGTCGCAAGCCGGCTCAAGCCCGGCGGGCACCTGCACATCGCGACCGACTGGGAAAACTACGCGGAACACATCGACGAGACGCTCGCAACTGCACCCGGCTTCATGCTCGAGGAGCGGCGCGAGCACGACGGCACCCGCCCGCTGGATCGCCCGGCCACCAAGTTCGAGGCGCGCGGCCTGAAGCTCGGCCACCGAATCTGGGACTGGCGATTTCGCCGCGCCGACTGAACGCCCCCGAATCCGCCTTGCGGCTTCGGCCCTGTGATCTATAACTAGAGACAGGGGAGCGCCAAAACAGACGGAGGGCCAGTTCAGTGGCAGTTGCGTATCCGGGAATAGGGCAGTGGTACCGACGGCCGAACGGCACGATCTTCGAGGTCGTAGCCGTTGACGAGCGCGCCGGCACGATCGAGATCCAGCAGTTCGACGGCACGGTCGACGAGACCGACCTCGAATCCTGGCTGGAATGGTTGACCGTCGAGGTGAGCGCTCCCGAGGACTGGTCGGGTTCGGTCGACATGGACCCCGAGGACTTCGTCAGCACCAACAACGAGGAACTGCCGCCGGGTTTCCACGACCCGCTCGACTACCTCGACCGCCTCTAGGGCGTACACGTCAACGCTCGAGCGAATCGGGCCCCGTGACGTAGATCCGGCCGTCGCGCACGCTCGTCGGCACTTCCCCCAGATGACGTCCCGGGCACGGGCCCGCAATGCATTCCCCCGTCGCGATCTCGAACACGGCGCCGTGCGAGGCGCAGATGATGGCATCGCCATCCGGCGTCAGGAAGCTGTCGGGTTTCCAGTTGAGCGCGTGACCCGCGTGCGGACAGACATTCCGGTACGCGAAGACGGCGTCGCCCTGCCGGACGACGAAACCCTTGAAGGGCCAGTCGCCGTCACCGATGCGAAACTCGATCGAGCCGGGGTCGCCGAGATCGTCGAGCAGGCAAACCTCGACTTCCCGCTCAGGCATCGCGTTCGCCGTCCCCGATCAGCCGGTCATGCCGCCTCGCGACAACGAAAGCGAGAACGATCGCCGGCACGCCGATGGCCGCTGCGTACAGGAAGAAGCCGAGCCAGCCGATCGATTCCTGGACGTTGCCCGAGTAGCCCGCGAGGAATTTCGGCAGCAGCGCCATGAACGAACTCAACAGTGCGTACTGCGTTGCCGTGAAGTCCCGATTGGTCAGGCTGGACAGGTACGCGATGAGCACCGTGCCGCCGAACCCCTGGGCGATATTGTCGGCCGTGATCGTAATGCCGAGCATCCAGATCTCCGGGCCCACCTGGGTCATGATCGCGAAGAACAGGTTCGTGCTCATGATCAGCGTCGTGGCGATCACGAGGCAGCGCGCCACGCCATAGCGCAGCACGGCCCAGCCGCCGGCGCCGACGCCGATCACCGTCATCCAGGTGCCGTAGATCTTGGCAACCGTGGCCACCTCGGATTTGGTGAAGCCAATCGCGAGGTAGAACGGATTCGCGAGGATACCGAGCACGTAATCGCTGATTCGGTAGAGCGAGACGAACAGCAGGATCACGAACAGGAAACGCCCGAAGCGGGCAAAGAAATCGGCAAACGGGTCGGCGACCGCATGGGTGAACCATGACGCGATCTTCGCTGCATACGTGTCGCCGGCATAGATGTCGGCAGCGCCGGTCGTTTCCGGCTCACGGCACCACAAAGTGGCCAGGATGCCGATGACCATGCAGCCGGCCATCGCCGTGTAGGTCATCTGCCAGCTGCCGAAGTCGGCGAGGTACAGCGCGCCGGCCATGCTGATGAGGAGCGATATCCGGTAGCCATACTGGTAGGCCGCCGCGAGAACGCCCTGCATGTCGTCGTCGGCGCACTCGATACGGTAGGCATCGATCACGATGTCCTGCGTAGCCGAAGCGAACGCGACGGCGAGCGCCACGATCGCGAAGCCCTCGATATTGGTGCCCGGGTCCATGCCCGCCAGGGCGAGCAGGCTCGCCCCGATCGATACCTGGGCGAGCAGCATCCAGGCGCGGCGGCGTCCGAATATCCCGGTCAGCAGCGGCAGCCGCAGTGAATCCACGAGCGGCGCCCAGACGAACTTCAGGCTGTAGGCGAAACCCAGCCATGCGAATGTCGATATGGTGCTGCGCTCTACGCCGGCGTCCTCGAGCCAGGCGGACAAGGTCGCGTAGACCAGCGGGAACGGCAGCCCGGACGAGAAGCCCAGGAAAAAGATGACGAGGACTTTCTCCTGGAGGTAGTACTTCCAGTCGTGCTTCCCTGGAGCCTGGCTCGCGTCCTTAGCCGTCATGCGGCCAATCGTAATCCATGATCAACGGCGCGTGGTCGGAGAATCGGTCATCGCGGTAGATTTCGGTGCGCCTCACCTTGTCCTCGAGACCGCGGGTGACGACGTGGTAATCGATCCGCCACCCGACGTTATTGTCCCAGGCCCGGCCACGATTGGACCACCAGGTGTAGGCGTGTGGCTCCTGCGGCAGGGTGCGGAACGCATCGACGAAGCGGTATTCGCCGAAGACCTTGTCCAGCCAGGCACGTTCCTCGGGCAGGAAGCCGGAATTCTTCTGGTTCGATTTCCAGTTCTTGAGGTCCTCGTTCCTGTGCGCGATGTTCCAGTCGCCGCAGATGATCGTCTCGGAGCGCCGCCGGCGAATCTTGTGCAAGTGCTCGGTGAAGCTGTCCATGCAGCGGTACTTGGCGGCCTGGCGCTCCTCGCTCGACGAGCCGGAAGGCAGGTACAGCGACACGACGTTGATGCCGTCGAACTGGGCTTCGAGGTAGCGGCCCTCGGCATCGAACTCCGGGTCACCGTAGCCGCGAACGATTTTCTTCGGCTTGTGTTTCGAGTAAATGGCGGTGCCGCTGTAGCCCTTCTTCTCGGCATCCTCGTAATAGGTGTGGTATCCGGCGGGCGAAAATACCTCATCCGTCAGCTGGTGAACCTGCGCCTTGGTTTCCTGGATGCAGACGACGTCGGCGTCCTGACCGTGCATCCATTCGAAAAAGCCCTTGCGGGCAGCGGCGCGAATGCCGTTGGCGTTGAGACTGATGACGCGAAACACCGACCTTCCTCTGTGACTGTCCTCTGGAGAGCGAACGCGGGGCGACGTGTGTCATACTCGCGGGCCGCGAGGGCGCATCATACAGATCACGATCATGCGAGCGTACAAAAAGGAATTCATCGAGCTGGCACTGGAGCTCGGCGTGCTCAAATTCGGCGAGTTCGAACTGAAGTCCGGGCGCATCAGTCCCTACTTCTTCAATGCGGGGCTGTTCAACACGGGCTACGCGGCCGCCAAGCTCGGCCGCTACTACGCGTCGGCGATCGCCGAGTCGGGCGTCGAGTTCGACATGCTGTTCGGGCCCGCCTACAAGGGCATTCCGCTCGCCGCGCTCGCCGCTGCCGCGCTGGCCGAGCACCACGGTATCGACGTGCCGTATGCCTTCAATCGCAAGGAAGCGAAGGACCACGGCGAGGGCGGCAACATCGTCGGCGGGCCGCTCGAGGGCCGCATCCTGATCATCGACGACGTCATCACGGCCGGGACGGCGGTGCGCGAGGCCTACCAGATCATCGCGGCGACGAGTGCCGACATCGCGGGCCTCGTTATTTCGCTGGACCGCGAGGAAAAGGGCCAGGGCGAGCTGTCCGCCGTGCAGGAAATCAAGAGCTCGCTCGGCATCCCGGTGATCAGCATCATAAGCTTGGGCGACCTCATCGAAAGCCTCGAGGCAGCGGGCGAATACGAGCAGTGGCTCGACCCCGTGACGGACTATCGGCGGCGTTACGGCGTTATTACATAATCTGATACCGATCCGATTGTCGGCCAGGTTTACAGCCGATACCCGGCCGTCTAAGCTTAATAAACGCGAACTGGGTCGCGATTTGGGCACGACTTGTTGGCATAGTGAGGTCCATGCGAAGACTCCTCCTGGCACTGTCAATGACTGCGGTTGCAGCCTCCGCCGTTCACGCGGGTCCGGCATCCCGGGTCTATTCGTGGGTGGACGAAGACGGTGTCCGTCACTACGGCGACAGCATTCCGGCCGAGTACGCCGAGCTCGACAAGCAGGTCCTCAATGAACACGCGATTCCTGTCGGCGCCATCGAGGGCCGCAAGAGCGAAGAGGAACTGGAAGCGGAGCGCCGCGAGCAGGAGTTGCGCGAGGCCCGGGAAGCGCAGCTTCGCGAGGACCGTGCTCTCCTCGCCACCTACCTGACCCGCGAAGAAATCATCCTGCACCGCGACCGCCGGATCGAGTTGTTCCAGGCGCAGGCCCGCGTGACCGAACTCTTCCTGAAGAACCTCGAGCGCGAGCTGGCGAAGCTGATGACCGAAGCCGGTCGTTACCAGCCTTACAGCGAAGACCCGGATGCACCGATGGTCGACCCGGACCTCGTCGATGACATCAAGGTGACCCGCAGCACGATCGAGCGCCACGAAGCCAACCTCGACAAGTACAAGGAAGACGAGATCGCGATCATGGAAAAGTTCGATCGTGACCTGAAGCGCTTCGATGAACTCAAGGGCCTGACGGCCAACAACGGCTAGCGCGTCCCCGACGAACCGAAGCCGCCGGCGCCGCGCTGCGTCTCCTCGAAATCATCCACCACGTGAAACGCCACCTGGGCCACCGGGATAAAAACCATTTGCGCGATGCGCTCCCCGGGCTGGACCTCGTAGGCGGCCTGGCTGCGATTCCAGCAGCTGATGAAAACCTGCCCCTGGTAGTCGGAGTCGATCAGCCCGGTAAGGTTGCCCAGGACGAGTCCGTGCTTGTGGCCGAGACCGGAGCGCGGCAGCAGCACCGCGGCAAGCGCCGGGTCTTCGATGTAGATCGCGAGACCCGTGGGCACGAGCACGGTCTCGCCCGGCGCGACGGTCAGTGGGCCATCGATGCAGGCCCGCATGTCGAGGCCCGCGGATCCGTCGGTGGCGTAATGCGGTAAGGGAATCGAGTCCCCGATCCGCGGATCGAGGATCTTGAGCTGTATGGATTGCATCCTATTCCTTCCGGGAAATGACGGCGAGCTTCGGCTCCGTTCCCGCACCCCGTGACGCCTCGAAGCGTGCCGCGATGAGGTCGACGAGGTCCGCCGCAAGCTCGGTCTTCGCGGCCTCGGCAAAGGCTTTCGAGCCGCCGGCCCAGAATACCTCGACGGCATTCTCGTCGCTGTCGAAAACCTTGCCGCCGCGAACCGAGTTCGCGACGATCATATCGAGCTTCTTCGCCTCGAGCTTGCCGAGGGCATAGGTCCTGAGATCGTTCGTCTCGGCCGCGAAGCCGACCGTGAACGGTGCATCCGGCAGTCGGGCCACCGAGG
>JAAUYE010110337.1_pt1 | contig 12833 bp, 13 predicted proteins | sample 7278081 | NCBI WGS metagenome assembly JAAUYE01 (sample SAMN14350131, study PRJNA611818) | marine sediment metagenome | isolation source: surface marine sediment (0.6m) | place: French Polynesia: Moorea | collected 2018-08
CGGCCATACGCACCGCCGGTGGTGCCCGCAAGGAAGCCGCTGACGTCGAGCGCGCGAAGCAGACCGTGGAGAAGGTCAAGACTGACCTCGCCGCACTGAACGAGCAGCTGGAGAAAGAGGTCGCCGGTCTCGATACGGCCTTCGACGCCCAGGCGGAAGAGCTCGATGAGATCGTCGTGCGCGCCAAGAGCACGGACATCAATGTGGCGATTACCGGTCTCGTATGGTTGCCCTACACGAAGGGCGAGAAAGGTCGGCTGCGGCCTGCCTGGCAGGGCGCCTAATCCCCGATACACGCCCCGGCGTAGGCCTTGATCACGTCGGCATTCTCGAGCTGGCAGGCGTTGTCGTAGGTCACGCCGTCCATGCCGCAGACCGGTGAGTACTCATCAGGGCAGTTCTCCCCCAGCGCTTCGCACACGCCCGCGTACTCGACACGCACGCCGCGGCGTTCCGCGTGGCAGGCATTACTGTAGGTCATTTCGTCGGCACCGCAGACCGGCACGAACAGGGCCGGGCAGGGCCGCGCGTCGCATGCGCCTTCAGTGAACGAGCCGACCTCAGCCGCATCAGCGTAGCAGGCATTGTCGTAGGTGTTGTCGTCGTCACCGCAAACCGGCGCATAAACCTTCGGGCAGCTTTCGAAATTACAGGTGCCCTTGCGCTGCACGGGTACGCGCTCGACGCCGGCCTCGCAACGATTGATGAACGTGCGGCCGTTCATGCCGCATACGGGCTCGTAGATACTCGGGCAACCGTTCGGTGTGCATGCGCCGAGGCCGGCAATCTCGATCTGCGATTTCTGCGCAAAACACTCGTTGATGTACGTGTTGCCGTCGACACCGCAGACCGGGTCGAATACTTCCGGGCACCCGTCTTCGCCATTGGGGCAGCGCCCGGCGCTGACCACGTTGACACCGGCTACGCGCGCCACGCAATCGTTGCTGTAGGTCTGGCCGTCTTCGCCGCACACCGGGTCGTACTGCTGCGTGCAGGCCATCTCCTCGGCCTGCGCAAGTTGCAGGGATACGTCGGCCGGGAAAATCGAGCCCAGGTCGACGTCGCCGGCCAGGGCCGGCATGGAGATCAGGCTGCCCAGCAAAAGGGCGGCTATGCTGTTTCGTTTGCTCATGAGGCGAGGGATTCCATTGTTCTCTTAGAGCCGGATGCCCGGCGCAGGTTCAACGCGCCGTTCCCCAGAAATTGTAACTGAGCACGCTGACGCCCGGGATATACATTCGATTGTCGTCCTCGATTTCGAAGCCGCCCCTCTGCAACAGGTCCGGGATGTCCCTGTCCATGTTGCAGCCGCCGGCAACAAGCCGCCACGCCGGGTTGAATCGGCGCTGCCACTTGTAGACGCTGTCGTCGGGCGCCTTCCCGTGCTCGCAGAAATACAGGCGCCCGCCCGGTTTCAGTACCCGGCGCATGCCCTGCAGCGCCGTCACGACGTCTTCGATCCCGCACAACGTATAGGTTACGAGCACCGAGTCGACCGCGCCGTTATCGAGCGGTATCTGCTCACCAGGCAGATCGATGAGTTCGACGTCGAGGCCGCTTGCCGCGATCGGTCCGGCCGCCAGTCGCCGCATTCCCTCCGACGGCTCGAGACCGAAGATCTTGCGCACCTTGCCGCGATCGTAGTGCGGCAGGTTGCGTCCGCTGCCGAAGCCAACCTCGAGCACATCGCCGTGCACCAGGGGAACGATCTTTTCCCTTTGCCTGCGCGTGGGTTTCGTCCCGCACGCAAGGTCCGTGAGGTGCGGCAGGATCTTCTCGGAGTAGAAGCTCATCGCACCAGTTCGCTGATGCTGACCAGCTCGTAGCCTTCCTCGACAAGGCGCGGCAACTCCTTCTCGAGCAGCTCGAGCGTGGCGGGATAAGGGTGGCCGATCGCGACGACTTTGCCGCGCCTTCTCGCAAGTTCCTTCATGCGCTCGAACTCCCGCGCCACGGTGTCCGGCGAACGATCCGGGTCGAGAAAAACGTCGCGCTTCACAGCAACCACGCCGGTCTCTGCTGCAATCTGTAGCGCAACGCTGTCATGGTGCGTGTAGCTGTCGACGAAGAACAGCATTTCCCGCTCCCGTATCTCCTCCATGAGCCACTGCATGTGCCCGGGGTGTCGTGTCAGCAAGGAACCCCGGTGACTGTTGATGCCGACGACGTGCGGCACGGATTGCAGCGCCTCGCTGAAGACTGCACCCACGCGCGCACGGCTCATGTCGAGTCCGATCTCGGACGGCTCCGGGGGCCCTTCATGGTGCGCCGCCTGCAGAGGCAGGTGCAGCAGCACCTCCTTACCCATCTCGTGTGCGTGTTCGGCGAGGGCTCGCGCGCGCGGCGACCCCGGCAGGAACGAAAACGAAACGGGCCCCGGCAGGCCGATGGCGCGCCGGCCGTTCGCGAGGTGATAGCCGAGATCGTCGATGATGATGGCAACGCGTGGCGACTCCGCCGCCGCGGCGCCGCACAGACACAGGAATAACGTGACTACGAAGCCGCGCAGCACGACCTATTGCGCGTTGCTGTGCATGATCGGCCGGGCCTGCAGGTGCGAAATCGCTTCGACGAGCTGCTGATCAGCCTCCCGGTCGAGCACGCCGGACAGGCTCAGGTCCGGGTATCCGGGTGTGTCGTCTACGTACACGTCCGGCGTAATACCGACGTCGTGGATCGAATCGCCGGACGGCGTGTAATAGCGGGACGTCGTGAGCTTGATCGCCCGGCCTTTCGACAGCGGCACGACCGTCTGCACGAGCCCCTTGCCGAACGTCTCGGTGCCGACAACCAGCGCCCGGTTGTGATCCTGCAGGGCGCCCGCAACGATCTCCGAGGCAGATGCGGATCCGCTGTTGACGATCACAGCCATGGCTGCGCCGTCGAGGATATCTCCGCGGCGCGCCGACCGCGTAAAGCGCGCGTCGACGGACCGCCCTTCGGCCGACACGATGACGCCGGCGTCGAGGAACAGGTCCGAGACGTCCACGGCAGAATCGAGCACGCCGCCCGGGTTGTTGCGGAGATCGAGCACGAGCCCCTCGAGCATGCCGCCGTTCGCTTCCTGTAAGTCGTCGACGGCGCGGCTCAACTCGCGGGCCGTGTTTTCGCTGAACTGGCTGACTCGGATGTAGCCGATCGACGGGCTGATGAATTCCTTGTGGACGCTCGCTACCCGAATGATCTGCCGGCGCATTTCGTGGTCGATGACCTCGTCTTCGCGCAGCACGCTGACCGTGACCTTCGAGCCCGCATGCCCGCGCAGCCGGCCGATCGTCTCCTGCAGGTTGTGTGAATCGAGCGCAACACCGTCGACCGCGATGATCTGGTCACCGCTGCGGATACCTGAACGCGCCGCCGGCGATCCCGCGATCGGTGTGATGACGAGGACTTTGCCGTCAACCTCGTCGATCTCGATGCCGATGCCCGTGTAGCTGCCCGTCGTGCTGATCCGGATATCGCGATACTCGCGCGCATCCAGGTACTGCGAGTGGGCGTCGAGGTCGCTGACCATGCCGCGAATGGCGCTCTCGAGCAGCTCGGCATCATCGAGCGGCTCCACGTAATCCCGTTTCACGCGCTCGAGCACCTCGGCGAACAGTCGCGCCTGCTCCCAGGCGAGCTCTTCCTTGGTGGCCGGCTTGCCCGCGTTGATGAGGCCGCCCCCGATCGACAGGCTCAAACCCAACACGACGCCGATGACAACGACCAAAACTGCACGAACTTTCAAGGACATACGTACTTCCGAATTCCGACCATCGACCTTAGCACAGCAGTGCCGCGGATTGTGCGCCGCCGGTCAATATGTCGAATCAGCGACTAGCCGCCCGGCCGGCGCGTCACCCAGCGCCGGGGGTTCTCGGGGCTGGTGCCACGGCGCAGCTCGAAATAGAGGCTCGCCCGCGGCTGCCCGCCACTATCGCCGACCGTCGCGATGACGTCGCCGGGCGCGACCCAGTCGCCGGTATTCTTCAGGATCGTCTCGTTGTACCCGTACAGGGTCATGTAACCCTCTCCGTGATCGACGATCACGAGCAGGCCCATGCCGGCCAGCCAGTCGGCGAATGCGACGCGGCCATGGTAGACCGCGCGCACCTCGCGACCCCGGGGCGCGGCGAGAACGACCCCATTCCATTTGACCGCGCTGCCCGCTCGCGGTTGCCCGAAATCGTGTACCAGCGTACCGGCGACCGGCCAGGTCAGCTTGCCGCGCAGCTCGCTGAAGGGTTGCTCCGAGGAAATCGGGTAGTCGGAGAGGATGCTCGTGAGCTCGGTGATCAGGCGCTGCAGGTCTTTCTCCTGTGCCGCAAGCCGGTCGACCTCCTGGCCCGCCTCGTCGATCTTCCTGCGCAGCGTCGCCAACAGCTCCTGGCGGCTTTCCTGTGAGGCATTCAGCCGGCCGAGTTCGTCGTATCGCACGGCGGCCAGGCGTTCGAGCCGCGCGGCCTCGGCCGCTATCTGGCCGCGGAGCTCGTCGAGTTTGCGTATCTGCTCGATGACCGCTTCGATATTTTCAGCGCGATAGTCATTGAGGTAGCGGTAGTAAGCCATCAGCCGTCCGAGCGTCGCAGGGTCGCGCTGGTTCAGCAGCAGCTTGATCTTCTCCTGGTTGCCGCTCATGTAGGCCGTGCGAACCTGCGCGGCCAGCGCTTCGGATTCCTCGTCGAGGTTCTGCTCGCGCTCGGTGAGCTCGGCGTCGAGCTTCGCCTTCTTCGCGGCCGTGTATTCCTGGTCGTCCTCGATCTCCCGGAGGCGCATGCGCTGTTCCGAGATCGCGATCTCTATTTGCCGCAGTTCGCCGACGAGGCGGTCGCGCTCTTCGGCGGCAGCATCCATGCTTTTCTTGAGGTCCGAAATACGTTCCCGCACCTCTTCGAGCTCGCGTTCCTTCACCTTTGCGAGCTCGCCGCCCGAGTCCTGCGCGAGCGCCGTGGCGGCGAAGAGAAAAGTGATACAGGCCACCAGGCCTGCGGGTCTTGCGTAGGGCATGGGCGCCGAGTGTAGCGTCTCGAGGCTATTCCCTCTCGCCCAAACGGGTATAATCCGTCGTTTCAACATCTTCAGCGCGCACCTTCTGCGCCGAACTTACTGATTCATGGACAGAATTCTCGAATTCACGAGCAACAACCTGTTGCTGGTGACAGCATTGATGGTCAGCTTTTTCCTGGTCATCTTCAGCGAATTGCGCCGCAAGGCCACGGGGCTGATCAACGTCGAGCCGGGCGAGGTCGTCAAGCTGATCAATAACGACGCCGTTGTCATCGATATCCGCAGCGCCGATTCCTATGGCCGCGGCCACATCGTCAACGCACGCAATATCCCCACGGACGAACTGCAGGCCAAGATCGCTTCGCTCGAGCAATTCAAGTCGAAGCCGATCGTCGCGGTTTGCGACTCCGGTGTCTCGTCGACACGTGCGGTCAACGCGCTGCGCCAGGCCGGTTTCGAAAGCGTCTATGGCCTGAAGGGCGGCATGGCGGGCTGGTCGCAGGCCGGATTCCCCGTCGTCACCGGCAAGAAGACGAAGAGCAAGTCCGGCAAGGGCAAGAAGCGGGGGTAACCCGGCGGCTCGGGTATAGTATTCGGTCCGCGAGAGCGGGCATGGAAACCAGAGACAGGAAACATCATGGCAGAGCAGGAAAAGGCCGCTGACAAGCAACTGGCCATCAGCAAGATCTACGTAAAGGACTTCTCGTTCGAATCTCCCCAGTCACCGTCTATCTTCCGCGAAGGCGACTGGAAGCCCCAGACCAACCTCAACCTGCGCAGCGCACACAGCGTGGTCGAAGACAACTATCACGAGGTGGTCCTGACGCTCACGGTCGAAGCAAAGGACGATGACAAGACCCTGTTCCTCGTCGAACTCCAGCAGGCTGGCATTTTTGAGATTGCGGGCTACGCCGTTGAAGAGATGGCGGCCATTCTCGGCAGCTTCTGCCCCAACATCCTCTTCCCCTACGCCCGCGAGACCATCGCCTCGGTGATCCAGAAGGGCGGCTTCCCGGAATTCGTCCTCCAGCCGATCAATTTTGACGCGCTGTACCTGCAGGCGAAGCAACAGGCACAGGCCGGGCAGGGCGCTCCGGCGGAGGCACACTGATCGACCAGTCCGCCCCACAGACGATTGCCGTTATCGGCGCCGGTTCCTGGGGAACGGCGCTGGCGCTGCAATTCGCGCGCGCGGGCTGTGACGTCAGGCTGGGCGGCGACGTCGAGATCGACCTCCTCGAGGCGATGGTCGAAGACCGGGAGAACAAGGTCTACCTGCCCGATGCCCCGTTCCCACCGAGCCTGTCCGCGTACCCGGATCTCGAGGAGTGCATCGATGACGTGCACGACGTGCTCATCGCCGTACCGAGCCACGGGCTGCGTGCCACGCTGACGCAGATCAAGCCGCTGCTCGCCGACGATACCCGCGTGTGCTGGGCCACGAAGGGCTTCGAGCTGCACAGCGGCAAGCTGCCGCACCAGGTCGTCGGCGAGGTGCTCGGCAAGGACCGGCCGATGGCCGTCCTGTCCGGGCCGACGTTCGCCAAGGAAGTTGCCGCCGGCCTGCCGACCGCCCTGACGATCGCATCCAACCAGGGCGACTTTGCCGAGGCCCTGGCCAGGGCGATCTCGGACGGGACGTTCCGGGCGTACACGTCCGACGACATCGTCGGCGTCGAAGTCGGCGGCGCGATAAAGAACGTCCTCGCGATCGGCGCGGGCATGTCGGACGGCCTCGGCTTCGGCGCCAATACGCGTATCGCCCTGATCAACCGGGGCCTCGTCGAGCTGATGCGCCTCGGCGTCGCGCTGGGCGCGAAACGCGAAACCTTCATGGGGCTCGCCGGGATGGGCGACCTCGTGCTGACCTGCACCGACAACCTGTCTCGTAACCGTCGCATGGGACTGGCGCTCGCGGCCGGCAAGACGATCGAGGAGGCTCAGGAAGAAATCCAGCAGGTCGTCGAAGGCGTGCTGGCAGCCGAAGCCGTCAAGGAAGTTGCCGATGAACTCGGCATCGAAATGCCGATCTGTCACCAGGTTTACCGAATCATCTACGAAGGAGCTTCGCCCCGCGAAGCCGTCGGCGCGCTCATGGGCCGGCAACTCAAGTCCGAATCCGAACCGGACTAAACCCCGGGCCCAGACCGGGTGGCGCAAGCGCGCACGTCTACTAAACTCAATAAAAACGACAAGAAGGGGGGTTCACCGTGGACCGACGCAAGTTTGTAAAGACGACGTTGGCGGCCAGTGTTGCCGCCACACTTCCTGCCCTGGCTGCCTGTGGCGAGAAAACCAGGGTCGCAACCGAGGCCGACACGAGCATTCGCGCAGTCTCTCTCGACGGCGCCGAAATAGAACTGAAAGAAGCGATGATCAGGGAGCTGGGCGAAGCCATGACCGGGCCCGTCCTGCTGTCCGGGCACCCGGGCTACGACAGCGCGCGCATGATCTGGAACGGCATGCACGACAAGCGGCCGGCGCTGATCGCGCAGTGCCGCAGCACCGACGACGTCGTGCAGGCCGTCAACTTCGCGCGCGATCACGGTCTTCTGACCGCCATTCGCGGTGGCGGCCACAGCTGGCCGGGCAAGTCCGTTTGTGACGACGGCCTCATGATCAACCTGTCAGAAATGCACCAGGTCGATGTCGATACGGCGCGCAAGGTCGCCGGAACCGGCGGCGGTGCGCTACTCGGCAACCTCGATGACGCTGCGCTCGCGCACGGTCTCGTGACGACAGCCGGCGTGGTGTCGCATACAGGCGTGGGCGGCTACACGACGGGTGGCGGTTTCGGTCGCCTTAATCGCAAGTACGGCCTCACTATCGACAACCTGCTGGGCGCAGAAATCGTGACGGCGGATGGACAGGTCCGTTACGTCAGTGCCGACAACGAGCCCGACCTGTTCTGGGCGATCCGCGGGGGCGGCGGAAACTTCGGCGTCGTGACGCGATTCGACTTCCAGCTACACGAGTTCGATCGCAACGTATTATCCGGGCTGATCGTCTGGCCGATCGACCAGGCCCGTGACGTGCTCGAGTTCTATGCCGGCTGGCAGGGCGGCTTGTCGCGTGAGCTGTACACGGGGCCAGCCATGCTGACGCACCCCGAACTCGGCAACGTCATTGCGATGGAGGTCGTCTACAACGGCGACCCGGCCGCCGGCGAGAAGGAGCTCGAACCTCTGCGCGCGATCGGCAAGCCCGTCGTCGACGGCGTTGTCGTGCAAGACTACAAGGTGCTGCAGACACACGAAGACCAGACGGTTGCTCACGGCATTCGCTCGTATGCCAAGAACGCAATGGTGGGCGAGTTCGGCCAGGGCCTCGTCGATGATCTGATCGACTCGTACATTGCCGACCCGCGGGCAGCGATCTTCACACACACCTGTGGCGGCGCAGTTGCCGACTATGGTGCCACCGATACCGCGTTCCCGCATCGCGACACGGAGACGATGCTCGTGTTCTTCACGGGCTGGATGGACCCGGCGGAGGATGAGGTCGGCAAACAGATGTGCCGCGACTGGCATGCCGCGCTGGAGAAACACTCCCTCGGCTACTACGACAACATCGAGCAGGAGGGCGATACGCGCGTCGAGCGCAACTTCGGACCGAACTACCAGCGCCTGCGCGAGATCAAGGCCGCTTACGATCCGGGCAACCAGTTCCGGCTCAACAGCAACATCGAGCCGGCCTAGGCACCCCCTTCGAAGCCGAGCTGGCGCCAGGCCTCGAAGACCACGACCGCGGCCGCATTCGAAAGATTGAGGCTGCGGTTTCCTTCCCGCATGGGCAGGCGCAGGCGCTGCTCGGGCGGCAGACCGTCGAGAACATCCTGCGGCAGGCCGCGTGTCTCGGGGCCGAACAGGAACGCATCGCCCTCGCGGTACAGCGCGTGATCGTAACGCTGCGAGTTGCGGGTCGACAGGGCGAATAGCCTCGGCCAGTCGAGCGCTTCGAGGCAGATGTCCAGTGAGGCGTGTGTCCTTACACTCACGAACTCACGGTAGTCGAGCCCGGCGCGCCGCAGCTTCTTCTCCTCGAGATCGAACCCGAGCGGTTCGACCAGGTGCAGGGCAGCGCCGGTGTTGGCGCACAGCCGAATGATGTTCCCGGTGTTGGGCGGGATCTCGGGCTCGTACAGAATGACGGAGAACATTGGGGTAGAATGCCGCCGCGATGGCCAGCAATCCACTACAAACCCGTTTCTGCGGCCTGGACATGGCATCGCCGATCGTGCTGCTCTCCGGCTGCGTCGGCTTTGGTGAGGAATACACGCGGGTCGAAGGCTTTTCCAATGCTGACGTCGGCGCCGTATGCCTAAAAGGGACCACCGGGCAGGCCCGGCTCGGCAATCCTCCGCACCGCATCTGCGAGACGCCCGATGGCATGCTCAACGCTATCGGCCTGCAGAACCCGGGCGTCGACGTCGTCGTCAACGAAACCCTGGCGGGCCTGGACTTCACGGAGACCCGCTTCATCGCCAATGTCTCGGGCTCGACGATCGAGGAATACGAGTACGTCACCGAGCGCTTCAACGACTCGGACATCGACGCCATCGAAATCAATATCTCCTGCCCGAACGTCAAGGAAGGCGGCGTGCAGTTCGGCAACGACCCTGAGATGTCCGCGCGGGTCGTTGCGGCATGCCGTGCGCAGACGGACAAGCCGCTCATCACCAAGCTGTCGCCCAACCAGACCGACATCCAGGAGAATGCGCGGCTCTGCGTCGAGGCCGGCACCGACGGCTTTGCGTGCATCAACACGCTCATGGGAATGGCGATCGACATCGAGACGCGCAAGCCGATCATCGGCAACGTGCGCGGCGGCCTGTCCGGCCCTGCGATCAAGCCGATCGCGTTACTCAAGGTGCAGCAGGTCTACGAGGTGGCGAAGGAACACGACGTGCCGATCATCGGCCAGGGCGGCATCACGACGGCGAATGACGCCATCGAGTTCCTCATCGCCGGCGCGTCGGCCGTGGGAATCGGCACTGCGCTATTCTACGACCCGCTGGTCTGCAAAAAGATCAACGCCGGGATCACCGCGTATCTCAAAGAACACGGGTTTGAAAACGTGTCGGCGCTGACCGGCACGTTGCAGGTCTAGCAGGTCAGTCCAGGTGCAGCGCCTTCATCTTGCGCGTGAGGGTATTGCGCCCCCACCCGAGCAGCTTGGCCGCCTCCTGCCGATGACCATTGGTGCGTGACAGCGCGAGCTCGATCAGGGTCTTCTCGAACTCCGGCACGGCCGCATCGAGCAGCGGCCTGTCATCGCGCTGCAGCTGTCTTTCGGCCCAGCTCGCGAGCAGCCGCGTCCACTCGCTGGCGCCCCGGCCCGGCGAATCTGATCCGCCGAGGTCTCCCGGTATGTCCTGCGCTGTAATCACGCTGCCCGGCGCCGTGATGGTCAGGCGGCGCGCTGCGTTGACAAGCTGACGCACGTTGCCGGGCCAGTCGAACGACTGCAGCGACTCGATGGCGTCCGCATCCAGGGTCTTCGCCGGCGCGCCGAGCTCGTCGCCGGCTTCGCTGAGATAGTGCTGCAGCAGCGCCGGAATGTCCTCGCGGCGCTGTCGCAACGGCGGCGTATTGATACGAATGACATTGAGGCGGTGATAAAGATCCTCGCGGAACCGCGACTCCTTAACGGCGCGCGCGAGGTCCTGGTTGGTGGCTGCGATCACGCGAACATCGACACGAATCGGTGTCTGGCCGCCGACACGATAGAACTCGCTCTCCGCCAGTACGCGCAGCAAACGCGTTTGCAATGCCGGCGACATGTCGCCGATTTCATCGAGGAACAGCGTGCCGCCGTCGGCCTGTTCGAAGCGGCCGATGCGGCGCGCGTCGGCACCGGTGAACGCACCTTTCTCGTGGCCGAACAGCTCGGACTCGAGCAGCTCCGACGCGATCGCCGACGTGTTCAGCGCGACGAAGGGCTTGTTCGCCCGCGGGCTGTGTTCGTGGAGAGCGCGCGCGACGAGCTCCTTGCCCGTCCCCGATTCGCCCGTGATCAGGACGGTCATGCTCGAGCCAGAGAGCCGGCCTATCGACCGGAAGACCTCCTGCATCGCCGGCGCCTGGCCGATCATCGACGCCATTGCGCTCGTCGACGAATCAGCTTGCGCCGCATGGCCGTTCGCGCGGGCCGCCTTGCGGACCAGCTCGACGGCCTCGTCGATGTCGAAGGGCTTCGGCAGGTATTCGAACGCGCCGCCTTTGTATGCGGCAACGGCATTCTCGAGGTCCGAGTGGGCCGTAATCACGATGATCGGCAGGCTCGGGCAGCTGCCCTGCAGCCGCTCGAGCAATGCGATGCCGCTCATCCCGGGCATGCGCACATCAGTGATCAGGACGTCGGGTTGCGCATCCTCGAGGGCTTCGAGCAAATGTTCCGCGCGCTCGAAACTCCGGGTTTCCATATCCGCCTGCCTGAGCGCTTTTTCCAGCACCCAGCGGACCGACTGATCGTCGTCGACGACCCAGACGTTGAGCGGACCGCTAGCCACCGGGCTCTCCCTGGTCGAGCGGGATGCGCACATAAAATACCGTGCGGCCCGGGCGGCTTTCGAACTCGATGAGTCCGCCGTGCCGGCTGATGAGTTCCTGCGCGGCAGGCAGTCCGAGTCCGGTGCCCTCCGGCCTGCTCGTCACCAGCGGGTAGAACACCGAATCCTGCATGTCCAGCGGAATACCCGGCCCGTCGTCCTCGATTTCGATCGTTGCGATGACGCGATGGCGCACATCACCGATCGTGAAATTGGTGGTCGCGCGGCTGCGCAGCGTGATCGTTCCCTGGCCCTCCAGGGCGGCCGCGGCGTTGCGCATGAGGTTCAGAAGCGCCTGAACCATCTGGTCGCGATCGAGATCGATCTCCGGCAGGCCCGGGTCGTAGTCGCGCCGTATCGTGGGCGCCGGCCCGTCTTCCGCTTCGATGAGGCGTACAACGTACTCGAGTAATTCGTGCACGTTGGCCGCCTTCTTGTTGGGCGGGCCACCCGGACCGAGCAACGTGTCGACGAGGCCGGCGAGGCGGTCCGTTTCGCTGATGACGACGTCGGTGTATTCGCGGAGCTCCGCGTCGCCAAGCTGCCGTTCCAGTAGCTGTGCCGCGCCGCGGATGCCGCCGAGCGGATTCTTGATCTCATGGGCGAGCTGTCGAATCATCTGCCGTCCCGCACCATGCTGGATCAGAAGCGCGTTCTCGCGGCTGATCTGCGTCCGGCGCGTCACGTCGGTTATTTCGACCATCAGGCTGGCGTTGTCGATGTCCACGGGCGTAACCCGACAGTCGACGACGCGCTCGTCGGGATGCACCTCTGTCGGCGCGAGGCGCATTTCGTTAGCGTAATGATCGCCCGTCATCGCAACCCGGCTCAGGATTTCCCGCATCTCCGGTTCGTCGTCGACGAGCTGCAACAGCGACTGGCCGCGCGCACGTCTGCGGCTGATTCCGAGCACGTTTTCGCCCGCCGGGTTCAGATCGATGATAAGCAGGTTGTCATCGAGAAGGATGACGCCCGAGTTCAGGCTGTCGAGGATTGTTGAGGCGCTCTGTCGCAGCGTCCCGTCGCCGGAACCACTGCGCCCTACCGTACGGTCGTCTGCTGAACGTAGAAGCGGTTCGTCCGGCTGCGAATGAGCATCTTGCCCGTCTCGTCCAGCACCTCGGCCTGCAGATTGTGGACGCCGCGGTAGACCTCCTCCAGCTGGAAGCTCGTCCCGGAGACGATGCGCGGGTTGCCGTCGAAGTACACCCGGACCTGGTGACCCGGCTGCAGCGGCGGGCTCAGCGCCAGCGACACGTTCAGAACGCCTTCTATGTTCCATAGCGTTTCTTCA
>JAAUYE010073195.1_pt1 | contig 12829 bp, 7 predicted proteins | sample 7278081 | NCBI WGS metagenome assembly JAAUYE01 (sample SAMN14350131, study PRJNA611818) | marine sediment metagenome | isolation source: surface marine sediment (0.6m) | place: French Polynesia: Moorea | collected 2018-08
CTGTCATGAAGGGGCCACCGCCGGTTTCGTGACCTTCCAGCCGCACGGTGATGCGAGCGACCGGGAGAACTTCCCGGAAATGTGGTTTGCGCAGTTCTTCATGATCGGCCTGCTGCTGGGCACGTTCGCGTTCTTCTGGCTGCACTCTGCGCTGTGGTTCCACCGCGAGTGGAAAGACCGCAAGGAAGGCAAGAACCGGCCGCATGTGCTGACCGAGGCCCTGCCCGAAGGCAAGACCCATTTCCGGCGCTTCAACCGCTGGTGGCGGGCGGCCCACCTGACGGGCGCCCTGTCCATCATGACCCTGACGCTGACCGGCATCACGGTGCTCTATGCCGACAGTTTCTGGGCGCCGACGATCATGAACCTGCTCGGTGGTCCGGACACTGCCGGTTACATTCACCGGGTCGGCGCGATCGGCTTCATGGGCGTATTCTTCATCCACCTGATCTACTTCGCGATCCGGATCGGTAAGAACTGGCGCACCTTCGATTGGTTCGGTCCGACTTCCCTGGTGCCGAGCCTGCAGGACCTCCAGGATGCGGTGGCAATGTTCCGCTGGTTCTTCGGCCTGGCCCCGCGGCCTGAACTGGACCGTTTTACCTACTGGGAGAAGTTCGACTACTGGGCACCGTTCTGGGGCATGACGATCATCGGCATCAGCGGCCTGATCATGTGGTTCCCGATCCATTTCGCCGGCTTCCTGCCGGGCTGGGCCTTCAACGTGGCGCAGATCGTGCACGGCGAGGAGGCCTTCCTGGCGGCCGTGTTCCTGTTCACGGTGCACTTCTTCAACAACCACTTCCGGCCGGACAAGTTCCCGCAGGACACCACCATGTTCACGGGACGGGTGCCGCTGGAGATTTACAAGCATGAGCACCGTCGCGAATACGAGCGGTTGCTGGCCTCCGGCGAACTCGAGAAGTACCTGGTGGACGCGCCGACCGAGCCGCAGTCACAGGCAGCCAGTCTGCTGGGCGCCACGCTGATCTGCTTCGGCCTGTTCCTGCTGACGCTCGTGATCACCGGGTTCCTCGGGCTCTAGCAAAGGAGACCGGTCCCGGCGTTATAATGGCGTCATGATCCGAACGGTCACATGCCTGGTCGCCGTCCTGCTGCTGGCAGCCTGCGGCGCTGAGCCGGAACCGGACGCGCCGGTCGTGGACATCGAGGCGGGCCGAGCCATCGTCGAAGCTCGCTGTTCGGGCTGTCACGGCCTGGACGGCCGCGGAAAAACGTCGGCAATTCCCAACCTCGCCGCGCAGCCGGCCAACTACCTTTCCGAGGCCATGAACGCCTATCGGGAGGACCGTCGCCACCACGCGGCCCTGCAGGAGCTGATATCCGGCTTCAGCGAGGCGGACGTGGCGAACATAGCGGCCTACTTCGCCTCGCTGCCGCCTCTGGCTCCGCTGGCGACACCTTCCACGGAAGACGCCGCGTATCGTGAAGGCGCGGAAATTGCCAGCGCCTGTTTCGACTGCCACGGCGAAAACGGCTTCAGCACCGAGCCCGGTGTTCCCAGCCTGGCGGGGCAGCAGCCGATTTACCTGATGGTTTCCACCCAGGAGTATGCCGACGGCTCGCGCGGCCACGAGGGTAAGGAAGCCATGCTGGCCGGCCTGCAGCAGATCGACCTGGAAAAAATGGCCTTGTTCTTCGCCGCCCAGATCCCCGAAAGGCGGGAACCTCCGCGATTCGGCGACCCGGCACTGGGTGAACCGCTGACGGCTGCCTGCGGCGGTTGTCATGGCGACCGGGGCGTCAGCCATGATCCGATCATTCCGAGCCTGGCCGGTCAGGAACCCAACTACCTGGCGGCCGCGATTCGCGCTTACCGCGATCACGAAAGAACGCACGAGGGCATGATCACCGACCAGAGCGACGAGGAGATCGAAAGCATCGCCGCCTGGTACTCGGTCCAGCAGGCCGGTGCGGCGCTCGACCGCGACGAACCGGTGCGGACGATGGCCGCCAAATGCGACCGCTGCCACGGACCCGAGGCTCAGAATACGGCCATTGCCGTACCGTCACTGAGCGGTCAGAACCGCGATTACCTGGTGCGGGTGATGATGCAGTATCGGGACGACAACCGCGGAAGCTCGATGATGCACAAGATGAGCTCCGGTTTCAGCGATCCGATGATCGAGGCGCTCGCCGACCACTACGCGGCCAAATCCCCCCGCTGAGCCGATCAGCTGTCCACCCGGTTCGCCAGGTGGTGCGGTAGGCGGTACAGCCACATCTGGTACATCGATATCACCCACATCGCGGCAAACGACAGTCCGTTGAACACGCCGGCGATCAGCACGACCCAGGCGAAGGGCGTATAGATCTTGGTGACGTACCAACCGAGCACATCCATGATCACACCTGCGAAGGGCGTCGCGATCAGGAGGTGCTTCAGCCACAGTGGCCGGATGTAGGCGTGGCTGAAGATGAAGCCCATGATGAAGAAGATGAACGTCAGACCGAACAGGTGGATGTGGGAGACGCGCACCAGCGTATACAGGTCGGTGCCGGTGTCCAGGGCAACCGTGGCCTCGATGTTCTCGTAGCCGTCCAGGTTGGACAGGTGCGGATTGCTGCCGTCATGGCAGCTCAGGCAGTTGTCCTCGATGATCTGTTCGATCCCGGCTTCGTAGCTGCGCTTGTTCGCGCCCTTGCGGATCCAGTCCAGCACGGCCTCCAGGTCTTTTCTCGGCAGCATGCCGGACATGGGCCCCTGCAGCGCACTTTCGAGATGGGTTGTTTCGTCGCTCCCGCTGTAGGTGATCTTGATGTCCTCGACCGACAGGCCGGGTTCTCCGTCCGCCCCGGAATGCGCGGCGAATACGTAAAGCGCGGCAAACAGGTAGCCCAGGCCGATCACGAGCAGGGCGCCTGTGAACAGCGTGCGCATGCTGGCCGGCAGTTCCCGGAAGTGGCGGTACAGTCGGTGAATCGGTTCGCTTTCCATCGTTATTATTCCTGCTCCCCACAGGGCAGCATCATGTAAATCACGCTTCGGGGCGTTTGCTGCGAATAGTATCGGGCAATCCGATCGATGTCAGTTGGAGACAGCGGCGCCGACATCGCATGCATGGTCGAGTTCGGACGTTCCGCGTTGCCGTAGGCCCGCAAGGCCCTGGCGAGGTAGTCTTCTCGCTGTCCGGCAAGCATGGGAAACCGCGGGTCGGTGCTGTTGCCGTCGACGCCGTGGCAGCGCTCGCAGCGTTCGATCCATTCGGCCGAGGTGAAAGGCTTGCGGATATTGCGCTGGATCGGTTCCTGCACCACGTAAAAGGCCGCGAGATTCCGGAAGTCCGACTCGGACAGGCCATCCACTGCCTGGAACATGCCTTCGTGTTTGCGCTCGCCGTCGAGGTAGGCGTTCATTGCCTTGACGAAATAGCGGGCGTCCTGACCGGCCAGGCTGGGCATGTCGGGCGACGACGCGTTGCCGTCGGCCCCGTGGCACGAAGCGCAGTCTTTCGCCAGTGCCGCGCCGGCTTCGGCATCGCCTTCGAATTCGGTGTCCGAGCGGGCGGGCTCCTGGACCGCGTAATACAGGCCCATTTTCCGGATGGATTCCTCGTCCAGGTTCTCGACCAGGCGCCGCATCATGCGGTGATTCCGGCCGCCATTGACATAAGCGAGCATTGACGAGACGAAATACTCCGGGTCCTGCGCCGTCAGGCTGGGCATCCCGCCGGCGGTGCTGTTGCCGGTTTCGCCGTGGCACTTGTCGCATCGCTTCATGGACGGACGGATATCGGCGAAGGGATCTTCGTCCAGGGACAACGCTTCGCCGTCTTCGGCGGAAGGCGTCCGCGAGATCGGGGCCGGCGCGAGGCCGGCGTAGTAAGCCGCTACCGAACGAAGCGCTTCCTCGTTGAGAAATCCGGTGGCATGGCGCATTTGGGGGTCGGTGCGGACGCCGCTCTGGTAGGCGTTCAGCAGACGATAGAGGTAGACCGCGCGCTGCCCTGCAAGGTGCGGCCGCTCCGGTATCGTGCTAATGCCGTCCAGGCCGTGACAATCCGCGCAAGCCGTCTCCGCGACGTGCCGCCCGTGCTCGATCATTCGCTTCGCCGGCTGCAGGAGTTCGCGCTCCGCGGGTTCGAGCGGAAGCGAAGAGGAGGAGTGCTGCGCCTGCAGCGACATCGACATGCTGAAAGCCATCACGCAACTTGCGGTTGCAAGGACGATCTTTTTCATCCGGACACCTTCCGCAGGCATGCCGCCCATGACGGCATGCCGCCGCTTCGACAGGCGCCCAGTTTAACCAAGACCCTCAGCCTTTCTCCAGTGTCGAGGCCTGGCGCGGCAGGTAGCGAACGAGCAGGGCGTATTCATCGATGGAGGAAAGCGGGGTGTTTTCAGGCAATGGAATGCGCACCGAATGGCCGGAACCGGGGGCTGCATCGGTCGGACGACCGTCGCGGCCGATCATTTCCGTCAGCTTGAAACTGAAGTTGCCATCCGGTGTCACCAGTTCCAGGCGATCGCCCGTCTCGAAGCGATTGCGCACGTCGATATCGAGCCAGCCCTCCCGTACATCGGTCACGTCGCCAACGAACTGCTGGCGGTCTCCCCGCGAAGCTCCGCGTTCGTAATTCTGATATTCACCGGGCGGGTGGCGCCGGTAGAAGCCTTCGGTGTACCCCCGGTTGGCGAGGCCCTCCAGTTCGTCCATCATCCGCATGTCGAACGGTCGGCCGGCAGTCGCGTCGTCGATGGCGCGACGGTACACCTGGGTCGTTCTTGCGGTGTAGTAGAAGGACTTGGTCCGACCCTCGATCTTGAAGGAATCAATGCCCATTTGCGTCAGCCGGTGCACGTGCTGAACGGCGCGCAGGTCCTTCGAGTTCATGATGTAGGTGCCGTGCTCGTCCTCGTAGGCGGGCATCAGTTCTCCGGGGCGGGTTTCCTCTTCCAACAACATGACGGGCAGTTCCGCGCCGTCTTCCGTTGCGGGATTGCCATTGACCGTTTGTATCGGAACGATATCGCCAGTGCTGTTTTCGCGCGCCTCGGCAGCGCGGTACTTCCAGCGGCAGGTGTTGGTGCAGGCGCCCTGGTTCGAATCGCGGTGGGACATGTACCCCGACAACAGGCAGCGCCCGGAGTAGGCAATGCACAGCGCGCCGTGGACGAACACCTCGAGTTCGATGTCCGGGCATTCCTCGCGTATCTCCGCAATTTCATTCAGCGACAACTCGCGCGACAGGATGATCCGTTGCAGTCCGATTGCCTGCCAGAACTTCACCGTGGCGTAGTTCACCGCGTTGGACTGGACGGACAGATGGATGGCCAGGTCCGGCCAGCGCTCGCGCACCATCATGATCAGCCCCGGATCGGACATGATCAGCGCGTCCGGGCCCATGTCGACGATGGGTTCGACATCCGCCAGGTAGGTGCGAACCTTGTTGTTGTGCGGGGCCACGTTGCTGGCCAGGAAGAAGCGTTTGCCCAGGGCATGGGCCTCCTCGATGCCGCGCGCCAGCACGTCCTCCTTGCTGAACTCGTTGTTGCGCACGCGCAGGCTGTAGCGCGGCTGACCGGCATAGACGGCGTCGGCGCCGAAGGCGAACGCGTAACGCATGTTTTTCAGTGTCCCTGCAGGGGACAGCAGTTCCGGTTTTTTCATCCTGTCGGCCCGTACCGATCCAGGGAGCATTGTACCCGGATTGCCGTTGCGTCAATGGCCGACCGTCGGCAACGGGCGCAGCGCTCGAGTTCCCGGGCAACCGAAAGGCTAGTTGATCTCGGTCATGGAAATCGCAATTAGTGCCAAAAAACACACTTTTTTTGATGGCGGCCCGTTCAGCTTGTTGCGTGCTTGTCGGATGATACGCCATGGAAAAGTGCGCAAATCACAAAGAGGAGACAGTGATGAAAACAATCCGCAGGATACTTGGATCAACTCACGTGGCGGGCAGCGTCGCCGCCCTGATTCTCGGCGCTGTACTCCTGGCATTTTCTGCAAGCGCGGTGGCGCAATTCGATGATTTCTCGGAGCCCGAGAATTGCACCGGGAGCATCTGCCACGACGCGCAGTACAACGACTGGAAGGTCTCCGGCCATCCCTACAAACTGATGAAGGCAGAGGATGCGCAGAACCGGCCGATCCCCTTGCCCCAAGGCTATTACTGGGAGGACATCTCCTACGTGATCGGCGGGTACAAGTGGAAATCCCGTTACATGGATACGGACGGCTACATCATCACCAATGACGGGAGTGCCGCCGGCGGTAACACGCAGTACAACAACTTCACCGGTAAATGGTCGAACTATCACGCCGACGAAGCGAACGGCACCAAGCCCTACAATTGTGGTCGCTGCCACACGACGGGCTGGATCGAGAACCCCGATCCGTCCAACCTCGATGGTAACCAGGATAATCTCCCCGGAATCCACGGCAGGTTCTTCGCCGGCGGCATCCAGTGCCAGCAGTGCCACGGCACCAACCACCCGGGCAACATTCCCTCCATGGATGATCTCGACGGATCAGGTTGCGGCAGCTGCCACATCCGCGGCGATGCGGACACGATCCCGGCCAGCGGCGGCTTCGTGCGGCACCACGAGCAGTACAACGAGCACCTGGCCAGCCCGCATGCGGCCGATGTCTGCACCATGGACGCCTGCCCGAACGTTTGCTCGGACTGCCACAATCCGCATAAGAAAGGCGAATTCTCGATCAAGAACGCCTGTGAGGACTGCCACACCACCGTGGCTGCCTCTTATGCCCTGACGAGCATGTACGACTATAACGTGACCTGCGAAGACTGCCACATGCCCTTTGCCACCAAGTCGGCGAAGGCGCTGGGGCCCGAGGTCGACGGCAATCAGACCCATGGCGACGTGATGACGCATATCCTCTCCATCGACACCGATCCGGACAGCAACATGTTCACCGAGGACGGCGGTTTCGTGGCGCTGGACAGCAACGGCCAGGCCAAGGTCACGATGAACTTCGCTTGCCAGCGCTGCCACGAGACGGCCACGCTGGACGAACTGGCCAAGTTCGCCGAGGATTTCCACGAGGATACCGGCCTGGACAACATCGGCATCGATCCCGGCCTGTCCGGCCACTGGTGGGATTCCACACGCTCGGGTGAAGGCTTCATGGTCGAGGTCGCCTACGTGGGCGATGACGTGTTCGTCTTCATGTCCTTCTACGCCTATGACGCCGACGGCAACCGCACCTACCTGTTTGCGCAGGGCACCGTCGATCCGGGCGCCACGACAGTCGATCTCACCATCGTGATACCGGAAGGCGGGCAGTGGGGTGAGAATTTCGACCCGGCTGACGTCAGCCGCCCGGCGTGGGGTGTCGGAACGTTCATGTGGCCGGACTGCGAGAACGCGTCGTACGAGTTCATCCCGAACCAGGCCATGATGGACATGGGCTACACGACGATCACCGGCGACCTGACGCGCGATCTGCTCGAAGTCGGCATCGCCTGCCCGACCTTCGTCAACAACGCGGACTGACGGGACCGATAAAACCAACGAGAGGCTGGGAATACATCAGCCTTGCCAAGAAGAAATCAGCGCCGCCCTCGGGCGGCGCTTCTTTTATTGGATTCCCCCGATTTGGCGCTCTGGTACCAGAAAAGGCACCTTTGCGGTGCCTTTCTGTTCGCGGGCATGGCCCGCTCCTACATGAAAATGAACGTAGGAGGCCGCCACGCGGGCGACCATGGGGCGCATCACTCCCTCCGCGGATCCTCGTGGAACTCTGCGGCGCTGCGGTGGGCCATCTTCTCGTAGATTTCGTAACGCAGGCGGGTGGCTTTCTGGGCGATTTCCGCCAGGCGGTCCGCTTCCTCCGGGTTCTCACGGGCCAGCGACTTGAACCGCCCCTCGTGCTTGCGGTATTCCACGAGCGGCAGGGTGGGCCTCAGGCTGTCCAGCGTAAACGGCACGCCGCCCTCTTCGCGGACGATCGGGTTGTAGCGGATCAACGGCCAGTGGCCGCTGTCCACCGCCCGTTTCTGCTGCTGCATCCCGTGCTCCATGTTGATGCCGTGGGCGATACAGTGGGAGTAGGCGATGATCAGCGAGGGGCCCGGGTAGGCCTCTGCCTCGCGCAGCGCCTGCAGCGTCTGCTGCGGGTTCGCGCCCATCGCGATCCGGGCGACGTAAACGCTGCCGTAGGCGATGGCCTGCTGGGCCACGTCCTTCTTGCCGATCATCTTGCCGCCGGCGGCGAACTTGGCGACCGCGCCCAGGGGGGTGGACTTGGACATCTGGCCGCCCGTGTTCGAGTAGACCTCGGTGTCCATGATCAGGATGTTGATGTCGAGTCCGGAGGCCAGGGCATGGTCGAGGCCGCTGGACCCGATATCGTAGGCCCAGCCGTCGCCGCCGACGATCCACACGGAGCGCCGGATGAAATAGTCGGCGATGGATTGGAGATGCAGCGCCGCGGGCGTGTCGATCAGCTCCAGCTTGTACTTGAGCTCGGCCACCCGGCGTCTTTGCGCCTGGATTTCCGTCTCGGTCTTCTGCGGCGCCTGGACGATAGCGTCCACGAACTCGTCGCCCAGTTCCTCGCGCAGGTCCTCGATGGCCGTTTCCGCCTGGCGGCGGTGGTGGTCGGCGGACAGGCGGAAACCCATGCCGAACTCGGCGTTGTCCTCGAACAGCGAATTGGCCCAGGCCGGGCCGCGGCCGGCCGCGTTCTTCGCCCAGGGCGTGGTCGGCAGGTTGCCGCCGTAGATGGAGGAACAGCCGGTGGCGTTCGCCACCATCATCCGTCCGCCGAACAGCTGCGTGACCAGGCGAAGGTAGGGCGTCTCGCCGCAGCCGGAGCAGGCGCCGGAGAACTCGAACAGCGGCTGCAGGAACTGCACGCCGCGGACGTTCGAGAAGTCGATTTCGGAACGCTTGTTCCACTCCAGCTTCTCGAACCAGTCGAGGTTGGCGCGCTGCCGCTCCAGGATTGGCGCCTTCTCCACCAGCCGCAGGGCCCGAATTTCGTTGCCCTCCGCGTCGGTCTCGCGCACGGGGCAGGCGTCCACGCACAGGTTGCAGCCGGTGCAATCGTCCGGGTAAACCTGCAGCACGTAGCGCATCTCGGGGAAGCCCCGGGCGCTGATGAGCATATTCTGGAAGCCTTCCGGGGCGCCCTCGAGTTTGTCCTCGTGGCAGAACTTGGCGCGGATTGCCGCGTGCGGGCAGACGAAGGAGCAATTACCGCACTGGATGCAGTTGTCCTCGATCCACTCGGGAATGAACTGGGCGATGCTGCGCTTCTCCCACTGCGAGGTCGCCGACGGGTACGTGCCGTCCACCGGCAGCTTGGATACCGGCAGCTCGTCGCCGCGCCCGGCCATCATTTCCGCGGTGATGTCGCGAACGAAAATCGGCGCGATCTCCGGCACGACCGGCTCGTCACCGATGCCGCTGAGGCGGCTCGCGTCCACGGTCACTTCGTGCAGGTGCGCCAGGGCGGCGTCGACCGCGGCGAAATTGCGCTCGACGATCTCCCGGCCTTTCTTGCTGTAGGTCTTGTCGATGGCATTCTTGATCTCACCGATCGCCGTCTCGGTGTCCATCACGCCGGCCAGCCTGAAAAAGCAGACCTGCATGATGGTGTTGATTCTGCGGCCCATGCCGGCTTCCCGGGCGACGCTGTAGGCGTCGATCGTGTACAGGCGGATCCGCTTATCGACGATCTGCTGCTGTAGCTTCCGTGGCAGCCGGTCCCAGACCTCGTCCGGGCCATACGGGCTGTTCAGCAGGAGCGTGGCGCCCTCGGCAGCCTTACCCAGCAGGTCGGTGCTGTGGACGAACTCGAACTGGTGACAGCCGATGAAGTTGGCGGATTGCAGCAGGTACGGCGAATCGATCGGCTCCGGCCCGAAACGCAGGTGGGAAACGGTCTGCGCTCCGGATTTCTTGGAGTCGTAGACAAAATAGGCCTGGCCGTAGCGGCCCGGGTCCGCGCCGATGATCTTGATGCTGTTCTTGTTGGCGCCGACGGTACCGTCCGCCCCGAGGCCATAGAACATGGCCCGAACCACGTTGTCCTTTTCGATATTGAACGTCGGGTCGTACTCCAGGCTCAGGTGCGTGATGTCGTCCCTGATGCCCACCGTGAACCGCCGCCGGGGCGTCTCGCCTTCGAGATCGTCGAATATCGCCTTGACCATGGCCGGCGTGAACTCTTTCGACGAGAGGCCGTAGCGCCCGCCGGTGATGAGCGGCATGCTGTCGATGCGTCCATCGGTCAGCGCCTGGGCGAGGGTCGTGACGACGTCCTGGTACAGCGGTTCGCCGTTGGAGCCCGGCTCCTTGGTGCGGTCGAGCACGGCAATGCGTTTCACCGTTCGGGGCAGGGAGTCGAGGAACGCCTCGAAGCAGAACGGCCGGTACAGGCGCACGACGAGACCGCCATAGCGGCCGTCGCGGTTCGCGTTGAGCCAGTCCACGGTTTCCCGGATCGTGGATGAGCCGGAGCCCATCGAGACGATCAGCGTCTCGGCGTCGGGGTGGCCGAAGGTGTCGAACAGGTGATACTGGCGGCCGGTTTCGGCGGCCAGTTCGTTCATTTTCTGCTGCACGATGCCGGGCACGGCCTGGTAGTACGAATTGACGCTCTCGCGGCCCTGGAAGTACGTGTCCGGGTTCTGTGCCGTGCCGCGGATGACCGGGTCGTTGGGGTTCAGGGACCGTTCGAGATGCGCCACCACGTGCTTGTCGTCGACCAGTGTTCGCAGGGTGTCGTCGCCGAGGCGGATGATCTTGTTGACCTCGTGGGAGGTCCGGAAACCGTCGAAGAAATGGATGAACGGCACGCGCGACTGCAGCGTCGCCGCGTGCGCCACCAGGGCCAGGTCGTGCGCCTCCTGGACCGTGGCCGAGGCCAGCATGGCGAATCCCGTGGCCCGCGCGGCCATCACGTCCTGGTGGTCGCCGAAGATCGACAGGCCCTGGGCGGCAAGGGAGCGCGCCGCCACGTGGAATACCGTGGGCGTCAGTTCGCCGGCGATCTTGTACATGTTCGGCAGCATCAGCAACAGGCCCTGCGAGGCCGTGAACGTCGTCGAGAGGGCGCCGGCCTGCAGCGCACCATGAACCGCGCCGGCGGCGCCCCCCTCGTGCTGCATCTCCACTACCGTCGGGACATGGCCCCAAAGGTTCGGGATGTTCCTCGCGGCCCATTCGTCCGCCAGTTCCGCCATCGTCGAGGACGGCGTGATCGGGTAGATGGCGCAGATTTCGCTCAAGCGATAGGCGACGTACGCGGCCGCCTCGTTGCCGTCGAAACTGACCATGCGCGCACTGAGGTCCTGCTCGCTGATCGGCGAGCCGATGTTGGAAGTTCTCATGCCATGGCCTCCGTCCGGATCATTTCCATCGCGTGGCAGGGACACTGCAGGAAACAGGCCTGGCAGCCGGTGCAGCGGTCGTAGTTGATTTCGTAACCCTTGCCCTGGCCCAGGATGACGATGGCGCCTTCCGGACAGGCGCCGTAGCAGCCGTCGCATTCGAAGCAATTGCCGCAGGAGTAGCAGCGGGCCGCCTCGTAGCGCGCCTCCTGCGCGGTCAGGCCGGCCACCACCTCGCGGAAATCGGTGGTCCGCTGGTCGGGCGGCAGCGCGGCCTGCTGGCGTTGCTGCGCGTCTGTGTAGTAGCGCAGGTGCAGGTCCTCGAAGTAGACGGTCGGCTCGCGCTTTTCCTTTTGATAGCTCGCGCCGCGCAGCCAGGCGTCGATGTGGCGGGCCGCTTTTTTGCCGTGGCCGGTGGCGATCGTCACCGTCCGTTCCGAGGGCACCATGTCGCCACCGGCGAACACGCCCTCGGCGCCGGTCATCATGTTGTCGTCGACGTCCACGACGCCATCCCATGCGATGGAAACGCCGGGTATGCGTTCGATCACGCTGGTGTCGACGTTCTGCCCCAGCGCCAGGACAAGTGCATCCGCCTCGAGCGTCTCGATCTCACCGGTCGGCTGCGGCCGCCCGTTCTCGTCGACTTCCATCACCTCCACCTGGAAGGTGGTGCTGTCGATCTCGCGAATCGTGCGCAGCCAGTTGATCCTGACGCCCTCGGCCTCGGCCTCCAGGGCCTCGAATTCGTGTGCCGGCATGTTTTCACGGTCGCGGCGATAGATGATCATCGCCTCCTCGGCGCCCAGGCGCTTGGCCGTGCGCGCCGCGTCCATCGCGGTATTGCCGCCGCCGTAAACCGCGACGCGGCGCCCCAGCTTCGGGGTTTCCCCTTTCTCCACGGAGGCCAGGTAGCTCACGGCGTCCAGGATCCGGCCGGAATCGCGCGCGGGTATGTCCACATGTTTGCCGATATGGGCGCCGATGGCCATGAAAACCGCGTCGAAACCGCCTTCCTCCTTGGCGGCCATCACGTCCTCCACCTTGCAGTTCAGCGTGATCTTCACGCCGATGCGACGGATTCGGTCGACTTCGGCATCGAGGATGTCGCGCGGCATGCGATAGGCCGGTATGCCGAAGCGCATCATCCCGCCGGCCATCGGTCCGGCCTCCCGGATCTCGACCTCGTGCCCCATCAGGGCCAGGTGCCAGGCGGCGGACAGACCGGATGGCCCGGCGCCGACCACCAGGATTCTCTTTCCGCTGGGTTCCGCCTCGACCTCGGGTGTCCAGCCCTGCTCGATCGCCATGTCCCCGAGGCAACGTTCGACGGCGTGGATGCTGACCGGACCGTCCACCTGCCGGCGGTTGCAGTTGGACTCACAGGGGTGGTAGCAGACTCGCCCGTGGATGGCCGGCATCGGGTTGTCCCTGACCAGGAGGTTCCTGGCGGCTTCGAAATCCCCGTCCTGGGCCTTGTCCAGCCAACCCTGAATGTTCTCGCC
>JAAUYE010123189.1_pt1 | contig 12828 bp, 15 predicted proteins | sample 7278081 | NCBI WGS metagenome assembly JAAUYE01 (sample SAMN14350131, study PRJNA611818) | marine sediment metagenome | isolation source: surface marine sediment (0.6m) | place: French Polynesia: Moorea | collected 2018-08
CCGAGCAGGGATTTACGCAGCGCTTTCTCCCGGTAAGCGGCGTCATCGTCGTCGTTGAACATCAGCATCGCAGGCGCGATGCTGTTGACCTTGACCAGCGGGGCGAAACGCGCGGCGAAAGACAGGGTCAGGTTGTCGAGCGCGGCCTTGCTCGCGGCATAGGCGATATGCTTGCGGCTGCCGCTGCTGGCGACATAGTCGCTCATGTGGATGATGTCGGCGTGGCCGTGTTCTTCACCGTGGCGGCGCAACAGCTCGCCGCACTGCTGGTTGAGCAGGTAGGGCGCGTTGACGTGGACCGAAAACATGCGCCGCAGCACTTCGTGGTCGGACATGTCGCCGCCTTCGGCGAGCCATTCGGAGGCGTTGTGCACGAGGGCGCGCAGACTCGGGTAACGCTGCCTGAGATCGGCGGCAAAGGTCATGATGCCCTCGTCGCTGGAAAAGTCGGCGGCGATCGTGACGATGCCCTTTTGCCGCAGCTCGTCCAGCAAAGGGCGCGGCCGGCGGTAGGTAATCACGACCTCGTGGCCGGATTCGTTCAGGGCCAGCGCGGTGGCGAGGCCGAGGCGCTGGGCGCCGCCGGTAATGACAATCGGTGACTGCGAAGCGGTCATGATGCGATAACTAGCTGCGTGACGCGTTCAGGGTTACGGAGACCGAGTCGGCAAAGCGCAGCGCGTGCGGCTTGTCCACCCTGACTTCGGCGAAGGATACCCGGTTCGGCTCGACCGCGATCGCGAGCAGGTCGGCGGTCAGCTTTTCGAGCAGCTGAAAGCGGCCGTTTTCGATGTGATGAATCATGCGCTTGGTGATGCGCTTGTAATCCAGCGCGTCGCTTTCGTCGTCGCTGACGAAGGCCGGATCGGCGCGGTAGCGAATTTCGGCATTGACGATGACGTCCTGCTGCTTGGTTTTTTCCTCGGGGTTGAAGCCGATGTAGGTGCGCAGGCGCAGGTTGGTGATATTGATGCGGGCCTCGCTCACGCGCGGCGAAGCCAGCGGCTGTTGCAAATTCGATACGTTGTTCATGGCTGATTGCGTTCCCGTTTCCGTTTGGTTACGCAACGGCCGGAAAATCGGATCACCCGCCGGCGGGGTAGAGCTGCAGCACCAGCATCGATGCGGCGGCCACCGTGCTGAGCTGAATACGCAGCTTGCGGTAGTGCGGCGGCAACGGGCTGAACAGTCCCCTGGCCTGTTCGGCGAACAGCAGGCTCATCAGGATCACCGCGGCGGCCAGCGGCCACCAGGCGCTGGCGAACAGGTAAACGAAAAACGCGAGCAGGAAAAACAGGTTGCTGAGCCAGAATGCCTTTGGCGTATCGTCGCGCAGCGACAGGCCCCACCAGCTGCCGCACAGGAAGCTGACGATACCGAAGGCGTAGATTTCCGCCGCGCTGCGCGCCAGCGCGGCATGCTCCCAGCCGGCGAGCACCAGCAGCACCGGCAGCACGAACGGAATCAGGCCGGCGTAGCCGAGCAGGCGTATGACCGGGCGCGAAACCTCCATGCCCGGGTTACAGCTTCAGTGCCTGCTGAATGTCGCGCTCGAGCGCGCCGCCCAGCGGCTTTTTCATCGAGCCGTAGTGGCGCACGCTGTTGCCGTCGCGGTCGATCAGGTACTTGTTGAAGTTCCAGCTCGGCGCGCTGCCGGCTTTCTGCGCGAGCTGGCGGAACAGCGGGTTCGCATCGTCGCCGCGAACCGAACTCGGCGCCATCATGGTGAAAGTGACGCCGTAATTGATATAACAAACCTCGGCGGTCTTGGCCTCGCTGCTCGCTTCCTGGAAAAAGTCGTTGGACGGAAAACCGACGATTTCGAGTCCCTGCTCGCGGTATTTTTGATACAGCGACTCGAGGCCGGAAAACTGGCCGGTAAAGCCGCAGTGGCTGGCGGTATTGACCACCAGTACGACCTTGTCCCTGAAATCGTTGCAGAAGTTTACGCTCTCGCTGGAGCGCAGTTTCTGCGCCTCGAAGTCGAGCAGGGAATCGCAGTTGGCGAAAGCGGCATTGGCCACGAGCAACAGCGGCAGAATGGATAAGCGGGATATAAGTTTCATTTTGACTCCTTGGTGGATTTTACCAGGCAATACGGGCGCCGTCCCAGGCCCAGAAGTTACCGCTGTCGGCCGGACCCAGCCGGGACAGCAGTTCGACGAACATGGACGCGGTGTACTCGGGGCGGAACAGGTTATCCGCGGCGACATTGGCCTGGAACGGTTTCGACAGGGCGGTATCGTTGGTGCCGGGATGCAGCGCCGCGACGCAGCCGCGGGGATGACTGTGCTTCCACTCGATCGACAGGGTTTTGAGCGCCATGTTGAGCGCGGCCTTGGACATGCGGTAGCTGTACCAACCCCCGAGGCGGTTGTCCTCGATGCTGCCGACGCGCGCCGAAATCGCGGCCAGCAGCGGCGCCGGGCTGCGCTTTAGCGCAGCGGCAAAAAAGCGCGCCAGCAGCAGCGTCGGCAGCGCGTTGATGCGCACGCTCTCGAGCAGAAATTCGCTGTCCACCGCGCGGACCGATTTTTCCGGCCCGCCGATATCGCCATGCAAAAACCCGGCGCAGTTCAGCAGCCAGTCGACGCGCTCGAAGCCGCCCGCCCAGGATTCGATCGCGTTCTGGTCGCGCAGGTCCAGCTGCCGCCAGCGCAGGCGTGCGTCGGCGAGATCGACCGGGTTGCGATGATAGGTCGCCTCGAAGCGGGCCTGCGGAAAGGCCTGCATCAGGGCCTCGAGCAGTGCCCGCCCGATGCCGCCGCTGGCGCCGGTTACGACGATGTTCTGGGGTTGATCTGACAAGTCTCGCTGCCGGGGTTTATCGTGACCGGTATACGCGATAGCGGCGCGCGCGGATCAATCGGGGGACACGGCGGCGATGGCGGTCGGCAGTCGTCGGCCGGCTGACGCTGGTAGCTCCGGGACGAGTGCTGCCTTGACGGCGTAATCGACCGCGTCCGGGCAGGCGAGATCAGGCCCGCTCGCCGAGCATGCTGAAATTCCAGCACTTGATGATTTCGCGCCCGTCCAGGGCAAAGGTTTCGACCGATAAATCGGGCAGCGACAAAATCATGCAGCTGTAGTTGAACGCCGAGCTGCCGGGATTGACCACGAAAACCTCGCCGATTTGCTCGGCGTAAACCTGGTGCGTGTGCCCGACCACGAGCACGTCGAAACCGATCCCGTCGAGCTGCTCGCGCCAGTGCTGGCGCCGTTCGGCCCTGACCTCGCCCTGCGGATCGAGCAGGCGGATGCCGCCATGCTGTTCGCAAGGGGGATTGGCGTGCACCACGAGAATTTTTTTGCCTTCGATTTCGAGCTCCAGCGTTTGCGGCAGCGCGGAGAAATAGGCGTGAACCGCGGGATCCCGCTCCTGCTCGGGACGCTCGAGGTAATCCAGGTCGTGATTGCCGAGCACGGCCTTGCAGTCGGCGGCCATCAGCAGTTCGACCGTCGGCGCGACGGTGTCGAAATAACCCGCGATATCGCCCGCGCAGACGATATCGTCGACGCCCTGCCGCGCGAAAACTTCCAGCGCCTGGCGCAGCAGGGCGGGGCTGGAATGGACGTCGCTGACGAGGCCGAGACGGGTGGTCATGACGGCTGCCGCCGGTTCATCGGGCTGAAGCGAACGATCGCAGACGGGTTAGCGCTCGCCATCCGCGGCCTCGATCTCTTTCTTCAGCGCCATGATTTCGGCCCAGGGTTTCCACAGGTATTCGGGATCCTCCGGCGTCGGCGACCAGAACAGTTCGCCGCCGTAACGCCAGGGATCGAGCACGATGCCGTCGCGCAGATCGGCGCCGCTGGCGCTGATGATCACGGTGCTGTGCTCGATGCGAAAAGCCCTTTCGTAGTTGGCGATGCCCCAGTGCAAATCCAGGCTGCGAAATTTTTCCTGCTGCAAACGCACCAGCAAATCGCGCGTCCAGTGCACGCACAGTCCGCGCGAGCGCAATCCAAGGTTGACCTTGAGATTGTGCACCAGCGCCGAATCGGTGACCTCGTACTCTTGCGCAAGCTGCCGGCTGTAGCTAAAGGCCAGGCTTGCCGCACGCCGCGCCTCGCGCGGGTCGACCTCGTCGCCGAGGGCGCTGATCGCCTGCGCCAGTGCGGCCACGCGTTCGCTCTCGACGAACGGCGGCGGCTCGGTCGGCGGCGCCTTGGTCGCGCAGGCGCCGACAAGCAGCAGCACCAGCACCGGGAAAATTCTGCGAATAATAAGAAGCATGAAAACGACTTGTTCGATCTTTGTTTAAGGTATCCCAGGCGGCACTAATTTGTCGAGCGCTCGCGGGAATAACTCTGTTAAACTGCGAACGATCAGTTGCGGATGGAATACGGCATGACCTCTTTAACCGAGCGCATCGACAACGGCGAAATCCTGTTACTCGACGGCGGTGTCAGCACCGAAATCCGGCGCCGCGGCGTTGCCCTCGACAAGAATGTCTGGAGCGGGCTGGCGACCAAAACCAATCCCGACGAGGTGCAGGAAGTGCACGAGGATTATATCCGCGCGGGTGCGCAAATCATTACCGCCAATACCTACTCGACCGCGCGCCACGTACTCGAAAGCATCAATCTCGGCCACGAATCCAAGCTGCTCAATTTCAAATCGGTGCAGCTCGCGCGGCAGGCCCGCGACAATGCCGCCGAGCAGGACGTGTATATCGCAGGCTCGATCTCGAGCATGCCGCCCCTGACCAGCCATCGCGAGGTCGCCATCGACGGGGTGGAGTCGAGCTACCGTGAAATTGCCGAGGTCCTCGCCGAGGCCGGCGTCGACGTTATCATTGCCGAAATGATGCGCGATATCGAAAACGCGACCATCGTGATCGAGGCGGCGGTGGCTACCGGGCTGCCGGTCTGGGTGGGATACAGCGCAATGCTGGCGGAAAACGGCGTCGACGTGCGCAGCCTGCGCTGGAAAAACCGGGACGATACCACCAGCGCGCACGATTTCGGCGAAATGGTGGATACCCTGAAACCGCTGGGCGGCCAGGTCGCGGGCATCATGCACACCCGGGTCGAGGATACCGCGCCGGCGCTGGCGGTACTGCGCGAACACTGGTCTGGACCGACCATGGCTTATGCCGAGACCGGCAAGCTGATCCTGCCCGACTGGCGCTACGAGGAAATCAGCTCGCCGGGCGACTACGCGCGCGAAATCGAAGGCTGGATCCGCGACTACGGCGTGCAGGTGGTCGGCGGCTGCTGCGGCACCGGCCCGGAGCATATCGGCGCGCTGAAGTCGATGCTCGACGCAATCAGGCACTAGCTTCGGACGCGGCCTGACGCCCCGGGCAATGCCTGCCCGGGCGTCTCCCGTCTGGCACCAATTTCCCGCCAACACCGCGTCAAGCTGATCTGGATCAGTTTCACACGGCGGCGCGTCGCTAGAATCTTTTGCCAACTGATCGCCGTCTGGAAAGCTGAATGCCGCAACCGCTGAATCTCGCTACCCGTGAAGTTTCGCGCATCGCGCTGCTCGGCGACGACTATCGTAACGTCAGCTTCGAGCTTCTGCTGGGCGAAGGCGATAGCGTCGCGGCCGGGGCTGCCGTGATGCGCGACGCGCGCCGGCCCGCGATTCGTTTTTGCGCGGCGCGCGGCGGCCGGATCGTAAAGATCGAGCGCGGCGCGCGGCGCCGTCTCGTCTCGGTGCAAATCGAGGTCGACGACGATGCCGGGGTCCTTGCGCTGAAACCGCCGCAAACCCCGGAGCGCGCCAGCCTGCGCGAGTTCTTACTCTCGAGCGGATGCTGGGCCAGTCTGCGTACGCGTCCCTTCGGCAACCTGCCGCATCCGGACGCGGATCCCGCCGCCATTTTCGTCAATGCGCTGGATACCGAGCCAGGCGCGCCCGAGGCCGATCCGATACTCGATGCCTGTGCCGACGAATTCGACCGTGCGCTGCAGGCGCTTGCGCAAATCAGCGATGCCCCGGTTTACGTTTGCCATGCGCCGGGCCGGCAGTTCGCCGCAGCGCCGGCGCCGCAAATTCGATACGTTGCCTTCGACGGTGGCGTAACCGCGGGTCTTGCCGGTGTGCATATCAACCGCCTGTGCCCGATCGGCTTTGGCGGGGGCGAAGTCTGGCAGCTGGGTTACCAGGACGCGATCGCCATCGGCCATGCCCTGCTGCACGGCAATATCTGGCCGCATCGCGTTGTTGCGCTGGGCGGCGATGCCATCAAACAGCCCGCGACCCTGCTGGTCCCGCCCGGCGCCTCGATCGACGAGCTACTGCGGGACCAGGTTGCGGAGGCGCCGCTGCGCCTGCTCGCCGGTTCCGAGCTGTTCGGCCGCCCGGTGGCGAGGACCTCTTTCCTCGCGGCGGGACAGCGCCAGCTAAGCGTCCTCGAGGATCGCTCCGGGGACTCCGGCACCGACCAGCGCGAGGCCGGCGTAATCATTCCGGGCGATCGGCTCGAGGCCCTGGCGCCGCCCGGCATTTACCCGGTGCCGCTGATGCGGGCGCTGCAGCTCGGCGACGCCGAGCGCGCGCGTCAGCTCGGCGCGCTCGAATTACTCGAGGAGGACCTGGCGCCGCTAAGCAGGGCCTGCTTGTCGGGTAACGATTATTCCGCGCTGCTGCGCGGGGTTCTCGACCAGCTCGAGGGGGGCGCTTAGTGACGGCGCCGGCCTTGGTTAGCGGCAATGGCGGCGACGGTTATCGCCGGATTTTCAAGCTGCAGTTGCTGGCGCTATTGCCGGTATCGCTGGCCGCGGTGTTCAACAGCGGCTACCAGTACCTGCGTCACCTCGAAGCCAATCCGGACTTTGCCGGCGAAGGCCTGCGCGATCGAATGGCAATCGCGCTGGCCGGCGGCGACGGGGCGCCGGGCATATTCGATTATATCGGCGCCGGGCTCGCGTTCTTCTTACCGACACTGCTGGTGGCGCTGGTGGTCGGCGGTTTCTGGGAGCGCATCATCGGGGCGCAGCGCGGGCGTCCGATCGAGTCGGGTTTTATTCCGGCCGCGCTGTTATTCACGCTGTTGCTGCCGGGCGCGGCCTCGTTCTGGCATGTCGTTCTCGGCATGTCCTGCGCGATCCTGCTCGGCAAGGCCATTTTCGGCGGCGACGGGAAGAGTTTTCTGAACCCCGCGCTGCTCGGTTTTGCGATCGTGCAGGTCAGTTTCCCGAGCGCGGCCGATGCGCACCCGCTGTGGCAGGGACTGACCGGATATGGCGGCAGCGAAGCCATCGCCCTGTTCGACCGCGGCGGCGCCGACGCGCTGGCCGCGGCCGGGATCGATCCCTGGTCGGCCTTCCTCGGCAGCATACCGGGCGGCTTCGGCACGACGTCGATCATTGCCGTGACGCTGGGCGCGGCCCTGTTACTGCTGCAGCGCATCATTGCCTGGCGTCTGCTGGTCGCGCAAATCCTCGGGCTGGCGGTGGTCGCGACTCTGTTCAATGTTTTCGGGTCCGGCGAAGGCGCCGCCGCAATGCCGGCCTACTGGCACCTGCTGCTCGGCGGCTTTGCCTTCGGCGCGGTGTTCCTCGCCTGCGATCCGGTGGCGTCGGCCGCAACCAACCCGGGACGCTGGATCCAGGGCTTCCTGATCGGCGCGCTGGTGGTCCTGATCCGCGTCGCCAATTCCACTCACCCGGACGCGGTGATTCCCGCGCTGCTGCTGATCTCGTTACTGGCGCCGTTAATCGATCACGCCGTCATCGCGTGGAATATTCACCGCCGGAGTCAGCGTCATGTCTGAGACGGTCAGGACGAGTTCCGACCTGAAGGCGCTCGCCGTTACCCTTTGCGTTGCTTTTATCTGCGCGCTGCTGGTGTCCGCGGTCGCGGTCAAGCTGCGGCCGATTCAACTGGCCAATATCGAGGCGGAGCGCATCGCGCAGCTCGAGCTGGTGCTCGACGCGCTATCCGATATGGGCCGCAGGCAAACCATCGAGGATCTCGAAGCGCGCATCGTCGATCTGGCCAGCGGTGAGTTCGATGACAGCATCGATCCCGCCGGTTTCGATGCCGAGCGCGCCGCGAGCCGTCCCGCTACCAGTGCCGCGATCCCGGGCGAACTCGATGTAGCCGGGCTCAAACGGCGCGCGTTACATGCACAGATTTACCTGGTGCGCGGTTATGACCAGCGGATCGAATTAATAATTCTGCCGGTGTCGGGCCGCGGTTATCAATCGACGCTGCGCGCGTGGCTGGTGCTTGACGGCGATACGCGCAGCGTGCGCGCGCTCAAGTTTTACCAGCATGGCGAAACCCCGGGCGTCGGTGCGCGCATCGAGGAACCCGACTGGGAAGCGCAGTGGCAGGACCGGGAGATTTACGACGAGGACGGCGTACTGCGCATCGGCGTGCGAACGCTCGGCGCCTCCGCCGACGATGCTTACTACCAGGTGGACGGCATTTCCGGGGCCACGCGCACGGCGCTGGGCGTGCACGGCATGGTGCGATTCTGGCTCGGCGAATTCGGTTTTGGCCCGTTTTTACAGCGCGTGCGCGAGGATCGCTTATGAGTTCGGACAGCAAATGGCGAATCCTGACGCGGCCGTTGATCGACGATAATCCGCTGACCTTGCAAATTCTCGGTATTTGCTCGGCGCTGGCGGTGACCACCGCGCTCGACACCGCGTTGCTGATGAGCTTCGTCGTGGTCTGCGTGCTTGCGCTCGGCAGCGGTTCGGTCAGTTTGATTCGCAACCACCTGCCGCACTCGGTACGCATCATCGTGCAAATCACGATCATCGCCTCGCTGGTTATCGTCGTCGACCAGGTGCTGCAGGCCTATGCGTTCGAGCTCAGCAAGCGGCTGTCGGTTTTCGTTGGATTGATCATTACCAACTGCATCGTGCTCGGCCGCGCCGAGAGTTTCGCCATGCGCAACGGCTTCGTCGACAGCGTGCTCGACGGCATCGGTAACGGCCTCGGTTATTCGCTGATCCTGGTGCTGGTCGGCGCGATTCGCGAATTTTTCGGCAAGGGCAGCCTGCTCAACGTGCAAATCCTGGTGCCGACCAGCCAGGGCGGTGGTTTCGAGCCGCTGCACCTGATGCTGCTGCCGCCTAGCGCGTTTTTCATTATCGGCGGCCTCATCTGGCTGATCCGCCGCCGGCGTCCGCGGCAGGTCGAAACGCCCGAGTTCTCGCTGCGGCCCCGAGAGGAAAAAACATGAACGCGCTGTTCGACCTGCTGCTGCGTTCGGTTTTCCTGGATAACCTGGCGCTGTCGTTTTTCCTTGGCATGTGCACCTTTCTGGCGGTGTCGAAACGCGTCGATACCGCCTTTGGCGTCGGTCTCGCGGTGATGTTCGTGCAAACCGTTACCGTGCCGGTGAACAACCTGATCTTTACCTGGCTGCTGGCGCCGGGCGCGCTGGCCTGGGCCGGTCTCGGCGACCTGGATTTGTCGTTCCTGAAGCTGATCGCGTTTATCGGCGTTATCGCGGCGATGGTGCAGGTACTGGAAATGACGCTCGAATTTCACGTACCGCGGCTGCACCGCGCGATGGGTATCTTCCTGCCGTTGATCACGGTGAATTGCGCGATCCTCGGCGGCAGCCTGTTCATGGTCGAGCGCAGCTACACCTTCGGCGAGAGCCTGGTGTTCGGCTTCGGCTCCGGACTCGGCTGGGCGCTGGCGATCTGCATGTTCGCCGCGATCCGCGAACGCCTCAAGTACGCCGATATACCCGACGGGCTGCAGGGCCTCGGTATGAACTTCATCATCGCCGGCATCATGTCGCTCGGCTTCCTGGCCTTCGCGGGGATGGGCTGATGCTCGAAGCGGCGCTGGGTATCCTGTTTTTCACCGCGATCGTCCTGCTGCTGACGCTGTTCGTGCTCGCCGCGCGGCGCGTGCTGGTGCCTCGCGGCGAGTGCCGGATCGAAATCAACGGGCGCAAAACCGTCGACGCGCAAATCGGGCAGCGCCTGCTCGAGGTTTGCCAGCAGGCGGGTATCCATCTGCCCAGCGCCTGCGCCGGCGCCGGCACCTGCGGCCTGTGCAAGACCCGCGTGCTCGCGGGCGGCGGCGAACCCGGTCCGCAGGAACTCGCGCAGCTGAGCCGGCGCGAAGCGAAGCGCGGCGGCCGCCTTGCGTGCCAGGTGCGTGTTCTCGGTCCGATGACGATCGAGGTGGATGAGGCTTACTTCGATGTTAAAACCTGGGATTGCGTGGTCGAGCAGGCGCGCAACGTCAGCACGCTGATCCGCGAAATCGTGTTTCGCCTGCCCGAGCCGATGGAGTTTCGCGCCGGCGGTTTCGTCGAGATCGAATGTCCGCCTTACCAGCTCGACTTCAAAAACCTCGACATCGAGGCGGAGTACCGCGACGTCTGGGATCGATTCAAGCTGTGGGATTTGCACGCGGGCACGGATAAGCCGGTATCGCGCGCCTACTCGATGGCGAATCATCCCGCGGAAGAGGGTCTCGTCATTCTCAATATTCGTATCGCGCTGCCGCCCTCGGGACATCCGGAGGCGCCTCCCGGGGTCGTATCGAGCTGGCTTTTTTCGCTGAAACCGGGCGACCCGGTGCAGCTTCGGGGACCCTATGGCCATTTTGCGGTGGAGCCGTCGGAGCGCGAGCTCGTTTTCATCGGCGGCGGTGCCGGCATGGCGCCTCTGCGCGCGCAGATTCTCGACCTGCTCGAAACCCAGCGCAGTACGCGTAAAATCAGCTACTGGTACGGTGCGCGCTCGAGGCGCGAACTTTATTACGAGGAGGTGTTCGAAAGCCTGCAGGCCGAACACGATAACTTCGAATGGCATCCGGCATTATCGGAAGCGGAACCAGGCGACGAGTGGGACGGATACACCGGCTTCATTCACCAGGTGGCATACGACACTTATCTCGGTCGGCATCCGGCGCCGGAAACCTGCGAGTATTATCTCTGCGGTCCGCCGATGATGGTGCAGTCGGTGCTGGCGATGCTGAACGAGCTTGGCGTTGCCGGAGATGATATTCATTACGACGATTTCGGCGGTTGAGCCGGAGCGGAGAAATTCGATATGACGACGATGATGATTGCAGTACCCGTATTCGTGCTGGCGGTAGCCGGGCTGGCGCTGGGAGTTATTGTTCGAAGACGACCGCTGTGCGGCAGCTGCGGCAACTGCAGCGAATGCATCATGCGCAAGGCCGGGCGGGTACAGTCATGAGCGTCGGCATCGAAAACTACATGGCGACCGAGCTGGTCAGCTTCGCCCCGGAAGATGACATCATCCATGCAATCCGCGTGCTGCTGGAGCGGCAGTTATCGGGCGCACCGGTGCTCGATGACGGCGGGCAGATAGTGGGCATGCTGTCGCAAAAGGATTGTTTCGAAATCATGTACAAGACCGCTTATCACAAGGACTGGGGCGGCAAGGTCGAGCAGTATATGAGCCGCAAGGTAGACGCGATCGACGCCGACAGCACGATTCTCGACGCCGCCGACAGGTTTTTACACTCGAACTATCGCCGTTTCCCGGTGTTGCGCGACGGCCGCCTGGTCGGGCTGATCAGTCGTTACGACATCATGCGTGCGCTGGACGAGCACTATCTGCGCTGAGCACGCGCCGGCAGCGGCCGGTTTGGTCTTTGTTGCCCGTCAATCGCGGGCTTCGTCCTGCCTGAGTAGCTCGATCGCGGCGTAAACCGCGTCTCGGAAATCCTTTCTGCCAGGGTGAAACAGCGACGGCAGGTACTGCTGCATCAGGATCGCGACCAGCTCCTGCGCCGGATCGATCCAGCAGTAGGTGTCGGCCATGCCGCCCCAGCCGAAGTCGCCGTGCGATCCGGCCGCCGCGGTTTGCGCCGGATCGAGATTGATACAGTAACCCAGGCCGAAACCGTAACCGCGGTAGTCGCCCGCGGCAATGCCGTTGAAGGTCAGCGGCAGCAGTTCCCGCGGCAGCTGGTTGCGCGTCATCAGCGCTACCGTTTCGGGCTCGAGCAGGCGGTAACCGTCGAGCTCGCCGCGGTTCAGCATCGCCTGGGCAAAGCGCAGGTAATCGGGCGCGGTCGACAGCAGGCCGCCGCCGCCCGAGTGCAGGCGTACCGGCACTCCCGAGATCGACGGGATCAGCGGCGACCGCTCGCGGGTTTCGAGCGGTGCGAGGGCATCGGCTTCGCTATAGCCGTAAAGGGTCGCGAGGCGTTCGACCTTGTCGGGCGCGATTTCGAAGGCGGTATCCTGCATCCCCAGCGGTTCGAGAATATGCTCCTGGAGGTAATCGCCAAAAGGCTTGCCGCTGATGACTTCGACCAGGTAGCCGCAGATATCGGTGGCGACGCTGTAATGCCAGCGCGTCCCCGGCTGGGCGATCAGCGGGAAGTCGAGCAGCCTGTGCAGCAGTTCGTCGAGCGTTTTGTCGTGAATGCCGCCGCGCCAGACCTCGGCATACAATTCGTCCACGGGAATGTTTTCCGGATCGAAGCCGTAGGAAAAACCCGCGGTGTGGGTTAGCAGCTGGCGAATCGTGATATCGGATTCGAGTTTGCCCTGCTGGTAAACCTCGAGCTCACCGAGGCGCGGAATCCAGCGTTTGGCGGCGTCGTCGAGATCGAAATGCCCGCGTTCCATCAGCTGCAGCAGCGCCACGCTGGTTATCGGCTTGGTCATCGAGTAAATGCGGAAGATCGTATCCGGCCGCACCGGCGTCGCGCTGTCGATATCCGCGTGGCCGTAACTCGAAAAGTGGATCAATTCACCGCGCTGGCAAACCAGGGTCGACATACCGGCCGACCTCCCGCAGTCGACGTACTCCTGCATCAGCTCGTGCAGGCTGTCGATGCGGGGCGGGTTAGTATCGGTCATTGGCTGCTTCATCGTTCAGGCAAAAGCCTGGTCGATTTGAATCCGG
>JAAUYE010030649.1_pt1 | contig 12827 bp, 10 predicted proteins | sample 7278081 | NCBI WGS metagenome assembly JAAUYE01 (sample SAMN14350131, study PRJNA611818) | marine sediment metagenome | isolation source: surface marine sediment (0.6m) | place: French Polynesia: Moorea | collected 2018-08
CGCGAGATCACTCGACCGAGAGGAGCTCGACCTCGTAGATCAGGGTGTGGTCCGCCATGGGGCCCTCCCGGTCGTAGGCCAGCTCCGGCGGGACGTAGAGCTCGTAGCGCCCGCCCTCCTTCATGAGCTGGAGCCCCTCGCCGAAGCCCGGGACGACTCCGGAGAGCGAGAGCGTCGCCGGCTCGCCCCGTTTTCGGGTGCTGTCGAAGACCTGGCCGCTGACGAGGGTGCCGCGGTAGTGCACGGTCACCGTGTCCCCGGGGCCGGGTGAACGCCCGCTCCCCTCCTCGACCACCTTGTACTGGAGCCCGCTGGCGGTGGTCCGCACGCCCTCCTGCTGTCGATTCTGCGCGAGGAAGCGTTGTCCGGCCGTGCGCATTCGCTCGGCCTGCCGCTGCTTCTCGGAGCGCGCGTCGGCGACGATCCGGCGCTTGAGCGCGACGAGGGTCTGGCTCATCTCCTCGGGGCTCATCCTCGGCTCGGCCTCCTCCAGCGCGTCCGCGATGCCCTGGACCACGGCTTCCGCGTCGAGGGCCACCTCCTGGCGCCTGAAGTCGCCGCCGATCTGGTAGCCCAGGCTGTAGTTGATGCGCGTGGTCTCGTCCTCGAAGTCGAGGCTCTTCGGGTCGCAGGAGGTGGCGAACGCGAGCCACCCCGACATTGCCAGCACGGCCATCCGGGATCTCATGGGATCCCTCCTCTGGTCAATCCGCGTTGCGCTGATTCGGCGTCCAGAAGGGAGAGTGGAAGAGGGGCCGCCCGCAGGCGGCCCCTCTTCCCATTCGCCTCGGGGGGCTACGACCCGTCGGCCACGTCGTTGCCGGAGCAGACTCCGGTCGCCGGATCGCCGATGCAGTACGGCACCATCATCTCGTTGTCCTCGTGGGACAGGATGTGGCAGTGCCAGACGTACAGGCCCGGCAGGTCGAAGGTGGCCCGGACACGGGTGATCTCGCCCGGCAGGGCCGTGACCGTGTCCTTGAAGCCGGTCTCCCAGGGGAGCGCCGGCGTCTCGGTGTCTGCAACCGGTACACCGGGGACCGCGGGCTCCCCGTCCTCGTTGAGCATGAGCTCCTGGCGGCCCAGCACCTCGAATCCCACCAGGTGGATGTGGATCGGGTGGGCGTCGGCCGAGAAGTTCCAGAACTCCCAGTCCTCGGTGGCGTCGAGACCGGGGTTCTGCTGGATCTCGTCGGCCCAGAGCTGCACGGACGGGTATCCGCCCATGTCCACGTTGCCCAGCACCGCCGCCTGCGGCCCGAAGGGCGCGCTGGTGGGCGAGCAGTCGGGCGGAACCGCTCCCTGCTCCTGCTTGATCGGCACCAGGAACTCGCCCTCCGCGTCGACCCCGGCGCAGATGGAGCCGGAGCCCTCTTCCAGCAGGGCCAGCGTGCGCGTCCTGTCCGGCACGATCTGATCGAAGCCCTCCGTCTGGTCCTCGAGCACCAGCGCCTGCGCGGGCGTGCTGGGGTCCCCAGCCGGGTCGAGCGGCACGTTCACGTGGAACTCCATCACCTGGCCCGTGCTGCCCGGATCGGCCGGAGTGTCGGGGAAGCCGCCGAAGGGCGCGTCGGGCCCGGTGTTGGTCATCCGCACCCGGGTGCCGAGGGGGAGCCCCGAGAAGTCGACGATCACGTCGGGCCGCTCGGCCGGACCCATCAGCAGCGCCTCCTGCGGGTCGCGGGTGGGCTCGGTCACGGGCTCGCCGTCCACGTAGGTGGTCGTCGATCCCGTTCGGACCTCCACCACGTCGGGCAGCAGCCCCTGCTCGGAGCCGATCATGAAGAAGGGCAGCTCGGCACCGAGCACGTCGTCGGCCGTGCCGAACTCGCCGTCGGGCCCGGGCCCACCCACCACGCGCAGGGCGAGGTTCAGGAACCGCGAGTCGTTGGCGTTGACGAACCGCAGGCGGTAGCGCCTCGGCTCCACCTCCAGGAAGGGCCAGGTCCGGCCGTTCACCACCATGGTGTTGAAGAAGGCCTCCGGATTCCAGAGGGGAGAGATGTCCGAAGGCGTCGGCACCCCGCTGCGCCGCGGATCGTCGATGAAGTCGATCACCATGCGCGGATTGGAGGCGGGGTCCTGGCCCTTGCTCAGTCCCTCGAAGAAGGCCCGGTCGGCCGGGTAGAAGAGCGAGCCGTCGCGGTTGAACGAACGGTCCTGGATGGCCAGCGGGATCTCGTAGTACGAGGTGCCCGGGGCGTCGCCGAGCTTCGGGGAGCAGCAGGGTAGCACCCCGTCCACGAGACCCGTCTCGCCCCCTCCTTCTTCGCGGATCAGCCAGAAGCCGGCCGACGCGGCGGCGACGGTGAGCCGGGTCATGCCCAGCGAGTGGTCGTGGTACCAGAGCGTCGTCGACGGCTGGTCGTTCCAGTACTCGAAGACGGCCTCACCGAGGACCGTGTTCTCCTTGATCTCCCCCTCCCGATCGACCAGCTCGTTCACCTTGGCTCCGAACGTCGCGTAGGGCTGGCCGGTGACCGGCGAGATCAACCCGTCCGCCGAGGCCGGCAGGTACCACGCCTCCGTGTACCCGTCGGACGCGGCGTCGGTGTGTGCACCGTGCACGTGGGTCACGACGGGCACGGGTCCGAGGTAGGGCTGCGTGAAGTCGATGGCGGCGTTCGCCGGATGAAGGGGGTCCGGCCGGCAGTCGGTGCGCGCCATTCCGTCGCCACAGGTGGCCTGCTCCGGGTTGGCCCAGTGGAGGGTGCGGTCGACGGCGAAGAGATGCGGCAGCGGGCCGTTCGCGTCCTGCAGGTCGTTGATCCAGTTCACCGTCGTCGTCACGTCCTTCGTCACCTCGACGGTGAGCGACGGGTTGTTGAACGATCCGCCTTCCGTCACGGTGCCCGGATGGTCGATGGAGCCGTAGCCCCAGACGGTCGTCGGATTGCCCGGACCGCTTCTCCAGACGCCCTTCGGCGGCAGGATCTGCTGCGTGAACTGTCGCACGGCGATCTGATAGTCCACCGTCGGGTCGCTCACGCTCTTCGGCATCTCCGGTGGGATGACCAGCGGCGTCACGTATTTCGGGATCCGCGTCGGATCCAGGGTGCCCCCCGCCACCGGCTCGGCATTCGCGCGCGCTGCCATCACACCCGACGCCACGAGCAAGGTGGCAAGAACGTTTACACCGGTCGGGTTGAACCGATACCCTCGCGTGCGTCCCATCGTCGGCTCCTTTCCACGCCCCATCCGCCACCGAACTCCGCTCAGCGCCACTGCCGCGCGCAAGACCGACAGCGCCCGTCGCCAGTGCACCAGTCGTGCCAGCGACGCACGTGCCTGTAGTTTTCACAGTGGGTGAAGGAGGTTGGTCGTGGCGCGACTCCCGATGCGACATCCGGGAAAACACCCGGGTCCCCTCACCAGGGACCATCGTGGGACAGCCGCCACAGCCCGATGGGGCGGAACGCGGCGGCTCGCTGTCCGGATGCGTGGCAGGACGGGATTCCGAGCGGAAGATCGGGGCAGCCGCGGGACCCACTCTGCAAGCGCGTCAGCGCGCGCAGCGAGCGGAACGCGAGCGAAGTCGGATCGAGTCGGATCAGCAAGCGCGGGAGCGCGCGCAGCGAGCCGCAGGCGAGCGAAGGGGTGGGAGGCGGCGGCTCTGCCGCCGCGGGCCCCACTGGGTCAGATCGCGAACTGGATCCGCCACTGCGCGATGTGGGGGCGGTCGGCCTGCTCCGTGTCCTCGAGGCGCGCGTCGACGATCACGTAGTTGAACATCATCCGGACGTAGCGCGTGAGATACCAGTTCACGCCGAGCGTGACGTTCTGCTCGTCGCCCCCGATGACGTCCCGGTCGGTCAGGTCGATCGCGCTGTAGCGCGCGGCCAGCTCGAGCGCGCCCCAGCGGCTCCTGGGCCGCATGCCGAGGAAGGTGCCGCGCTTCAGCGTGTAGCGGCGCGCCTCGCCGGTGGGGAACCAGGAGAGCTGCACGTAGCCGCCGTCGAAGGCGACGTCCTCGCCGCGGAAGAGGTTCGTGCGCATGTACTCGCCCTGGATCGAGACGGGGCCCCAGACGGCCGCCGCCTCGAGCCCGAAGGTCACCACGTCGTCCGCGTCCCGCAGCGTGTCCGTCGAGATCAGCCGCTCGGCGGAGCCCGACTCGGGTCGGGTGCGGATGCGGAAGCGATCGTTCAGGTTCCGGTACTCGATGGAGCCGCCGAGGTGGATGAGCCGCCTGCGATCGCGGTCGCCCCAGGGCACCCAGGTTCCGCGCGCCACGAAGCTCACGCCGTCGGCCCGCCGCCGGTCGTCGTCCCGGTCGCCGAGGGGCTGGAAGAATACGCCGGCGTGCACCGTCCAGCGCTGCCTGCCCGAGTAGAGGGCCGAGAGGCCCGTCTGGAAGCTCGGCGTGAAGGCGTTCATGAGCGAGCGCTCCATGAACGTGATGTCGTTCGAGCTGGTGTTCTCCTCGAGGCTGATGGGAGCGATGAAGTTTCCGAGGCGGAGGCGCAGGCGCTCGAAGCCGCCGTACTGGAGGAACACGTTCCGCCAGCCGCGGCGGCCCTTGTCGTCGGAGAGCTCGCCGTCGACCTTCACGCGCCAGTCCTCGAAGGCCCGCAGGTCGAAGAACAGGCGCGCGCGTCGGACGTCGAACTCGCCGTTGCCGAGGTTCGTGACGTCGTCGTCGAAGCGGGTGATGTCGAGGTGGAGGCGGCCGCCCACGCGCGCGCGCCAGTTCTCGTCGGGGCTGGTCCAGCGCAGACCGCTGTCCGGAGCTGCCTCGAAGCCGCCGGCGCTCCAGTCGTAGTCGTTCACGTCCATGAACTCTCCAGCGGAGAGTCCGGGGGCGAGCGCGGCGAGCACGAGGGCGCACAGGGCCCCCAGCCGCTTAGTGCACGGTGCGATCTTCATCCCTCTCGACCCCCTTGCTGGATTCAACGATCGGCTGCCCCTCGGCGTCGCTGGAGCTCTCGGCCGTGGTGGCAGCGGGCGCGGACGGGGCGGCCTCCTCCCCGGCCGCCGGACGCTGCTGGCGTCGCTTCTTCTTCTTCGCCGCCGCCTCGAAGCGCTCGAAGAGAATCGCCGTGGGGCCTCGGCGCCCGAGCACCTCCTGGGGGGCGCCGCTCTCGACGAGCAGGCCGCCGTCCAGGTGCCACACGACATCCGCGCGGCTCAGCTGCTCGAGGTCGTGCGTGACCATCAGGATCGTGCCCGGGAAGCGGCGCAGGGCCTTGTCGAGGGCCTTGCGCGCCGCCGGGTCGAGGTTCACGTCGGCCTCGTCGAGGAGCAGGATGCGGGGCTTCCCCAGCAGGGTGCGGGCCAGGGCCACGCGCTGGCGCTGGCCGACCGAGAGGTTCGCGGCCCCCTCGGTGAGGACCGTCTCGAGCCCTTCCGGCAGCTCCTCGCAGATCTCGTTCACCCGGCAGAGCCGCATCACCCGGTCCAGATCGCGGCGGCTGGCGCGCGGAGCGCGGTAGCAGAGGTTGCGGCGCAGGGTTCCGCGCAGCAGCGGGGCGTCGGGGCTGATGAGGCCGATCGCCCGGCGCAGCGACGAGAGCTTCGTGGCGCGCAGGTCCTGACCGTCGAGGCTCACCGTGCCCTGGTCGGGGTCGAGGAGGCGCGCCGCCAGGGCCAGGAGCGACGACTTGCCGGCGCCGTTCGGGCCCACGACCGCGACGCGCTGTCCGGGCTCGGCCACGGCGCGGACGCCCGAGAGACACCCCGCCACGCTCACGTCGTCGATTACGAGCCTGCCGCCGCCGTCGGGAAGGGACTTCGCGCCCTCCTGCTCCGAAACGAGCGTCGGGACGGCGAGGAACTCCTCGATCTTCTGGCGCGAGACGCGCGCGCCGTGCCAGTACTCCCACACGCGTCCCAGGGCGCGCACCTGGGGCACCAGGATCCCCACGATCGCCAGCGCCGCCACGACGGTGCCCGGTGAGGCGAGGCCGCTCGCCACCTGCTGCGCCCCCACCAGCAGCGCGGCCGCGGTGGCGAGCGCGGTGGTGCCTTCCGCCAGGCCGCGCAGCGCGCCCACGATGCGCGCGCGCCCGATCATCGAGTCGCGGAGCTGCCGGCCCTGACGCTCGATGCGCCGGCGTTCGCGGCCCGCCTGCCCGTGCACCTGCACGGCGGCCATTGCGCTCACCTTCTCGGTGACGTTCGAGGCGAGGCGCGCGCGGCGGCGTCGCGAGTCCCGCACGACCCGCTCCATGGGGCGGCCGAGGGCGAAGGCGACGAGCGAGCCGAAGACGATCACGGCGGCCACCGTCAGCGCCAGGGGCCCGTTGAGCGTGGCCAGCACCGAGAGCGTTCCCGCCGTGAGGATCGCGGCCACCAGCAGCCTCGCGAGGCCGAGGCTCACCCACTGACGCAGCGCCGCGAGGTCGTTGATGAAGCGCATCAGGATGCCGCCGCGGCTGCGGCGGTGCATCGTCCGCGGCGACAGCGCGCTCAGGTGGTCGAAGAGGGCGAGCCGGACACGGAAGATGTAGTCCTGGCCGACGCGCTCGGCGTCGAGCCGCTCCAGGACGCGGGCGCCCGCGGCCACCAGGGCGAGACCGAGGAGCAGGGCGCCGAGCCGTCCCAGCTCGGGGTCGCGCCACGGGGAGCCCGTGGTGACCCAGCCGTCGAAGACGCGCTGGATCACGAGCGCGCTCGCCACGGTGGTGCCGGCCTGCACCAGGCCGTTCAGGCTCAGCCGGGCGAAGGTCCAGCCCTGGCCACCGGCCAGGATCCGGGGCAGCTCGGGTCCGCGGCGCGGCTCAGGCACGGGCCTCCTCCAGGATCTTGCGGGCGGTGACGGGGTCGGCGAGCTCGGCCCGCCCGAAGACCGGCAGCCCCGTCGCGCTCACCACCTCACGCCGCTGGAGCGGCGCCGCCGTGAGCGCCCCGCTCACCCCGACCACGCGGAAGCCCTCGCGCCGCAGGATCTCGACCCCGGCCGACGCCCCGAGCGCGTCGGGGGAGGCGAAGAGCGCGGCGTCGACCATGCCCTGGAAGAGCGCGCAGCGCAGGAGCTCGGCGGTCTCGCGCTGGAGCAGGCCGTCGGCCACCTCGATCAGGATGGCGTCCACCTTCTCGCCGCGCAGGTGGGCCACCAGCCGCACGGCGATCTCCTCGACCCGGGCATGGTCGAGCAGGTAGGTGGAAGCGAAGCCCGCGTCGGTGAAGTCGAGCACCCGGGCGGCGCCAGCATCCGAGACCATCCAGAGGTCGTTGCCGGCCCCCGTCCCCGTGACCTTCGCGAAGCCCACGCGCAGGCCCGCCCGAGTCAGACCCCTCACCAGGAAGGCCGCCGTGGTGGTCTTGCCCGAGTTCATCGAGGTTCCCAGCGCCACGAGCGTCGGGGGTCTCGGCTCCCGGGGCCCGCTCGAGGGCGGCAGGGCGTGGTCGGCGAGGTTCACGCGACGCCCGTGGCCGTCGACCACGAAGCCCTGCGGCGTGATCGCGGTCGGCCCCTTCACGATGCGCTCGTGCCACGAGAGCGCCCGCGCCGCGACGCCGCCCGCCGCCACGAGGTGGCAGGAGCCGAGATCGGCCGGAACGACCGCCTCGAACTGCCGCGGCGCGTAGCGGTTCCCGTAGGCGACCACGATCCGGTCGCCCGGGAAGAGGATCTTGCGGCGGCCGCTGGGTCGCTGGAGCCGCGTGTGCTGGCCGAGCACGTCCACGCGAGCCAGCACGAGGTCGCCGGCGCGCGGCGGCGTCGAGTCGTCGGGGTCGACGTCCACGAAGGCGGCATCGGGCACCCGGCGGGTCGTGAAGGCCCTCGTCACTCCGGCCAGCGATTCGTCGCTCCAGCATTCCACGGCTCGTCTCCCCCGGCCCGGGCGCAGCGCCGGGCTCAGCGGTAGGTGGCCTGCAGGGGGCCGCGGGTATCGCTCACGGCCGTGCCTCTACAGCCGGAAGGCAGCATTCCGCCGCCGCTGCAATCGGGCCCGGACGCCCGGCGCGGTGCCTCGCGCGCAGAGGCCTCTTCGAACAGGAAGCGGAACACGCGGGCGGCGAGGTCGCCGTGCTCGAGGTGGGCCGCGAAGTCGTGGCCCACGCCCGGCACCTCGACGAGCGTCACCGGCGCAGGCAGCTCGCGGGCCGCGGCCTCGCGGTTCATCGCCTCGGACCAGAGCATGGCGCGCTCGACGCGCGTGCGGCCCTGCCGCTGATCGAGACGGGCGTTGTGGCGGAGCGAGTCGTCGCGGACCGTGTCGAGCTCGCCGACGGTCACCAGGATCGGCACGCGGAGGAAGGCGGCCGCGTCGAAGTCGACGCCCGGCAGTGCGTCGCTCTCCTGCACGCCGTCGGGGAAGGCGCGGGACGGATCGGGGAAGGTGTACCAGCCTGCCGACGAGGCCACGACCGCGGCCACGCGCTCGGCGTGGGCCAGGGCGAAGCGGTGGACGAACTGGGCTCCTCCCGAGTGGCCGAACAGGTAGAAGACGTCGCTGCGGGCTCCCGTGGCGCGACCGATCTCGGCCGCCAGACGCTCGATGGCCCGGTCGGCCCGCGCGCCCTTCTTCCGGCGCCCGAGGCGCTGGTAGTCCGAGAAGGGCGGGTCGTGGAACAGGGGCAGGCCCAGCACGACGCCGTACCGCTCGGCCGCAGCGAGGAAGCCGTGGGCGTGCTCGGCCGCGTTGCGCGAGATGCCGTGCACGCAGAGGAGCAGCGGCGCGCCGTCGCCGCCCCGCTTCGGCTCGTACACGAAGTAGGAAACGGGCGGCTCGCCGGGCGCCGTGCGGCCCGTGAGCTCGCCCGCGACGATCGGTGCCTCTGCGGCGGTGGGCCAGCCCTCGCCCGGCTCGCAGGCCTGGACGAGCCCGAGCACCGCGAGGAGGGGCAGGGCCGTCGGGACGCGGATCACCGCTCCGGCTCGGCGCCGTTTCGCGGCGCTCCGCGCCCGCGACGACCTGACTTCCCCGCGAACAGCTGCTCGAAGACCAGCTCGCCGAGGCCGAGGTCGACGCAGCTCGGGAACGAGTGGCCGGCTTCCGGCAGCGTCTGCAGCGTCACGGCCGAAGGCAGCCTGCGCTCGCGGGCCGCCCGCTTCATCGCCTTCACCCAGCGCTCGGCGCGCTCGAGACGGTGCTGGCCCTGCTGCCGGTCGAGCCGCTCGGAGGTTCGCAGCGCCGGGTCGCGCTCGATGTCGTGCTCGCCCACCGTCACCAGCAGCGGCACGCGGAGGAAGGCATCGGCGTCGAAGGAGACGTCGGGCAGCCGCGAGGTCCGCTTGATGCCGTAGGGATACCGGCGCTTCGGGTCGGGCCAGGTGTACCAGCCGGCCGAGGCCAGCGCGGCCGCGATCACCCGCTGCGGGTGTGCCATCAGGTAGCGATGCACGAACTGGGCCCCGCCGGAGAAGCCGAACAGGAAGAAGCGGCCGGCCGAGACGGGTGTCGCGCGCGCGACCTCCGCCACCACCCGCTCGAGGGCGAGGTCCGCCCGCGCTCCCCGCCCCAGGCGACCCAGCCGCTGGTAGTCGCGGAAGGCCGGCTGGGGGAAGTGCGGAGCCACGACCACCACGCCGTAGCGCTCCGCCAGCTGTGCGAAGGCGCGCGCGTGGCCGGCCGCGTGCTCCGAGATGCCGTGCACGGTGGCGAGGACGCGCGCGCCCGGCCGCGCGCTGGCCGGGCGGTAGGCGAAGTAGTCGAGGTCGGGCTCGCCCCGGCAGCAGCGCAGCACCAGCTCGCCCACCGGGAGCGGGGTGGTTTCCTGCGACGGGCCCGGCGTGTCTCCCATCGGGGGGGCTCAGGCGCTCGCCTGTTCGAGCAGCTTCTTGGCGGTAGCGGGGTCGGCGAGACTGGCGCGGCTCAGAACCGGCAGGCGGGTGGCCAGGAAGGCCTCGCGCTCCTGGAGCGGCGCGGCGGTGAGCACCCCGCCCACGCCGATCACGTCGAGACCGGCCGCCGTCAGCACCTGGACGCCCCCCGCCGCCCCGAGCGCGTCGGGCGAAGCGAAGAGGACGGCGTCGGTGGCCTCGCGGAAGAGCGCGGACTCGATCAGCGCCGCCGTCTCGGGCTGGAACAGGCCGTCGGCGACCTCGATCACCGCCACGTCGACGGCGGCGGCGTGCAGGTGGCGCAGCAGTGTCGCCACGATCCGCTCTACCTCGCGCGGCACCAGCCGGTACGTCGAGGCGAATCCCGCGTCGGTGAAGTCGACCACCGGGTCCGCGCCGGCGTCGCGGACCAGCCACAGGTCGTCTCCGGCGCCGGTGCCCGTCACCTTCGCGAAGCCCACCCGGAGGCCGGCGTTGCGGAGCCCTCTCACCAGGAAGGCCGCCATGGTGCTCTTGCCGGCATCCATCGAGGTGCCGAGGACGGCCAGCATGGTGGGGCGCGGCGTGCTCGGCGCCTCGGGCACGGGCAGGGCGAAGTCCGCCAGGTTGAGCGCGTGGCCGCGGCGGTCTGCCACGAGGCCGAGCGGCGTGATCGACGTCGGGCCTCGCGAGATCCGCGTGTGCCAGGACAGCGCCTTGCCGGCGATGCCGCCGCCTGCCACCAGGTGGCACGGGTCGAGCCGCGCCGGCACGATGGCCTCGAACTGCCGCGGCGCGTAGCGGTGGCCGTAGGCCACGACGATCTCGTCTCCCACGAATAGCGTCTGCCGACGGCCGTCGGGACGCTGCAGCCGGCTGTGGTGTCCGAGCGCTTCGACGCGCGCCAGCACCAGGTCTCCGGCGCGCGGGCTGGCGTTCTTGCGGAGGAGGGTCTCGAAGCGGTCGGGAGGGACGTTGCGAATGGCGAAGCTGCGCGAGGCGGCCTGCAGGCGCGTTCGATCGGGAACCTCCACAGCAGCCTCCTTTCGGCCCCGTCGCGGGGCGAAAGCCAACGGGGCTGGAAGATACGGCCCCGTCCTGGTCAACGTGAGTTACCCACCTTCGCGTCGGGCGGAACGCAGATCAGTGACCGTCGTCACGCGCACATGCCCCACCTCCGCGGGTCCAGAAAGCTCGCGCACTTGGGCCCGCATCTGCCGGCGCGAAAGGCCCCGTCCGGGGGCCGACGGGCGCGGGATCGGGACGCCCGCGCCGGTGTCGGGGGCGTCCGGCCCACGCGTTCCGGTAGCTTCCTCCGTGCGGTGCGCGCACTGGTCTACGAGAACAGCCTGCCTCGTCTCGCGGCGACGCGGATCCTGTCGACCCTGACGCGGCGCGCCTTCGTCGGGCCGCTCGCTCCGATCCGGCTGCGGGAGGTTCCCGAGCCCCGCCACCCCGCGCCGGATTGGGTCACGGTCGCCACGAGTCTCTGCGGGCTCTGCGGCAGCGACGCCAAGCAGGTGTTCATGAACGGCGCCGTCGACAACCCGATGACCTCGGTCATCTCCTTCCCGCAGGTGCTCGGCCACGAGGTGGTCGGGCGCATCGAGAGCGTCGGGCCGGCGGTGGACCCGCTGCGCGTGGGTGAGCGCGTGCTGCTCAACCCCTGGCTCTCGTGCGCCGTGCGCGGACTGCCGCCGTGCTCGTGGTGCGCGCGGGGCGAGCTGGCGCAGTGCGAGAGCTTCACCCGGGGATCCATCGCGCCGGGGATCCATCACGGCAACAGCCGCGATGCGACCGGGGGCTTCGCCGAGCGGCTGCCGGCCCACGAGTCGCAGTGCATCCCCGTTCCGGACGACGTGAGCGACGAGGCGGCCGTGCTCGGCGACCCCTTCGCGGTCTCCCTGCACGCGATCCTGCACTGGCGTCCCCCTCCCGACGGCGTGGCGCTGGTCTACGGCTGCGGGACGCTCGGGCTGCTGGCCGTGGCGATCCTGCGGCTGCTCTTTCCCCGCGTGCGCGTCCTGGCCGTGACGCGCTACCCGCACCAGGCGCTGCTGGCCGCGAAGCTCGGCGCCGAGCTCTGCGTGCCGCACCGGCCCGCGAGGTCCGTGGTGGAGCGGGTGGGCGAGGCCGTGGGGGCGGAGCTGCGGGAGCCGTGGCGGGGGCTCCCCATGCTGAACGGCGGCGTCGACGTGGTGTACGACACGGTCACGTCTCCCGAGACCCTGGAGGTGGGCGTCCGCGTCGCGCGCCCCCGCGGCAGCATCGTGGCCCTCGGCGTCGAGCCCCCGCGCCGCTTCGAGTGGACGCCCCTCTACTTCAAGGAGCTGTCGCTGGTCGGGTCGAACGCCTTCGCCATCGAGGAGTGGGACGGCCGGCGTCAGCACGCCATGAGCTGGTACCTCGAGTTCGTGCGCGATCGACACATCGACCTGACCCCGATCATCACCCATCGCTTCGCGCTCACGGACTACCGCCAGGCCTTCCTGGCCTGCTCGGACCAGGGCCGCAGCGGCGCGGTCAAGGTGCTCTTCGACCGCTTCTAGGCGGTGCGCGCCCCCGGACGGCTGCCGTATCCTCCGCGCCGATCCAGGGGGAAGCTTGACGACGTGGAGACGTTGCACCCGGCGCCCGGCCACCGCGTGGCTGCTGGCTCTCGGTCTGCTGTCGGGCTGCCAGAGCGCGCGCTCCTGGCAGGACTGTCCCGGCATCTACTCGGGGGTCCGCTACTTCCGCGACCAGGCCCGGGAGCTGCCGGTCGACGGCAAGATCGCCTTCAGCCTCGACCTCCCGCTCACGGTCGTGGCGGATACGCTCGCGCTGCCCTTCACCTCCTTCGCGGAGCGGAAGCCGCCCGTGGCGGGCTACCCCGTCGGCTGCAGGTGGGCCGCCGACCGCTGACGCCCTCCGCCCAGCGAGCCGGAGCCCCCCTCGCCCCGCCCGACCCACCTCGGAAGGCGAGCGAATGCCGGATCAGGGCTAGACGGGCGGCGCGGCGGGGGCGGTCAGCTGCCGAGCCGCTCCACCATGGCCTGGTAGGAGTGGTCGGCCTCCAGCAGGCGCACGCCGAAGCCCTGCGCGCCGCTCTGCCCGGGGCTCTCCGCGGTGGTCCACC
>JAAUYE010122575.1_pt1 | contig 12801 bp, 12 predicted proteins | sample 7278081 | NCBI WGS metagenome assembly JAAUYE01 (sample SAMN14350131, study PRJNA611818) | marine sediment metagenome | isolation source: surface marine sediment (0.6m) | place: French Polynesia: Moorea | collected 2018-08
CAGGCGCGCCAAGATCATGTTTCGCTTCAAGCAGCTGCTCGAGGAGCACGCCGACGAAATCGTCGCCCTGCTGACCGAGGAGCACGGCAAGGTTCTCGACGACGCGATGGGCGAATTCGGCCGCGGCGTGGAAGTCGTCGACTATGCCTGCGGAGTGGCCGAACTACTTAAGGGGGAGCAGACGCCGAACGTTAGTCGCGGAGTAGATAGCTGGAGCGAATTCCAGCCGCTCGGCGTGGTGGCGGGCATCACGCCATTCAATTTCCCGGCCATGGTGCCGATGTGGATGTTCCCGATGGCGATCGCCTGCGGCAACACGTTCGTGCTGAAGCCGTCAGAGAAAGATCCCAGCGCCCCGTTGCTGATTGCCCACCTCTTCAAGGAGGCCGGTTTACCGGACGGCGTTTACAACGTCGTCAATGGCGACAAGGAAGCCGTCGACACGCTGCTGCAGGACAAGCGCGTGCAGGCCGTGAGTTTCGTCGGCTCGACGCCGATTGCCGAGTACATCTACACCGAGGGCACCAAGAACGGCAAACGCGTGCAGGCACTTGGCGGCGCGAAGAACCACGCCGTGATCATGCCGGACGCCGACGTGGACAATGCCGTTAGCGCGCTCATGGGGGCTGCTTATGGGTCCTGCGGCGAACGCTGCATGGCCATCTCGGTAGCGGTCTGCGTCGGTGACGACACGGCCGACGAGGTCGTCGGCAAGCTCAAGGCCGAGCTGGCCGGCCTCAAGGTCGGTAACGGCGTCGATACGAGCAACAACATGGGGCCGCTCGTCACGAAGGACCATCATGACAAGGTGCGCGGCTATGTGGATCTCGGCGTCGAGGAAGGCGCAGAGCTCGTCGTTGACGGTCGCGACCTTGTCGTCGACGGTCACGAGGAAGGGTTTTTCCTCGGCGGCTGCCTGTTCGACCGGGTTACGCCGGCAATGCGCATCTACCAGGAAGAAATTTTTGGGCCGGTGCTGTGTGTCGTCCGCGCTGAATCGCAGGAACACGCGATGCAGCTCATCAATGATCACGAGTACGGCAACGGCACCTGCATCTTCACGCGCGACGGCGAAGCCGCGCGCTACTTTTCCGACAACATCCAGGTCGGCATGATCGGCATCAACGTGCCGCTGCCCGTTCCTGTCGCCACGCACAGCTTCGGCGGCTGGAAACGCTCGCTTTTCGGCGACCTATTCGCCTACGGACCTGATAGCATTCGCTTTTACACGCGCCGCAAAACAATTACACAGCGCTGGCCATCCGGCGGTGTCAGAGAGAGGGCGCAGTTTTCGTTTCCGAGTACTAACCAGGAGTAGGACCGATGTACCGATTGTTGATTGCGACCGCGCTGCTCGCAGGCGCGGCCGTTGCGTCCGCACAGGACGTCGCCACCGAAGTCAGCGTCACCGAGGCCGCCCCCGGCGTATACATGCTCGGCGGCGCCAATGGCTTCAGTTCCAGCATGACCCTGATCGTCGGCGAAGAGAAAGTCGTCCTGGTCGATGACGGCATGGCGCCGATCACGGCGGACCTCGTCGCCACCGTCGACGAGCTGTCAGGCCGCTCGATCGACTTCGTCGTCAACACGCACGTCCACGGCGACCATGTCGGCTCGAACGCGTCGCTGGCAGAGGATGGGGCCGTGATCTTCGCGCACCACAACCTGCGCAAGCGCCTGGTCGAAGACCCGGGCCCGGCGGGCGGCGTTGGCGGATTGCCGGTCGTCACCTTCGCTGACGGCGTGCACTTTCATTTGAACGGTCAGGAAGTCCATGTCTTTCACGTTGCGAAGGCCCATACCGACGGTGATGCCGCCGTGCACCTGATGGGGTCGGATGTGATCATCGCGGGCGACCTGCATTTCAACTACATGTTCCCGTTCATCGACCTCGACAGCGGCGGCACGGTCGGCGGCTATATAGCCGGCATTGAGAAGCTCATCAGGATGGCGGACGAAGACACCGTGATCATCCCGGGCCACGGCGAACTCGCCAGCCGCGCTGATCTCCAGGTCAAGTTCGACATGCTGAAAGACGCCCAGTCGCGCGTGGAGGCGCTCGTGCTCGAGGGCATGACGGCCGACGAAGTCGTCGAGGCAAACCCGCTCGCGGATTATCACGACACCTGGAACTGGGGCTTCATCACGACCGAGCGGATGACCCGCACGATTTACCGCGATTTGACCGAATAAGAGGACACGGTTCATGGACAACAACAAGACGGCCGAATTCGTCAACGCGATGTGGGACGAATCGATCATTCCCGAGATTAGCGAATACATAAAAGTCCCGAACAAGTCGCCGGCTTTCGATCCGGACTGGGACGCTCACGGCCACATGGAAACGGCCGTGCAGATGCTCGAAGCCTGGTGCAAGACCCAGCCGATCAAGGACATGACGGTCGAGATCGTGCGCATCGAAGGGCGCACGCCATTGCTGTTCATCGACATTCCCGGCGACTCGGACGACGTCGTCGTGCTTTACGGCCACTACGACAAGCAGCCCGAGTTCAGTGGCTGGGACGACGACCTGGATCCGTGGACGCCCGTGATTAAGGACGGCAAGTTGTACGGCCGCGGCGGCGCCGACGACGGCTATGCCGTTTTTGGTTCGCTGACGGCGATTCGCGCACTGCAGGAACAGGGTATTCCCCACGCACACTGCGTCGTCATCGTCGAAGGCTGCGAGGAAAGCGGCAGCTTCGACCTGCCCTACTACATTGACATGCTGGAAGACCGCATCGGCTCGCCGAGCCTCGTCGTCTGCCTTGACGCCGAATGCGGCAACTACGAGCAGCTGTGGTGCACGACTTCACTGCGCGGCAACCTGACCGGCCAGCTGCGCGTGGACGTGCTCACCGAAGGCGTGCACTCGGGCACGGCCAGCGGCGTCGTGCCGTCGAGCTTCCGCGTTCTCAGGAGGCTGCTGAGCCGCATCGAGGACGAGAACTCCGGGCAGATCCTGCTCGAAGGGCTGCACGTGGAGATTCCGGAACAGCGCATCGAACAGGCCAAGAAAGCCGCCGAGACGCTTGGCGAAGGCGCCTACGAGAAATTCCCGTGGGCCGTCGACAACCCGGCGCCCAGTGAGTCCAATTACGAGCTGCTGCTCAACAACACCTGGAAGCCGACGCTGAGCATCACGGGCGCGGACGGGCTGCCGACACTGGTCAATGCGGGCAACGTCCTGCTGCCGTTCAATACGCTCAAGCTGTCGTTCCGGCTGCCGCCGACTTGCAATGCCGACGAGGCCGCCGAGGTGGTTGGCAAAGCCCTCGAAGCCGACACGCCGCCGCTCTGCAAGGTCGAATTCGAAGTTGAGTCGACGATGGCTGGCTGGAACGCGCCGGCAATTGACGACTGGCTCGAGACCTCGATGAACAAAGCGTCGGAGGCGTTTTTCGGTAAGCCGTCGATGTACATGGGCACGGGCGGCACGATCCCGTTCATGGGCATGCTCGGCGAGAAGTTCCCGGAAGCGCAGTTCCTGATCACCGGGCTACTCGGACCGAAATCGAATGCGCATGGACCGAACGAGTTCCTGCACATCGATACGGGCAAGCGCGTAACGAGCTGCGTTGCGCAGGTGCTCGAGGACCACTTTACTCGATGACGATACTTGTCACCGGTGGGGCCGGATTCATCGGCGCCAATTTCGTATTGCGCTGGTGCGATGCGACGGATGAGACCGTCATCAATCTCGACAAGCTGACTTACTCGGGCAATCTCGGCAGCCTGCGGGCGCTCGCCGACAAGGAACAACACCAGTTCGTCCGCGGCGACGTCGCCGACGCCGAACTCGTCGCCAGGCTTTTAGCCGAACATCGCCCGCGCGCCATCGTGCATTTTGCGGCAGAGACCCATGTCGACCGCTCTATTCACGGCCCGGCTGACTTCGTGCAGACCAATGTCGTCGGGACCTTCACGCTGCTGGACGCCGCGCTCGAATACTGGCGCTCGGATAATTGCCCGGATGGTTTTCGCTTCCTGAACGTCTCGACCGACGAGGTCTACGGGTCTCTCGACCCGGACGAACCGCCGGCAGACGAATCGCATCGTTATGCGCCCAACAGCCCGTACTCGGCGTCCAAGTCGGCGGCCGACCACTTCGTGCGGTCCTATTTTCACACCTACGGCCTGCCCACGATCAGCACACAGTGCTCGAACAACTACGGTCCGTTGCAGTTCCCCGAGAAGCTGATACCGCTGATGACCGTCAACGCGGCAAAGGGCGATGCGCTGCCCGTCTACGGCGACGGCATGAACGTTCGCGACTGGCTGTACGTCGACGATCATTGCGACGCGCTGTGCCGCGTCCTGGCCGACGGCGTGCCCGGCGAGGTCTACAACATCGCTGGCAACTGCGAGATGACAAACATCGACGTCGTCAACACCATCTGCGCCGAGCTCGACGAATTGCTGCCCGCGCTGGATAGCGGGCCACGCAGCGGCTTGATCGAGTTCGTCGAAGATCGCCCGGGACATGACCGGCGCTACGCGCTGTCCACCGAAAAGATCGGCCAACAACTGGACTGGCAACCGACCGAATCGTTTGCAACCGGCATACGAAAGACCGTTAAATGGTATCTTGATAATCAAGCCTGGCTGGATGACGTTACCTCGGGACAGTACCGGCAGTGGCTTGATCTGAACTACAGCAACAGGGCGTCAAGCGTATGAAGGGGATTATTCTTGCCGGCGGGTCCGGCATGCGCCTCTACCCGATGACCCGGGTCCTGTCCAAGCAACTGCTGCCGGTCTACGACAAGCCGATGGTCTATTACCCGCTATCGATACTGATGCTGGCCGGCATCCGGGACATCCTCATCATCTCGACGCCGCTGGACACGCCGCGCTTCGAGGAGTTGCTGGGCGATGGTTCACAGCTCGGGCTGAACTTCACTTACCAGGTGCAGCCCTCCCCCGACGGCCTCGCGCAGGCCCTGATACTCGCGGAAGAGTTCCTCGACGGCGACTCCTGTGCGCTGATTCTCGGCGACAACATCTTTTTCGGCACGGACCTGCAGCCCAAGCTGCAGAAGGCCGCCGCGCGCGATGCCGGCGCCACGATCTTCGCCTACGCGGTCAGGGATCCCGAACGCTACGGCGTCGTCGAACTCGACGAGAACGAGCAGGCGCTGAGCCTCGAGGAGAAACCGGAGTCCCCGAAATCGCGGTTCGCCGTGACCGGCCTGTACTTTTTCGACGCGAAAGCCGTCGAATTCGCCAAGACCCTGCAACCATCGGCACGGGGCGAACTCGAGATTACTGACCTCAATCGCATGTACCTCGAGCGCGGCGAACTCTTTGTCGAAGCCCTGGGTCGCGGCACCGCGTGGCTGGACACGGGTACACAGTCGTCGCTGCTCGCGGCCTCGAACTTTGTCGAGACGCTCGAGGAACGCCAGGGCTTCAAGATCTGCTGCCCCGAAGAGATCGCCTACAACATGGGATTCATAACCGCCGAACAGCTCGAGGCGATTGCCCGCCCGCTGGCATCGAGCGGCTATGGCGATTACCTGCTCGAACTCCTGGAGCGGTAGGCGTTTACCAATGGCGAGCGACCGGTCCTTTATCGTTTTCGGCGCGCCGGACATCCAGGACGACGAAATCGATGAGGTCGTCGCGTCGCTGCACGCCCGGTGGATAGGCACCGGCCCCAAGGTCGCACAATTCGAATCTGATTTTGCGGCGTACGCCGGGGTTACGGACGACCGAGTCGCAGCTGTCAATTCCTGTACGGCGGCATTGCACATCAGCATGGTCGCCGCCGGCCTTCCGCAGGACGCCGAAGTGCTGACAACCGCGATGACGTTCTGCGCAACGGCAAACGCCATCATCCACGCAGGGGCAACGCCGGTGCCCGTGGACATCGATCCGGTCACCCTCAACATCGACATCGGCCAGGCCGAGCAGCAGGTCACGTCGAGGACACGCGCCATTGTCCCGGTGCATTTCGCGGGGCGTCCCTGCGACATGGACGAACTCATGGCATTTGCAGTCAAACACGACCTCGTCGTTATCGAGGACTGCGCCCATGCCATCGAGACCGAGTGGCGAGGACAGCACGCAGGCACCTTCGGCAATTTCGGCTGCTTCAGCTTCTACGCGACCAAGAATGTCGTGACGGGCGAAGGCGGCATGGTGCTGGCGCGCTCAACTGAAGACATTAATCGCATCAAGGTGCTCGCATTGCACGGCATGAGCAAGGACGCCTGGAAGCGCTTTAGCGACGACGGTTACCGGCACTACGACGTCGTCGAAGCGGGCTTCAAGTACAACATGATGGACCTGCAGGCCGCGCTCGGCATACACCAGCTAAAACGTGTCGAAGCGAATCACGCGCGTCGCGAGGCCATCTGGAACGCCTACCAGGACGCGTTCGCCAACCTGCCTGTTGGTCGGCCGCAGGATCCCGCCGAGGGAACACGGCACGCTTACCACCTGTATACCCTGCGCATCGATGCCGCTCGCTGTGGGCTGTCCAGGGATGAATTCATCGATCGCATGACCGCGGCCGGCATCGGCGTTGGCGTGCACTATCGCAGCCTGCCCGAGCACACTGTCTACCAGGAGCGCTTCGGCTGGCAAACCGAGGACTGTCCGGCCGCCAGGGCATTCGGGGAACAGACCGTGAGCCTGCCACTGGGTCCGGCACTTGGCGGCGGCGAGGTCGAGCGCGTTATCGAAACGGTCCGAGGACTGCTCGAGCGGTGAGTGCAGCCCCGGAACCTGTCGCGCATGCTCCTGACCCGCATTGGGGCGCCGAGCATCGCGACCGCAAGGCACACAACATTCTCGAATGCCTGGCGCTCGTGACCGATCTCGACCTGTCGCAATGCGACTGCGTAGACATCGGTTGCGGCAGCGGCGGCATCAGTTATTACCTCGCCCCGGCTTTTCGCTCCGTGACCGGCGTCGACCCGGAACCCTGGCAGCGCTGGCAGGAATTCACCGCTGAACAGTCCAACCTGCGCTTTGTAGAAGCGTCAATCGAATCGCTGGACATCGACGATGACTCGGTTGACGTCGTCATCTGCAACCAGGTCTACGAACACGTACCCGACCCGCAGCTGCTGATCGCGCAGATCCTGCGCATTCTGCGCCCGGGCGGGACCTGCTATTTTGCCGGGCCCAATCTCCTGTACCCGATCGAGCCGCACGTGCACTGGCCGTTCATCCACTGGATTCCGCGGCGCTGGGCGCTGTCCCTGCTCAGGACCTTTGCGCCGGAGAAGGTGCTCGACGCTTATTCGACGACTTACTGGAGGCTGCGGCGCTGGTTATCGGGCTTCACGATCACCGATGCGGTGCCGGCGCTGGTCAAGCACCGCGCGTTTGCGCCCGGTGCCTCGCGCCTGTGGCGACTTTTTCGCCCGGTACCGATATCAGTCCTCGGCTGGCTTGGATTCCTGAGCCCGGGATTCGTCTTCATCCTGCAAAAACCCGACGATAGCGGGCACGAGAAAGGCTGACAGCAGGTCCTGCAGGATCTGGATCGCCCTCGCAACTACGGCGATGCTGGCAAAAACCTCGAAGCTGTTCTCGCCGGTCAGATAGCCAATACCAACGAACGCGGCTTCACGGACGCCGAGACCAGACGGCGTAACCGCCACGACGACGCCTGCGATCCAGGCGATGCCGAGGTAGGCCGACAGCCGCAGCACTTCGGCCAGCTCGAAGTCGTAGAACGCGTACAGCAGGAATACGTTCGTCAGGACGTATGTCGTGAGCAAGGCGAAATAGGCAACCACCCGCGACGCCAGGGTCAGGCCCGACTCGGGAACGTGCTCGGTCAGCTCGGTGCGCCTCGACACACGGCTAATTCGCTGCACGATGCGGTAAAGGTGATCGCTGCCCATGAGGTAGGCCGCGGCGCCGGCACCTGCAACGAGCAATACGGCGGTTGCCGGCAACGACCATTGCTGTAACAGCAGAGCGACGCTGGCGACGACCACGCTGAGCACGGCGAGCGCGGTAACGACGATATTGCCCTGCACGATATGCCCCATGCGCATCGCGTCCGGCTTCAACGTGCCCTGGTAAACGATGGCCCAGATCTTGCCGGGAACGTATTTGGCTACCTGGCCACCGAAGTGCATCCGGCACGTCAGCAGGTAGTCGCGTCCGGCCCCCGCACTCGCATGGAATACGAGCCAGACAACGACGTTCTGGGCAAGCGTTGCCGCATACAGCAGCGCAATGTAGAGCAAGGAGGCGCGGCTGATGGCGGCGACGATCTCCCCCCTCGCCGAATAGACGAAGGCGGCAGTGACGGCCAGCGCGACGACCAGCAATGCCGTGCTGTAGATCCGCCGACTCATCGGCTGCTCACGGCGAGAGTCTCGACACCCTGGCTTCTATGGCCTGCAACGACAGCAGCTCGGGGATGTCCTCGTCGGCGAATCGCACGCCGAACTCGTCCTCGATCGCCAGAACGAGCTGCATATGGCGCAGGGAGTCCCAGCGTTCGATCGATTCGGGCGAGCTTTCCGCCACGATCAACGCCGGGTCCACGTTGAAGATCTGCGCCATCACGGCCTTGATTCGTTCCTGCATCGGGTTACGCCTCTGAAATCGACATCACGTCGCTGTAGTTGTCATTCCCGCGCCCAGCCGGGCGCACATAGGCGGTCATACTATCCGTCTGCGAGTCAATGGAAAAACCGACCCGTTCCCAGAAATCGGCGACCTGGCCATTCTTGCGGGTGGGCAGGTACTCCGCCCGCCACTCGGAGATACCCCAGTCTTCTTCCAGGCGCGCAAGGCAACGATCCACGAAAGCGAACTCCAGTTTCCTGCCGAGAACTCGGCAGCTCAGCAGCAACGTATCCACGCGCGCACTGTCGCCCTCGCGCATGGCGATCAGTACTCCTGTCGTCCCGAGCTCGCCGTAACGATCACGCACGGACATCGCGAATACGCCTGTCCCGGCATCGTTCATCATGGCTTCGACCTGGCCTTCCGAGTAGCGGCGCGTTGTGAGGTTGAACTGGTTGGTCTTTTGCGTGAGCTGCGTGACCCGTGCGAGGTCACCCGGTCCCGCGCGCCAGATGTCGAGCACTTGCTCCAGCGACGCCAGGTACTCGTTCACCGTCGCGTGCGACGTGCGGTTTCCCGCCCGCTGGCGCTCCTCCTGGTAGCGCCGGGAACGGTGCCGGTCCTCCTCGCTGATGCTGAGCGAATCGAACCAGCCGTCCCTGGTAACGAGCTCGGCGTAGTCGTCGAGGTCAGCCGGCACTTGCAGCACTGTGACCTGCGGCAGCAGCTCGCGTACGAGCTGGCATTCGCGCGGGTTGTCGTCCACGAATACGAAGCTGTCCAGCGGCAGGTTGAGCTCCTGGCTCAGCGCGTCGATGTTGCCGGCCTTGTCTTCCCAGTTGATACGCCATGCGGCCAGGTGACCCCGCTGCAGGACACACGCGGGATGACTATCCAGAACTTCCCAGACGTCCTCCGGGTTGTTCTTGCTGCACAAAGCGACAAGGACGCCTCGCTGTTGCAGGCCGACCACCGCCTCCTGGAAAGCAGCGTACGGCGCGCCGCCCTCGTCACCCAGGAGGATGCCGTCGAGGCCATCTTCGCCGATCACCCCGCCCCAGAGCGTATCGTCACAGTCGAGCACCAGGCATTTCTTGGCCTTGCCCTTGAGCGCCCGTACGACGCGCGCCACGCGGCGCGCGTACTGGTCCAGGAATGCGGCGCGAAATGGCGCCATGCTCGTGCGCCAGAAGCGCGCATCCAGGCTGACCTCGGCGCCCGCCGCATCGAATATCTCGCCCCAGTCGACGAGCACGAAGCGGCCGCGGTGCGCGGCAGCGTAATTCGCAACCCAGTCGCTGGCGCGTCGGATTTCCTCCGCGACAGCCGACGCCGGCACGACGATCGTGGCCTCGTCAAGAACGACGGGCAGGAAAGTGTTAACCACGGCGACGGCCTGCGTGTGATCGCGGACGGCGTCGAACACCTGCTGCAAGCGCTCGATCGCAAGGCCGGCATCCCAGCCCTCATCGCCGCAACTGGCGTCGAGCGCCTGCAGATCGAGCGCGATTACGATGATGTCGGGCGCGCCGTCGCCGCTGCGCAGGGCTGAATCCTCGGCGAGAATCTCCTGCAATGCCGAGTCATACCCGCCGAAAGTGACCGCGGGCTGCAGCGCATCGCGAATAACGTGAAAACGCAGGTAGGGCTCGAACGGCTCAATCGTGAAATTGCGCAGGCAATGCACGCTGACCGAGTCGGTGTGATCGAATCCCTGCTCCTGGGCCCGATCGAGCGCCGCGACCAGCGTATCGATTCGCTCCAGCGCCTCTTCCGGAAGCAGTTGCTCGTTACTCATCGCCGACGGCTCACCGGTCTTCGAGGATCTCTATCAGTCCGAGGCCGCGGGCCATGAAGAACGCGACAGTCTTGCCGCCAAACAGCACCGCGGGTTTCGGCTCGGTAACGGGCAACAGCCGTATTCCAGTCGCCTTGACGCGTGCGACCGCGGCCTCGAGGTCATCCGCGACGTAGCACAGGTGGTAGATCATTTCGGAGTGATCAACAAGGTACGGCTCGAGCGGGCCGGTGCCGGTCTCCGCCGGGAACACGACCTCCACGTCGGGCATGGCATCGTGCTCGCACCAGGCCAGGTTGACGTTCTGCAGGGGGTCGAACACCGGCTCCGCGGCCCGGTAGCCGAGCCGCTCGAGCGCCTCGATCGTCTGATCGGCATCTCGAGTGGCCAATCCGAAATGGTGGAATTCGAGCCCGATGCTCATGCTTTCTCCAGCACCAGCGTGACGTTGATGGGCAACACCTGCTCGAGCGACTCTTCCACGCTCTGGCCAGGGTAAGGAATCATCTGTGCCTCGCGCACCGAGAGACCTGCCGACTCGACGATGCTCTCTATGGACTCGAGGGAATCGAACAGATAAATGTGGTCGACAGCGGGTGCATTGATCGGCGTCGTGATGAAGATAAAGGCGTCGTCGGCCGCGAGGTCCCGAATTTTCTCGAGGAACACCTGCGGCTGCTCGACATGCTCTAACACCTCTCCCATGACGATGGCGTCGTACTGCGGCAGGCGCAGCTCGTCGTCGAGAAAATCGCAGCAGTGAATTTCGTACCGCTTGCTGTCGGCGACGTCACGCGATTCGAGCAACTCGCGTGTCAGCGCCACGCTCGTGGGGCTGAGATCGATGCCCTCGAAATGGCCGTATGCAGATTGATTCATCGCCGTGAGCATGTACACGCCGTGACCCGGTCCGATCTCAAGGTAACTGCCCGGCCGGTCCACCGGCACGACATCGGCGAACGACCGGTGCATTGCGCGGTGATTCGGCCATAGCCAGGCTGTGATTGCCAGGCCGTACATGTACTTGCGCATGTACTCGTCGTCGAAATACACCGCGTCGGCCACCTCGGCAAACGTGGAATAGCGATACCGGCCGTGACGTTGAAAGTACAGCTGCTCGCGCAACGTGTCCTTGACGATAACGTCGTAACAACTCGCGAGGTAGGCGGTGCCCAGCGACCGCCGGGCGCAGAAGTCGAGGTAACGATCGAGGTCTTCGAGTTCTTCGGGCGTGACGTCGTCGAGCGAACTATCGATAAAACTCGACTGCAGCGGATTGATGCGGACGATCTCGCGCAGGAGGGCGCTTATTGCTTCGCTGTGCTTCACGGGTCAGGTCGATTCCACGGCGTGGGTCCGAGCGACGCGCGCCGGGTTGCCAACCAGCGTCGTGCCAGCAGGGTATTCACCACTGACCACACTGTTCGGGCTCACGGTGCACCCGTCGCCCAGTCGGCTGCCTCCCACGATAACCGCGCCAGCGCCTATCCAGACTCCACTGCCGATCTCGATCGGCTCGTGCACCCGCGCCGGCGTCACGCTGAAACGGCTATCGTCGTCGACAACGCCGGACTGCGTAATAACCATCGCCCCCGGACCCAGGTGAGTAAATTCACCAATCGAAATGCCGCCAGCGCCATAGAGCACACAGTTCGGACCGATCACGACGTGATCGCCGAGTGCGATGGTTCCGTCATAGTCACACCACGCCTTGCCGCCGCAGTGCAACAGGCTGTTGCGTTGCAGCGTCACGCCTTTGCCGAGTGACAGACGTGTTGGCGTCTTGATCGCGACACCGCGCTCGCAACGCAGGCCGCTCGCGCCGATCCGGGCAAGGCGCCCGGGGAGAAGCTCAAGAACCCTGTTGAGCGCGCGTTCGCCCGCGCCGAGGGGGCGCGAAACTGGATCAATCGGATTAGTCATGGGTTAAGAAGCGATGTCCTTGGCCACTCGGGGCGACCCGATTGTAAAACACTTGCGGCCGGTTCAGCGAACCAGCCGGTGTACCCGCTCCGCAATTCGGAATAGCGGGTAGGCCAGCCCCATACGCTGCGTGTAGGTCCGATGCTCGCGGGTCTCAGCGCCCCATTTCTCCTTGTACTGAACCAGCGATTCCTGCCTGGGAGGCGAAGACATCATGTTGAATCGCCGGCATCCCTGCAGCCGGGACCACTCGATTGCCTCGCGCATCAACAACGCGCTCGGCCGCAAATGCCGGCATTCCAGCCGCATGCCACCGTGCAGGTAGAAACCGGTGTCGCCATGTCGCACGACGACCAGGAAGCCGGCGACGTCTTCGCCATCCAGTGCAAGCATCACCCTGGCGTCCCGGCTGGAGGCGGCACATCGTACCAGCCCCTCGAAGTACGCCGGATTGTAGCGCAATCCGCCGCCATGCCGTTGCAGCGTTGCCCTGTAAATGGAATAGATGGCCGCAGCATGTTGCCCGGTCGCGGAGTCAG
>JAAUYE010148355.1_pt1 | contig 12789 bp, 11 predicted proteins | sample 7278081 | NCBI WGS metagenome assembly JAAUYE01 (sample SAMN14350131, study PRJNA611818) | marine sediment metagenome | isolation source: surface marine sediment (0.6m) | place: French Polynesia: Moorea | collected 2018-08
CCTCGATACCCTCGCGCCCGAGCTGGGCTTCCCGGCGCGCTTCGTCCTGGCGAACCGCCGGCTCTTCGGGCCGCTCGTCCCGCTCGCCTTCTCGCGGGTTCCCGCGCTCGACGCCATGGTGCGCACGACCACCGCGGTGACACTCTTCCAGGCGGGCGTGAAGGAGAACGTCCTGCCGTCCCGCGCCCGCGCGGTGGCCAACTTCCGCATCCACCCGAGCGACACGATCGAGTCCGTCACCGATCACGTGCGCCGCACGATCGACGACGAGCGCATCACCCTGCAGGTCGGCGTGCGGAGCGAGCCGCGCAATCCGAGCCCCGTGTCGTCCGCCGACACGGAAGGCTTCGCCACGGTCGAGGAGGCGATCCGCGCGGTCTTCCCGGGCACCGTGGTGGTGCCCTACCTCGTGGTAGGAGGCACCGATGCGCGCCACTACCACCGCGTGAGCGACGACGTCTACCGCTTCCTCCCCTTCGTGTACGGGCAGGAGGCGCTGCGCCTCGCCCACGGGAGCAACGAGCGCATCACCGTGCAGAACCTGGTGGGCGGCGTGAGCTTCTACGATCGGCTCCTCCGCGCAGGGGCCGGCCAGGCGCCGCCGGCAGCGCCGGCCCCGCCTCGGGCCCCGCCCGCGTCGCCCGCCGCGCCTCAGCCCCCGCCCGAGCCCTCGGCAGACGGGTCGTAGCGGCGATGCTCCTCGTCGTAGCGGTCGAAGCCCACCAGCTCGCGCAGCTCGGCGAAGGGCGTGAGCGCGGAAGGCGGGCGCCCCTCGCGAAGCGCCTCGAGGGTCTCGCTCATCGCCCGCGTCGCCGATGCGAGGAGGGTGAGCGGATAGGCGGTGATGCGGAAGCCGAGGGCCTCGAGGCGGGCCGGCGGGAGGATCGGCGTGTCGCCGCCCTCCACCATGTTGGCCATGCAGGGAACGGGGACCTCGCGGCAGGAGCGCTCCATCTCCCGCTCGTCCGCGGGCGCCTCGAGGAACACGATGTCCGCGCCCAGGTCGGCGAAGGCACGCGCCCGCCAGAGCGCCTCCTCGAAGCCGAGCGGGGCGCGCGCGTCGGTGCGCGCCAGGACGAGCAGGTCGGCGCCCTCCTCGCGGGCGTCCACCGCCGCGCGCACCCGGGCGAGCGCCTCGTCGCGCGGCACGACGTCCTTGCCGCGCGTGTGCCCGCAGCGCTTCGGCGCGAGCTGGTCCTCGATCATCGCGCACGCGAAGCCGGCGCGGGCGTAGCCGCGCAGGGTGCGCTTCACGTTCACCGCGTTGCCGTAGCCCGTGTCCGCGTCGCCGATCACCGGGATCGAGACCGCCGCGCAGATGTCGCGACCCTGGTCCACCATCTCGCCGAAGGAGATGAGCCCCGTGTCGGGAAGCGCCAGCCGCGCGGCGGACACGGCGAAGCCGCTCATGAAGGTCAGGCGGAATCCGGCGCGCTCGATGAGACGCGCCGAGAGCGCGTCGAAGCAGCAGGGCATGAGGAGCAGGCCCGGCTCGCCGAGCAGGGCGCGCAGCTGCTCCGTCGGTTGCGGCGCCGACACGCGCGCTCGTGTAGCACGTCGATCGAGCGGCCGCCTCGGGGCGCGTGCGGCCCGCCGGCGCCGTCAGCTTGCCAGCCACTCCACGCGGCGGCCGTGGGGGTGGCCGTGCGCGAGGAGCTGGTCCACGCCCCCGGGCCAGAGGCGAAGACGCACCTCGATCTGGCCCGGGATCTCGCCGTCCTCGTGGCGCAGCCAGGCGAGCGGCGCGAGCGAGGTGGCGCGCTCCCCGGCGCCCTCGGCGGCCTCTCGCACCCGCTCCTTCTCGTCGGGCGGCAGGTACATCCACATCGACGAGTGGAAGACCACGGTGCACGCGCCGCCGACTCCCACCGCCAGCTCGCGCGCGAGCCACTCCCCCGCCGACGCCTGCTCGATGCGGGGGAGGTCGGCGCGGGCGATCTCCACCGCGGCGCGCAGCTGCTCGAGGCGCTCGGGCTGGTCCGGCCAGACGAAGGACTCCAGCAGACGCACCTCGTCGTCGTCTTCGACCCGCCGCGGGGCGATGTCGCAGCCAGCGCGGTCGCTCACGCGAACCGGCGCGTCGAGCGGCGGCGTCGGGCCCACCCACTCGGTCGCGAGCCGCACCGGCGACCCGGGGTCGCCCCATCGGCTCGCCCCCAGCTCGTAGCGATAGCGGTCCCAGCAGAGGTTCAGGCCGGCGCTGCAGCCGATCTCGCGCAGGCGCAGCGGAAGCCCGTGGTCGGCTGCCACGGTCAGGAAGCCGCCGAGCAGGCCGGCGCAGCGCCTCACCTCGTTGGTCTGCGGAAAGCGCTGGAGCCGGGGCCGCAGGGCGTCCGCCCGGCGCTCGACCACCTCGAGGAAGGCCTCCCAGACGCCGGGCCAGCGCGGCTCTCCGCCCGCGCTCGGGTAGAAGGCCGCGAGCGCCGGCTCCTCACCCGCCAGGACGCGCTCGTGGACGGCGCCGAGCAGGCGCAGCGGCAGGTAGCCGCGAAGTGGGTCGCCCGGCCAGCCCGAGAGGAGCCGCGCCACCGGACCGCCCCGCTCGACATCGGCGAGGGATGCCTCGCACAGCCGCCGGTACAGGGGGGAGCCGAACAGCTTGCAGCCCCCGGCCTGCAGGCGGAAGGCCTTCACGAGCCTCTCGTCGACGGTCATCGCCCAGCTCCCCGACCCCGTTGCGAGGGGGCGCACTGCGAGGGATACCAGAGCCGGCAGGGCCGCGTCCCGCGCCGGCCATTGTCACGGCGCCCCCGGGCGTGGTACGACCATCCTGCGCCCCACGGAGGTCTCGGAAGCATGGAGCTCGTCGCCGTGGTGATCAGCCTCGCGCTGGCCGAGTACTTCGTGATCCTCGTGAAGTGTGGCCAGGCCCGCGGTCGGCTCGGAGTGGCCGCCCCGTCCACGACCGGCAACCCCGAGTTCGAGCGGTACTTCCGCGCCCAGTACAACACGCTCGAGCAGCTCGTGATCTTCGTGCCCGCGATGATCATGTTCGGCGCCTACGTGAGCACGTTCTGGGCGGCGCTGTTGGGAATCGTCTTCATCGCGGGCCGCTTCCTGTACGCGCGCGGCTACGTGATCGACCCGGCCCGGCGCGGTCCGGGATTCCTCCTCACCGTGGTCGCCAACGGCGTCCTCCTGCTCGGTGGTCTGATCGGTGCCCTCCTCCGCTGGCTCTGATCCCGGGTGGACCCGCCGCCAGCTGCTCGTGGGGGGAGCTGCGGCGGCCGGCTACGCCCTGGCAGCGGGGCCCGTGTCTGCCGAGGCGATCCACACCGACGACGCCGGGCTCGAGGAGGGCCTGGTCGAGATCCCGGTCGGCGACCGCACGATCCGCGCCTACCGCGCGCGGCCGGAGGGCGACGCGGAGCTGCCGGTGGTGGTGGTGGTGCACGAGATCTTCGGCCTCCACGAGTACATCCGCGACGTGACCCGACGGCTCGCCCGCGAGGGCTATCTCGCCGTGGCTCCCGATCTGTACCAGCGCGAGGGAGATCCCTCCGGCATGGAGAGCGTCGAGACGATCATCCGCGACGTGGTGGCGAAGGTGCCCGATGCGCAGGTCATGGCGGATCTCGACGCCACGCTCGCCTGGGCGCGAAAGAACGGGGGCGACGCCGAGCGCGCGGCGATCACGGGCTTCTGCTGGGGGGGACGCATCGTGTGGCTCTACGCGGCCCACCGCCCGGAGCTCACGGCCGGTGTGGCCTGGTATGGGCGCCTCACCGGAGATGCCCAGGACCTGACTCCGCGTCACCCCATCGACCTGGTGGGGAGCCCGATGGCCCCCGTGCTCGGCCTCTACGGGGGCGCCGACCGCGGGATCCCCCTCGAGACGGTCTTCGAGATGCGGCGCAAGCTCGCGACGCTGCCCGTCGACGCGAGCGAGCGGTCCGAGATCATGATCTTCCCGAACGCTCCCCACGGCTTCCACGCCGACTACCGCGCGAGCTATCGCAGCCTCGCCGCGGGCGAGGGCTGGCGCCGCATGCTCGAGTGGTTCGAGAGACACCACCTGCGAGAAGGCGAGGAGTCGGCGAGCTGACTCTCCGCCCGCCTCGGGCCGGTTCGTGCGCAGCCTCGTGCGCTCCCCCTGGTGAGCCGGCAGGAAGCGGCCGGCCCGAGCGGGCTTCGCGGGGAACGGCCGCTTTCCAGCGGAGAACACCCCCGTCCCCGCTGGGACCGCCTATACTCCCAACTTCCATTCTCCGGGGCGGCAACCCGGCGCTACCCGCCCGGCCACCAACGGGAGGCCACGATCGGCCATGACTGCCACCACGAACAACGAGAAGCTCCTGAACTGGGTTCGCGAAATCGAGGCGCACTGCCAGCCCGACCGCGTCCACTGGTGCGACGGATCCGAGCAGGAGTTCGAGGATCTCATCCGCATCCTCGTGGAGTCGGGAAGCGCCGAGAAGCTGAACGAGAGCAAGCGCCCGAACAGCTACCTCGTGCTCTCCGACCCCGCCGACACGGCCCGGGTCGAGGACCGCACCTTCATCTGCTCCGAGAAGGAGGAGGACGCCGGCCCCACGAACCACTGGCGCGACCCGGTGGAGATGAAGGCCGAGCTCAAGGAACTCTTCGCCGGCTGCATGAAGGGCCGCACCATGTACGTGGTGCCCTTCAGCATGGGCCCCATCGGCTCCCACATCGCCCACATCGGCGTCGAGATCACCGACTCCCCCTACGTCGCCGCCAGCATGCGCACCATGACGCGGGTGGGCCAGGGCGTCCTCGACACCCTCGGCGACGGCGACTTCGTCCCCTGTCTCCACTCGGTGGGCGCGCCGCTGGAGCCGGGCCAGGAGGACGTGCCCTGGCCCTGCAACGCCGACAACAAGTACATCGTCCACTTCCCCGAGAGCCGCGAGATCTGGTCCTTCGGCTCCGGCTACGGCGGCAACGCCCTGCTCGGCAAGAAGTGCTTCGCCCTGCGCATCGCCTCGGTGATGGCCCGCGACGAGGGCTGGCTGGCCGAGCACATGCTGATCCTCAAGCTCACGAACCCGGAAGGGGCCGTGCACTACGTGGCCGGCGCCTTCCCGAGCGCCTGCGGCAAGACCAACCTCGCCATGATGGAGCCCACGATTCCCGGCTGGAAGGTCGAGTGCATCGGTGACGACATCGCCTGGATGAAGTTCCACAAGGACGGCCGCCTCTACGCGATGAATCCCGAGGCGGGCTTCTTCGGCGTGGCGCCGGGCACGAGCATGAAGTCCAACCCGAACGCCATGCGGACCCTCGACGCGAACGCCTTCTTCACCAACGTGGCAAAGACCGACGACGGCGACGTCTGGTGGGAGGAGATGACCGACGAGCCGCCGGCGCACCTGACCGACTGGCAGGGCAACGACTGGACGCCCGGCTGCGGCCGCCCAGCGGCGCACCCGAACGCCCGCTTCACGGTGGCGGCGGCGCAGTGCCAGGCGATGGCGCCCGAATGGGAGGACCCGAACGGCGTGCCGATCAGCGCCATCCTGCTGGGCGGGCGCCGCGCCAGCGTGGTGCCCCTGGTGAACGAGGCCCGCGACTGGCAGCACGGCACCTTCCTGGCCTCGATCATCGGCAGCGAGAAGACCGCGGCGGCGGCCGGCAAGGTCGGCGATCTGCGCCGGGACCCGATGGCCATGCTGCCCTTCTGCGGATACAACATGGCCGACTACTGGGGCCACTGGCTCTCGGTCGGCCGGCGTGAAGGCGCCAAGCTGCCCAAGATCTTCTACGTGAACTGGTTCCGGAAGAGCGAGGGCGGCGACTTCCTGTGGCCCGGCTTCGGCGAGAACGGGCGCGTGCTCGAGTGGATCTTCGGTCGCTGCGAGGGCACGGCGAAGGCGGTGGAGACGCCCATCGGGAACCTGCCCGCCGACGGCCAGATCAACCTCGCGGGCCTCGACGACGTCTCGTCCGAGGACCTCGCCGAGCTGCTCCGCGTCGACACCGAGGGCTGGCTCGCCGAGCTGCCGCAGATCCGGGAGTACTACGAGAAGTTCGGCAGCCACACGCCGAAGGAGCTCTTCGCGGAGCTCGGCGGGCTGAAGGAGCGGCTGGAGGCGGCGCGCTGAGCCTCTCTCCGTGACCGCTCCGGGGCCGCTCGCCGGCACCCTGGTGGTGGACCTGACGCGCGTGCTCGCGGGTCCCTTCTGCACCATGGTGCTCGCGGACCTCGGCGCGCGCGTGGTGAAGGTCGAGCCACCCGGCCGCGGCGACGACGCGAGGCACATCGGCCCCTTCATCGGGGGCCTCTCCGCCTACTTCGCGTCGCTCAACCGCGGCAAGGAGTCGATCGCGCTCGCCCAGAATGACGAGCGCGACCGGGACGTCTTCGAGCGGCTGATCGCAAGGGCCGATGTGCTCGTCGAGAACTATCGGCCGGGCGTGATGGAGCGGCTCGGCTACGGATGGCGGGAGCTGCACGCCCGTCATCCGCGGCTGATCGTCGCCTCGGTCTCGGGCTTCGGCCAGACCGGCCCGCTCGCCATGCGGCCCGCCTACGACATCGTGGTGCAGGGCATGGGCGGGATCATGAGCCTCACCGGTCATCCGGGCGGGCCCCCCACGCGCGTCGGCACCTCGACGGGCGACATCACGGCGGGGCTCTTCGCCGCGCTCGGCATCCAGGCGGCGCTCCTCGAGCGCGAGCGGGGCGGCGAGGCGCGTCACCTGGACGTGTCGATGCTCGACTGCCAGGTGGCGACCCTCGAGAACGCGATCGCGCGCCATCAGGCCACCGGCGAGGTGCCCGGCCCGCTGGGCTCGCGGCATCCCTCGATCACGCCCTTCGAGGCGCTGGCCACCCGCGACGGCTGGATCATCGTGGCCGCCGGCAACGACGCCCTGTTCGCCCGGCTCTGCGCGGCCCTCGGTCGCCCCGGCCTGCCCGACGAAGAGCGCTTCGCCAGCAACGAGGCGCGCACCCGGCACGTGGAGGCCCTGCGCGGCGAGCTCGAGTCGGCCCTGGCCGAGCACACGAGCGCACACTGGCTCGAGCGGCTCGAGGCCGAGGGGGTTCCCTGCGGACCGATCCACGACGTGGCGGAGGTCGTGGAGCACCCGCAGGTGCGGGCCCGCAACATGGTGGTGTCGGTCGAGGAGGCCGGGCCCCGCCGTCTGCTCCTGGCCGGGAATCCCGTGAAGCTCTCCGGGGTGGCCGATCCCGCGACGCGAGCCCCGGCCCCCCGCCTCGACGAGCACCGCTCGGCCATCCTGGCCGAGCTGGGGGAGGCCGACGCCTGAGGCCCGCGAGGGCTCGCCGCGGAGGACCGGATGTTCCTGCTCCACGAAGTCCACGAGGTGGTCGGCGCCCGCGAAGAGGAGTTCGAGTCGCTCTACCGCGAGGGCTGGCAGGCGGGCCTCGCCTCAGGCGGCGAGGCGCGCCTGCTCTACTACCTGCACCACGCCCACGGAACGGGCGTGTCCTACAACGTCGTGACCCTCACCGCGGTGCGCGATGGAGCCGCCTGGGGGAACCTGGCGCGCCGCGTCGAGAGCGGCGATCTCGGCCGGTGGGCACGCGAGCTCGACGGGCTGCGCCACGACGTCACCGCGAAGCTCCTGGTGCCGCTGCCCTGGTCGCCCCTGCGCGAGGTGGACTTCGCGAGCGTTCCCACCGCGCCGGGGGACCACGAGCCCACCGTCTTCATGGAGGACACGGTGTGGCCCCATGAGGGTCGCCTCGAGGAGTACGTGGAGCGCGCCGGCAGCCACTACGCGCGGGAGATGGCCGAGCACGCCGCTGCCGGCACCTCGATCCTCGAGGTGCAGGGGGCCTTCCGCACGGCGCTGGGAGCCGGGCGCCGGCGCGAGATCGTGCTGTGGCAGAAGGTCGTGCAGCCGAAGGCGCTGGCTGCGCTGATCGGGCGCGAGGTGCCGGCGCGCTACAGGCAGCCCGGCACCTGGATGCACGACGCCCTGGAGCTGCGCGACCGCTGGGAGAGTCGACTCCTGCGCACCGCCCGCTGGTCCCCCTGGAGCTGAAGCAAGGAGGCCCGACGCGCAGCGAGCCGCAGGCGAGCAAAGTTCGCGGAGCAAGGAGGCCCGACAGGGCCGGCGCGCAACCAGCCGCAGGCGAGCGAAGTTCGCCGAGCTACAGCCCGTAGAGCTCCACGCAGTTCGTGTGGAGCATCTTCTTCACCTGGTCCTGGGGCACGTCGCGGAACACGCGCTCGATGGTGAGCCGCGAGTGCGGCCAGTCGGAGCCCGAGTGGGGATAGTCGCTCGACCACATGATGTGGTCGACGTTCATGCGGTGGCGGAGGTCCATTCCCACCGTGTCGACCATGAAGGTGGCCCAGAAGTTCCGGCGGAAGATCTCGCTGGGGAACTCCTTCTGCTCCTCGACGGCGCCGGTGTACCAGCGGTAGCGCATGAACATGTCGTCGGACTGCTCGAGCAGCGTCGGGATCCAGCCGATGTTCGACTCGACGAGCACGATCTTGAGCCGCGGGTGGCGGCCGAAGATTCCCGAGAACAGGATGTCGCACACGGCCGGCAGCGTCTGGCCGCCGGCCTTGGTGAGGGCGGCCATGCCGACGAAGGCCAGCGACGACCAGCCGCCCGCGCGGTTCCCGCCGAGGTTCCCGCGCAGGAAGCTCCCGATGTGCACCGACACCGGCACGTCGTCGGCCTCGCACACCGACCAGAAGCGCTCGTCCTCGGGCTTGGGATCGAGCGACCCGTTCGGGAACGACGAGATCACGCAGCCCCGGTGCCCCTGCTTCCGCGCCCACTCGAGCTCGGCGATCGAGTCGTCGATCCCGGTGGTGGGAATGATCGCGAGCGGCACCAGGCGCCCACCGGATCCCTCGCAGAACTCCAGCAGCCACTCGTTGTAGGCGCGCACGCAGGCCACCTGGAGATCGCGGTCCTGGCTGTAGACGCGGGCGCCCTTCAGCGTGACGCTCGGGTAGAGCACCTGGGCGTGGATGCCGTCGGCATCCATGTCGGCCAGCCGCGCCTGCGTGTCGAAGCTGCCGGGCCGCATGGTCTCGTAGGTGATGCCCATGGGCCGGTAGTCGAAGAAGGAGAGACCGGAGACGGCGGTGAGGCCCACCGGCCACTTCTCCTTGCCCCCGTCGAAGATCCAGATCTCGCCCTGCTCGACCCGCTCGACCCGGGGCGCCCGCTCCTTGAACTTCGCCGGCACGCGCTCCTGCCACAGGTCCGGGGGCTCGTTCACGTGGGAGTCGCAGTCGACGATCGGGTAGTCGATGCTGGCGAAGTCGCGGAAGGGCTCGGACACGGCGTCTCCAGGGGGGCCACCAGGACCCGTCGGAGACGATCCTACCGGGAGAGTGCCGTGAAGATCCAGCTCGCCGATTCCATCACGAGGCCGCCCTCGCCGCTCAGGTAGGGCGCGACCGACTCGCGGACGGCGCCCGCGATCTCCCTCCGCAGGGGCTCCTGCTCCTGGATCTCGGGCCGGCGCAGGACCCTGCCCAGAGGCCCCATGTTCATGAGGAAGTCCACGGCGTCGTCGAGCCCGAGGCGACCCGCCACCCGCAGCTCGCGGTCGTGGGACTCCCAGCCCACATCGCTGAAGCCCGCGGCCTCGAGGATGCCGCGCACGCGCTCGCGGTCGGCGAAGGAGAAGGGGCCCGGTGTGCCGGGCTCGGGGGGAGGGCCCAGGTCGACGTGCCTGGCCGCGGCCGCCATGGGCACCAGCACCCAGGGGTTTCGCTGGATCGGCTGCCAGCACACGAAGGAGATCCGCCCGCCGGGACGCAGCGCGCGGCGCAGGTTCGTGAAGGCCTCCACCGGGTCGGCGAAGAACATGATGCCGAAGCGCGAGAAGACCACGTCGACGCTCCCGGGCTCGAAGGCGAAGGTCTGGGCGTCGGCGTTCTCGAAGCGGACGTGGCGCAGCTCGGCCTCGCCCGCGCGGCTCCGGGCGCGCTCCAGCATCGGCGTGGAGACGTCGATGCCCAGCACGGAGCCGCTGCTTCCCACCTTCCCGCCGAGCTGCAGGCTGGTCTGCCCGCAGCCGCAGCCCACGTCGAGGACGCGCTCGCCCTCGCCCACGTGGCTGCGGTCCATGGCGGCCAGGCCGAGCGGGGCGATCTGGGCGTCGAGCACGTCCTGCAGCTCCACCCACTTCGTCCCCGTCTCCTCGCTCCAGTAGGAGATCATCTCGGCGTTCGGTCCGATGGGATCGATGCTCACGGGATCGGGCCTCCGGCGGCGAGGTCCGGGTCGAAGCGCCAGGCTCCGCGCCGCGTCTGCTTGTCGAGGGTCTGCCGGAGCGTGGCGAGGAATCGAGCGCGGCGCCACTCGACCGCTCCGAAGCGCGCCAGGTGCCCCGTGTGGACCTGGCAGTCGACGAGGTCGAAGCTCCAGCGCACGAGCTGCGACACGAGCGCGACGAAGGCCACCTTCGAGGCGTCGGGCCGCAGCGCGAACATCGACTCGCCGAAGAAGCCGCTGCCGAGGGACACGCCGTAGAGGCCCCCCACCAGCTCGCCGCCGCTCCAGGCCTCCGCCGAGTGAGCGAAGCCGCGCTCGTGGAGGGCGACGTAGGCCCGGATCATCTCCGCGGTGATCCAGGTGCCGCGCTGTCCGGGACGCTCTGCCGCGGCGCAGCCCCTCACCACCGCCTCGAAGGCAGTGTCGAGGCGAAGCTCGAAGGGACGGCGGCGCATCACCTTGCGCAGGCTGCGCGGCACCCGCAGCTCGCTGGGGAGCAGGATCATCCGTGGGTCGGGCGAGTGCCACAGGATGGGCAGCCCCTCCTCGTACCACGGGAAGATGCCGAGCGAGTAGGCGAGCAGCAGGCGCTCGGGGGACAGGTCACCGCCCACCGCGAGCAGGCCGTCGGGCTCGGCCTCCTCGGGCGGCGGAAAGGCGAGCTGCGGACCGAGTCGATAGACCGGCATGGCCCCTCGACGAGCCGCCTCACCGGCCGCCGAGCAGCGCCTCGCCGACTCCCGTCGAGAGCGCGATCAGGCATTGGCCGCCGAAGTAGGTGCCGAGCACCACGACCGGCGCCAGGGCGAAGGGGTGCCGGAAGCGGTTCGCGGCCAGCGCGGAGTCGGAGACCACGAACAGCACGGCGCCGGCGCTGGCCAGGAACGCTCCCACGCTTCCGGCGTCGAGCCAGCGCGCCGTCGCGAAGCCCGCCATGGCGGCGATGGCCAGCACGTAGACGGCGACCGGCACTCCCAGCCGGCCCAGCCCCGGCCACAGCCAGGCGTAGACCAGGACGCCGGCTCCGGCGAAGGGCAGGAGCGCCAGCCACGGCCCGGCGGCTCCCCCGTCGCCGGCGAAGGCGGCCACGTAGAAGAGGTGGCCGACGAGGAAGCTGGCGAGCCCGGGCACGAAGCGGTCGTCGGGGAGCATCAGGAACACGTCACCGGCCAGCGAGAAGAAGAGCCCGGCCAGCACGAGGTGCCGATAGGTCTCGCTCGCGCCATCGCCGCCCAGGAGCGCGAGTGCGATCACGACGAGCATGGTCCCGGGCTTGAAGAGGTACACGATGGTGCGTCTTTCGCCGAGCTCGCCGACGATGCAGGCCAGCGCAGAGACGGCCGCGAGGAGCACGAGGCCCGCGTGAAGGGCAAAGGAGGGCGACATGGATTCACGTCGGCGGAAGTCGACACGTGGGCGGGCGAAGCTACCCGTTCCGCCGTCGTTTACAACCGGGGTTCCTTGCGTTACTCCTGTGTTGCCGACGAGAGCCAGCTCGGGGCCACCGTCGCTCCGCCCCACCTCTCGCAACCCGCCGCGGAGGATGCTTGGGCTACCGGGTCTACACGCGCAAGGACATCCGCCGGCTTCCCCAGCTCCAGCACCTGCCCGACTCGGATCTCGAAGCCATGGAGGTCGTCTCCGCGGTCCTGCCCTTCCGCGTGAACGACTACGTGCTGGAGCAGCTGATCGACTGGTCGCGCGTCCCGGACGACCCCATCTTCCGGCTCACCTTCCCGCAGCGGGACATGCTCTCGACGGAGGACTTCGAGCGCGTGCGGAGCCTGCTCCGGGCCGGGGCCCCCCGGGCCGAGCTGCGGCGCGCGATCCGCGAGATCCAGGGCCGGCTCAATCCGCACCCCGCCGGGCAGATGGAGCTCAACGTTCCCGAGGTCGACGGGCAGCGGCTCGGGGGCATCCAGCACAAGTATCGCGAGACGGTGCTCTTCTTCCCCGCGGCGGGTCAGACCTGTCACGCCTACTGCACCTACTGCTTCCGCTGGCCGCAGTTCGTGGGCGACACCGGCCTGCGCTTCGCGAGCCGCGAGACGTCCTCGCTCGTCGCCTATCTCCGCGCGCATCGCGAGGTCAGCAGCGTGCTCTTCACGGGGGGCGACCCGGCGGTGATGAGCACCTCCGTGCTTCGCCGCTACCTCGAGCCCCTGCTCGCGGCGGACCTCCCGCACGTCGAGAGCATCCGGATCGGCACGAAGGCGCCCGCCTGGTGGCCCGCCCGCTTCGTGAGCGATCCCGACGCCGACGACCTGCTGCGCCTCTTCGAGGAGGTCGTGGGCTCCGGGCGGCACCTCGCCGTCATGGGCCACTGGAGCCATCCGCGCGAGCTCGACACGCCCCTGGCCGAGCAGGCGGTGCGGCGGATCGCCGGCACCGGGGCGGTCCTGCGCAGCCAGGCACCGCTGATCCGCCGCGTGAACGACGACGCAGGCGTCTGGACGGCCCTATGGCGGCGTCAGCTCCGGCTCGGCGTGGTGCCCTACTACCTGTTCGTCGAGCGGGACACGGGTCCGAGGGGCTGCTTCGCGGTCCCGCTGGCCCGCGCGCTGCGGATCTACGAAGATGCGGTCCGTGGGGTCTCGGGGCTGGGGC
>JAAUYE010048104.1_pt1 | contig 12780 bp, 12 predicted proteins | sample 7278081 | NCBI WGS metagenome assembly JAAUYE01 (sample SAMN14350131, study PRJNA611818) | marine sediment metagenome | isolation source: surface marine sediment (0.6m) | place: French Polynesia: Moorea | collected 2018-08
CCACACCGCGCCGGCGATCAGCACGATATTGAGAATCACGGGGGTGAACGCGGGCACCGCGAACCGACCATAAGTGTTCAGGATGCCGCCCGCGAAGGCGGTCAACGAGACGAAGAACAGGTACGGGAACGTGAACCTGAGCATGAGCGTGGCAAGGTCGAAGCGGCCGTCCTCGCCGATGAAGCCCGGGAGTTCGTGGACGCCGTCGCCGGCACCTTCGGCCTGATCCTGTTCCTCGTGACGCTCGCCGGCGTGGTCGCGGCGCCGCTGCTGGTGGCGATCGTTGCGCCCGGCTTCATCGGCGAGGACGGCCGCTTCGATCTCGCCACGCTGATGCTGCGGTTCACTTTCCCCTATCTCTTCTTCGTATCGCTGACGGCCTTCGCCGGCGGCATCCTCAATACCTACGGCCGCTTCGGCGTCCCGGCGTTCACGCCGGTCATCCTCAACATCGTCCTTATCGCGGGCGCCGTCTGGCTGTCGCCGCTACTCGAGGAACCCGGCATGGCCCTGGCGTACGCCGTATTCGTTGCCGGCCTCTGCCAGCTGCTGTTCCAGGTGCCGTTCCTGATGCACATCCGCGCGCTGCCGCGGCCGAAGTGGGGCCTGCGGCACGAAGGTGTCAGGCGCGTCGCGAAGCTGATGTTGCCGGCGATATTCGGTTCGTCGGTCGCGCAGATCAACGTGCTGCTCGGCGGGATCATCGCGTCGATGCTCGGCGTGGGTAAGATCAGCCTGCTCTATTACTCCGATCGGCTGATGGAATTTCCGCTCGGCCTGTTCGGCATCGCGCTGGCGACCGTGACGCTGCCGTACCTCTCGCGACAGGCCGCGAACCGCTCCCACGACGAGTTCGCCGACACGCTCGACTGGTCGATGAAACTGGTGTTGCTCATCGCCGTGCCGGCCGCTATCGGGCTCATCGTGCTCGCCGAGCCGCTGGTCGCCACGATCTTCTACGGCGGCGTTTTCACCGGCGACGACGTGCGGATGACGGCGCTGGCGCTGCAGGCCTTCGCGGTCGGACTGATCGGCTTCTCGTACGTGAAGATACTGGCGCCCGCCTATTTTGCACGCGAGGACACGAAGACCCCGGTGCGGATCGGCCTGATCGCGCTCGCGGTCAACTTCCTGCTGAGCGTGACGCTCGCGTGGTACCTGAGCAGTATCGGCTTCGCCGGCACGCACGCCGGGCTCGCCCTGGCCATCTCGGTGGCCGCGTTGCTCAACGCCTACCTGCTGTATCGCGGCCTGCGCCGTGACGGCGTGGCCCGGCACGGCAGCGGTTGGGCATTGCTGCTGTTCCGCACGGCGGTGGCGAACGCGATCATGACCGGCGCACTCTTCGCGATGCAGCGGCCGTTGGCCTGGTGGCTGGAAAGCGGCGTGGCGGGGCGGGTCACCTGGCTGGCAATGGTGATCCTTGCTGGCGTCGCCGCCTACTTTGCGGTCCTGTTCATACTCGGGATGCGCACCTCCGACTTCCGCCTGAGGCAGGGCTGACGTGCGGCTCGTCAGGCACCTGGGCGATTTGCCATACCCGGAACTCGACGCCGGCAGCGTCGTGACGATCGGGGCCTACGACGGCATACACCTGGGCCACGAACAACTGCTCGAGCGAGTCAGGCACGTCGCAGCGGACACCGGCCTGACGCCCGTCGTGATGAGCTTCGAGCCGACGCCGAAGGAGTTTTTCGGCGGCGAGCGGCCGCCGGCCAGGCTAATGCGATTCCGCGAGAAGTTCGACAGCCTCGGCGCTCACGGTATCGACCTGTTCTACTGCCCGCGTTTCGCGGCGCCCATGCGCGACATCTCCGCAGCCGATTTCATCCGTCGGGTCCTCGTGCATGGGCTGAACGCACGCTACCTCGTGGTCGGCGACGATTTCCATTTTGCGCGGCGTCGTGAGGGTTCGATCGGGCACCTCAACGCCGTTGCCGGCGTGCTCGACTACGATGTCGAACAGGTGCCGAGCGTCGTTGTCAATGGTGTGCGGGTCAGCAGTACGGCGATTCGCGAAGCCCTGGGCCGCGGCGACATGCATACGGCGACGAAACTGCTGGGGCGGCCCTACCGGATGTCCGGGAAGATCGTGAAGGGTGACCGCGTCGGCCGCACGCTCGGCTATCCGACGGCCAACGTCGACCTGCGCCGGCGGCAAAGCGCGGTGATGGGCATTTTCGCCGTGCGCGTCCACGGGCTCGATGGCGGGCCCCTCGACGCGGTGGCGAGTGTCGGCTCGCGTCCGACCTTTGCCGGCACGAAACCGATTCTCGAGGTGCACATTTTCGATTTCGACCGTGAGATCTACGGCGAATACATCCACGTCGATTTCATCGCCTGGCTGCGCGAGCAGGTGAAATTCGACCTCGTGGAGGACCTGGTTGCGCAAATGGACGTCGATGCCGACAATGCGAGGTCCGCGCTCGCGCGAGAAGCCTGAGGGGCTGAGAAGCTTGGAAACAAAACAGGGTATCAACCGCTTCGTCGTCTGGATGATCTTCGCCGCACTGGTCGTGCTCGCCGACCAGGCGACCAAGGAGGCGATCATCCGCTGGGTGCCTCTCTACGGCGACGTGCCGATCAACGACTTCATCAACCTGACGCACCAGCAGAACACCGGCGCGGCGTTCAGTTTTCTGGCCGGCGCGGGCGGCTGGCAGCGCTGGTTCTTCGTCGTACTCGCCTCGGTGGTCAGCGCCGTGCTCGTCGTGTGGCTGTGGCGGATTCGTGCAAGCAACCTGCTGGTGCTCTCGGCGGGGCTTACGCTGGTGCTCGGCGGTGCCGTCGGCAATCTCGTCGACCGCATCCGGCTGGGTTACGTCACGGACTTCATCCAGGTCTGGTTCGGCAGCTGGGCGTTCCCGTCCTTCAATGTCGCCGATTCCGCGATTACCGTCGGCGCCGCGCTGCTGATCATCGACTCGCTGTTTCTTTCGGGCAAAGAAAAGGCGGCGTCCCCCGAAGAGGCGCCGCCCGAGTAAACGCTTGCGGTCCTAGCGGGTGCGCGTCCAGCAGTCCGTGTAGGGCAACGATGTCTTCACGTTGCGACCGTTGATCTGGAACGTGCCGCACTTGCTCGCTTCCGGGTCGCCCGGGATATTGAACAGGGCCGTTGCGGTGAAGTTATCCGCAGTGCAGGTGCCCACGTCTACCGTGTACGTACCCGTCTCGGTGACGAAGTCGTCCGAGACGGGAAACCCGAGACGCGTCATGTCGCAGGTATAGGTATTGTTCTGCAGGTAGAAGCGCTCCTGGTTGGTCGCGATCTGCAGCAACGCCGCCCTGGCCTCGTTGCGTTTCGCGCGCGCGGCGAACTCACGGTAGTTGGGGTAGGCAATCACCGCCATGAAGCCGATGATCACCACGACGATCATCAGCTCGATGAGCGTTATGCCCCGCATCTTGTGAATGAGCTTTGCCTGCATGCGTTGCCGGTTGGTCATCATTCAACGCCGTCCTGGGTCCAAAGTGTACGAACCGGGTAGTTCGCGAAGCCCGGGTCGAAACACTCGACACCGATACAGCTGATCGGGGGCGGCGAGCAGTCTTCGCCGGTGCAGCTCGGGTCCGGGCTCGGGAAGATGAACGACGGCGACGGCGCGATTCCGCCCTGCGCCAGTTCTTCCACGCGCTCCTGGTCTTCCTGGCCGGACACGATGTTGTCCAGGTCGGCGATCGGGTCGCCGTTCTTGACGGATACGCGGTACAGGAAGTTGCGTCCCACGCCGGCCGAGCAGACGGCCGCGCCGGCTACGTCGGCAGAAAACGCGACGAAGAAGACCTCGTTGTTGAACGTAACCGCGTTCGAGAACACCTTCTGGTCGGCAGGCAGCGTGAATTTCCAGCCTGCGCTGTTAGCGCCGATCACGGTACCGACCTGGCCGCTAACTTCGACCAGGTCCGACTCGGTAATAGGTGTGAACGCATCGTATTCGGCCTGCGTCAGCGCGTTGAAGACGTTCTTGTCGCGGATCGAGTAGAAACGGTCCGTGTTCGAATCGTCCAGCGGGTGCGCCCGGTAGCCGCTGCCCAGGCTGATCGCGACGAACTTCCGGTTCTGGCGAAAATCGTCGAAGATCGACACGTCCGGTGCCGCGTAGAAGCGCCGCGTGTCGGCGACCGCCGGTGTGCCCGACAGGCCCTCGGCGCCGAGCTGCGCAATGACGCCACCGGTGACGAGGGCATTGGTGCCCGTGCCGTCCGGCGACTTGCCGTTGAAGATGTCGAAGCGCAGGATCTGGCCGCCCATGTCCGACGCGTACATGCGATCGGCGAAGCCGTCGCCGCTCAGGTCGACCACGCGGACCTGCGTCGCGATCGAGCGCGTGAGCCCCGGAAGCTGGAGGTCAGCACTTGCGTCGCGCCCGGCGCGCCACAGCACGTCGCCGCTCTGCAGGTCGAGCATGTAGATGCCCGCACCCTCGGCGTCCGACGTCGACGGATGCGCGATGTTGTCGTGCACTGTGTCGTAGCCACCGCCGAAGATCACGACCGCCTTGTCGGTGTTCAGGCCCGGATCGACCATGTCGACCCGCGCGACGGTCGGCCGCGACCAGGTCTGGCCGAAGTCGGGGGTGCTGATACGCCATTTGACGACGGGATTATTCTTGTCCGTCACGTCCAGCGCATAGTACATGTTGCCGCCGCGGCGCATGCCGAAGATGATGTAGACGAAATCGCCATCACCGGCTTCGATAATGCCGTCGTCATCGCGGTCGGCTACGACCGGAACGATGTCGCCGTCGACGCCATAGAACTTGAACGGCGCTTCGGCATTGAAGTAGTACATCGGCAGGTTCTGCAGGTGCTCCTTCGGGACGAAGGACCAGAGCTCCTGGCCGGTGTCGGCACGGATCGCATGGACCGAACCCTGGTTCGTGGCGGTGTAGACGACCACGTCGGGGTTCGCCGGCGTTCCGCCGTAAACCACGGCAGCCGGCTGCGAATGCAGTGGGTCGCCCATCTGCCTGATCCTCGTCGTGGCCGGATCGAGGTCTTCGTCCTGCACGTCCTCGCCACGTATCCAGCGGATCAGATCTTCGATCGAGGGCTCGCCGGTGGCGCCGGTCAGGCCGAAGTCAGCCAGCGTGAACGAGGAGACGTTGGACGGCGACAGCGCGTTGGCCGCGGCCGTCAGGTCGGCGTTGGTCGTATTGTTCGTAAAGACCCTGCGGCTAACGGGAGTGGGCAGGTTCTCGACGGCGCCGCCAATGGTGATGTCGTTGCCGTCTGCACCCGTGCTCCAGAAACTGGCCGCCGAGTCGTAGAACGTACCGGTGTTGGGGTCTACCGCGGGGACGTCGTTGCGGTCGACGATTTGCCCGCTGGAAATCCGGTATTTCTTCAGGTTCCCCGGCCAGCGGACAGTCTCGCTCGCCTTGAACGTCGTGAGGTAGAGGTCGTTCAGGTTCTGCGTCCGGTTGAACGCGTTGACCGCGACGGCGGGCGCCGCGAACGACAGGTTACGGTCCTGGATGTCGTTGACGATCTCGAGCAGCGCCTGCGCCAGGCTCGTCACGTCGTCGGCGCGGAAGTAGTTGCCGCCGCCGCGCAGCGCCGCTTCCTCGAGGATCGGCAGGTCGATGGCGAAACCGATCGTGTGCGTGGTGACGGTCTGCACGCCCGGCGCGACCGGATCGATGTCCTCGTTGAACAGGTAGGCGGAGATGTCGTCGAGACAGGCGCCGTTGCCTGTGCCAGTGCAGCCGGAATAGCCGAGCGTCGCGCTCCAGTTCGGCAGGCCGTCAACCAGGGCTGCCGCGCCGACGTCCTCCGTCGGTGCGCCGTCGGTCAGGACGACGTTGAAGTTCTTCGCGCAAGCGACGCTGGCGGGACCGTCGTAAACAGGCGGATTTGTCGACGCAAGCGCCAGCGGATCCGTCGTATGCTCGGTAATCAGGTTGCCGTAATGGGCGGGCATGCCGCGCCAGTACAGGGCGGATTCGAAGACCGCCTCGGCAACCGGCGTCCAGCCGCCCGACGGAATCAGGCCGATCGTGTTGACGAGTTCCGTGCGGTTGGCGTCCAGGTCCTTCAGGTCCTGCAGGACCGGCCCACCTTCCGTGTTGTTGAAGCGCATGATGCCGACGTTGATGCCCTCGATCGAGTTCAGGATCGCTTGCGCGGTGTTCTGCACGATGTTGATCTTGGAATCCATGATCGTGACCGGATTCTCGAGGTAGTTGAGGTAGTTACCGTCGAACACCGTGATCGACTGGCTGGTCGGCCACGAACCCCAGTTGATGCGGTCCTTCTTGACGTTGGTATAAGGCGCAACGTCCTGGCCGCGCTGGGCGTACACATTGGCGGCATTGACGCCATCGCCGTGTTCGCCCTGGTCCTTGGAACACTCGACGATGTCCGTCTCGTTGCCCGGTTCCACTTTCTGCCAGTGAACGGTATCCGTCAGGCCGAGCAGGACACTGAAGATGCCCGAAGCGCCGTCGCGGTGCTGGGCCATGCGGCCTCGATAGCTGCCGATTCCGGTAATCCTGCGGTCTGCGTCCTCGCAGAGGAAAGACGTCTTCAGGATGCGCTTGGTCGCGCTGCCGCAATTCGGGATGACGTTCTTGTATTCCGTCCAGTACAGGTAGGCGGGGTCGCAGGGCGTGGCTCCGCCGACATAGGTCAGCGCGCTGTCATACACTTCCTTGGTCTCCTCCTCGTCACCCATACTGCCGGAGGAGTCGATGATCAGCATCACGTTGGGGATCTGCTGCGCCTGGTCGGGGTTGATCAGCAGCAGCTCCGTATCGTCGGCGATGGCGGGCGTACCGCAGGTCAGCGCCAGCAGCATGCCGGCGGACATCCATGTTGTCTTCTGAAATACCGTCTTCATCTTTCTGTCCTCATAGTTCCTTGCGAGGGCAATCAGTCCTTAGCCTGGCTGACCGGGTGTACCGAAACGCGCGTGACGCGATCGGACTCGAGATGGTGCAGCACCGTCACTGCCGTATAGCGACGATCCGTGATCGACATCAGGGCGCGCCGAAACTTGTCGAGCGGCATGCTCTTGCCGTCCAGCACCCACTGCGCGTCACTGCTGACCCGCTTGGTCTCGTAGGGGCAGGTGTCACAGGGCTTGAAGGCCACCGTGCCGCCCTCGTTATGCGGCAGGCGCAGGTCCGAGAGCCGGACCTCGTGGGCCTTCGAGATCGTGCGGAATTGCGCCGCGGCCGGCAGCGCAAGCGCGAAAATGATGGCGGCGATCAATACTTTGAATTTCATGGGAATACTCCGTTCCTGCTACCGCTTAGAGTTGCGGCCCTTGCGGTCCGACAACGTAAAAAGCCTGGGTGTGGGTCGCGCTCGAGTCGCGATCACTGGGTGTGCCCGGCGTACGCTCCGATTTGGCGGTCGCCGTGGCCAGAAAATGGTACGCAACCACGCCGCTGCCGACGCCGAGGCTGAATGCCCTGTCCGGCACGATCGTGGGGTCGCCGTCCGGCGCGATCTGCGCCGTGACGGAGTCGTACGAGTTGATGTACTGCGTGACGTTGACGGTCGCGCCTGGATTGAAACTGCCCTGCGCGAGTGCCGATTCGAGTCCGGTCTCCGCCGCCTGGAACGCGTTCTCGTAGTTCTGGTCGTTGCGCGCCATCGCCAGTTCGGTGGTCGCCGTGCTCATGCCGGAGACGGCGAGTACCGTGATGACGACGAGCAGCAGCAGCCCGACGATCAGCGCCGCACCCGTTTGTTTGCTGGAATTCATCTGCTTGTTCATTGTCCGTTCTCTCGATCAGATCCGGGTGTTGCGCAGGAGGATGGTCTTGGACACCAACATGCGCCGTACCTCGTCGTTGAACGTGCCGAGATTGGCGTTGCTGGGGTTGTAGGCGGTGGTGTCGTTGACGCCCACCTCGCGGCCCAGCCCGCGAACGACGAGCCAGATCCTGGCCGTGATTACCCGCGCGCCGATGAACCCCGGCGCATTGGGGTTGTAGCTCTGGTCGCCGGGATGGACGTAACGATCGACCGCGTTGTCCTCGTTGACGTCGATGCCGAACTGGACCTGCAGGTTTTCGACACCTGGCGCGATCTCCTGATCGAAGATGGCCGAATTGACGCCCTGGATTCCGAGCACCTTGCGCCGCAGCGTCGGTACGCCCGGGATAAGGTCCGAGTTCGAGTCCACGTAGTAGCTCGAAACCATCAGGTTGTGGGTCGACGAAGTAGCCGGGTCGAACTGCGGAGGGATGACGCCGTCATCGAAGATCTCGCCGACGGTGCGTGTCGTCTGCAATTGCAGTCGGCCGGCCTGCAGCGGCACCGGGTTCACCGAAGCGCGGCGCACGGTCAGCACGTCAGAGTCAGCCTGCGCGCCGTTCTGTGGCGGGCAGGTGAGGCCCATGACATTATCGAAGCCGTCGACCGGTACGCCGATCTCGATCGACCAGTCTTCGCTGCAGTCGAGCGGCACTGCCAGCACCTTGGGATTGGGGATGCCAATCAACGATCGCCCGTCGATGGCAAGGGCGCGGCTGGTGCGGCCCCAGTTGCTCGCCATGCGCAGGTCGGCTTCGATCGTGTCCAGGGCGAACTGCGCCGTTTCCTGCACCCGCGCGATCGATTCGTTGATGACGAATGCCTGGCGGCTTTGTGAGTAGATCTGGATCGCACCGATCATCAGGAACGAGCCGATCGCCAGCGCGACCATCAGTTCGACCAGGGTGATACCGTGCTGCCGGCCGCCGATTCGTTGGATTGTTGTTCGCATAGCCATCGCTCCTAGAACGGGTTGACCGGGATGGTGAGGGTGTAGCTGGGCGCGGCGTCGAGCGCCGTAATTCCGGGCTCCTCCCAGCTCACGGTAATCGTGTATAGCGGCGGCGTGAGGGTATCGTCGAACGTCACGGTGACGTCGCCGCCACCCGTGGCCGCCGAGCCCGGCAGCGAGCTGCCCGCCTGCTGCTTCCACAACCACACGTCGTGCAGCGCCATGCCGGCAGCGTCGCAATCGGTGTTCGCCGCCACGCAGCTGTTGTCCGCGCCGTCGGGATCCGTGTACGAGATGCCTGCCGTGGGGTTGGCGCGGATGCGGTCCGCGACGTCGCCCGCGAGCGCCACCGCCTGGTGGCGGAACATCGACGTGCGCCCTGCTTGCAGGCTCTGCACATAGAGCCCGGCGATACCCAGCATGCCGACCGACATGACGATCAGCGCGATCAGCACCTCGATCAGCGAAAAGCCGAGCTGCCTTTTCATTGTTTCCTGCATAGCCACTGATTCCTGGTTCCTGTTGCCTTGCCAATTACGGGCAGGTTGCGCTCATCGCCGTCAGAGCGGCGCCGATCTGGGCCTTGTCGCGCACGATCGTCGAGCGGCCGAGCGGTGTCGAGACGAACAAGCGCGCGGCCGAGCCGCCGCCGGGACCGTCGATGTTGCCGCGCTCGTCGCAGATCACGACCTGCGTCAGGGCCGTATTGCCGCCCACGTCGAGCCGCCCGAGTCCGGTCGGTGCATACATGAAATAGCTTGCGTTATTGGCGACGCGCAGCAACACACCCGTGTCGGTCGGGGGGTGTGCCCGCAGGATCGCCTCGCCGGCATCCCGCACCAGGTCCGCGTCGTCGTCCACGAACACGACGTAGCCCTGCGCCCAGGTGCCGCCGCAGGTCGCCGTGCCCATCGGGTCCGCGCTCGAGCAGATCGTGACGTTGGTCTTCGCGTGCGCCGCTTCGCTGCGCGCCATCTGGAAGGCCGCGTGCAGGTCATTGGCCGTTCCCGTCATCCGGCTGTTCAGCGTGAAGGCCCGCATATTCGGGATGCCGAAAGACAGGATGACGGCGACGATCATGATCGTGATCATGAGTTCGTAGAGCGTGAAACCGGTCTGCTGTCGCTTGTCCATGCAGGCAATATAAGGCCTTGCGCCACGCGGCTTGCAGGTATCCGACGAGCGGTCCGTCACGGCCGACGAGTGGTCGCTTCCGGGGTGCCCGATTTGACCTAATCCGCACAGGAATACGCCGCCCCGCGCGGCGTCCGCTCGGCCACCCGCGGCCGGCCCGTGTAGCTGATGACGAGCGCCCGCGGCGCCACCCGCCCGGCCCGGTCGCAGACCACCAGCGTGCCGTTCGTGGCGCGCAGGAAGGTGGCCCTGAGCGTGAATCCGCGCCGGTTTGCCGCGATTTCGAGCGATCGGTCAGCGAGGTGCCGGTGGAGCAGGATCTCGCCGTCATCGAGCTCTGGCGGCTCGTCGCGGTCGCTGTTCTCGAACACCAGGAAGCCGCCGGACCAGTCCCGGCCGGGGCTGCAGCTCAGGCCATCCCGGGTCGGGCACAGCGACACCACCTGTTTGCGCATGATCGAGGCCTTGCGAGCCAGGTGGACCGCATGGAACAGGGCGTCCAGCTCCACGCGCTGGGCGCTGCGGGCTTTGAGCGCCCCGAACGAGGGCACGCCGAGCGTGAGGATCAGCGCCGCAACGGCGATCGTCATCAGGAGCTCGAGGAGTGAGTAGCCGTAATCCCTGGCAAACATCGCGGTTCTCCTTTCCGGACCCACCATGGCAGCCGCGAACGCCCCGTGCAGCCCGGAAAACGTTGCGAAACGGCCGGATAGGGCGGCGCGGCCCGGCAGTGGCCCCGAGCGGCGGGAATTCGTTTATACTCAGTCCAGATCCAAGTCCGGGGGACACCCAATGACGCGTTCCGAGATACTCGCGTTATTCGAGCAATACGGCATCCTCTCGACGCCCCAGCGTCTGGAAGTTGCTGAAATTATTATGGAAAAACCGCAGCACCTGTCGGCGGACCAGATCATCGAACGCCTCCGCGAGGCGGGCAGCAGCGTCTCCAAGGCGACCGTCTATAACACGCTGAACCTGTTCGGCGAGCGCGGCATCGTCAAGGAAGTGATGGTCGACCCGGTGCGCAAGTTCTACGACTCGACCACGCATCCGCATCACCACTTCTACAACGTCGACACCGGCGAGCTGCGCGATATCCCCGACGACCAGGTCCGGTTCAGCGAGCTGCCGCCGCTGCCCGAGGGTACCCGCAGCGACAGCGTCGAGGTCCTGATCCGCGTCCGCGACGGCGGCTGAGGCCGCCCCCGGGACTTTCCCAACCGTTCGCGTGCCGCTATACTGCGCGCCCTCTCCAGAGTGCCGAAGTAGCTCAGTTGGTAGAGCAACGCATTCGTAATGCGTGGGTCGGAAGTTCGAGTCTTCTCTTCGGCACCATTTCCATAATGACCCGCCGCTTTTTTCGACCGGCCTCCGGGCCCCGGCCTGTGTCGTTCTCACCCGTTTGCGTTCCTGCGCCAGTCGCTCGAAAACCCGGCGACGGTCGCGATTACCGCCTCAATCCCCGAGCCAGAGGTGTCGTCGCGCCCCTGCGGCATTCATAATGCATTGGTCATCGAGGCGGGCATTTCCGGAGGCGGGTCGGGACTATGAAAACAGAGGATCGCCGTTCGTCGCGGGCTGACCGGCCGTCGTCGCCCCGCAGGTCCGCCGCGCTCGCCGCAATTATTGGCGTTGCAGCGTTGGCTGGCGCCTGTCTGTCGTCGGATTCCCCCGACCTCGGGCCTGCTGCTCCCGCCGCGCCAGGTAGCGTCGCCGAACCGGCCGCTCCCGTACTCAGCTGTGGCAATGGTGTCTGCGATCCGCTCACAACCGATGTGCTGGTCGTCGGCGCGAGCAGCGGCGGGACGGCCGCGGCGATCGCTGCGGCACGTCGCGGGGTATCGGTCATCCTGACAGAAGAGACCGGCGTAGCCGGCGGCCAGTTCACTGCACAGGGGCTGACGGCGCTGGACGAGGGCTTGCTGGGCAAGCAGTTTGTCGAGGCGCGGATGTACATGGGCCTGTACGACGACCTCAAACGCTACGCTCGCGACTTCTACCGGACGCGGTCCGTGCTCGATCGCTCGAATCCCGGCAACTGTTTCGTCAGCGAATTCTGCTTCGAGCCGAGGGTCGCGGAGCCGTTCTTCGCCGAGCGCCTTGCCGAGTTCCCCGACCTGGAATTCCTGGCGGAGTTTCGGCCCGTCGGCGTGATCAAGGCGGGCGACAGCGTCATCGGCGTGGAGCTGCAGCACCGGACGTCGGGGGATGTCGTGCCGATTTACGCCACCGTGACGGTCGACGGTACGGAACTCGGCGATGTCATCCACCTGTCGGGTGCGCCTTACCGTTTGGGGCCGGATCTCCAGAGCGATACCGGCGAGGTCCTCGGACTCAGCGAGTTCGAGCGCGACGGTCTGCGCGCCGCGCCGATTCGCCAGGTCGTGCCGTACGCGCCGCCCGGCCAACAGCTGGTGGTGTCCGGCGTCATGGTGCAGCCCTTCACGGTGCAATTTGCAATGTCGAGAGGTGTCGACGGGGGACTGGCCGCACCGGTACCCGACGATCTGGCCCGCGCGCTCGCGCCTGACGATGTGAGCGCCTTTCTGCGCGATTCCTTTCCCGATCGTTCGCAACTTCACGACCCTGCGGCGCCTCGCAATGTCATGAACTATCGCCGCGTCCTGCACGGGCGCGACAGCGATGGTGACGATGTCAGTCTGAGTGTGATCAACTACCTCAACGAGTACCGCTGGGCACTCGCGCACGACTACATCGGGGACCCCGCCAGTCCGGGCATCCCGTATGAACGACGGGAAGCGGTATTCGGGCAGGCCAGGGATTACTCGCGCTGGTATGTGAGCTACCTGCAGGATCGCTTCGACGGCTACGTCCTGTACCCGCACGCGTTCCCCGGCAGCGACGACGGCTTCGCCGTGCACCCCTACATCCGCGAAGGCAGGCGGCTGCAGGCGCTTGACCTGATC
>JAAUYE010086282.1_pt1 | contig 12772 bp, 12 predicted proteins | sample 7278081 | NCBI WGS metagenome assembly JAAUYE01 (sample SAMN14350131, study PRJNA611818) | marine sediment metagenome | isolation source: surface marine sediment (0.6m) | place: French Polynesia: Moorea | collected 2018-08
CTGCACCGGCAGCGAAATGCCGTTTGCCGTGTCTTCCCAGGTATCACCGGCAACGAGCAGACGTCCAACAGACGCCTGTTCCAGTCCGGCAACGCAACGCAACAGGGTTGTCTTGCCGGCGCCGGAAACACCGAAAATTCCCGTAATGCCCTGCAGCGGCAACTCGAGGCTCGCGTCCAGCGTGAACCCGGAATGCTCGACCCTGTATTGCAGCTCGATCATCGCCGCCACCTGCGATTGACGAGGAACATCGCAAACAACGCGACGAAGGCCACAATTAGCAGAAGAGCCGACAGGCGATGCGCAGCCGCATAGTTCAGAGACTCGACCTGGTCGTATATCGCAATAGACACCACTCGGGTCTCACCCGGTATGTTGCCGCCAACCATCAGCACGACGCCAAATTCGCCAAGCGTATGCGCGAAGCTCAGGACCATCGCGCCGAGATAGCCCCGTATCGACAGCGGCACGGCGACCGAGAAGAACGCATCCCGGCGCGACGCGCCCAACGTCCAGGCTGCCTCGAGTTTCTGCGTGCCGAGCGACTCGAAAGCCACGGCCAGCGGCTGGACAGCGAACGGCAGGCTGTAGACACACGAAGCAATTACCAGGCCTGTGAACGAGAACGTCAGCGCGCTGCCGGTCAGCTCGACCCACCAGCTGCCGAGCGGTCCGGCCGGCCCGAGCACGATGAGCAGGTAAAAGCCCATGACGGTTGGCGGCAGCACGATCGGCAGGGCAACCAGCGACTGCACGAGCGGTTTCCAGCCCGAGCGCGTCTGCGCCAGCCACCAGGCAATCGGCGTCGCGACTACGAGCAACATGATGGTCGTGATGCCTGCAAGCTGGATCGACAACAATAATGGCTGCAGCAGCGAATCCATGTCAGTCGGGTACCTCGTAACCCTGCGACTGGATAATCGCCCTGCCTTCCGGTCCCCGGACGAATTCCAGGAAAGCGCGGGCAACGTCGTTGCTCTCCGCCGGCCGCAACAAGATTGCCTGCTGCTCTATCGGCGCATGCAGGTCGGCGGGCACGGGCCACTGGCAAGTCGCCTCGGGCACCTGCTCGCTGTGAACCTGCGACGCGGCCACCAACCCCAGGCTGGCATTGCGTGTGGCCACGAACTGCAGCGTCTGTGCGATGTTCTGGCCATAGACGAGGTTGCCCTCTGCCTGGCTCCACAAGCCGGCGCTCTGCAGGAAGGCGCGGGCGGCTGCTCCATAAGGTGCAGTAACCGGATTAGCGATGGCCAGGCGGCGCGTTCCAAGTTCATCGAGAACTGCTCGACAGTCGCTTCCTTCCAGGCTGGAATCGGCAGACCACAGCACGAGCGTGCCGATCGCGTACGTAAACCGTGTTCCCGGAACGCCAGAGCCCTCCTGCTCCAGGCGTTGCGGCCGTTCACTGTCGGCAGCGAGCAAAGCCGCATAGCGCGCACCGTTGCGTATCGCTGCGTAGAGCACCCCTGTTGATGCCGACGAAACCTGGATAGCCTGCCCGGTAGATTGTTCGAATGCGCCGACGAGCTCGCCCATCGGCACGACGAAGTTACTGGCTACGGCAACGGTGACCGGCTCGGCGTCAGCCGACGCGGCAATCAGCAGGCAGGACAGTAACCAGCACGAGCGCATCGGCTCATGATAGTTGTTTTAGCCGCCGGCGGTGAGCATGCAACAGCGGCTCGGTGTAGCCATTGGGCTGCTCGCAGCCCTTGAATACGAGGTCGCATGCCGCCGCGAACGCCACGCTGCCCTCGAAGTCGTCGCTCATGCGCTGGTACATGGGGTCGCCCGCGTTCTGGTCGTCGACGATCACGGCCATGCGCCGAAACGTCTCCATGACCTGCTCCTCGGTCGTTACGTCATGCAACAACCAGTTCGCCATATGCTGGCTCGAGATGCGTAGCGTGGCACGGTCCTCCATGAGCCCAACGTCGCTGATATCAGGAACTTTGGAGCAACCAACGCCATGGTCGATCCAACGCACGACGTAACCCAGGATTCCCTGGGCGTTGTTGTCGAGCTCGGCCTGGATGTCCTCGGCGCTGAGTTCGGACGGGTCACCCAGCGGCGGCGTCAGAATGTCGTCGAGACTCGCATGCGGCCGCGAAGCGAGCCGTAGCTGCAGCTCCCCGACATCGACGAAATGATAGTGCATCGCGTGCAAAGTGGCCGCGGTCGGCGATGGCACCCAGGCGCAGTTGGCGCCAGCCTCCGGATGCGCCTGCTTCGTGTCCATCATCTGTTTCATTTCGTCGGGCTTGGGCCACATGCCCTTGCCGATTTGCGCCCTGCCCGGCAAACCGCAGCGGATGCCGACGTCAACGTTCCAGTCTTCGTAGGCGTTTATCCACGGCTGCGCCTTGATTGTCTCCTTGGGCAGCACCGGTCCCGCCAGCATGCTGGTGTGGATCTCGTCGCCCGTTCGATCGAGAAACCCGGTGTTGATGAATACCAGTCGCTCGCGAACCTCGCGAATACAGGCCTGCAAGTTGACGGTCGTACGGCGCTCTTCATCCATAACGCCCACCTTGAGCGTATTGCGCTCGAGGCCGAGGACATCTTCGACGCCGGCAAACAGCGCATCGGTCAGCGCGACCTCATCGGGTCCGTGCATCTTGGGTTTGACGATATAGATCGAGTGGCTGCGGCTGTTCGGCAGGCGCTGATCCTGGCGTCGGTTGGCAACGGCGCAAGCCGCGGTTACGAGCGCATCGAGGATTCCTTCATAGATTTCCTTGCCGTCGTTGTCGAGCACGGCGTCGGTCGTCATGAGATGGCCGACGTTACGCACGAGCATCAGGCTGCGACCCGGCAATGTGAACGCTTTGCCGTCCGGGGCCGTGTAGTGGCGGTCGTCATTCAGCCTGCGCGTCATCACGCGCCCGCCTTTCTCGAAGCTGGCCTCCAGCTCTCCTGTCATCAGGCCCAGCCAGTTGCGGTACACGCCCACTTTGTCGTCGGCATCGACGGCCGCGACGGAGTCCTCGCAGTCCTGGATCGTGGTAACAGCCGACTCGAGCACCACGTCGCTGACGTTGCCCGGCGCATCGCGACCTATCGGGTGCGTCGGATCGACCTGGATCTCGATGTGCAGCCAGTGATGCCTGAACAGATAGCGGCGGCAGTCACCGTCCTCCGCATAGCCCACGAATGAACCAGTCGCGCGGTACATCTCGTCGCTGGGTTCGGCATGTGATCCGCCGGGCAAGGGAATCGCGCGGTCGAGAAAGTCCGCGGCGTAGGCAATAACGGCGGCACCACGCTTCGGGTTGTACGAGGAACCTGGCTCGAGGCCACCGTCGCTCGGGATGACGTCGGTGCCATAGAGTGCGTCGTACAGGCTGCCCCAGCGTGCGTTGGCGGCGTTCAGCGCGAAGCGAGCGTTGCTGACCGGGACGACGAGCTGCGGCCCGGCGACCCGGGCAATCTCGGGATCGACGCCTTCCGTGCTGATTTCGAACGGCTCGACCGCATCGCGCAGGTAGCCGATATCTCTGAGGAAAGCGACGTATTCATCGTGATCGAATTCCGGCCCGTCATGCACACCGTGCCAATCGTCGATTTGCTGCTGCATGACGTCGCGAATACGTAGCAGCTCGCGATTGGTCCTGGTGAACTCGTTGATGAGGGCCTCGAGGCCCTGCCAGAACGGCCCCGACTCGAGGCCCGCCGCGCGCAGCAGCTCCTGCTCGACAAAGTCATGGAGCGCGCTGCTAACAGAAAGACTGCCGACTTGTTGATAATCCTCAGACGCCATCGGCAGTCTCCTGTTATTGACTAGGCCACGAACTGCTCCTCTTCGGTGCTACCGTCCATCGCGGTCGTGGATGACAGTCCATCCATGATCGTGTTCTGCACGGCATCGAAGTAGCCAGCACCGACGAAAGACTGGTGCTTGGCAGCGCGGAAGCCGAACTTCTCATCGGCGAATTCCTGCTGCTGCAGCTTCGAGTAAGCATACATCCCATCAGCCTTGTAGGCACGAGCGAGATTGAACATGCTCGAGTTGAGCGCGTGCCAGCCAGCAAGCGTGATGAACTGGAACTTGTAACCCATCTTGCCCAACTCTTCACGGAAGGTCTTCATTGTTTCATCGTCAAGGTTGGCCTTCCAGTTGAACGACGGCGAGCAGTTGTACGCCAGTAACTGGTCGGGAAACTCGGCGTGGATCGCGTCGGCAAACCGTTGCGCCTGTGCCAGGTCCGGCTTCGACGTCTCGCACCAGATCAGGTCGGCATACGGTGCATAGGCCAGACCGCGGGCAATCGCCTGGTCGAGCCCGGGATTGGTGCGATAGAAGCCTTCGGGCGTGCGCTCGCCCGTGATGAACGGATGGTCGCGCTCGTCCGCGTCCGACGTGATCAGGTTGGCCGCATCAGCATCGGTGCGTGCGATCAAAACGGTCGGAACGCCACAAACGTCCGCGGCCAGCCGCGCCGCGCTCAGCTTCGCAACGGCCTCCTGCGTCGGGACAAGCACTTTGCCCCCCATGTGACCACACTTCTTTGCTGAAGACAGCTGGTCTTCGAAGTGTGCACCAGCAGCGCCGGCGCGAATCATCGCTTTCATGAGCTCGAAGGCATTGAGGTTGCCGCCGAAGCCGGCTTCAGCGTCTGCGATGATCGGCGGGAACCAGTCGATGTCGTTATCGTCGTTCAGCGCGTGAATCTCGTCCGTGCGAATGAACGCGTTGTTGATACGCTCGACCATCTTGGGGACCGAGTCGACCGGGTACAGGCTCTGGTCCGGATACATCTCGCCGGCACTGTTGCCGTCGCCGGCCACCTGCCAGCCCGAGCAGTAGATCGCCTTGAGTCCCGCCTGGACTTCCTGGATCGCCTGGTTGCCAGTCAGCGCTCCGAGACCGCAGAGCGGGTTTTCCTGGTTGACGAGGCGCCAGAATTTCTCGGCGCCGAGTCGTGCCAGCGTATATTCAATGTTGACGGTGCCGCGGAGTCGGACGACGTCCTCGGCGCTGTAGTCGCGCTTCACGCCCGACCAGCGCGGGCTGTCCTGCCATTCAGATTCGAGTTTCCTGACCTGTTCTTCCTTGTTCATAAGCGTATTCCCTTGGTGGATGTCGGGTTAAATGGTTTCGAGGCTGCCGTCGCGAGCGACGTACTGGCAGCCCTTTTGAGCGTTATTGATCTCGAAGCCGCGATCGGCGGCGCGCTTGAGTTCGATCGGTTTCCGGCCATCGCTGAACAGCAGGCGGCGGCTACCGTTCATGCCGACCCAGCCCTTGAATTGCCGGGCGTCGCGCAGGCGTACGATGCGGCCATCGTTGAGCTTTGCATAACACTCCGAGTAGCGCATCGGGATGTCGACACCGTAGTGCGCGACGTCCGCGTGGCTGGCGTTCTTCAGTGGCAACAGTTGATCCAGTTGAGTCGTATCCATGGCGGGTTCCCTCGAATTCTGTCGTGAATTTCTTGTTATTAGGACGTATAGTACGGGCTATTAATTGTAAATTTCACAAAAAAAACTTCACAATGTTAATTTTACAACAGGTGATAAAATGAGGGCCAGCCTTGGACTGGGTCGAAAGGCTCACTTCGTCGGTACCAAGATCCGTTCGCTGCGCAAGCGCAACAATCTGACACTCGAGGACCTGTCGGTGCGTTGCGTACAAATCGACGCCGACGCCGCGCCATCAGTCTCCTACCTGTCGATGATCGAGAATGGCAAACGCATACCATCGGAGCGGCTGCTGCAGATCATCGCTGACATCTTCCAGAAAGACGTGCCGTGGTTCTTCGACGAGGCACTCGAGAGTGCGGCGGTCAGCCCCACCCCGCACTCGGCGCCCGTTGCCGGCCTGCCGCTCGAGCCCGGGTTCCTGTTCTCCGAAACGCTGCTGCAGATCGTCATCCCTGAATTGCTGTCGCAGACCGGCACCACGGGCCGACAGTTTGCGCACCTGCTCATCCGCGCCCACCAGGAGGCCAACCAGAACCGTTTCCCGGATATCGAGCGAGTGGCGGAGAGTATCGGCAAGAAGCGATTCCCGCTCAGTCTCGATGACCTTTGGGACCTGGCGGCCGAGGTCGGCCTTGATATTCGCTGGTTCGACCAGCCGCCCACCAATGACCGCGAATCCTCAGACGTCGTCCTGAAGCGCTCGGTCAGGTCTTTTTTTGAGGCGCCTGACAGGGTGTATCTCAATCGGGCCATCGAGAGGACGCCTGCCCGCCTCAAGTACGACCTGGCCAACCACATCGCCCACATGGTGCTGCACGGCGGAGACGGGGCGCGCGCACCCCAGGTGTCGGGTGGTCTCGTTGCGGGTCGCCGCCACGACGCGGAGGGCCCAAACGTCGATGCCAAGGACATTCTCTACGCCTGGCGCGACTTCGAATGCAGCTACTTCGCTGCAGCGCTGCTCGCACCGAAAACGCCCTTCCGCCAGTTCCTCGCGAAACACGCCTACAGGATTGATGCCGGCGACCGCATCGACCTGACAACGGCACTCGTCATGCGCCGCATGCCCAGCGTCAGCCCGTACCCGCACTGGCATTACTTCGATGCCTATCCGCCCGGCAACCTGCGCGCCGTCTATCGGGGTAACGGCATCCCGTTGCCCTGGGGCAACATGGCGATGATTTCCGACCCCTGCCAGCACTGGGCCGTGTTCCGGATGCTGAATACTCGCTCGACCAGGCCTTCATCCCAGATCTCGGTGCTGCGCGCAGGCGATGACAAGCGCCTCTACTGCTGCCAGTCGATTCGCAGCAAGGACGCCTCGGGCAATCCGCACGTGCTGTGCGCCGGCGTTGACCTCGCACCCGCGCTGACCGCACAGGGGCTGGACCCGATGGAAACGATCGACGCCATCGAGAGGAGTTGCAACAGGAACGGCGGGTCCGGCGAAATTCCCGTGGAGGTGCGAAAGCAGCTCGAGAGCATCGGCAAGATACTCAACATCGGCTGGGTCGCCGAAGGTTGCCAGCAGGATGCGACGATAATCTGCCCGCGCAGCTCCAGCTGCCCGCGAGACCGTCATTGCCTCGGCAAGGCCGCCCCGAAACGGGCCCCGCAGATCGACCAGATTGTTGCCGCTGTAATCGCAAACGCCGGCTAAGCAGCTTCCACGATTGTGGGCGATGATACTGAGGTAACATACTGGCCACGAGGAGGTGGTCCAATGCTACGCGTGATGCTGATTGCCCTGTTGACGCTTGCCGGCTGCAACCAGGCCGGTGACGATGCGGCGTCGCCGACTGCCCCTGATGACTTCGAGCCCACGGACAGCATGGTGCAGCTCACCGGCAAGCAGGCTTATGAGAAGGTTTGCGCCGAGTGCCATGAGGAGGGCATTGACGGCGCCCCGAAGACCGGGGACCAGGCAGCCTGGGCCGGCCGTTCGTGGCTGTGGGAAGCCGTGCTTTTCGAGCACGCCAAGGATGGCTACCTGAGCATGCCGGCCAGGGGTGGCGAGGAATCACTCGATGACGCTACGGTGGAAATGGCGGCTGAGTACATGCTGACGAAGACCTTCCCCGAAGCGCCGCCCGCTGACTAGAGCCGGTCTTTCAAAGCGTAGTACAACATCCCGAGTACCATGCCCGGGTAACGTAGTAGCGTCCCGCCCGGGAAAGGCAGCGCTTTAATAGCGGCCATGGCATCAAAACGTCCGGCCGTGCCGCCAATCGCCTCCGCGATGACTTTGCCGGCAAAGTTTGCAATCGAGATACCGTGCCCCGAATAGCCGTGCGCGAAAAACAGGTTCGGCTCGAGCCGGCCGAACTGCGGAAAACGCTTGACCGTCACCGACAACGTCCCACCCCACGCGTAATCGATGCGTGTATCCCTGAGCTGCGGGAACAATTGCAGCATGTGTGGCCGTACGAACGCGGCGATGTCCCGGGGAAATCCGGCGCGGTAGTTTTCGCCGCCACCAAACAGCAATCGGTGGTCGCTGCTCGTGCGGAAGAAATTCACCACGAAGCGCGTGTCATGCACGCAGTTGCGATCGGTAATGAGTTCGCGAGCGCCCTCCTCGCCAAGAGGTTCGGTCGCGATAACGTAGTTGTTGATCGGCATGATGCGACCCGCGACGCGCGGCTCGAGCTTGCCGAGGTAGCCATTGCAGCCGAGCACGATGAACCGGGCTTCCACGCTGCCCTCGGCCGTCGTTACGGTGGCCGGGTCGGTCCGGGTGTAGCCCGTCACACGTGAATGTTCGTAAATCCGGACGCCCGCCTCGCTCGCCGCGCGGGCGATGCCGAGCGCATAGTTGAGCGGATGAATCGACATGGCCTGGGTATCGTGCAGGCCCTCATAAAACGTATCGGTGGCCACCATCGCCCGGACTTCGTCGCGCGACAGCGCGCGCATGTGCGGATAGTCGTAGCGCTCGGCAAGCGCGTCCGCATACTCCCGGGCCATGCCCACGTAGCGCTGCTTGTGCACACCTTCGATCTGGCCGTACTGAAGGTCGCAGTCGATGTTGTGCCGGGCGGTGCGCTCACGAATCTCGGTCTTGGCCGCCTCAGCGAAATCCCAGAGCAGCTTCGAGCGCTCGTGGCCGAACTGTTCCTCGAGCTCGAGGGCGTCCTTGCGCTGGCCGCTGCCGATCAGACCGCCATTGCGCCCCGATGCGCCCCACCCGATACGTTCCGCCTCCAGCAGGACCACGTCGAAGCCCTGCTCCGCCAGGTTCAGCGCGGCTGACAGCCCGGTGAAACCGCCGCCAATCACGCAGACGTCGGCGCGCTCACTCCCCTGCAATCCGGGTCGTTCCGTCATACCGACGGCGGTCGCGGCGTAGTAGCTATCTGGATACATTAATAATGTCTACACGGAGCCCTGGATCTCCAGTTTGGTGCCGTCGAAAAAGCGGCTGAGCCGGAACTCGTCGAGCGGGATACCGGAGTCTTCACCCGTCAGCATCCCCGCGATTGCCTTGCCGGCGCCGGGCCCGATGCCGAAGCCGTGCCCGCTGAAGCCCGTCGCGATATAAAAACCCGGCAGCGTGTCTGCCTGGTCGATGACCGGGATGACATCGGGCGTGGTTTCGATCATTCCGGCCCACGCCTCGACGAGCTCGGCGCCTTCGAGCTGCGGAAACACTCTACCGAGATTCTTCCTGATGCCGCGCAGCGCACGCTGGTTCGGCTTCGGGTTCAGCACCCGCGTCTTCTCGAAAGGCGACGGCGCGTCGAGCGCCCAGCGCACGGGCGCGAGCAACTCCTCGACGAACTCGCGCCCGATCGAGAGGTGCAGGTTCTTTATCTCCATCAGCAGCGCCGGAATGTATTTGAACGCGAAACGAAACGTCGACGGCGTGATCGGGTGGTCGAGAATCGTGCCGTGCGCAACCGTGTACCCGCCGTCCTCACGACGGCGCAGCGCGACCTGGTCATTGAAAAAGTTACCGTCAAGCACGTTTGCGCATGGCGCAGTGCGTGCGACTGTGCCGCGGACCTTGAGCTGCGGCACCGTGATCCCCAGCGACCGGCAAAACATCGAGGTCCACGCGCCCGCCGCGCAGCAGACCGTCGAGGTGCGGATCTTGCCGTGCTCGGTGACGACCGCGGATACGCGGCCGCCCTCGGTTTCGACGCCACGCACCGCGCAGGCCGTGAGCACGATGGCGCCTTCGCGTTTTGCCGCGCGGGCGATGGCCGGCCCGGCCTTGTGCGGCTCCGCGCGGCCGTCGCTGGGTGTATACAGGACGCCTTTCCAGGTCCTCGCCGCGCCGCGAATCACGGTCTCGATTTCGCGGCCCTGCAGCAGGCGGGTTTCGACGCCGTGCTCATCCGAAGTCCTGATCCACTCGGCGAACTGCTCCGCCTCCTTGTCGGTACTGGCGGCAACCATAACGCCCTGCTCGTGAAAGCCCACATCCTCACCGGTGTCTTCGGCAAGGGTCCGCCAGATACGCAGACTCTCAACGATCATCGGCATCTCGCGCGTGTCGCGCAGTTGCTGCCGAACCCAGCCCCAGTTGCGGCTGGACTGCTCACCCGCGATGTGGCCCTTTTCGCAGAGCACGACGTTGACGCCCTGTCGCGCCAGGAACCAGGCTGTCGATACGCCGACGATTCCGCCACCGATGATGACGACATCGGCCTGCCCGGGAATGCTCTCCGGCGCAGCCAACGGCTGCTGCCATGTGCGACTGACGAGATCGGCTGGCACGGTTTCAGACATATCGGTTAGAGTCTCAGAATGGATATCGAAGTACCAATTCGCGAGCTTGGCGAGGTCAAAATAGCGGCGCTCCGCGACGCGATTCTAGCCCAGGAAGAAGCGGCCTGGCACGAAGACGAGTACCGTCAGCAGACCTACGACGTGCACCTGCAGACGCAATCGATCGTACTTCTGTTTACCGATGGATCGGACTGGCCCGACCCCGACATTCGCAAGGAGCCCGGTTGGGATCGGCTCGCTGATGTGGCAGTGCCCATTATGGATGACATCCTGGAAAGACATTATCCGCCGGGCGGCACGATCATTCGCGCAATGGCTGCGAAGCTGTTGCCTGGCGGCAAGATTACACCGCACCATGACAGCCACCCATCGTTTCACTGCGGCCACCGCATCCACATCCCGATCCAGACAAATTCCCGCGTCCGTTTCATGATCGAAGGCCGGCCCTACAAGTTTGAGGTCGGGCAGGCGTATGAGATCAATAACCAGAAGCAGCACAGCGTGATGAACAAGGGAAGCGAAGACCGGATCCACTTCATCTTCGATTACGTCCCGCCCGGACCGCTTGCTGTCCAGACTGCCTGACAGCCGTCTTGAAGACCCTACGTGAAGCCCTGCGCTCCGAGGAGCTGACGCTGACGGCCGAGCTGACGCTGGATCCGCGCACCGGGCCCGAGGCGGTCGTCGAACAGGCGCAGCGGCTGGCGGAGACGGTAGACGCCGTGCAGATACCGGATCACCGCCACGCGCGCCCACACTTGTCCAACATCGCGGTCGCCGCGCTATTGCTCAAGAACAGTATCGATCCCGTAATCCAGATGAACTGCCGCGATCGCAACCGGGTGGCGCTGCAGAGCGACATCGTCGGCGCGCGCGCGTTGGGCGCCAGTAACCTGCTGTTGCTGCGCGGCCCTAACTTCCCGGAGGGACACCGACCGAAATCGACTGGCGTGTTCGATGTGGGTGCAATCGAGCTTCTCGCCACGGCTGCAATGATCCGCGACGGTGATGCATTTCCGGGCACCGCTCCGGCCGGCGCACCCGATCTGTATCTCGGCACGGTCGCGACCGCGTTCCATCCATCAAGTGGCTGGGAACCCGAAAAGCTCACGAGCAAGACCGACGCCGGCGCGCAGTTCATTCAGCTGCAGCCCTGCCTCGACATGGACTTGCTGCAGGCCTATGTCGCCAGGATTGTGGACGCAAAATTAACCTGGCGGCTCCAGCTGCTGGCAGGACTCGCGATTCTGCCGTCGGCGGAAGCGGCGCGCGAATTCCGCAAAGCACGCCCCGACTCGATCATTACGCCGGAGGCTGTCCAGCGCCTGGAAGCTGCAGGCGACCCGGCAAGCGAAGGTGTGGCGCTGGCCGCCGAGCAATTGGAGATTATCGCCGGCATCCCGGGTGTATCGGGCGTTAACCTCGTTACGCCAGGCGACCCCGGCCTGATCCCCGCGGCGATTCGGGCTGCCGGTCTGCGGTCGTGAACCGGATCGAAGTCAACGCGAATGCCGATATCGCGGTACGCCATATCGCCGGCGACGACTACTGCGTCGTGGTCGATGATTTCCTCAAGTATCCGGAACGACTGGTCGAGTTTGCTGTAAGCCACAGCGATTCATTCGAGCCTCAAGCCATCGGCTACCCAGGTGTCTTGTGCGACATCGATCGTACAGCAATAGAAGATATTCAGCGCTTCATCCGCTCGCGCATGAGCCGGCAGTTCAACTTTTTTAAAGGTGATGTCCGCACGTCGACGTACTTGTCGATGGCAACGCGGCAGCCCGAAGATCTGGCTCCGCTGCAGCGGCTGCCGCACTCGGACCCGCGCGCCAGCCTCGAACGCAGTAACTACGCCGCTCTCGTCTACTTATTCGAAGACGCTCAGCTCGGCGGCACGGGCTTCTACCGCTGGACGAACCGCGAACTCATAGAACGTGCCACAGCGATGGAGATGCAGCAGGCCGGAAGTTCGACTGGTCTGCTCGAAGAGCACCTCGAGATGTACCGGCAAGCACCGCAGTACATGACCGGCAGCAACGAGGTTGCCGAGCTACTGCTCGAGATTCCGGCGCGCTACAACCGGTTGCTTTTCTACTCGGGCGACGTGCCACACAGCGCGCATATCCCGCACCCGGAACTGCTGTCGACCGATTTTGCGAAGGGCCGATTGACGCTAAACTGTTTCGCCTCCGTGAGACCGAAGTAAGGGCTGGACCATTAACAAGGCGTATTCACACGATCAGATGTTCGACCTGGCGCTCAGCTACCTGCGCGGCCGGGAATTCGAGATGGCGGCCGACCTCTGCCACGACGCACTCGCGCAGGAACCCCGCGACGACAAGATTCGCGTGCTGCTGGGAACGGTGCTGGTCCGGCAGAATAAGTTCGCGGAGGCGGAAAAGGAGTTGCGCCAGGTCGTAGCGCGCCACCCGCAGATCCCCAAGGCCCAGCGCGAACTTGCCAACGCTCTCATTGCACAGGGCAAGGGCGACGAAGCTATCGGATGCTACAAGCGGGTCATCGAGCTCACGCCGGACAACCCGGCCGCCCATCGTGACCTTGCGATGGCTTACAAGACGCTCGGCCGCAGACAAGAAGCCGAGAAGGC
>JAAUYE010015439.1_pt1 | contig 12770 bp, 12 predicted proteins | sample 7278081 | NCBI WGS metagenome assembly JAAUYE01 (sample SAMN14350131, study PRJNA611818) | marine sediment metagenome | isolation source: surface marine sediment (0.6m) | place: French Polynesia: Moorea | collected 2018-08
AACCCCGATGTCGCAAGGGACACCGCATCACCGGCGCATCCTTCATCCAGGACCAGGCTCGCCTGCGCCGCTTCGCGTCGCGCCTGCTCGAGGACATGCTTGGCTTCCGCGTTGTCGCCCGCATCGACCCGCTGCGCCGGACCGCCGCTGCCGACCATCCGCTGCAGCAGCACCAGCTTCTGCTCCGCCTGCCGGATCTCGGCCGGGTCGCTGCTCGGCGTACAGCTCGTCGCCTGCGCCATGGCCGAGCCGCTGAAAAGCAACGCCAGCAGGACCGGCGGCAGGCTGCGCCTTCTCGCTCTCAAGGTGTCTCCCCCTCTCCACGGGTCTTCGCCTGCAGTTCCCAGATGAACTCCTGGGCCTGCGGCAGGTGCCGCTCGTCTGCGGCGGCGAGGTGTGTATACGCCTGCATGGCTGCGAGCGCGGCTTTGTCATTGCCGCTCTCCCGCTCCGCCAGGGCGAGCCCGTAATACGCATTATGCAGCGACGGCCGCAGGTCGGTCGCGCTGTTGAAGAAGTCCGTTGCCGCTTCCGGCTCGCCGGCGCCCAGCAAGGCAAAGCCCATATTCACGTGCGCCTCCGGCAGCGCGGGGTAGATCGCGAGCACTTCGTGCAGCGCGGTCACCGCGTGGTCGAAGTGGCCGGCCTGCAGCATGGCGACCCCCTGCTGGAAGCCCTGGTGCGCGCGCCGCGCTGCGTCGTCTTCGAGGAAATCGTGCGGCGTGGCGGCGACGGTTTCTTCCGCCGCCGGCACGGCCGCATCGCGTGACAGGTAGACGCTCAGCAGCCCGCCGCCGAGCAGCGTTACTGCAGCCGCGAGCGGGATCACCGTGCGTCGTTTGTCGATGCGCCGGCTCACATGACCCCCTTGTGCGGCGCGACGCTCAGGAACGGCACGCCGAGGAAAGTGAGAATCGCGAGACCGAAGATCGCGACCACGGCAGACCAGCCATAGGTGGCCGGCATGCGGCGGAAGGTCACGCGTGCGTGCAGCAGCAGCGCGATGCACAGCCAGGTAATGAACGTCCAGGTTTCCAGCGAGTCCCAGGCCCAGTAACGGCCCCACGCGCTGTGCGCCCAGATCGCCCCGGCGATCAGCATGAAACTGTGGCAGACGAACGCGAGCGACAGGGTCAGCCAGACGGCCGCGTCGAGATCTCCGCCGCCGGGCTCCGCTCGCCGCTGCCGCAGGAGAAGCCAGAGCGCGGTCGCTGCGGCCGGCAGGCACAGGCCGAGGAACAGCTTGCCGGCCGTGACGTGCAGCCAAAGCCAGGGATTGTCAAACGTGGCCGGCAGCGGAACCGCAACGGCCGACTCGGTCAGCGACCAGCAACCCAGCACGCCGAGGAACGCGACGACGATTGCCGACGAGGTACGCAGTGCGGGCACGAGCCAGGCCGCGACGAGGTAGACGAAGGTCAGGCTGAACAGGTTACTCAGCAACACGTCGTAGAGCGTCAGGAAGGGTCCCTGCGACTCGCGCAGCCAGCGGCCTGCAACGGCCGCCGTGAGCAGGACGAGGATGACCGTCAGCGCAGCGCTCACGGCGGGCCAGGCGGCCCTGCCCGATCTGCGCAGCAGCACATCGAGCAACAGGACGACGCCGAGACCCGCGACGGCGGCAACGAGGGTCGTGCGCTCCATCGCCATGCTCATACCGCTTGCTCACTTACCCGTGACGCGACGGCCTCAGTCACCCGCGGCGTGCTGAATTTCTGCGCCATGTGCACGGCGAGCGCGCCCAGCGACAGGAATGCAGCCGCAATCAGCCATGGCAACAGGGGGTTGTAGTCGATCCGGTAGCCCATCCAGAGGCGGAGATCAACCGGCGTAATTTCCCCGCCACTAACAGCGATCGACTGACCGGCACCGACGGCCCTCCCTGAAGTCCGGCCGTCCTCGATACTCATCGTGAAATCGACGTCATGGCTGCGCAGGGTCCAGGGCCCGTTCTCCGGCGCACGCTCGGCCAAGTGCAGTTCGAGCGTCAGCGTTTCGCCGGCGGGCGTGATCCAGTCATTGACCTGCTTCCAGTCGAACTTCGGGTACGACGGGAAATTCACCGCGCCAAGGCGCTCCCTGCCTTGTTCGTCCCGCCACAGGAGCAGTACCGAATAGCCCTTGTTGAACGTGGTCTTGAAGCGGTAGCCGTGCGACGTGAAGCCCTGCCTGTCGCCGACGTCGCGACGGATCTCGTGGCCGTCCGGCGTCGTGACGACGACGCGACTGTGTGTCGTGTCGCGTTGCAGCCCGCCGAGGTAGCGGACTTCCATCGGCCCCTGTTCGAAGCGCACGCGCTGCAGCCGGTCCGGATGCAGCCAGCCGCTGCCCCTGGACGTTACCGCGCTGGCGGCGAACGCCGTGCCCTCGACGACCTCGACGCTGCCGTCGAAGCGCATCAGGACGCCGGCGGCGACGAGCAGCAGCACGGCGAGCAGCCCGACGTGGAACAGCAGCAACGCGGACTGATGCCGGAACACGTGCCTGACGAGCAGGGCCGCGAACAGGTTGACCGCAAGCAGCGACAGCGGCAGCACGACCCAGGGCAGGGCTTCGTCCGGCCACTGGCTGATCGCAACGCTGTTCGCGATGAGCGCCGCAAGGCCGACCATCGTCAGCCTGAGTGACGCGAGTTTCTTCAGCACGGCCCTCACGGCGGTGTCTCACAGACGTTGCGCATCCAGTCGCGGCCGGTGCCACCCTGGCCGCTGGCCGAGCCGCAGTCCGTCTCGGACCAGGTGCCGCTCTGGGCGAAGTTGAGGATCTTGAGCTTGGCGTTCAGGTAGTAAGGCCCTTGCGTGTATGTCTCGGCGCTGGACCCGATCGAGACTTCCGTGCCGTCGGGAAGGCCGGCTTCCGCGCCAACGTCGTTGAGGTTGACGAGCAGCGCTTTGTTTTTCCAGCCGTGCGGCACCGCCACGTGGCACCAGGTGCACTGCAGGTTCTGGGCCACCTGCTGCGCGTGAAACGCGTGCAGGTTCGTGTCGCGGTCGTTGTTGCCGAAACCGCTCGAGAAATCCGGGTCGTCGCCACGGTTCGCCTCGGTCGCGTAGCCGGCATGGTTGTGGCACCGGAAGCAGATGCCGTTCTGGTTCAAGCCGGTGTTCAGGTCCCACGTGCCCTTGAGGATGAAGTCGTTTTCCGAGCCGTGCGGTCCCCACGGCGTACCGCCGGGCGGCACCGAGGTGCCGTTGTTCGTGTTGCGCCCGTGACAGTCGGAGCAGTACATGGTCTGCGTGCCGATGTTGGCGCCGTTCCACGGTGCCAGGAACATGCTCGGACCCACGGTTCGCGCACCCGCATCCCGGCCCGTGCTGTCGATGACCGGGTGCCAGGAACGGTGATTGCCGCCCGGCTCGCCGCGATCGCCGAGCGGCGCCTGGAATTCCATGGCCTGGTTGGTGAACTGCTCGAGATCGTTGGTCCCGGACAGGGTGCCGCCGCCCGAAACGCCGACATTCGGCCGCGTGCCGATCGGATACACGTTGTCGTCATTGTAGCCGTAGTCCGAGTGACACTTGAGACAGACCTGGTATTCCCGCGTCTCGTGCGGTGCATTGACCGACGTGCTTGCCCCGGTTCCACCATCGCCGCTTTTTACTTCGTACGCCGTCGGCAACGACAGGAAGGCATCATTGCTGTACACCGGTTCGACGCCCCAGCTGCCACGCAGGACACCGGACGCGAGGTTCGTGTGCCCCGACGAATGGTCGTGGGTAGCCCCTGCAGTCGTGCCTACGCCGTTGAAGAGCGTGTTGCGCATGACGCGGTGCGGGTTGTGGCAATCGGTGCACTCCGCGTGGCGGTTGTTGTGATCGCCGCGCCCGAGCCGCGATCTCGGCTCCGTGAGGTCGCCGTCGACGATATCGTGCACCTCGACCGTCGCGCGCTGGTCCACGGTCGTGATCGGCATGCGGATGCCGAGTCCGAACTCGGTCTGGATATCCGCGACGTCGCCGTCGGGATTGTTGACGATCGGCGAGGCGGAATGACACTGGTAACAGGTTTCCTCGATCGCGGACTCGCCGCCGGACTTGGGGGTGCCTGGCGCGTCGGTGCCTTCGCGAAGCAAGCGGCGCGAGCCGTGCACGGCATGCGTGTCATGGCAGTTCAGGCACGCTGCCTCCCAGACCCGCAGCCCGTTCGGAAACTCGCGGAGCTGCGCCGGCTGCTGCAGGTAGGTCTCGTTGGCGACCTGGGGGTCGGCGTGTGCCGACGTCGACCAGCCATCCTTTTCGTGACAGGCGAGACAGTTGATGTCGTTGCCCGGATCGAACTGGCCGCCAGGCTGGTTCTGCTGGAAGCGCTTCAGCCGCAGGAACTTGTTCGTCGGCGAGATGCTGGTGTCGATGACGTGCGGATCATGGCATGTACCGCACTGCACCTGGCCCGCGCCGCCGGGACCGGTGTTCTCGAGGGGTACCGGCGGCCGCACGCCGGGCTGACGAATGGCGATGTGCGCCGTCACCGCCGGGTCCAGCAATTCGCCGTCGGCGATAGCGAGCGTCGTGTCGTAGGTCAGCGAAATCGGATGGTCGTTGGAGAGGTCCGTGCCCAGGTTGCGCGTAAACCCGGTTTGCAGCCCCTCTCCTGCAGGCATCGTGTCGCCGGGGCCGGCACCGGTGATCGCAATGGTCGCATTGACCTGCCCGGTGAGGACATTGACCGAACTGATGGCCAGCGTTCCGTCGTGGCAGGACAGGCAAAGCTTGGAGCTGCCTGCCGGCTGCGCCAGCTGACCGGCGATGGTTTCGGCATCGAGCGACGACGAGCTGTAGGTCGTGTACGTTTCCGACGACAGGGCACGATTCCACAACGGCGCGCCCGGCGAGTTGGTCGCGCCGTGGGGCGTATGGCAGAAGACGCAGACCTGCGTCTCGCTGTCCGCGGTAACCGTACCCGGACCGGTGGTAGACAGGTTATGCGGCGTGCTCAGGATATCGTTCGTCGACTGCGCGCGCGAAGCGAAATGCGTGCCGATGCCCGCAACGAACAACGCAAACGCCAGCAGGACGACGCGGCGATTCACGAACCGCCTCCGAGATAGTCCAGCACGACCACGCGCCCGTTGAACATGTCGGCGACGAACAGGCGGCTGCCGTCGTCTGTCCAGGCGCCGGCCGGCAGGAAGAACTGGCCGGCGCCGTTCCCGGAACCGCCGATCGGCAATAGCAACTCGCCCGCCTCGCTGAACACCAGCATATGGTCGTAGTACGACTCGACGACATACACGTGGCCGTCGCGATCCGTGACGACGCCCTTCGGGCGCACCAGGTTGCCGACGAACAATCCGCGCTGGCCGATGCTCGACTGCGGCTCGCCAGCGAACGACAGGACCTGCACCCGCGCATTAAGGGTATCGGTAACGTACAGCCGGTCACCGCTGCAGCTCAGGTGCGTCGGGCCGTTAAACTGGCCCGGCTCGATGCCGCGCCCGCCGATGCTGCGGAGCAGCCGCCCGGTATCGTCGAACACCTTGATGTCGTGCGCCGCTGAATCCGCAACGAATATCTCAGCGGAGTAATCACTTCGGCATAGCCCCGTGGGACGGCCCAGCTCTCCCTGCCCCATGCTGCCGGCGGGAACGCCGTCAGCCGTCAGCCGCAGCACGTAACCGATATCGGCGTCCGCCACCAGGAAGCCGCCCGCACCGTCCGCCGCAATGCCGACGGGCGAAAGGAAGCTGCGGCCGCGCTCTGCTTCCGGCCAGAAACTGAGCATGCCGGCTGCCTCGTCGAACACCACGACCGCTTCGCGGCCGGCGTCGGTCACCAGTATCCGCCCGGCGTTGTCCACCATGCCCGACTGCGGGCGGATCAGCTCCCTTACGTCCTTGTCGCGCCCAATGCCGGCGATCCAGCGCAGTATGCGCAACGCCGCACCGTCACGCTCGCCTTCGATCGTGCGGAAATTTTCTTCGCCGACCAGTTCCCCGGCATATGCGAGCCGCGGCGTCTCCGGAGGACCGGGCCACACCAACTCTGTCTCGGGGGCACTGTCTTCCGGGAAGTACACCATCTCGACCGGGGCGGCCGCGCAGCCGCACAACAGACCGAGCACGATTCCTGCGCCGGCGCCCCTCATCGTCCCGTGCACCCGGGCTGGATCGAAAATACATGCACGCCGAGAGGCCCTGCGGCAACGTACAGCTCGCTGTGGTCGATCCACAGGTCGGTAACGGTTGCCGCGATATTGCCCGGCAGGGCTGCGCGAGCGTTCGTTCCCTGGTACTCGTAGGAACTCACGAACAGCCCTTCCGCGTGCCCGTCTGCAATGAACACACGACCGCAGGCGTCCGCCGCGATCGCGACCGGGGCCAGCAGGGCGTCTTCGCCATAGGTGGCCACGGGCCGTCCCTGGAGATCGAGCTGCGTGGCTTCGCGCGACGCAGTGTCGAGGACGAAGACCGATCCGTTGTTCCCGGCGATCGCACCGATCGACGCCACGCTGATCACCGGTGACAGCGTCGAGTTCATCATCCCGGTCGGGTTCGACAGGCCGTCGAACAGGATTAGCCGCTTTGACAACTCGTCGGCGATAACGATGGAGGAACCCCAGTTGATCTCGGTCACGTCGACTGGCGCGGGCATCAGCCTGGCGTCCGCGTACCTTTGCCGCTCCCAGCCGGTATCGCCGATCTCGAGGACGGAGCGGCTCTGCCGGTCAACGACGTAGATAATCAGGTCCTGCGTAACGTAGAGGCCCGACGTGCCGGCATCGCGCAGCTCGAGTACCGTGCGTGCTTCGCCACCGAATACATCCACCTGCACCAGCGCCTGCGCCATGCTGTCGACGACAAATACCCGCCCGGCGCGAGCCGCCACCGCGGCGGCAAAACCGATCTGCGTACTGCTGCCGGCCGCGTCCAGGCCCACGGCCCCGGCCCCTCCGATAACGCTGACGGGAACGAGCGTAACGTCGATGCCCGCATCACCGCCGGTCTCGTAACTGCCCGGGTCCATCGCACACGCGCCGAGACCTGCCATCGCAAGCAGGACCACCAGGATCGCTACGCTCCTGGCAAAGACTCCGTCCCCGTTTCGCTCACGACTCCTCGACACGGCACTGCTCAGTATAGGCCCGGCCCCATGGTCTCGTGACCGCCCTTGATACCGGTTTCCAGCCCCGGGCGGCCGGAATGGCACAGGTCACAATTGTCAATCGACCACGCTATGTTGCCATCGTGGCAGGCGCCGCAGTACTGCCCATCGATCAGTTTTTCCATCGTGATCCCGGTGGTGCCCGCCCCCGTCTTGAATCCCAGGTCGACGTGACAGACCGAGCACTGGAAGCGGATGCGGTGGAACCAGTGCGGGTAGATCACCGGCGCCACGCCCTCGGCTTCAGAGCGGGTATTGATCGTTACGTCCGCGTATTCCGCCCAGGCGACAACTGCAGGTACCAGGCTGGCGATCACGAACAATGTCAGCAAGCGGCTCGTCCATCCCTTCATTGAGCTCCTTCTCCCGTTGCGGCGCTCTCCCTCGCGAGAGTCGCCGGGTCCGTATTGTGACAGCGATTGCACTCCGTCAGCGGAAACGACACCGCCCCGTGGCACAGGCCGCAGTACTCGCCCTCGAGGATCTTGCCCATGTTGATCGGGTTCGCATCTTCCTGCGGCAGGAAAACGCGGTCGTGGCACATCTCGCAGGACATCCATTGCGTGTGCGGCTTGTGCGGAAAGTTGACGTAGAGCATCGGGTAGGTGTTCTTCATAAGCACCGTTGTCTCCCGGATCTCGGGCTCCCGGCTGCCGTCGAGGCTGGGTCGGGGATCGATCAGGCCCTGCTGCAACGACTGGACCCAGTCGACCTTGTTCCCCGCCCCGTCGGGCACCAGCACGCTGAGCGCTTCACCCGGCTCCTGCAGAACTCCGATTGCCGGATTGGACGGGTCGTGCAGGCCATCGTTGTTCAGCGGCTGCCAGTTGCCCGCACCGATCACAGCGCTCGTTAGCGCCATCAGCACGACCAGCAGGAAAATTGCGCCTGAAAATTTCACCGTGACTCAGCCAGGGATGTAAACGCCGGCACTCCTTATCGCGCGGATGAACTCCTTGGTCGATTCTTCCAGCAACCGAATCGCATCTTCGAATTTCTTCTTGCCGGCCGCCTGCTCCGCCTGAACGCGCAGCTCGCCGGCCTTGGCGATGAAACCGTCTGCCGTCTTGCGCATCGGGCTGGCCTGCATCTTCTCCGCCAGCAGGACCTCGACCAGCATACGATGCGTGTCGTTGCGGTCGAGTTCGTAATGGTACTCGTCTTCCGGCGTCTCGAAATTGAGTTCGCGGACCAGCGTGTCGCCCCCGCGCAGATCCTCGAGCGATGTCTTTACCGACTCGTAGGTGGCGTCTAGCATGGCGCGCGCCTCGTCCCCTTTGCCCGCCGCCAGCAGTTCGTCCGACGCGGCCAGGTCCGCAGCGACCTTCTGCTGCAGCGCGGCGTTCATGTCCTTCATGCCCTTCTCCGTCGCGATCCGGTCATGTGCCGTCGCGAGGGCAGTGACGCTTTCCTTGCGAGAACCATAATCGTCGGTCTGCTTCCGCGATACCTTGGCATCGCCATTCGCAGCGCGGGCCGCCGTTGTCATCAGGCGGATTGCCTCGCGCAATTCGGCCTCGGCGGCGTCGTTGTCTCCGCCGTCGACGAGCGCTTTCGCCTGGTCGAAATGGGCCTGCGCGTCGGCCTTCATCTGGATTGCCTCGGCCTTGCCGCTCGCGTCGACTTTCTTCGCAGCCGACGACTCCGTCAGCAGGCGCTCGACATACACGAGGCGCGACGCAACGTCGTTACCTGCGGACGCCTGGGCTACCGCGGCTTCGCCGGCGGCGACGAGCGCCATGCCGGCGAGGCCGGTGGCGACTATTTTCATGAACAGTGGGTTCTTCATCGGGTTCACCTGAATTCCGCGAAAGCAGGACTAGTTGGCCGCGGTTTGTTCCTTGGGCCTCGAGTGACAGCGCCGGCATTCGGAGACAGGAAACGCCACCTTGCCGTGGCAGACACCGCACTTCTCGCCAAGCAGGATCGACGCCATGCTGATCTGGTTCGCGCCCTTCTGCGGAATGAAGATGGCCGGGTGGCAATTCGAGCAATCGAGCCACTGCGTGTGCTGCTTGTGGGGATACACGACGTCCGGCATCGAGCCTTTGACCTCACGCACGATGTTCAGGTCCAGGACGATTGGCGGCGTGCTCACCTGCCCAAGGCTGTTGCGCGGCTCGATGAGGCCCTCGTCCATCGCCGCGTTCCATTGCACGTAGTTGCCCGACTTGGAATCGGGCAGTATCTCGAATGCCTCGCGCGGCGTCTGCAGGAGGTGCGTGCCGGCGCTGTCGGGATCGTGGATGCCGTCCTCGGGCGGCGGCGCGTTACGCTCCGCGGCCGGCTTCATCAGCCGGTTGAAGCGGTTCGGGTCGGACTGCGCTTCGGCGAGGCTCGCGAGCAACAGCATCGCGAACAGCGCCAGGCCGCCCGCGATCATCAGGACCGCCAGACTCCTCATGTTGATGACGGTCATTGCTCATCCTCCCCCTCGGCCTCAGCGGCCGACCTCGGCGACGCGACGAGCTTCTGCACCGTGCTGTGGTGGACCTGGGTCGGCGTCTCGGGAATGCCCGAATGACAGAGGTCGCAATTCTCGATGGACCACGCAACGTCGCCGTCGTGGCAGGCGCCGCAATATTCGCCATCGATGATCTTGAGCATGTTGATTTCGTTGCCGCCGGCCTCGAACTTGAAGCCGAGGTCGCCGTGGCAGACCTTGCAGCGGAAGCGGATGCGGTGAAACCAGTGCGGGAACACGACCGGCCGCATGCCTGCTTCATCGGAGAATTCGTTGATCACGACGTCGCCGTACTCCGCCTGCGCCGCCTCGAAATAGACCCCGGCAAACAGCACCGCGAGGAGCGCTATCGCCATCCATAGTCGTGTTGGTGTTTCCATAGTCTGTTTTCGCTCTTCTGGTTTTACTTGTCGGGAACGGCCTCTCAAGTCGTTCCGTAGTAGCGCCGGACCGAGAAAAATGCCTGGCTGTTCCACCGGCCGTTGATGTCGCGCACTTCGCCCAGCAGCCTGAGTTCGAGCAGCCCGATGCGGTAGGTCAGTTCATTGCGCCAGCTGCTGTCGCTGCGGTTCGGGTCGAACAGATCGTCACGATCGAAGGAATCGTCCTCCCGGAACTCTGCGCTCAGGTAGCGCAGCTCGGACAGAAAATTCAGGTTCCGGACATTAAACAGCTCGCGGTCGACGTAGCTGAGGTTGACGCTGTACGTGAATGAATCCCGGTCCATGATAATCGTGGCCGTCGGATCACCGTTGAAGACCATCGGTGATTCACTGTTGCTGTACTGCAGCGAGAAGCCACCATTGAGCGACCGCGTGCGATTCAGCTGCATCCGTGACGACGCCTGCAAAGACAGCAGCTGAAACTCGTCGCTGCGGTCGCCGTACAGCCTGCGATCGGAGATCGAAAAGCGCAGGTAACCAGACGTACGGCCGCGTCGCACGTTGTACGTGGCATAGGCCGTATGCACGAGCGACTGCTCGCGACGGTCCAGCGTGTCCGCGACCGCGGCAACTGTCTGGGTGACGCTGAACTGCAGCTGGCTGCCGCGCGACAGGTTCGACGCACGCGACAGACCGTGATTGAAGCTCGTGCCAAACGCCTGCAAGGACCGCACGGTGCCGTTGCTGTCCCTGCGATTGGCGAGGTCGAGCGTGCCACCCCAGTTGTAAGACATCCTGGCCAGGGGGACCGTGGGCCCGCGGAAGGTGCCGCGCAGCCGCTGGAACGTGCCGGCCCGGCTATCGGCGGTATCGCTGCCACTGCCATTGAAACCCGCGCTCGCCGCGAACGTCAGCTGCGGGGAATACTGGTAGGTCGCGGTGCCGCTCATCAGGTAATTGTGCGAGCTACGCCTGGTGCCGTTTCCCGCTTCAACGCCCTGCGCCACGACGCGGCCGATGACCACCAGGGGCTTCTCCGTGCTGGGGCGCCAGTTCGAATAGCCGTTGAACTGCAGGAAACGTCGCAGTTGTTCCGACCCGTGCAGGTTCACGCGCTCGTCGCTGTAGAACAGCGTGTCGTCGATATTGAACCGCAGGCTGCCGCGAAACTGGTGCCGCAGGCTCACCAGGGTACGGTCGCGGGTTTGCGCCGGCACGTCCCGGTTCAGCTTGCGGAGCGACGTCAATAAGCGGAAGTCGTTGCGCCCGATCGCCCGGTTGCCGGTGAGCTGCCATAGCTCGGAGCCGAATTTGCGGACGTCTGTCCTGCCGTTGACGGTAACCTCTTCCGTATCGCTGGCGCGATACTCCAGCGCGATCCGTCCGCCGTTCCGTCGCGAGGCGAGCTGCTGCAGGAAGCCCCAGTTCCGTGTGGTGAAATCCGAGTCGAAAATGTCGCCATCGACACGGCTGTCGCGGCTTTCGAAGTAGATTCGAAACGGGAAGGTGCTGCGCGCGAAGGCGTTCGCAATGAGCGCCCCGGTCACGATCGTGCCGTCGTTGGTGTTGTCGGAATCCGCGTTTCGGGTCCGCGTCAATCCCAGGTTGCCGTCCAGCACAAGGATGTAAGGCTGCCAGACAAAGGTCGACGCCCGCGCCCGCCAGGTCGCGAGGTGCTGGTCACTGCCAAAGCCGTCCTCGTTGCGAGTCGTGCGGAACTGGTATTCCAGGTAGCCGTCGTGGTCGACCGGCGCAAGGTCCGGGCAGGCAGCATCAAATGGCGTGATCGCCGCCGCGGCCAGCATCGCGAGCGCGATCTTGCGCCTGTTCGTCGATACCGGATTGCCTGCGGCTTTCACCATCGGTTTCTAGTCGTCGTAGCTCGGGATGTTTACCAGGTAGTCGGTGTCGACCTGTATATCGGCATTCGCCCGCAGCTGGTCTGCCAGCGCCTGCCAGCGATCATCGCCCGCCTGCCGGATCCAGAGCTGTGTCGCTCGCTCCTCGACGTCCTCGAAATCCCGCAGTCGCTGCGGCCTGCGGTCCAGGAGCTTGAAGATCGCCATGCCCTCGAGCACGCGAACGGGCTCGGATACGTCACCGACCTCCAGCGTCGCGATGGCGGCTTCGGCGTCCGGGCTCAGGGCGCCTTCATGCTGGTAGCCCATATCGCCGCCGGCGTCGGCCGAAGCGTCAGACGAATGCAGGGACGCGAGCTCCGCAAAATCGGCTCCGGATGCCAGACGCTCGCCGATACTTGCGGCTTCCTCGCGCGCCGCTTGCCAGCCGGGCGCACCGGCCGATGGCTGGACACCGAGCAGAATGACGGCCACCCGATTGCTCGCGGGCTGGGTGAACAGCTCCGGGTTCTCGTCGAAAAAGGTCTTCACCGTCGCCGTGTCTGGCGTGTCGATTTGACGCACGTCCTCTTCGAGCCGCTCGAGCAAGCTGTCTTCCTCGAAGCGCTGGCGCAGCGCGGCAACCATGGCAGGCCCTTCCGTCTGCCACCGCTCGGTGTCGCCGTAGCGCAGCTCGTACTGCGCGATACGCGCATCGATGGCGGCGGCGTCCGGGTCGATCTCTCGCCGCGCCGCTTCCTCGAGCAGCAGGTGGCGGTCGATCAGCTTGTCCGCGACGTCCTTGCGGAACTCGATGTACTCCTCCGCGCCCGGGGGCTTGCCGTGGTAGTAGGTCTGGCGTGCGGCCGCGTAGACCTCACGCTCGAACTCGTCGCGACTGATAGTGATATCGCCGACGGACGCGAATACGTCGTCGGCTGCAGCCGTTTCGGCGAGCGCCGCCGGGTGTCCTGGCAGGAACCAG
>JAAUYE010216267.1_pt1 | contig 12761 bp, 15 predicted proteins | sample 7278081 | NCBI WGS metagenome assembly JAAUYE01 (sample SAMN14350131, study PRJNA611818) | marine sediment metagenome | isolation source: surface marine sediment (0.6m) | place: French Polynesia: Moorea | collected 2018-08
CGACCGCCGGCGCATTTTTCTTCAGCGCCACCAGAACGTGCGCGCGGTCGGCCACCGCATCGCGCCGCTCGAGGCGCAGTACTTCGCCGTAAAAAAAGTCCAGGTGGCGCGCGGTCAGGCGATTCAGCAGCGCCTGCGGCTGGCGGTAAACATCGAAAAACGCCAGCAGCAGCGCCAGGTGCGGCTGGGTGTCGGTATCGAGCGATTCCAGCCAGGCGCGGGCGTCCTCCGGCGCGTACGGGAAAAACTCGCGCCAGTCGCCGGGCGCACCGCCGCCTTCGGGGTAAAAGCGCACCTCGGCGGCGAATCGCTTGAGCTGGGCGAGCAGATCGGCCGCGTCACGCTCATCGATATCGATAAAACCCGGCGCCAGCGCCGCGGGCAAGCGCCGCTGCTGGCTCTGCCCCAGCGTGTCGATCAGGTTTTGCACGATATCCTGGGATTCCATCTCAGACCCCGATACTGGCGCCGACTTCATTGCCGTCGTTCAGGTAAAACGGATAAACCAGGTTGAAACGCGAATTGGTTGCGCGAATCGCGTACTCGAGCCTGAGCAGCAGCTTGCCCTCGATCAGCAGCGACGTATCCAGCTCCAGCGACAGGACCTCTATGCGCGGTTCGTAAACGAGGATATTGGTCCTGACGCGATCCTTGAACAGGGTTTGCATCGTCGTCGTCATCGGCTCGAACAGCAGTTCACGCATATCGAGACCATAGGTCGGGTGCAGAATGCGCTCACCGGCGGTCGTCCCCAGCAGTATCTTCAGGCTGGCCTCGATATCTTCCTCGTCGCTGCTCATCTGCAGCTGCCGCGTGTGCGGATTGAAGCGCGGCGGGAAACTCCAGCCGCTGCCGAGAAACGAGTCATAGCCCTGTTTTTGATCTTCTTCCTTCATTCGCGTAAATCCGTCGTAACTGCGTTATTCATCCAATCAATACCGTCGGTTCGCCAACCGCGGACATCGCGCCGCAGATACAGCTGTCGGTGGTGCGAAGCGCCGGCATGCCGCCGATCAGCACCGTGGCGCTGCCGCTCGGAAACGGGCTCGCCGTCGGTTGATGCGCGTTCGGCGGCAGCGAGCAAACGTGCGTATCGCCGACTACCGCGGCCGGCATGCCCCCGATCAGTACCGTGGCCACGCCCGGCCCGACGATGGTGCCCCCGTGATTCGTCGTATCGCCTACCTTTGCTGCTGCCGGCATCGTTGCCTCCTCAGTTGATCTCGACCAGGCTGCCGCTGATTTTCATGGTTGCGCTGCTCGAAATTTCGACCCCGGCCGCGCCCTCGCCCTTGAGCTCGGTGCCGGCCTTCAGCTCCAGCGCGCCGCCGGCCTCGATGGTTATGTCGCCGGAGCTTTTCACGTTCATGTCCGCCGCGCTTTCCAGCGTAATGCCGTCGCTGTTCAGTAAAACGCTGTTGCCGTGCTGATCCTTGAGCGTGATCGCTTCGTCTTCCTCGCTCAGCACGAGCTGGTTTTCCGCCGGCGTCGACAGGCTCATGACGATCTTGTCGTCGTCGAAGTGCAGTTTCATTTCCGAGCGCGTCTGGAATAACTTCTCGTGATTGTCGTCGCTGCCCTCGAGCGGCGCCGGCTTGGCGCTGCTGTTGAGCATGCCGAGCACTACCGGCCGGCGCGGATCGTCGTCGAGAAAACCGAGCAGCACCTCGTCGCCGATCTCGGGCCGGATGAACCAGCCGCGCGTGTCGCCGGCATCGAGGCTGGCAACGCGCGCCCAGGTGCCTTCGTCATCGTTGTCGACCAGCGGCATCTTGACGCGCAGGCGAAACTCACCGTCGGGGTCCTCGTTACTGACCACGACACCGATTTGCAGGCCGTTGACCGCGGGCAGCAATCCCATCGCGCGGGTCGCCGTCGGCGAATCGCCGCGCTCGCTCAAACCCTCGACGCCGCCGAGCTGCAGCCAGGTCTTCCAGCCCTGCACCAGGTCGAAATCGTGGCGCACCGCGCTGACCCAGGCGTCGCCGTTGAAGCGCTCGCCAAGACCGTCGAGGCTTACCCGGTCGCCCGCGGCGACGCTGCCGATACCCTCGCACTTGATACTTCCGCCGACGCGGTTCAATTGCGATTTCGCCCACTGGCCATCGGCCCAGGCCTGGGCCTCGTCTTCGGCCAGCTGGGAGTGCATCAACGAGAACTGGTCCAGCCCGATGACCTCGGCCAGGTCCGCGCTGCCGAGGTTGCCGGGACTGTTGTTGCCGGGATCGGCGGCCTCGACCTCGACCGTTTCCTGGTTGGCCGGATCCCAGGAGGTCGATTTGACCGCGCCGTACTGGTAACGCGCCTCGAGCCGCAGGTCGGCCTCGAGGATAGTGGCGCCGAACTGCAGGCCGAAGGCCGGCTCCGCCGCAAGGTCCGGCGCCTGCACCAGCAGCGCATCCGGCCGCGTGATTATCACCAGCCCGTTGGCTTCGGCGCGCATCAGGCAAAAGTCCCAGTCGGTCGCATGGTATTGCACCAGCTGCTGGTGCGTGACCGAGGTGGCGGCGACGTCGGCGCGGATACCGGCGGCTTCGAACAGCCCGGCAATGACGTCACTGTCGCTTTGCTCGAGAAAATAGGCATTGTTGGGATTAATCGTCATCTTGCTCGCCGCGTGGCGGCACTCGATGACGAGCTGCGGCGCGCTGCGCTCGCGGATTTTCAGCGCGTGCCGGACAACGATGCCGGTGAACAGCGTCACCGGTTCTTCGCCGGAGCCGGCCAGGATTTCGATCTCGGCGCCGGGGGCGAAGGTATCGGCGTTGGACAGCCGGAACTCGCCGCTGGCGGCGGCGCCGTCCTGGTAAACCAGGCGCGCGCTGGCGACGCGATTAACCGTCGAGTTGATCGACAGCGCGAGCAAATGCTCGCCGCGCGGGACCGCTTCGCCGTCGACCTTGACGACGAATTCACGCTGCGCGGCGGGTATCGGTAATCTGCGTGCGGTAGTAATGGCTATTTCTCCAGCGGCGGAAAATAAAGCCTGGTGCCAGGCTCGAGGTTTCTGAAATCGTCGAGGTTATTGGCGCGCGCCACGTCGAGGTAGTAGCTGCTGTCGCGGTAAATCTGGTAGCACAGCAGCGGCAGGCTGTCGCCGGCCTTGACGATGCGCTGATGCGTGAGATCGGGCGACGCGTCCTGCGCCAGCGCGACGCGGGTTTCATCGTCGGAACTGTCGGTGAAATTCGCGGTAACCACCGCGCGCAGCGGCACCCCGTCCGGCTTGAACAGCTTGTAAGCGATCGAAGCGGATTTCAGCACGCAGCGTTTGACCTGCAGCGTGCCCCAGACGACCTTGAGATAATTGGGCCGGTGTATGTTGCCGTTGTAGCCGGTCACGGCCTGGAATTTTTCGACCCGCTCCTGGACGTCGACCTTGACCCCGTTGGCGCCGGTGCCGTCGATGAAAAAGGTCAGCGACATGTCGCCGGGTTTGACCTTCTTGAACTCCATGCGGCTGCCGGTGGTGCCCGAACCCTGGGCGCTGTCGTATTCCATTTCATAGGCAATAGTCAGCTCGTGGGGATTGATATAGGCCTCGAATTCGTCGATTGCCTCGCCGGAAAAATCGGCCTCTTCGTAGGCCTTGATCAGCATTTTTTCGAGCATCGCCATTTTCGCCTGTTCCTGTCCCCGGAATTAACGTTCCCGCTGCTGCTCGAGAATGTCGAGCACGCGCTCGACGCATTCGTCGAGCAGCTGCTGGCGCTCGTCGGTCTTCGACGGGGTCTCGGCCGAGCCGCCCGCCGCCTGGTTGGTCACCTCTACCGAGATGACGACTTCGTCCACGACTACCGGCATCTTCGCCTCCCGTGAGTTTGTTTGTGCAATAGGCTAGCCACCGCTATCCACGCTGAAATACTGGTAAAAGAACTGCAGGGTTTCGATCACGACCGCGTTATTGGTTGCCGAAAAATCGCTCACCACCCATTTCACCGGGTAGGCGTTGATGACGTGCCAGGTGGTCAGGGGTTCGTGTTTTTCGTTGAGCAGCTTGACGTCGATGTTGCGCGGCTCGATCTCGTAATCCTCGATACAGCTGCGCACCCATTCGGTGATTTTCGAATCGACGAACATGCCGCGCTTGAGCACCAGTTCCGGGTGCTTGGCGCGAACCGGAAACTTTTGCATGAAGCGGTTTTGTCCGCCTTCGGCGATTTCCTGGGTCGTCATTTCGGCGGTCAGACCGCCGACATCGGCAAAACGGACGTCGTTGTCGTCCGGCGCCAGCCCGAGCACCTCGACCTTGAAATGAAATCCGACCGGGGGATAGTAAAAGGCCATGATCCAGTCTCAGCCCCGGGCTACTCGTTCTGTATCTCCAGCCCCTCGTGGGCAAGCTCGATCGACTCGATCGCAACCTCGTTACCGGTTGCCTTCAGGCTGGGTCCCTCGATCTTGACCGGAAAGGCATTATGGATTTTCCATACCATGACCGGCTCGTGCTCCTCGTTGAGCAAATTGATCACCAGGTCGCGGCGTTCGATCGTGTTCATCTTGATCGTGCTGAGCCAGTGGAAAAACTCGTTGTCGCTTTTGACGATGCCGCGCTTCAGGGTGACGTTGCTGTACTTCTGCAGCCCCGGCATCTTGATCGACGAGAACTCCGGAAACGAACCGTCGCGGTATTCGATGGCCTGGTTTTCCTGGGTCAGACCGGAAACTTCGGAAAAGCCGACGCGTTCGCCGCCCCAGTCGACGGTGAAATGAAAGGCGGGTAATGGGTACTGTTCTGGCATTTTAAACACTCCTTGGTTTTGATTCGTGCCTCGAAAACGTCATCCGTGAATGCCTCGAAGCGATAAACTCGGTTTTCGAAATCCCTGCTGCATACAGCCGGCCGGGCCGGCATCAGGACGTTTGCAGCTTGTGCGAAAACTTCAGAATGATGAACTCGGCCGGCCGCACCACCGCCATGCCGATCTCGACATTCATCCTGCCCTCGAGAATGTCCTGCGCATTCATCGTCGTGCCGAGACCGCAGCGCACGAAAAAGGCTTCCTTCGGCGTCGCCCCGGCGAGGGCGCCCTCGCGCCACTTTTGCAGCAAATAGGCTTCTATCATGCCGCGCACCTTGACCCAGGTATTCGCATCGTTGGGCTCGAACACGGCCCAGTAGGTCGATTTCTTTACCGACTCCTCGACCATGTTGAAGAAGCGCCGCACCGGTACGTAACGCCATTCGTTGTCGTTGCCGGCCAGCGTGCGCGCGCCCCAGACCAGCGTACCCTTGCCCATGAAAGAACGGATCGCGTTAATCGATTTACCCGAGGTCGGATCGACGTTGAGCCCGTCCTGCCTGGCATTGTCGAGCTTGACCACCGGTTCGAGCACGTTGGCGAGACTGACGTTGGCCGGCGCCTTCCACACGCCCCGGTTCTTGTCGGTGGCGGCATAGATCCCGGTGACCGCCGGCGACGGCGGCAGCACCACGAAGTGATCCTTTAGTTTGGCCTTGACCAGGTTGTAAACCGCGGTATTGGTATTCTCGAAAGTATTCAGGTCGGCGGCGCCGGCACCGTCGAGATCGACCTTGACATTGGTTTCGTTCTTATCGACGAAATAGTTCAGCGTGGTTTTGACAAACGGATAGTAGCTTGCCCCGTATTTGAGGTGATTGTTACCGAAAAAACCTCGATCGGCCGAAGCATCGAAATCAGCCCAGGCAACACCACCATGATAAATATCGAATACTCCGAAACGGTCCTGCAATTCTTTACATTGCGTCAATATCGCCTGTACCAGCGTTTGATACTCGGCGGTAGTTTGCAGTTTGACCGCCTCCGGAACGACGATCAGCGTGGGTTCGTCTTCCTCCTGAACCGCGCGCAGGCCGTCGGCAAGCCCGGTAGCGGTGGTCGGGTCACTGCCGTCGTCACCCTCGAGATCGATCACCGGAGTCGATTGATAGGTGCCGACGGAAACGATGTAACACTGCCCGCCGCCGTTGTCGAAATACATTTTCATGCTGTACCACATGATGTACTCGGGATCCGTCGGGTCCACTGACGTCACCTGCAACACGCCGTCGGAATCGGTGGTGACGTCGACGTCGATATTGAATTCCTTCGGACCGCCGAAGAAATCTTCGTAGTCGGTCATCGAATAAATCTTGGTCGGCTTCATGATCAGGTCGTTGGCCAGGTTCTTCTGCGCCTTCTCGGTATACCCGATGAACGCGGGGATCGCGGTCTCGACTTCCGCCACCGACGGAGGGAAAACCGATATTTCTTCTATGTATACATCCGGTGTTTTATAGGTAGCCATTTGCGGTATCTCCTAGGGTTTTGCCACATGGATAATGAGTTCGGATCGCGCCTTGTCGACGCCCGGCGCGGGTAAATGGGCGATCAGCACATCGCCGTTTCGGCTGAGCTGCAGGTGCCGGCGCGCGCGATGCTGGCGTGCGAGCACGGACTGCGACTGGAATACGTCGACCCGGTCGTCGCCCTGCGCCAGCAGCTCGGGGGCGATTTCGGTGCCCGTGAACGACGCCGCGGGGATACGGTCGAAAACGATTTCGGAACGCCCTTCCTCGGCGAAGCCCTGGTCGGTAATCGCCAGCGACGCGAACTCGGAATTGCTGTAGTTTTTCGCGACGACGTAGTACTTGAGCACTTCAAGGCGCGCGCTGAAGGCGATTTCGAACGCCGGCGCGGACGTGTAAAACGAGGGATCCACGGTTATCTCCGCAACCGCGAATACGCCCTCGCGCTGCAGCTCGGCTTCGACGTAATAGTCCGTCGTCTGCGGACTGACCCCGTCATCCTCCTCGACCCGGTAATAACCGCCATCGAGGCCGCCGAGATCGAGATTGAACTCGTCATCGACGCTGCTGTCGAGCGCGTGGGTTTGCAGGGTTTGCCCTGCCGCGTCGAGCAGGTTCAGATCGATGGGGCCCGAATTCAGCAGCAGCGGGTGCCGCAGCCTGTTACCGCTCAAACGCAGCGGAATCGCGGCGTCGAACGCAGCGGGTGCCGCCTGGTTGCGATAAAGCAGCCGGCGATTGGCGCTGTCGACGATGGTGAAATTATTGAAGTGGGGGTTGAGCAGGCGCAGGCCGAACACCAGCTTCGCGCCGGCCAGCGGTTTCAGCGCGGCGCCGCCATCGTCGGCTTCGAACAGGCAATGCAGCACGCCGTCCCTGACCTTACCCAGCAGCTTGCCATTGTCGAGTAATTTCCGCGTCGACCCCGGAGTGACGAAGTCGAAATCCTGGCAAACCCCGCCGTAGTATTCATGCGTTACCGACAGCGTGAACAAGGTTTTGAATTGTGTGCTCAACAGAATTTCCCTTATCCCGATTCGCTATTAGCCTTCAAGTACTCCCGATTTTCGTATCAATGGCATAAATGGGCGGCCCCACGTCGGTGGCCGCCTGATCCTGGATACCGACCATGCGCACGCGGTATATCACCGACGGTAACTGCTTGGCGCCGATGTAGGCCCATACCTGGTTCAGCTGGTCATAATTGAGCCGCTGCAGTTCGACCACCACCCGTTTCAGCGACTGGTCCAGCGAGGCATAATCGGATGGCACGAACAGGCGATGAGACTGGAAAAAAGCCATCACGTAGGAAATGTACTTGAGCGCCTGGTCGTAGTGTTTGTAGTTGGCCGCGAACATGACCGACAGGTTCAGGTTCAGCTTGGGCTCGAGCTTCACGTCCTGGCCGGCAACGTGGGTTGTCTGCGGCAGCTGCTCGCGGTGCACGCACTCTTCCTCGATGTTGATGATATTGACGCCGATCGAATCGTTGTCGATGGCATACTTGCCGTTCTCGTCGACAATGGCGGACAGGGCGACCACATCGGCGTCGATGCCAGTTCGCGCCTTGAGGTAAGCGTTGAGCTCACCGGCGAAGAAGTTGAGTACCACGTCTAACATTTATACCACTATCCCTGGTCTGTTAAATCGCGCGTTTGTTATCAGCGTTGACGGCTCGAGAACTACCCTTATCAGGCCATCGTTATTAAACGCCGTTTATTATCGACCCGCGTGTACGCAACCGGTAGTCGACGTATCGCGGTATCAACGAAAGGAAGGAAACGGAACTACGACTACTATCCCTGCCAGCCGTTATGCTCCGAATAATATGGATGCCCCCGGGCAATGTCAATAAATCGCCCCGGCACGGGACGTGGCGGCGTTCGGGCCGTGCGCGGCCGGCCGTTACGCCGCGCTGCCCGGTCGTCGACCGCGTCGCTGACGATTGCTGACTATCGATATTTTTGTCGTTCTCTTTACGAATCGTGCGGCATATGCGTGCAATCCGGGAGCAAAATAATCTCCCTTTCGGCTGCGCTCTCGATTCGGCCGCGAAAAAAAGGTTTAATGCGGCATCGCGAAACACAAACCGACGACGGAAACAGCATGTCCGAAGCATCACACCAGGAATACGACGACAATTTGATGGCCCTGCTCGAGGGCGTCTGGGGCGAGGGATTCATGTCGCCGGGCGGCACCGACGAGGTGGATCGCTACCTCGACGGAATCGACCTGTCCGGAAAATCGGTGCTCGACATCGGCTGCGGGCTCGGCGGCGTGGATATTCACCTGGTCAGGCGGCACCGCGCCGGCCGCGTTACCGGCATCGATATCGAGGACTGGCTGATCGAGCGCTGCAGGACGCTCGCGCAAAAGCACGATCTCGGCGATCGCGCCGAGTTCAAACTGGTCGAACCCGGGCCGCTGCCGTTCGCCGACTCGAGCTTCGGCGCGGTGACGAGCAAGGATTCGATCATCCATATCGCCGACAAGCACACGCTGGCCGCGGACATTTTCCGCGTGCTCGAGCCGGACGGCTGGTTCGTCGCCAGCGACTGGCTGGCCGGCTACGAGGGCGAGCCGTCGGCCGCGATGCAGGCCTACCTCGTCGCCGAGGGGCTCGATTTCGGCCTCGCCTCGGCGGCAGCCTACCGCGATGCGCTGGCCGCGGCCGGTTTCGCCGACATCGAAATCGTCGACCGCAACGACTGGTACCGCGCCGAGGCGCGCGCCGAGCGCGACAATATGGCCGGCGCCCTGTTCGCCGGGCTCGAATCGCAGGTCGGGCGCGAATTTCTCGAACACGAGATCGACGTCTGGAACAAGATGATAGTCGCGCTGGACGAAGGCCAGCTGCGGCCAACGCATTTGCGCGGGCGCAAACCCGCCTAGTCGAAAGCTGGTCAAGCAGGAGGGAGCGGGCGCCGCGGCACCCCGCTTCCAGCGCAGCGGCAGGCCCGGTTAAATCGCCAGGTACTGCCGATTCGATCGCCGATCGCCTGATCCGCGTCAAGCCGGACCCGGAGCTCCGCGTTTAAACTGGTCGATCAATGCTACGGCCGGAAAATTCGATGCGCTCGAGGATTCGCCACTATTTTTGCCACCTGCTTGCCGCCGCGCTGCTGTACGCGCCCGCGGCCGTCGCGCTCGAGCCGATTCGGGTCGTGCTCGAATTTCATCCCGATGTCGACAACGGCCGCCGCGGATTCGAAATCTGCGCGCGCTGCCATTTGCCCGAGGCCTGGGGTAACCAGGACGGCACCTACCCGCAAATCGCCGGCCAGCACGTCAACGTGCTGATGAAGCAGCTGCTCGATATCCGCAGCGGGCATCGCTCGAATCCGTCGATGCAGCCATTCGTGCAGGAGCGCACCATCGGCGGCTACCAGGAATTGAGCGACGTGGTGGCCTATATTTCGACCCTGCCGATGCATCCCGGGCACAACCGCGGTCCGTGGCCGGCCGGCAGCAGCGAGTTCGAAGCCGGCAGGCGAATCTACGATAACTACTGCGCCAGCTGCCACGGCCGGGCCGGCGAAGGCGATAACCAGCAGGTTTTTCCGCGCCTGCAGGGACAGCACTACAATTATATGAAACGCCAGGCGCGACTCGTGCGCGACCGCCTGCGCGAGGTCGAAGCGGGCATGGCCAGCCTGTTCATGAACCTGTCGGAACCCGACCTCGACCTCGTGCTGAACTACGTTTCCCACCTCGCGGTGCCGGACAGCGACCTCGCGCCGGACGAAAACTGGCGCAACCCGGATTACCAATGAGCGGCCGCGACGACAAGAGTCCCGATCTCGAGCGCCGGCGCCTGCTGCAGGCCGGCGGTCTCGCGCTCGGCGCCGCCCCGGTACAGCTGGCCGTGGCGGCCGGCGCGGGCCAGGCACCGGCGGCCGAGGCGCCCGCGATCGCGAGCCTGCTGCGCCGGGCGACGCTGCCGCGTCATCGCGGCGCGCGCGTGGTCGTGGTCGGCGGCGGCTGGTCGGGGCTGACGCTGGCGAAGTACCTGCGCCGCTTCAATCCCGATTTCGACGTCGTCCTGATCGACCGCCAGTCCGCCTTCGTTTCGTTTCCGATCAGCAACTCGTGGCTCGCCGACCAGGTCGACCTGGATTTCCTCAGCCACAGTTTCTTCGACGCCGCCAACAACCACGGCTATCACTTCCTGCAGGCCACGGTGCTCGCCTTCGACCGCGAGTCGCGCCGCGTGTTCACCGAAAAGGGTTACGTCGATTACGATTATCTCGTGCTCGCGCCCGGCATCGAATACGACTACGGGCGTATCGGCGTCGTCGACACCGAGGCGCAAAACCTGCTGTTTCACCGCTATCCCGGCGGTTTCGTCAGCAGCTCGGAGCTGTTGACGATCAAGCGCAAGATCCATCGCTTCGACGGCGGCGTGTTTTTACTGAACGTCCCCAACGGCGACTTTCGCTGCCCGGCGGCGCCCTACGAGCGCGCCTGCATGGTCGCGGCGCTGTTCAAGCGCCGCCGCGTGCGCGCGAAGATCCTGCTGCTCGACATGAATGCCGACATCAAGATCAAGAAGGCCGGTTTCGCGCGCGCGTTCAGGGAACTCTACGGCGACTACATCGAGTACCTGTCGAGCGAGGAAATCTCGGGCGTCGACATCGACAACCGCCGCGTCGAAACCGAGTTCGACGAGTACGCTTTCGACGACGCGATCATATATCCGCCGGTGCGCGCATCGCGGCTGCTGGAAGAAAACGGTATCGCCAACCCGGTATCGCCGCAAAAAACCGCCGACACGGATCCTTTTCGCTACCACCTGCTCGGCGACGAGCGCGTATACGTCACCGGCGACTCGCGCTCGCAGCCGTTTTCCAAGGGCGGTCACACCGCGCATTCGGAGGGGCAATACGTGGCCGAGATCATCGCCGCGCACGCGCTCGGGCGCGAGGTGCGCTGGCGCAGCCCGCAAACCATGTGTTTCTCCGCGGTCGACATCGAGCCGCTGCGCGCGATGAGTATCATTACCTACTACAAGTTCAACCAGGAAAACGGCGAATTCGCCTTCGACCGCACGCACATGATCGAGCGCTGGGACGCGCAGGGCGGCCAGGCCAGCCTGGCCTGGGCCGAGGGCATGTACCGCGACATGTTTTACCGCTGAGTCGCGTCGCTCGGCGGCTAATTTGACGTTGATCAAAGCCGGCCGCGGGAATCGCGTTAATATCCGGTTATCGAATTAATCAGGAGACAACGATGCGAGTAGGCGAATACTGCAACCGTGAAGTGGTTGTCGTCGAGGAAGGCAGCTCAATCACCGAGACGGCCCAGGTTATGCGCGAGTACCATGTCGGCGATGTCGTAATTGCGAGGACGCAGTACGGCAAACAGGTTCCGGCCGGAATATTCACCGATCGTGACATCGCGCTCGAAATCGTCGCCAAGGGCGGCGACCCGGAAGAGATTACGGTTGGCGATGCCATGGGCGTCGATTTGATCACGGTGCACGAGGACGACGACCTGATGCATGTCATCGAAGTCATGCGCGACAAGGGCATTCGCCGCGTACCCGTGGTCGACAGCGATGACGCGCTGGTCGGAATCATGACCGTCGACGACCTGCTCGATATCATGAGCGAGGTTCTGGTCGATATCGTACATCTCGTCGACGTGCAGCGCCGCCGCGAGGCAAAATCGCGGCCCTGACTAGCGCCTGATCATCCACTGCAGCAGCGAGCGATGCCAGACGAATTCGATCGCGCGCAGGCACCAGCGCTCGTAGGCGATTAGCAGCGGCCGCAACGCGGCCGGCCAGGCTTCGATATTTTCCACCAGCAGGCCGGTTTCGTCCTGCGGCTCGAATTTTTCGAGCACTTCGATGGCGCTGATCGATTCGAGATACCCGGCCGGCACGATCGGCATTTGCCGGTAAGCGTCGACCAGGTAATCGAGATATTCGCGCGTCGGTTTCAAACCCTCGACGATGCGCGTCGTGCGGTAGTAATAAAAGCTGATCTCGCCGTCGCGTTCGACGATCTTGTCGTGCGCCTTCAGAAACGGCACGCCCTCGAAGTAATCCATGCGTACAGCGTCCCGCTCGAGAATCTGGTAAATCTTGCCGTAGACCACTTCGCCGTCGAACGCGTCGGCGGAGGCATAACCGTGATCCTTGTAAAAGCCGGGCTGGCTGAAGCGCAGGCCGGCGTTTTGCAGCGCATAATCGAATTCGTCGTAAACCTCGATGCGGCGCCGCGCGAGCACGTCGCGGCTCAGGTTGGCGCCGAAGGCGAAGTAGTAGACCCGCCTGTGCCGCTGTGGCGACAGCGCGCGCTGCAAATGCGCCCACTCGCAGCCTAGTTTCCACAGGACTACCCGCAGCAAGACCGCGACTCCATCAGGGCGCGAACCAGCGGCGCGCGTTATCGAGACGGATTTTCTGCTCGACCGCGGGCGGAAGGTCGGAAAGCCAGCCGCGATGATAATCGAGCAGTTTTTCGAAATGGTCCCAGCCGTCGTC
>JAAUYE010116424.1_pt1 | contig 12758 bp, 9 predicted proteins | sample 7278081 | NCBI WGS metagenome assembly JAAUYE01 (sample SAMN14350131, study PRJNA611818) | marine sediment metagenome | isolation source: surface marine sediment (0.6m) | place: French Polynesia: Moorea | collected 2018-08
ACGCGTGTGCGAGGCCTTCCTGCCGCTGCTCGACGAGGCGCGAGGCCGCGTCGTCAACGTCACGTCGGCCTCCGGCCCGAATTTCGTGGCGAAGTGCAGCCCCGAGCGCCAGCGCTTCTTCCTCGATCGCGAGCTCGACTGGCCGACGCTCGCCGCCTTCATCGACGAGTGCCTGGCCCTGCCCGACGCGGCGGCCTTCGAGGCGCGCGGTCTCTCGGACGGGAGCCCCTACGGCTTCTCGAAGGCCTGTGCCAACACCTACACCCTGCTGCTCGCGCGCGAGCATCCGAACCTCGCCGTCAACGCCTGCACGCCGGGCTACATCGCCACCGATCTCACGTGGCCGCACCCCTCGGCGGCCGGCCGCAGCGCCGAGGAGATGGGGATGAAGACCCCGGCCGAGGGCGCCCGCTGCCCGCTGCACCTGCTCTTCGGCGAGCTCGAAGGCAACGGCAACTACTACGGCAGCGACGCCCGCCGCAGCCCGCTCGACCGCTACCGCTCGCCGGGCTCGCCGCCCTACGAGGGCCCCTAGATCCCGGGGCCGAGGAGACGCTCCGCAGCAACGGCCGCGCCGAGATCACGCAGCCGTCGTCGCAGATGGCAGAGATCCTCCGCGTGGACTCGGATCTTCCACTCTCGCCGCTCCCAGGGGAAGGCTAGACTGCGCGCGTGTCGTTCCCGCCGCTTCGCATTCACGTTCTCGTGACGCTGCTGCTGCTCGGCCCCGGACTGCAGCCGGCCGAAGCCGCCCTGCCGGACTCCGCCGAGCTGCGCTCGTGGATCCAGGAGTTCAAGGCCTCGCCGCGCGGGCCCTTCTCGCGCATCCGCTGGTTCTGCCGGGACGGGACCGTTCTGCCCCCGAAGGCCTACGCCTGCCGCGACCACGGTGGCGGCATCCAGCACGGCGAGTGGAACCAGCGCGCCCGCGACCTTCGGGCGGGTGGGTACACGGTGGCGAACGTGCTCGCGAGCCTCGATCCGAAGGCCTTCGTCGGGCCCGGCGCCGACCTGTGGACGCTCCAGCAGATCCTGGTCGAGCGCTTCCTGATCGGCTGGGACGACGGCTGGATCTTCCGGGGCGCCCGCACCTACCGGGGCGCCCTGCAGATCGAGGACGAGGAGGCCGGTGCGCAGGCCCTCGTGAACGCCATGCTCGGCGACCCCGCCTGGCGAAAGCCCGAGCGCTTCCTGCTGCTGCGCGAGGCGGTGCGGCTGCTGCCCCTCCAGGCCGACGAGGGCTCGGCGGCCGACGTGCGCCGCCAGGCCCTGGTGCTCGCCGGCAAGGACAAGGCCTTCACGCCGCTGCGCGCGAAGATCCACAACCAGCCCGACGCCGGCGACGCCGCCAAGGTGCGCGCCTACGCGACCTCGAAGGGCAAGGCCGGGCTCCGGAAGGAGTACGAGCGGCTGGCGGCGGCGATCGACGAGCTCTACGCGGGGGGCGACGGTGCCGAGCTCGCCCTCGCCCTCGCCCCGAAGGTCGCGAGCCGGCGCGAGCTCTCGGCTGCGCTCGGGGAGCTCGGAAAGAAGCTCGGACGCGAGAAGGACGCGGCGACGCGCGTCGCCCTGGCCGCCCGCCTGATGGGCCTGCTGCGCAAGCACCTCCCCGACATCTCGGATCCGGCCGTCGCGACGGCCGCGCTCCAGCTCTCGATCGCGCTGGAGGCCGACGGCTACCTCGCCGGCAACGAGGCCGATGGCGCCGTGGCGGCGCTGCCGAAGAAGCGGCGCCTGGAGCTGCTCGACCAGGCCGGGGAGGCGCTCTACGGCGCCGGGCTGCTCGACGCCTCGCAGCTCGCCGACGTGAAGAAGGCCCGGCAGCGCGAGAAGCTCGCCACGCTGGCGAAGCCCCCCGAGTGGGCCGACCGCTCACTCGCCGCGCAGTTCGGGCGGGCGATCGACCACCTGGCCCCGCTCGAGCCCGAGGCGCGCCAGTTCACGAAGGACCGGCTCCAGCTGAGCCTCGTCTCCTTCTACGGCGCCGTGCTCGGGAGCCTCGGGCGCTAGGAGGCCGACTCGAGAGTCGGCCGACGCGCAGCGAGCCGCAGGCGAGCGAAGTTCGCTGAGCTATGTGGAAGGCGACGCCGCGAAGACGGCGCCCGACGCCGGATCGATCGCGTACACACGGGCGTCGCTGGCCGTCGCTTCTCCGCCGGGCTCGTACGGCGGGATCATCAGCACGAGCATCCCCGAGCTCGCGTGGAGCTGGAAGCCCTTCTCGAGGCCCGGCGGAAGCGGAATGGGCGGCTCCAGCCGGAGCGTACCGAGATGGGCCCCGGTCGTGTTGAAGCGCTGCACCGTCTCGAGCTCGCGAACGCCGCCGCCCGGCACCTCGAGCGCGTAGAGGGAGCCGTCCTCACGCAGCCAGGCGAGGCCGATCAGCTGCTCGCCGCGGCGCTCGGCGGGCAGGAGGCTCCATTCGGCGGTGCGCGGGTCGTAGGTGAAGAAGCGCGTGTAGATGTGCGAGGTCATCAGGACGAGCTTCTCCGAGGCGCCGTCCCAGGCGAGACCCTTCGGCCAGGAGAACTCCTTCTCGAAGCGCGGGTCGATGCCGATCTCGACGAGGCCGCCCGTGGCGGGAGACACGGCGCCGAAGTCGTGGTCCGTGAGGGCGTAGAGGCCCCCTGCGGCGGCGGCGACGTGTCGGATGCGGCTCGAGACGTCGCGGGCCGAGGCGGCGACGGGGCCGGCGAGGGTGAAGTCCGCGACGGAGGCGGAGCGGCGCATCTCGCCGCCCACCAGCAGGAGCGCCGGGAAGGGGGCGAGCGCGTCGGGTGCGATCGCAGCGGGCGAGAACTCCGCGAGCCGGACCGCGGCCTCCTCGCGCTCGAGCTCGGCCTCCGCCTGGGAGCGCTGCGCGTGCTGGAAGGCACCGAGCGTACAGGCGCCCACTCCGCCCACGATCATGAGGAAGAGCACGACGATCACGCCGATGGTGAAGCGGCGGAGCGAGCGCGAGTCGGCGAAGAAGAGCCCGTAGAAGAGCCCGCCCATGGCCCAGGTGAAGAACAGCAGCACCGACACCAGCACCTTGGTGTCGCGCTCGCGGTCCGAGTCGACGCAGTCGATGATCGCCCAGATCGGCTGCACCAGGCGGACGAGCGTACCCAGCGCGATCGCCGCCAGGACCCCGAACACCCCGGTGGCCGCGAGGAGCTGTTCCACGGGCTAGACGTCCAGCTCCCGCACGCGCTTCTCGTCGCGCCGCTTCTCCACGAGGCCGCGCACCTGGTTGCGCAGCATCGTGCAGTCCTTCACGCCCTGGAGCACCAGCACGGGGTGGCTGCGATCGGAGCTGTGCACGATCACGTTTCCGAGCCCCACCATGCGCAGCAGGATCGGCTCCTCCACGGTGAGGTCCTTCACGCGGTAGAGCTCGAGCTGCTCGGTGCGGCGGGAGAGCACGCCCGTGGTGATCTCGAAGCGCTCCGACGTGAGCCGGTAGCGCGTGAAGTGGAGCTGCAGGAAGCGCTGGAGTGCGACGAAGACCGGCACCACCAGCCAGACCAGGAAGCTGCAGACCACGTAGAGACCCAGGTTGACCAGCTGGGAGGGCCGGCCCTCCCAGACGACGCGTTCGTCCTCCATCGTGGGATCCTCCTCCTCGCGGTCGCTCGAGCACCCGGGCTGGATCACGCTTCGGAGGACCGGGGACGCGCCTTGACGCGCGGGAACGGGGCGGATCGCCGATCTCAAGGGTCCCCGACCCCCTGCCGTAGAAGCCTGCGATGGGGGGGAGCGAAGCCACCGCGGGCCGCCGCGCGACCCGGCGGGGCCTTCACCTCGCCGTGCTGCTCTCCGGGATGAGCGGCCTCAGCTGGGAGCTGCTGTGGCAGCACCGCACGGCCCTGGCCCTCGGCGTCTCGGCCTGGGGCACGGCCGTCACCCTCGCCTCGATGATGGCCGGGATCGGGCTCGGCGGGCTGATCGCCGCCCATCGGGCCCGGAGAGCCGGGTTCCGGCACCCGCTGCATGCCTACGGCATCGCGGAGCTGCTCGTGGGCCTCGGGGCGCTGCTCGTTCCGCTCGGCCTCGCGGGGCTCTCCAGGCTCGACACGGCGCTCTATGCGGCCGCCCCGGCCTGGGCACCCGGGGTGCACGTGGCCGGCATGCTGGTCCTGCTGCTGGCTCCCGCCACCGCCATGGGCGCGGCGCTCCCGATCCTCGCCAGCGTCGCCACCGAGCGCCGGGCGAACATCGCCGTGCTCTACGCGCTGAACGTGCTGGGCGCCGTGCTCGGCGTTCTCGGCGCCACCTTCCTGGCCCTCCCGGTGCTCGGCGTGGCCGGCACCGAGCGGCTCGCCGCCCTCGGCAACCTCGGTGTGGCCCTGTGGGCGATCTCGCGCGACCGGGAGGCCGCCCTGCCCTCCCCGCTCGGTGCCGCAGCCCGCCCGGCCTGGCGCGCGCTCGCCCTCGCGGGAGCGAGCGGCTTCACCGTCTTCGCGCTCGAGGTCTCGTGGTTCCGCTCGCTCCGGGCCTCGCTCCAGAGCACCACCGAGTCGTTCGCGTTGATCCTCGCGGCCTTCCTCACGGCCCTCGCCGTCGGCGCGGGGCTCGCCTCGCGGCTGCGCCGCCGCGCCCCGGCCGCGCTCGACCTGCTGATCCCGGGCGCGGCGCTCGCCGTGCTCTGCGCCACGCCCCTGGTCGATGCGCTCGACCGATCGCTCCTGCCCGCCCTCGAGTCCGGCTTCTCCCCGACCCACTTCACGCCCGCCGTCGCCCTGCTGCGCTTCAGCGCTCTCTTCGCCGCCGTGGGCCTCCCCGCCGTCCTGCTCGGCACCGTCTTTCCCTGGCTGTTGGCAGACCACGAGAGCACGCAGGGCGTCGGCCAGCTCACCGCCGTGAACACGGCCGGAGCGGTCGTCGGCGCGCTCGTGGCGGGCTTCGTGCTGCTACCGGCCTTCGGGGCCACGCACACCAGCTGGCTCGCGGCGCTCGTGCTGCTCGCCGCGGGCGCCGCAGCGCGACCGACGCCGCGGCTCTTCGCCGCCGGCGCCGTGGCGGGCATCGCGGGCCTCCTGGCGGCAGCTCACCTCGGCGGACCGGCCGCACGAATGCGAGTGCAGGGCTACGGAACCGAGCGCGCCTTCGAGGGCGTCGAGTACGTGTCCGAGGGGCCCGACAGCACCGTGTGGGTGACGCGCTCGCGGCAGCGCGACGCTCTCGCCCTGGTGATCGACGGGTTCTCGGCCTCCGACGAGGGCGAGGGCAACGAGTACATGCGCTGGATGGGTCACCTGCCGGCGCTCGCCGCTGCGCGTCTCGATGACGCCCTCGTGATCTGCTTCGGCACCGGGCAGACCACCGATGCCGTGCGCCGACACGAGCCGGCGTCGCTGACCGTGGTCGACGTGAACGCCGCCGTCTTCGGCGCCGCCCCCCTGTTCCGGTCGAACGGGCGCGTGCTCGAGGATCCGCGCGTCCGCGCGGTCGTGATGGACGGCCGCGCCTTCCTGCGCCGCGCGGCGAAGCGGCGCTTCGACGTCGTCACGCTGGAGCCCATGCCTCCGAACTTCGCGGGCGTGAACAACCTGTACTCGCGCGAGTTCTACGAGCTGGTGCGCAGCCGTCTGGCGCCGGGGGGCATCGCGGCGCAGTGGGTGCCCTTCCACCTGATCGCGCCGGAGCACATGCTCTCGATCGTGGCCGCCTTCCAGGGGGTCTTCCCGCACACGCGGCTATGGATCACGCCGCCCCACGGCACGGGCATCCTGGTGGGCGGCCTCTCGCCCTGGACCCTGCGCGAGAGCGACGTGGCCCTGCCGCCGCACCCGACACCCGTGGGCCGGCACTTCGCGCTCGAGCCGGACGAGGTCACGGCCCTGGCCCGGGACGTCGAGCCGGTGACCGACGACAACCAGCTCCTGGCCTACGGCTGGCAGCGCTTCGCGCGGGCCCCGGAGCCCGGACACGGCTGGTACCGCAGCCTCCATCAGCAGAACCTGCGCCTGCTCGACCTCTTCCGCGTGCGCCCCGGCGAGCGTCTCAGCGCCGCCTCCCGGGCGCAGGTGCGGCCCCCCGCCCCACCGCTCCCCTAGCCTCGCCCCCCAGGGGAAAGGCAGCGACGAAATCGCCACTCGGGCTGAGCTTTCTGGCGCCGGGCTGCCACTTCCTGACAACGACCCGACTCAACTGCTGCCGCGGGGCTTGCCTGGTGCCTGTTCGCCTACTGATCGCCACTCTCTTCGTGCTCGCTGCGAGCCCCGCGTGGGGCTTCACCATCGGCGGCTTCGATGCGTCGCGGCTGGGGTGTGCCAGCTGCGCGCTCGAGACCGGCGACTTCTACGAGGGGCTTCGGACCGAGATCGCCGACCGGGGACACGACATCGCGACCCTCACCACCCTCACCGTCCAGAGCCTGTCCACGGTGGACGTCTTCTACACCAGCCTGCTCGACGAGGCGTTCGAGCTCAGCCCCTCCGAGGAGGCCGCGCTCGAGTCCTGGCTCCAGATCGGGGGCACGCTCCTGAGCGCGGGCGACCTGCGCCTCGCCAGCGGCGACCCGAACCCGGCCTACAACGAGCTGCTGAATCCCTTCGGGATCAACCAGAGCGGCGCAGCTTCCCCGCGCATCGGCACCGCCAACGTCGTCGACCTGGCGAACGAGATCACGTACGGCCTCAATGGACCGGTAATGGAGTTCGACTACGCGACGGCGGCGCTCTTCGACGCGGACGCCAGCGCCCTCACCCTGGCGCAGGACAGCACCGGCGCCATCATCGCCATCCGGAAGGAAATCGCCGCGGGCCGCATCGTCGCGTTCGGCGACTTCAACATGTTCACCGACGCCTTCCGCATGGAGCCGGAGGAGCGCCTGTTCTTCAACACGGTCGACTCCGCCACCGAGATCCCGGAGCCCGCCTCCGCCCTGCTCATCGGGCTCGGCCTCGTCGCCCTCGCCCTCGGCCGCCCGCGCGCCTAGGACGGCGAGCGCCCACCTCGAGGCCCCGAAGCTCCCTTGCGATCAGCCTGTCCCGTGCCGCCAGAGTGGCCGGGAAGGGAGCAGCCGTGGCAGCGTCGCACGGGATCATGCACACGCTGAAGCGAGCGAAGTAGGCGGGCTTCCGCCGCCGCCCGGCCGCCCTTCGTCCCGCGCGGCGACGTCACCCCAGCGGGCGGGGGCGGCGGATCAGCTGTCCTCGGCCGTCCGCGCCCGCAGCCACGCGATCATCTTCACCGCGTCCTCGCGCCCCTGGTAGTAGCCCGCGACGCGACCCGTCTCGCGGTAGCCGAGGCTCCGGTAGAAGTGCCGCGCCGCGTGGCTGCCGGCCCGGACCTCCAGGACGACGCTCGCCACGCCGCCGCGTCGCGCGACGACCTCGAGCCAGCGGACGAGCTCCGCTCCGATCCCCTGGCGGCGCCGAGCCGGATCCACGGCGAGCAGGACGAGCCGCGAGCGGGCGCGCTCCCAGTCGAAGCCCATGATCGCGAAGCCCTGGATCGCGCGGCCCTGGCGCGCCACCACCGACGCGGTCTCGGAATCGCCCATCAGCTCGCGCACCGGCTCGGGGCGCCAGCGCCAGCTGAGTCCGCGCTCGATCAGGTCGCGGGACATCCGCGCGATCGCCCCGGCGTCGGCCGCTCGCGCGGGCTCGAGGCGGAGCGTGGGATCCATGGCTCCAAGGCTATCCGACGGGGCGGCCCATCCGCTCCCCTCGCGCGCGGAGCCTCGCGCGCGGGGATCATCGGCAGCGCGCACCTGGCGTGCAGCTCCCGTCGGTCGCCGACGCAGATCACCAACACCACGGCGTGTGATGGGTTCAAGCCCCACCCTCGTCCCACCGAAGCGGCCTTCGATCATCACGGATCGGGATCCGGGAGGTTCGCCATGTCGATGGGAGACGGAGGTCCGGCGCAGGGCCTCGACTTCGAGACCGCGGCTGCGGAGGGCCCCGGCGGCGCCCTCACCTGCAGCGGCTGCCAGCGCGAGATCAGCAGCCAGTACTTCACGGCCGGTGAGGCGATCCTGTGCGATCCGTGCCGTCACCAGCTCGAGGCGGAGCTGCGCAACCAGTCGGCAAGCGGGCGCTTCATGCGGGCGGGATTCTTCGGCTTCATCGCCGCCCTCGCCGGAGCCGCCCTCTGGGGCGGCGTGATCTGGATGACGGGCTACGAGCTCGGGCTCATCGCCGTGGTGGTGGGCTTCATGGTCGGGGCCGCCGTCAAGGCGGGGACCCACGGTCGCGGCGGCCTCCTCTACCAGTTCATGGCGGTCGGGCTCACCTACCTGGCCGTGTCTCTCGCCTACGTGCCACTCGTGCTCCAGGGCTTCCAGCAGCTCGCCCAAGGGGAGGAGGCGGCGGCGCTCGAGAACGACGGCGCGGCCGAGGCCATGCCGCCGCTCGAGCTGGCCGTCGAGCTCGAAGGGGAGCCCGGCGCCGAACAGGCGCTCGTGGCCATCGACGAGGAGCTGGCCGTCGAGCCGACCGCCCTCGAGGGCGAGGCCTCGTTCGACGAGTCGGTCGCCCAGGCCGGCATGGTCGGGATGCTGATCGTGGGCGTGGGCGCGCTGGCCGTGGCGGCGGCCCTGCCCTTCCTGATGGGCTTCCAGAACATCATCGGGCTCGCGATCATCGGCTTCGCCCTCTGGCAGGCCTGGTCGATGAACAAGAAGGTCGACGTCACGGTCGGCGGCCCGTTCCAGGTGGGCAGCGGAGCCTGAGCTGGCCTCCGCGCTCGCGGAGACGCAGGCGGCGGCGGCGCCCTGCCGCGGGTGCCGCACCGAGATTCCGGCGGGCTGGCTCTGCTGCCCGTCGTGTCGCCGTCTCGTCCATGCCGACGAGCTGAAGCGCCTCGCCAGCGAGGCGGCGCAGGCGCAGGAGAGCGACGACCTGGGCGCGGCGCTCGCGGCCTGGCGCCGGGCGCTCGAGCTCCTGCCGGCCGGCACCGCGCAGCACCGGCAGGTGAGCGAGCGCACCGACGCGCTGAGCGCCGGGCTGGAGGCCTGCGGCGACCCTCGCGCCTCCATGCCCGCCCCCCTTCACGCGCGGCTGGCGAGGTCGGGCGGCGCCGTGCTGGCCACAGGCTTCGTCCTCTGGAAGTTCAAGTTCCTGCTGGTGCTGCTGGCGACCAAGGGCAAGCTCCTGCTGCTCGGCCTGACCAAGACCTCGACCGTCTTCTCGATGTTCCTCTCCCTGGGCGTCTACTGGACGGCCTGGGGGCTGCCCTTCGCGGCCGGCGTCGTCGTCGCCATCTACGTTCACGAGATCGGCCACGTGGCGGCGTTGCGAAGGCTCGGCATCCGCGCGGGTGCCCCGATGTTCGTGCCCGGCCTCGGGGCCGCGGTGCGCCTCAAGCAGATTCCGGCGAGCGCGAGGGAGGATGCCCGCGTCGGCCTCGCGGGCCCGATCTGGGGGCTCGCCGCGGCGGCCGGCGCCTACGCCGCACACGGACTGACGGGATGGGCCGCACTCGCCGCCATCGCTCGCGTCTCGGCCTGGATCAATCTCTTCAACCTGCTCCCGGTCTGGCAGCTCGACGGCAGCCGCGGCTTCCGCGCGCTTGCCCGGCCGGGGCGCTGGCTCTGTGTGGCGCTGATGCTCGGCATCTGGGCCGCGACGGAGGAGGCGCTCTTCGCCCTGCTCGCGCTGGTCGGCGGGCTGCGGGCCTGCGCGCCGGGCGAGACGGAGCGGTCGGATCGCCGGGCGCTGGGAGAGTTCCTCTTCCTGCTGGCCGCGCTGGGCCTGCTGTGCACGATCGAGGTGCCCGCAGTGCCGGAGGCGCTTCCCGCATCCTGACGGGCCGCGGGTCCTCGGGCCGAGCCCCCGACACGCTGGCCGGCGTCGCCGCGATGCACGACATTCCCAGGTGCCGTGAGCGACGTTTCGTGCAGGCCCTGCAGGCCGCTGGTGGACGCCCTCGAGGCCGCCGGGATCCCGCTGAGCGAGGCGGTCCGTGGGCTCCCCATCCCTCCCGAGACGCTGCTGCGCCCGTCGAATCGCATCACCTGGGAGCAGTTCCTGACCGTCCTCGAGAACTGCGCCCGCGTGCTCGGGGGGCCCGACGGCCTGGAGGCGGCCGGCCTGCTCTACTACGAGCGCGCGGGCGGCCTCCTCGGCCAGATCGCGGCGTACGTCCTGAGCGCCCGCCAGCTCTACCACCAGGCGACCACCTGGTACGGCCCGACGCTCTTCGCTCCGACGCTGGCCACCTGCGAGGATCTGCCCGACGGCCGGATCCGGACGACGCTCGAGATCCGACCCGGCTTCCGCTTCTCCCCCCTGTTCTTCCAGGCGATGAAGGGGGGCATCCGAGCCGTGCCGCTCCTGCTCGGGCAGCCCCCGGCCGACGTCGAGATGACGATCGAAGGCCGGCGCGCCGTCTACGTGATTCCGCCTCCCGCCTCCCTCACCGTGCTGGGACGCATCCGGCGCGCCCTCCGCTGGCGCGCGATGCAGGAGAGGGCCTCCTACGAGATGGCCGTCCAGCGCGACGAGATCGAGCGCGGCCTGACGCTGGCCCAGGTGACGGGCCGGCTGCTCGACCAGAACACCGAGCGTCTCGAGCAGGAGCAGAAGCAGCGCGAGCGCGCCGAGCAGCTCCTGCTCCAGGCGCAGCAGCTGGAGACCCTCGGCCGCCTCGCGGGAGGCATCGCACACGACTTCAACGGCGTGCTGACCTCGATCGTCGGCCACGTGGACGCCGCGCTCGAGCTCGTGGACGGCGACGATCCGCTGCGGGCCGACCTCGAGGAGGTGCGCGGGATGAGCGAGCGCGGGGCGGCCCTCGTCGGGCAGCTCCTCAACGTGAGCCGGCCCCAGCCCGTCGTGAAACGCCGCGTCCTGCTGAACGAGGTGATCGTGGCCATGGAGCCCATGCTGCGTCGGCTGCTTCCCTCGAACGTGAGGGTCGCGGCGCGAGCGGAGCCGGAGGCGGGGCCGCTGGAGGTTGTGGCGGATCGCGGTCAGCTCGAGCAGATCCTGCTGAACCTCGCCGCGAACGCGCGCGACGCCATGCCCGGCGGCGGGAGCCTCGAGCTCGAGATGCGGAGGGCGACCTCCGAGGAGTCGCCCGGGCCCCACGACTACGCATGGCTCGAGGTGCGGGACGACGGCGAGGGGATGGACTCCGGCACCCTCGCCCAGGCCTTCGAGCCCTTCTTCACGACCAAGCCGTCCGGCAAGGGCACGGGGCTGGGGCTCGCCTCCGTCCACAACATCGTCACGAGCGCCGGCGGGACGGTTCGGCTCGAGAGCCAGCCGGGCCAGGGCACCCGGGTGATCCTGCAGCTTCCGCTCGCCAGCTGAGCGTGGGGCCGGCGCCCCGCTCCGTCTCAAGGTCCGGCCGGCTTCCGCCGAAATGCCTTTCCACGGCGGCGAACGGCCCGCGCCCGGCCCGCGCCTCGCTTGACGATGACGAAGACCCCCAGAGCGATCGAGCTGATCGAAGAATCGGTCCGGGACGGCCTCGATCTCGGCATCCTGCACCTCGGTCTGGAAGACGAGACGCTCGACGGCCGCACGATCCGCGTCGGCGGGCGGAGCCTCCTCCAGATGGCGTCGTGCAGCTACCTCGGCCTCGAGCTCGACCCCCGGCTGCGCGAAGGCGCGGCCGAGGCCATCGCCCGCTACGGCACCCAGTTCTCCTGCTCGCGCGCCTACCTCTCCGCCCCGGCCTACGAGGAGCTGGAGTCGCTGCTCGAGCAGATCTTCGCAGCGCCGGTGGTGGTGAGCCCCACCACCACCCTCGGGCACCTGTCGGCGCTCCCGGTGCTCGTGGAGGAGGACGACGCGGTCATCCTCGACCAGCAGGTGCACCAGTCGGTGCAGATCGCGACCGCCCAGCTGAGGCTCCAGGGAAATCCCGTGGAGATGGTGCGACACGGGCACCTCGACATGCTCGAGGGCAAGATCCGTGAGCTGGCCTCCTCCCATCGGCGCGTGTGGTACCTGAGCGACGGCGTCTACAGCATGTACGGCGACTTCGCTCCGATGAAGGCGCTCGCCTGGCTCCTCTCGCGCTACGAGCAGCTCCACCTCTACGTGGACGACGCCCACGGCATGAGCTGGACGGGCCAGCGGGGGCGGGGCTTCGCGGCGGAGTCCCTCGCCGGGCACGAGCGCGCGGTGATCGTGGCCTCGCTCAACAAGGCCTTCGCGGCCGCGGGCGGAGTGATCGTGCTGCCGACCCCGGAGCTCCACCGGAAGGTGCGCAACTGCGCACCGCCCCTGATCTTCGGAGGTCCGATCCAGCCGCCGATGCTCGGAGCGGCCGTCGCCTCCGCGAAGATCCACCTGAGCCCGGAGATCGAGGAGCTCCAGGCGGAGCTCGCGACGCGCATCGCCTTCACGAACCGCTATGCCCGCGACCTGGAGCTGCCGCTCGTGAGCCAGGACCCGGTTCCCATCCGCTACATCGGCACCGGGGTGCGCGCGGCTGCCTTCCACCTGACCGCGCAGCTGATGGAGCGCGGCGTGTGCATGAACCCCGCCGCGTTTCCGGCCGTCGCCTCGCGTCGCGCCGGGGTGCGCTTCACGATCACGCGTCATCAGGAGGAGGCGGACATCCGCAAGGCGCTCGAGACGATCGCCGAGCAGCTCCCCGCCTCCCTGGCAGTGGCGGGCATCGACCGCGAGGACGTCGACAAGGCCTTCGGTCTCGGCTCCCGACGCCGCTCCGGTCCGCGTCCCGAGACGTCGGATCTCGGCCTGATCCACGCGCGGAGCATCCACGAGCTCGACGCCGACGAGTGGAACGCGTGCCTGGCCGGTCGGGGCATCTTCGACGCCGCGAGCCTGGCGGCGCTCGAGGAGGTC
>JAAUYE010005596.1_pt1 | contig 12752 bp, 14 predicted proteins | sample 7278081 | NCBI WGS metagenome assembly JAAUYE01 (sample SAMN14350131, study PRJNA611818) | marine sediment metagenome | isolation source: surface marine sediment (0.6m) | place: French Polynesia: Moorea | collected 2018-08
CTCGGGGTAGTCGAGGGTGAAATGCAGCCCGCGGCTTTCCTTGCGCGCCAGCGCCGAGCGGATGATCAGGTCCGCGACCACGACCAGGTTGCGCAGCTCGAGCAGGTCCGGCGACACCTTGTAATTGCCGTAGTACTCGTTGATTTCGCTTTTCAGCAGCTCGGCGCGGTGCAGTGCGCGCTCCAGGCGCTTGTTGGTGCGCACGATGCCGACGTAGTCCCACATGAACCGGCGCAGTTCGTCCCAGTTGTGCGCGACCACGATATCCTCGTCGGAATCGGTAACCTGCGATTCGTCCCAGGACTCGAGCATGGGTTGATCCTTGCCCGGCTCGACGTTATCGACGATGTCGCGGGCCGCCGCGCGCGCGAACACGAGGCACTCGAGCAGCGAGTTACTCGCCATGCGGTTGGCGCCGTGCAATCCCGAACAGGCGACTTCGCCGACCGCGTAAAGGTTTTCGATATCGGTGCGGCCGTTGATGTCGACCATGACCCCGCCACAGGTATAGTGCGCCGCCGGCACCACCGGGATCGGCTGGCGCGTGATGTCGATATAGAAGTCGAGGCAGCGCTGGTAAATGGTCGGAAAGTGCGACTTGATGAAAGCGCGGCTCTTGTGGCTGATGTCGAGGTAGACGCAGTCGCTGCCGAGCCGTTTCATTTCATGGTCGATCGCGCGCGCGACGATATCGCGCGGCGCGAGTTCGGCGCGCTCGTCGAAGCGGGGCATGAAGCGCTCGCCGTCGGGCAGCAGCAGCTTGCCGCCTTCGCCGCGCACCGCCTCGGTGATCAGAAAGGTTCGCGCTTCCGGATGGAACAGGCAGGTCGGGTGGAACTGGTTGAATTCCATGTTGGCGACGCGGCAGCCGGCGCGCCATGCCATCGCGATGCCGTCACCGGTGGAACCGTCGGGATTACTGGTATAAAGATAAACCCGGCTCGCGCCGCCGGTGGCGAGGATTACCCTTTGCGCCTTGAATACGTCGACGTGCTGGGTGTCGCGATTGAATGCGTACAGACCCACGCACTTTTGCTGCTTGCGAATCAGGTCGATCGCGATGTGCTCGCGGAAAGTCCTGATGTTACGTCTTTCCGCGATATGTGCCTGCAGCGTCTGCTGTAAAGCCTTGCCGGTGGTGTCGGCCGAATGCACCACGCGTCGCATGCTGTGGCCGCCTTCCCGGGTCAGGTGTAGTGCGCTATCGACAATCTCGGGATTGTCCAGCGTGAACGGCATACCGAGGTCGGCCAGCCAGTTGATGCATCCGGCGCCACTGGCCGCGGCAAATTGCACCACCGATTCGTCGCAGAGCCCGGCGCCGGCGCCGATCGTATCGCGAGTGTGCAATTCGATGCTGTCCTCGGGATCGAGCACCGCCGAGATACCGCCCTGGGCCCAGTGGCTCGACGTCTGTTCGAGGCCGGTTTTGGCCAGGATCGCGATCTTAAGCGATTTCGGCAGGTGCAGCGCGGCGGACAGGCCTGCGGTGCCCGAGCCGACGATGACGACGTCGAAATCCAGTTGGTTACTCATGCGCTAAGTTCCACGGTTTTCGCCGCCAGTATAGAGAAATGCTTCGCATCGCAAAACCATGATCGCAACAGAACTTTTGGTAAGATAATCAGTCTTTATGTCTCGGCCGGTTGATAAAAATATATTATTGCCGGCAATCGTATTCAAAGGGTAATTAATGGGGACGAATCTGCTCGATGCAGAATTGGTGAAACGGGTGCAGTCCGGCGATACCGCCGCTTTCGATCTGCTGGTGCAGAAATACCAGCACAAGGTCGTGAACCTGATCGGCCGCTTCGTGTCCGACCAGGCGGAGTGCCAGGATATAGCGCAGGATGCATTTATCAAGGCGTTTCGCGCGATACACAGTTTCAGGGGTGACAGCCAGTTTTACACCTGGCTGTACCGGATTGCGGCCAACACGGCGAAGAATCATCTCGCCTCGCGGGCGCGTAAATCGCCGGCTTACGCGGTCGATGTCGACGACGCCGAGCATTACGAGGGCGAATCCGGGCTGAAGGATTACACCAATCCGGAAAACATGCTGTTGACCGAGGAAATCAAGGCGACGGTTTTCAGCGCGATCGAAAAGCTGCCGGACGACCTGAAATCGGCGATTACGCTGCGCGAAATCGATGGATTGAGCTATGAAGAGATAGCCGAGGTCATGGATTGCCCGATCGGCACGGTTCGATCTAGAATATTTCGCGCCAGAGATGTAATCGATAAGGAACTTAGACCCCTGTTAGAGTGACTAAGTAGCAAATTTACCAGGCCAGAGGAAATAAACGGTTTTAGTAACGAGATTTCGAGATGACAGATCTAGACAAGAAGTTATCGATTTTACTGGATGATCACGCTGCCGAGGCAGACGTGGATGCTGCGATCGACGAAGCGGTCGGCGACGTAAACCTGCAGTATCGCATGCGGCGCTACCGCATGATCGGCGAAGTCATGCGCAACGAGTTGCCGCGCGCCATCGATACCGGGTTTCACTCGGCGGTGATGGACAGGGTGCGCGCCGAGACCGCCGCCGATCCGCAGCCGTCGCGTGACGCGACAGAATCCTCCGCCGCGTCCGAAGCAGCGGGCTCGCTGTTCGCGTGGGGCTGGCTCAAACCGGTCACCGGCCTGGCGCTGGCGGCTGGCGTCGCGGTCGTAACCGTAAGCCTGTGGCAACCGCCGCAGGAGCAGAGCGATGGTCCCGTCGTCACCAGGCAGGACGAGCGGGTGGAGCGGCTTGCCGGTCAGACCGTGGTCCCGGCGGTTCGAGCTTCGACCAGTTTGCAAAACGTCGGCACGCGCTGGAAGATCGAGCAGGAAAATCCGCTGCTGCAGCAAAAACTCAACGGGTACCTGGTCAACCACACCGAGTACTCGAACTCGGTGCAGGGATTGATTCCGCAGGCGAGGGTCGCCGGCTTCGATACCCGGCAGCAGTAGCGCGCGATCTCGTGAAGGCCTTACCCAGAACCCTGCTGCCGCTCGTCGTATTCTTAAGCGTCAGCGCGCCGCTTAGCGCCGACGAGGCGATGGAGCTGGTGCAGAAAATGTCGGACGCGATGCGCAACCTGAGTTATCGCGGCAATTTCGTCTACATGCACGGGAACCAGCTCGAGAGCATGCAGATCTCGCATTACCGCGATGAAAACGGCGAAAAGGAGCGCCTGGTATCTCTCAATGGCGAAGCGCGCGAAATTATCCGCGACAACCAGAACCTGACCTGCATCTGGCCGTCCAGCCGCAAGGTCGTGGTCGATTTGTCACGCAAGAACAGCTTCTCGCCGATTTTCATCCCTGACGACATCAAGCGGCTGCAAAAGTTTTACCACATGAACAAGCTCGGCTATGACCGCGTCGCCGACATGGATACGGTGGTCGTGCACATCGATCCCAGGGACCGCTACCGTTACGGCATGAAGTTCTGGATAAATCGCGATAACCATTTAATGATGAAATCCAGCCTGATCAACGAAAGCGGTAGCGAAGTCGAGCAGGTCATGTTTACCAGTCTCGAAGTTTTCGGCGACGACGAGAAACCGCTGTTCGATATCATGCCCCGTATCGACGAAGACTATACGCGGATACAGTATCACCGCGGCAAGGAAGCGACCGCGGTTGCCGACAGCAGCGCCTGGCAGCTCGAGAATACCCCCGGCGGTTTCTTTCGCGAATCGGTCTTGCGCCGCGAACTGCCCGGCAGCGGCCAGGTCGTGCACCAGATGGTGTATACCGACGGACTCGCGTCGCTGTCCATATTCATCGAAAGAAATACCAGTGAAACGCCGCAGGGCGGTACCTCGATGGGTGCGGTAAACGCTTTTATCCGCATCGTCAACGATTACTCGGTAACCGCAATCGGCGAAGTGCCGGCGATTACCGTTCAGGAAGTGGCCAGGGCGGTGAAATTTCGCGAATGATCCCGGGATATTTGCCCGGGACGGGCGTTTGCCACTTGCGCCAGGCCGGCTTTGGGCCCAAACTCGGAGTTTCGACCGCAGCATTCATATCCAAGCGATGATTACGGAACAGGCCATCGTAACCCGCCGCGACGGCAACCGGGTCGAACTCGAGCTCGAACGCGGCTCCGCCTGCGGCCACTGCGAACTTAACCAGGGTTGCGGCACCGGCGCGATCGGGCGCCTGCTCGGACGCCGCGGCAAACCCCTGGTCATCGAAACCGAGCGCGATTTGAATCCCGGCGATCGCCTGCAGCTCGGGCTGCCGGAGGCGGCCCTGGTCAGGGCCAGCCTGGTTACCTACGGCCTGCCGCTGCTGCTTATGCTTGCAACCGGCCTGGTCGCGGCGGCTTCGGGACTGGCGGAAGGCTGGATAGCGCTGGCATCGATTGCGGGATTCGCAATCGGCTTCAAGCTGGCGGCGCGGCTGACGCGTTCTCTTGAAGCTTATGCCCTTACCCCATATATCATGGAAATCGAAGTGAACCCCGATGCACGATCGGGGTCATAAATCTGAATTCGAACTACGGAATCCGCTAATGAAATTTTTCAGCAAAACCATTATTCCAGTTTTTATCGTGGCCGCGCTGGCGCTGCCGCTGTCGGCGCAGTCCGCGCTGCCCGAATTTACCAAAATTGTCGAGCGGTCCAAGGACTCGGTGGTTAATATCAGCACCAAGACCCGCTCCAAGCGCAGCAGCTCGCGCGAGTACCAGCTGCCCGATTTACCCGAGGGTTCACCCTTCGGAGAATTGTTCGAGAAATTTTTCGACCATGACGAATTCGATCGCCGGCGCCGCGACGGGCAGTCGCTGGGTTCGGGATTCATCATTTCGGAAGACGGTTACATACTGACCAATCACCATGTAATCGCCGGCGCCGACGAGGTCATCGTGCGCATGTCCAATCGCAAGGAGTACACTGCTGAAGTCATCGGCTCGGACGAGGCTTCGGATGTGGCCGTGCTCAAGGTCGACGACGTCAATCTGCCGACGCTCAAAATCGGCGATTCCGACCAGCTCAAGGTCGGGGAATGGGTACTCGCCATCGGTTCACCCTTCGGTTTCGACGCCACCGTTACCGCGGGCATCGTCAGCGCCAAGGGCCGCAGCCTGCCGAGCGATAACTACGTGCCGTTTATCCAGACCGATGTCGCGATCAACCCGGGTAATTCGGGCGGCCCGCTGTTCAACCTTGACGGCGAGGTGGTCGGTATCAATTCGCAGATTTACAGCCGCTCGGGCGGTTTCATGGGGCTTTCGTTTGCGATCCCGATCGAAATGGCGGTCGATGTCGCTGACCAGATCAAGGAAACCGGCTCGGTGTCGCGCGGCTGGCTCGGCGTGCTGATCCAGGAAGTCACGCGCGAGCTGGCCGAGTCTTTCGGCATGGAAAATCCGCACGGCGCGCTGGTGGCCAAAGTGCTGGACGACAGCCCGGCAGCGGCCGCGGGTCTGCAGGTCGGCGACGTCATCGTCGAATTCAACGGCAAAAAGGTCATGCGCTCCAGCGGTCTGCCGCCTCTGGTCGGTCGCGCCAAGGTCGGCAAGCAGGCCGAGGTTACCGTAATCCGCGACAAGAAGCGGCAGAAGCTCGGCGTTCTGATCGCCGAACTGCCAACCTCTATCACGCAGGCCGCCTACACCCCCGAGGAAGACGAGCCCAGCGAAAACACGGCCCTCGGCATGAAGGTCGAGGCGCTGAGCGGGGATGCGCGCAAGCGGCTCAAGATCGAATCCGGGGTGCAGGTGGTAGAAGTCGACGAAGCCGGGCCCGCCAGCGATGCCGGCATTATCAAGGGTGACGTGATCACGATGATCGACAACCGCGAAATCGAATCGCTGGACGACTTCGAGCAGGTCACCGAGGAACTGAAGGGCGGCAAGTCGGTAGCGCTGCTGGTGCAGCGCCGTGCCGGCCCGGTTTTCCTCGCGATTCGTCCCGAAGACTCCTGACCGGTCGCGGCTGTTTGCAGCTGATACTGTATTACCGCGAACAATGCCACCTGTGCGATGCCATGCGCAAGGCGCTGGTGGCGTTTTCGCGGACCCAGCATGAAATCGAATGGCGTGAAATCGATATCGATCGCGATACCGAGCTAATCCGGCGCTACGATGCCCGGGTGCCGGTGTTATGCCGCGGGGATTTCGAAATCTGTCACTTTTTTTTCGATGAATCGGCATTGCGGGCCGCGCTGGCTTTAGCGTAAACTTCGCAGGTTTTACATCCGAGGCCGGATTTTACGCCGGCAAATCACTGACCTAATCCAAGAACCGGCCGGGGCGAACTTCAGCAATGCGCATGGATTTAATCCGCAATTTTTCGATCATCGCGCATATCGATCATGGTAAATCGACGCTCGCGGACCGTTTCATCCAGTTGTGCGGCGGACTCAGCGAGCGCGAGATGGAAGCCCAGGTGCTGGATTCGATGGACCTCGAGCGCGAGCGCGGCATCACGATCAAGGCGCAAAGCGTGTCGCTGAACTACCGTGCGCGCGATGGCGAGGTATATACGCTTAACATCATCGATACGCCGGGCCACGTCGATTTTTCCTACGAGGTCTCGCGTTCGCTCGCCGCCTGCGAGGGTGCACTGCTGGTAGTCGATGCGTCGCAGGGCGTCGAGGCGCAAAGCGTGGCCAACTGCTACACCGCGATCGACCTCGACCTCGAGGTTTTGCCGGTGCTGAATAAAAATCGATTTGCCCGCGGCCGACCCGGAGCGGGTAAAGCTCGAAATCGAGGAAATCATCGGTCTCGATACCGCGGATTCGATCGAGGTCAGCGCCAAGACCGGCGTCGGCGTCGAGGATTTGCTGGAACAGATTATCGAGAAAATTCCGCCGCCGCAGGGTTCCGAGGACAACCGCACCCAGGCGCTGATCATCGATTCCTGGTTCGACAGTTATGTCGGCGTGATAACGCTGGTGCGCGTCATGCAGGGCAGAATCGCACCCAAGCAAAAGATCAAGATGATGTCCAGCGGGCGCGAATTCCTGGTCGAGAAAACCGGGATTTTCACCCCCAAACGCAAGGACACCGAGTCGCTGCAGGCGGGCAGCGTGGGTTATATCATCGCCGGGATCAAGGATATCGAGTCGGCCCGCGTCGGCGACACGATCACGCTGTCGCAGCAGCCGGCGGAGGAAGCGCTGGCCGATTTCAAAACGGTGCAGCCGCGGGTCTTCGCCGGGCTGTTTCCGGTCAGCTCGGACGATTACGAAGACTGCCGCGAGGCGCTGCGCAAGCTCAAGCTGAACGACGCCGCGCTGCAGTTCGAGCCGGAAACCTCGCAGGCGCTCGGTTTCGGATTCCGCTGCGGGTTTCTCGGTATGCTGCACATGGAAATCGTGCAGGAGCGCCTGGAGCGCGAATACGATCTCGACCTGATTACCACCGCGCCCACCGTGGTTTACGAGGTCGAGACCACCGCCGGTGAGATCGTCGAGATTCACAACCCGGCCGATTTGCCGCCGGTCAACAAGATCGAGGAAATCCGCGAACCGATCATCCAGGCCAATATCCTGCTGCCGGAAGACTATATCGGCGCGGTGATCTCGCTTTGCATCGAAAAACGCGGCACGCAGAAAGACATGCAGTTCATCGGCAACCAGGTGTCGCTGGTGTTCGAGCTGCCGCTGTCCGAGGTGGTGCTGGACTTTTTCGACCGGCTCAAGTCGGTAAGCCGCGGTTACGCTTCATTCGACTACGAGTTCCTGCGTTTCGAGCCATCCAACCTGGTCAAGCTCGATGTGCTGATCAACGGTGAAAAGGTCGATGCGCTGTCGTTGATCGTGCATCGCAGCAACGCCGACTACCGCGGCCGGGAACTGGCCTCGAAAATGAAGGAATTGATCCCGCGCCAGCTGTTCGATGTCGCGATACAGGCAGCGATCGGCTCCAACATCATTGCCCGCACCAACGTCAAGGCGCTGCGCAAGAACGTCACCGCCAAATGTTACGGTGGCGACGTCACGCGCAAGCGGAAATTGCTTGAAAAGCAAAAAGCCGGTAAAAAGCGCATGAAGCAGGTGGGAAGCGTGGAAATACCGCAGGACGCCTTTCTCGCGGTATTGAAAGTAGACAATTAGTTAAAACAGTGTTGCTAGAGGCATACTGAATGGTTCATTTCGATTTCGAGTTTTTGCTACTGGCCCTGACCCTGGTCAGCGGGGTGATCTGGCTCGCCGATCTGCTGTTTTTTGCGCGCCTGCGCCGGCAGCCCGAGGAAGGCAAGGAGGTGAAGGAGCCGATTGTCATCGAATACTCGAAAGCCTTTTTCCCGGTGCTGTTGATCGTCCTCATGGTGCGTTCCTTCTGGGTCGAACCCTTCAGAATTCCATCGGGTTCGATGATGCCGTCGCTGCTGGTCGGCGATTTCATCCTGGTTAACAAGTACAGCTACGGCTTGCGCATGCCGGTCTGGCAAAACCGCATCACCTACGGCGACAGTCCCAAACGCGGCGACGTGGTCGTGTTCCGCTACCCGCAGGACGAGTCGCAGGATTACATCAAGCGCGTGGTCGGTTTGCCGGGGGATCACATTAGTTACTATAATCGGCGGCTGGCGATCAACGGCAAACAGCTGAAACTGACCAAGAACGGTACCTATGAGGGCCTGGCTCAAAGCAATAACCTGCAGCACGCCAGCGGCTGCGACCGGATCAATGCCAAATGTCAGGTCTATGTTGAAGAAATCGACAATTCCAGCTACACAATAATGACGAATCCGAATACCGCGCTCGGTGTTACCGGCGAAGTTTTCGTCCCCAACGGGCATTATTTCGTTATGGGCGACAATCGCGATCATAGTAACGACAGCCGACTGTGGGGTTTCGTACCCGAGGAAAACCTCGTCGGCAAGGCGTCCCGGATCTGGATGCACTGGGACTGGCGCTCGGGCGGAACCGGACTGGATGTTTCGCGGATAGGTCGGAAAATTTCGAACTGAGGTAGTGTTATGAAAAGATCAACTGGGCTAAAACGCCGCCAGCGCGGGTTATCGAGCGTCGGATGGCTGCTGGTTGCCGCCATATTCGGGCTGCTGGTCATCACCTTTTTCAAGGTTTTCCCGATGTATTACGACAATTTCAAGGTGAAATCCTCGCTCGAAGCGCTGGCCGGGGATGACAGCGTCGATCCGAAATCCAAGCGCGCGATCTGGGATTCGCTGTCCAAGCGGCTTTACATCAACGAGGTGCGGACGATAACCCGCGAAAACGTCCAGATGGAACGCAAGGACGGTAGAACCACGGTGACGGTCAGCTACGAGGTCAAGGATGATTACATCGGCAACCTCTTCATCGGCGGCCGCTTCGTTGAACGAGTAGTGATCGATCGGTGAATGCCGACAAGTTATCCGCTTTAACCGGTTATTCATTCCGACAACCCGAGCTACTGGAGCAGGCCTTAACCCACCGCAGCCTGTCGCGTAAAAACAATAACGAGCGGCTCGAGTTTCTCGGCGACAGTATTCTCAACCTGGTCATTTCGAACCACATCTACCGGCGTTTCGACGATGCCGACGAGGGCGATTTGAGCCGCATCCGCGCATCGCTGGTCAAGCAGTCGACGCTGGCGACGATTGCGCGCGGTATCGATCTCGGCGAGTACATCCATCTCGGCGGCGGCGAATTGAAAAGCGGCGGTTTCCGCCGCGCCTCGATTCTGTCGGATGCGCTGGAAGCGCTGATCGGCGCGATTTACCTCGACAGTGATTTCGCCGCAACCGAAGCGGTGGTCATGCGCCTGTTCGAGCCGGCGCTGCAAAACATCGGCGAGGCCGCGGAATTAAAAGATCCCAAGACCCGCCTGCAGGAGTATCTGCAGGCGCAGCAGCGCCCGCTGCCGTCTTACCGCGTCGAAAAAACCAGCGGCAAGTCGCACTCGCAGGTGTTTACCGTCAGCTGCCGCATCCAGCAGCCGGCGCTGGAGAGCAGCGGCAGCGGCAGCAGCCGCAAGAAGGCCGAGCAGCAGGCGGCGCAGCGCGTGCTCGAGCAGCTGGGCCTATGAGCGATCAGTTTCATTGCGGTTACGTCGCCCTGGTCGGAAAACCGAATACCGGCAAGTCGACGCTGATGAACGCGCTGGTCGGCGAAAAGCTGAGCATCACCGCGCATCGGCCGCAAACCACGCGGCACCAGATCCTCGGAATCAGGACCACCGAAGACTACCAGTGTATCTTCGTCGATACCCCGGGCATTCACGACGACAAGCGCAAGGCGATTCACCGCTACATGAACCGCGCCGCGACCAGCATGTTCGACGATGCCGACCTCATTTGCGTTTTGCTCGACGTGAGCTTTTTCAACCAGGACGATGAAAAAATCCTCGCCCGCGTCAGCAGCTATGACAACGTAATCGTCGTGGTCAACAAGACCGACAAGCTCAGCCGCGAGGCCTGCATGCCGGTGATGCAAAAAATCTCGCGGCTCGTGCCCGGTTTCGACTGCGTGCCGGTATCCGCCCTGAGCGGAGATAACCTCGAGCGGCTCGAGCGGCTCATCGTCGAGCGCCTGCCGCCGGGCGTACCGCATTTCCCGGCGGACCAGCTAACCGACAAGTCGATGCGATTTATCAGTGCCGAAATCATTCGCGAAAAACTGTTCCGTACGCTGCAGCAGGAGCTGCCGTATTCGATTACGGTCAATATCGACCATTACGTCGAGGAAGCGGACCTCACGCGGATATCGGCGACGATCTGGGTCGAGCGCAAATCGCAAAAGGCCATCGTGATCGGCAAGCACGGCAGCCTGCTGAAAAAAATAGGTTCGCTGGCGCGTGCCGATATCGAAGGCCTGATCGAGAATCGTGTTTACCTGCAGTTGTGGGTCAAGGTGCGTGCCGACTGGGCCGACGACGAGCAGTCGCTGGCGGCATTTGGTTATTCGGATGGAAACCCGGGTAACTGACCAGCCGGCTTTCATCCTGCGCCGGCGCGACTGGCAAAACAGCAGCCTGCTGCTCGACCTGTTCACCCGCGATTTCGGCCGCATCCGCGTGCTCGCCAAGGGCGCGCGCCGCAATTCGGCCAGGCAGGCCTACCGGTCTTTCGAGTTACTCAGCGTCGGCTGGAGCGGCCGCCAGGAATTGAAAACCCTGACCGCGATCGAAGCCAGCGCGCTGCCGGTGGACGAGCAGAACTATATCGCGCTGCTGTACGTCAACGAACTGATCGGCGCCCTGCTGCCGGAAAGCGAAGCCAACCGATTCGTTTTCGATCGTTACCTGTCCCTGCTGCAGCTTGGCGCCGATGCCATCGGTGAAGCCGAGTTGCGCCGTTTCGAACTCGACCTGGTCACCGATCTGGGTTATTTCCCCGATATCAGTGTCGATTCGAATAGCGGCAACACGATCGACGACGGCAGCTGGTACCAGTTCCTGATCAACCAGGGATTCGTCGGCTGCGACGAGTCGGCGCGCGATGCGGTCAGCGGGCGTATTGTTCGCGCGTGGATCGGCGGCGACTACGCCGACCCCGATGTCTTACGGCTGGCCAAAGTGGTTCTGCGCAGCACGATCGACTTTAACTTGCATGGAAAAAGGCTAAAATCGCGCGATGTGTTCCAGCAAATGATGAGGCGGAAATGAGTAATCCGGTTACGCTCGGAGTCAATATCGATCACGTCGCCACCCTGCGCCAGGCGCGCGGCACGTCTTATCCGGACCCGGTCTACGCGGCGCAGATCGCCGAACAGTCGGGCGCCGATTCGATCACGCTGCACCTGCGCGAGGACCGCCGACATATACAGGAACGCGACGTACTGCTGGTCAGGCAGGTTGTGCTGACCAAGGTCAACCTGGAAATCGCGGTAACCGCGGAAATGCTCGATTTCGCCTGCGAGCTCGAGCCCGAGGACGTATGCCTGGTACCCGAAAAACGCGAGGAGTTGACCACCGAGGGCGGGCTCGACGTGGCCGGGCATTTAACCCAGGTAAAAGCGGCCTGCGAACGTCTCGCCGCGGTCGGCACGCGCGTGTCGCCGTTTATCGACGCCAGCCGTGAACAGATCGACGCCGTGATCGAATGCGGGGCGCCCTGTGTCGAAATCCATACCGGGCATTATGCCGATGCCCGCATCGATGAAAGAGGCGCGCATCTCGAGCTGATCAACCAGGCGATCGAATACGCCCACGGCAAGGGGCTGCAGGTGAATGCCGGCCACGGGCTCAACCGGCACAATGTCGCGCCGATCGCGGCCAATCCGCTGATCAGCGAACTGAACATCGGTCACGCGCTGGTGGCCGATGCGGTATTCATGGGATTCGCCGAGGCGGTGCGCGAAATCAAGCGAATCATGCTCGAAGCCCGCGCCGGGATGCGATGATTGTCGGCATCGGCGTCGACATTGCCGAAACCGAGCGCGTGCACGCGCTGTGGCAAAAGTTCGGCGCGCGTTTTGCGCGCCGTATCCTGACCGATGCCGAGTATCGCGAGTTCGAGCGCCGCGGCAGTGTCAGCAGTTTTCTCGCGACCCGCTTTGCCGCCAAGGAAGCCGTGGCCAAGGCGGCCGGTACCGGCATCGGCGCCGAACTCGGATTCCACTCGATGCAAATAGACCACGATGCCAGCGGCAAACCGATTTTACGTTTCCTGGAGCCGGCGCGCGGGCTGGTCGACCGCCTGAATATCAATAATGCACTGATTTCGCTGGCGGACGAAAAACACTACGTGGTGGCGATGGTGGTGCTCGAGTCCTGAGTATCTGGTTCAGGACGATATCCCGGACTGTTCCATACGCTGCAGGAAGGTTTCGACTTCGCGGCTGATATCGCC
>JAAUYE010036197.1_pt1 | contig 12740 bp, 21 predicted proteins | sample 7278081 | NCBI WGS metagenome assembly JAAUYE01 (sample SAMN14350131, study PRJNA611818) | marine sediment metagenome | isolation source: surface marine sediment (0.6m) | place: French Polynesia: Moorea | collected 2018-08
TACACCTCCCAGGGCCTGAACGCCATGGGTCAGGGGGCCATGGACCCGAACAGCGGCCTGGGTTCGGCCATGAACTACTACCGGGGCGTGATGGGCGGGGATTACATGGGGCTGAATCCGGCTTTCCGGTCTGCGGTCATGGAGCCGGCCATGGAGAACGTGGCCAGCCGGTTTGAGCAGGCCGGTCGGTATGGAAGCCCTGCCAGTGTGCAGTCCATGAATGAGGCCGGCATGCGGGCCCTGGCGCCCTACTATGATGCCGAACGGACCCGGATGGGCCAGGCGGCGAACATGTTGCCCCAGCTGGAGGCCCAGCGGTATCAGCAGCTGCTGGGGGCCGGTCAGGGGCTGGAGGGGTATGACCAGCAGGCGCTGCAGGCGGATATGGACCGGTTCAACTGGGAGCAGAACCAGGAACTGGCCCGGTTGAGTCAGATTGCGCCCTTGCTGGGAGTGGGGGCCGGATACGGTACGACCCAGAGTACGACCGAGCAACCGGGCGGGAGTAAGATTGCCGGCGCGCTGTCGGGTGGGTTGATGGGTGCATCCCTGGGGGCCATGCACCCATTGCTGGGGGCTGGTGCAACAGCGTTGGGTCCGCTGGGTTGGGCCGGTATGGCCGGCGGGGCCTTGCTGGGAGGGTTGCTGTCATGAGTGTGCCGTTAGATCAAATGCTGACTATCCCCATCACCGGCGGCCAGACCCTACCCTGGGACCAGCGGTTATTGCAGGGATTGAATAATCCCCTGATGGGAATGGCGATCGGACTAGCGCAGGGCGCGGCCCCGGGCGGCACCCTGGCCGGCGGGATGCAGGCCGGTCTGCAGAACATGCTGCAGCAGCAGCGGGCCAACCAGGCTACTTCCCTGATGGCCGAACGGTTGGCGGAAATGCAGGAGCAGCGTCGCAGGAAACGGGACGTGCGGAACAATGCCTATGAGCTGTTGAAGGACAACCCGCAGGCCTGGCAGGCGTATGAAGCCGGTATGCCCGCCGTTGCGCAACAGTTGGCGTTTCCCGGTCCGGTCGAGCCCCGGACCCAGATTGCCAAGCTGCAGGCGGACTACAACAGCGGCCTGATTACCGATGAGCAGTACCAGGTGGGTGTGCAGGGGATCCTGAAGCCCCCGACCCAGATCACGATGGGCAGTGTGCCGGGGGGTGCGGTGCGTGAGGATGGCGCGATTCGCTACCTGCCGGGCAGCAAGGAATACATTGCGGCCCAGGCCGAAGTAGATTCACTCGCTGAAATGGTGGGCCTGATCAAAGAGCAGCGGGAGTTGGTGGCGAAGCATGGCTCGGAGATGTGGGGAACCGTGGCCGGTGAGATGGGGCCGAAATATAACCGGATTATTTCGATCATGGGTCAGCTTACGGATGCCGGTGTCTTGCAGGAAGGCGAGCGCAGGGCCCTGGAAGATCGTATGACCGATCCGACGTCGGCCCGTGGTCTGCGTACCACCCGGGCCACGATGGATGCCCAGATGGCCGAGGTTGAGGATCAGATCCAGACCCGTCTGGATGCTGCCCGGGAGCGTTACCGGCCCTGGGGTATCGGCACTGATCCCACCCTGGACGGCTACATGGGGAAGTACGGGGGTAAAAAATAATGGCTTACACGCAAGCACAGCTTAGGACAGCCTTAGAAAACGCCAGAGCCGCCGGAGACGATGCGGCTGTGGCATACCTCTCACAGCATATCGCAGCGCAGGCGTCCCCTGCTGAAACCTACGACCCCACGGCGGGCATGAGCACGGCTGGGAAACTGGCAGCCGGCGCGGGTAAGGCAGTGGTCGATACCGGACGCGGGATCGGTCAGTTGCTGGGGCTGGTATCCGATGAGCAGATTGCGGAGGCCAGGAGACTGGATCAGGCGCTGATGAATACGGGTGCCGGTCAGGTCGGGAATGTACTCGGCCACGTAGGCACCGCCCTGATGCCGGGTGGTGTGGTGGGTATAGCAGGGAAGCTGGCGGGGTCTGCGAGGGCAGCCCAGGCCGGACGGGGCTTGATGGCGCCGACCACCATTCCAGGGGCCATGGCGGCCGGTGGCACCTATGCCGGTATTCAACCGGGCAGTCTGGAGGAACGGGCACAGTCGGCAGGTCTGGGTGCCCTGGGAAGTGGTGCAGGTCAGGCGTTGGGACAGGGAATTTCCCACCTGGCCCGTGCCCGTGCCCCGACGAGAGCCGCGCAGACCTTGCAGGCGGAAGGCGTACCCGTCTCCCCGTCCCAGGAAGTGGATAGCCGGGTGCTGAGGCGGATCGAGGATGTATTCGACCATATGCCCAGCACCGGGGGGAAGCAGCAGGTATGGCGGGAAGGTCAGCAGGAAGCCTTTAACCGGGCCGTACTGAAACGTGCCGGCGTGGACTCCGGTAAGGCTACCCATGAGGTGATGGACCAGGCCTATACCCAGGTGGGCCAGAAGTTTGAAGATGTGATTAGAGGCCGTCAGATCAAGCTGGGTGATGAATTCCTCGATGACGTGGTCCGGGTGGAGCAGTCGGAGTTGAGACTGTTTCCGTCCAGCCGATCCAGAATCGTGAACAACCTGATCGATGATGCCCTGGACCTGGCGGCCGATCCCAAGCCGGTGGATGCCATCCTGTTGCATAGCGAGCGGTCCAAGATTGCCAAAATGGCGGCCGATGCGCACCGGGCTAACAACCACGTCCTGGGGGATTCTTACTATGCCTTGGTGGATGCCCTGGATAATGCCATTCTGAAGGATCTGCCCAAGCGTGAGCGGGAATCCTACATGCGGGCCATGGAGCAATTCCGCATCCTCAAGCTACTGGAGAAAACGGGTCTCCGGGATGGCAATGTTTCCCCTGCCAAACTGGCGAGCGCCATGCACACCAGCAACCGCCGGGCCTCCAATGTCGGGGCGGATCCGGTGGCCCGTCTGGCGCAAGCGGGCCGTGATGCCATCAAGCCGGGCCCGGATTCCGGTACGGCGCAGCGGATGATGTATCAAAACATGATGACGGGCGGTGCCATCGGCGGCGGTGCCGGTGCCTATGGCCTGACTACGGGTGACTGGGGAAACGCCGCACAGATGGCGGCCTTGGGCCTGGGTGGTCCCTATGCGACCCGGGCCATGATGCACAGTCCCCAATTCCGAAACCTGCTGGTCCAGGGTATGCCTGGACTGCGTAACCCGGCCGTCCAGGCGGGGATGCGGGCAGCGGGTACTTATGGCCCCGCTGCGGGCCTCAGCACGTACCGGGAAGACGACAATGAGTGATATCAAAACCTGGGGCCCGAACGCCTCAGACCAGAACAGCCTGGGTGTTCCCGATTCCGCGCCGGAAAACGCGACCACGGTGGCCGATCTGAATGACGTGATCCGGGAACTACAGGCGGCAGTCCGGCGTCATTATGATGCGCCAGAATGGCGTGATCTGGGCCACACTCCGACCTTTGTCGCTACCGATCAATTCAGTGTCGGGGCCGGAGAAGGCGCATCGTATATTGTGGGCCAGCGTATCCGGATTACGGATGCAACGACCTTTTATGGCACGATTACAAATGTTTCCGGGGAGACAGTCACTGTCGCGGCAGATGGGGCGGATGTTATCTCGGGGTCTATTAGCGCAGTTGCGGTAGGGGCTGACCTCACGAACAACCCACTTGGGTTCCTGGCCTACCTGGGCAATGCCAACACCTTCACCGCGGCGCAAACGGTGGACGTGGCCAACAACATCATTCCGCTGGTTTTGGATCGCGGAAACGCCGGGACTCATATCGATATGTTGAATGCTGGGGAGTCGTGGGGCACCATCCAGGCCGATTCCGCAAAGATCCTTATCAGACATCCGGCCGGGGGCTCACTTCGCCTCGATGATCTGGCACAGCAATTCGATATCACCGGAAGCCGCCCCACCTATGGGGGGTCCGGAGTTGCGCTATTACCCGATGCCACCTATGTAGAAAGTTCCACGAATCGTACTACCACAGCAAACTGGGTCACGCATATGACCCTGGCATGCAACATCACCGGAACTGCTTATATAACGGGGTGCCTTAATGTGAGATCCGATGGGGGATCATTTGCTGGGTGTCAGGTCCGGATCCGACGCGGCACGACCACGATTGGCGAGCCTTTCGAGTGGGAAAACGGTTCAGGTGCGGCAAGGGGTACGCTTCCATTCCTGGTGCGGGACACGGCTGCAGATGGTTCTAATTATACTATCGAGATCACTCGCGGCGCGTTACATGGTTTCGATAGCGATGTTACCTGGGCAACCGCAAAGGCATCCACCTTATGACCCTCCGCGCCGATCCCATCATCTCCATCCTGGTCCTGGTCGGCCTGATCATGGTACTGGGTGGCGGCCAGGCCGGGGAAGGGAACTGCAGCGGCAGCTGCCTGTTATGTATCAAGCAAAACATTATCTGCGGTCAGGAGGCCGGCAACCATGAAGAAAATTAGTGAAGCGACGCCGCTGACGCTGGGGGATATGGACGGGCGGCAGGCCCTGGCGGCCTATGATCCAGACCAGGTTGGAGCGGATGTGTCGGTAACGCAGGGCATTCTGAACACTACACAGAATGGTGAATACTCCACCACCGGCGAGCTGGTCTACCCGTACTGGTACGCGGGTAATGAGAGCATTACCTATACTGCCGGGCAGATCACGCAACGGCAGACCAACGACGGGGCGGGAACAACTTGGACCATGGGTATTGTTCAAGGCACCTATGGGCCGGACAGCATGACGTGTGGCAACGGAGCAAGTAACTGGAGTCGCACGATTACTCGTGATGTGGCTGGTACGGTAACTAACGACACAGGCTGGGTGAAACTATGAGCAGTTTATTAGATGCAATTCTTGGTGGACTGATCGTTAAAGACGGTAACGCCAATACGAAGGATATCAGCGGGGCCTTGCTGCAAGGCATCGAGGACGGGAGCGGTGTTCCCAAGACGATCCCGAGCGACATCCTCCCGCTGATGTTTGCTGATGTGGTGTTGCCTGTTAATGAATTGGCGCCGGTGGCGGGCGAAGTGACGGAAATCGACGTAGCGGCGGCCAAAACGAATCAGGGCGCTAGCATTGATGCCACGGCAATCGTCATCACCTGCTCCGGCGATGCAGCATTCGAGGGCATTCACGCCACAATCAACAGCACCTCGACCACCACGGCGGCAACCGATTTGCTGATCGATGGTTCGACTCATGCGCCCAGCTTCCTCTGCCCGCCCGGCCTCACCTTGATCCCCTACAACGAAGTGATTAGCAAGTTTCACTTTGTGGGGCAGGGTTCCGCCGTCAACCGCGTACAAGTGAGCTTCATCTGATGGCCGGCCAAAAGTCGCTGAGATCAGCAGGAACCAGGGGATGGGCGGCTCCCTTTTCATGGTCACCTGCAGATATCGCAACCCTTCAGGCCTGGTATCGGGCGGATACCGTGGTTTTAGACGGTAGCGATAACGTAACCACATGGACCAACCTGAAAGCTGGCGGTAATGATCTGACGGGCGGCACTCCACCGGATTGGCTGTCCAGTGTGGTCGGGATCAATAACCAGCCAGCGGTGTCTTTCGATAGTGTGGCTTCTGAATATCTCATCGAAAACGCGAGCACGAGGGCGGCTAATGACCATGTGCTGGTGGTATTAGACCCAGAGACATTTACAAATGATGACTACATTCTGGACGCCGCAGACACCGTGACCGGGATGGGTTTGCGGACATTGACAAGCGGGAGCAACCATTTCGGCCAGCGAGTCGTCGGCAACCAGAACAATGCGTCAAGCTGGGGGTTAAGCAACAATACATGGTATGTCCTCGATGCCCTTTATAGCAATACCACTAGCTATATACGCTATAACTTCGGAACCAAGGCTACAACCGGGTCGAACATGACGCCTAATGGAAACGGTTTGGTAGTTGCGGCTGCCGGTAACGCGCTGACGCCGACCAATTATTCCACCTGTACTATTGCGGAAATCATTGTGTCGTCCGGGGAGATAGGTGACGATGATGTCGCCAATCTGAAGGCGTACTTGAACAACCGTTACGGGTTCTCGCTATGATCTACGGGCTACGCAGGTTCACAGCTACCACCCAGACCTTTTGGGGCTGCGATGAAACCGACACCGGGGGCGTGCTGGGGGTGCGTATCTACGGGGTCGGTGACTTTACCGGCGACACCCTGGCATCTGCCAACGGCTTTACTGGACTGGTCACGGCTACCGGGCTATCGGCAGGGACGTATACCTATCAGATGATGCTGAATGGTTCCCTGGTGGGTTCTGCTCATCAGTTCACCCTGTACGCCAGTGGTGATGAGTTCTCCATTCTGTTTATCGGCGATACTAACCTGAAAGTGGACGAGGCGTTTACTGCCATTACCGGACGAGAGAGTAGTGTGGCGGCAGTAATCGGTTCGGAACTGTTCTACCTTGACGGGAATGCCTACGGGGCGATCTATACGGACGCCAATGACTATAACGACACGGCATCTTTCCCGGCCAGTCAACAAGCGGTGCGCGATTCTATGCGGTCAGCATACCGTAATGCCTATGCTGCTGAACCGGCGCGGCTAACCCTGGAGCAGAAGTGGCCACTTTTTAATAGTCCGGGCAACCATGACCTATTGATTAGTGACCCTGGCCCGGGGCCAGGATACCCCACCCTGCACAAGCCAGGTCTGTGCCGCTATGACGGGGCACACGAAGCGGCCATTAACTATGCCAGCAATGGCACGCCGCCGCCGAGCGGGACGGTGGACAGTGAACCGAGTCCAGTGCTGTATTACGATTTCACGGTCGGGGATGTGCATATCATTGTGCTGGATGCGCTGACATACTCTAACCCGTTTGCACAGGGAAACCTGCACGGATCGAGCGGTAACGGCTCCACGGCCGGGGATGATGCGCAGGTCGCTTGGCTCAAGTCCGTAATCAATGCCAGCACCGCGAACGTGATTATCATCAACCACGGAACAGTGGTCCGTGGGGAGGAGTGGGCGAATGACCTATTTAGTTGGCTGGACACGAACTACACTGACAAGACCTTTCTGATTATGGCGGCAGACACACATGTTGCATACGTCATAGCTCACGATGGTTCAATCCCGAATTACCCGATTACGGAGTGCGGCTATTCTCCGTCATCAGCGGTAACCAGCAGCAAAACCTTTTTCCTGGCCGCTGGGGATGTCCCTCACATGGCGGATAACCTGCTGGAGAAAACCACCCTTACTGCGAACACGGACGGATCATTAGTGATCGCGGTTGAGGACAGTTCCCCATTCAGAACCAAGCCGGACACCGGAGAGGACGTTAAGGTGATCTTTGGCAATAACAGTTTGACCCGAGGCGTTGCCACGGTGGACAGCGCCACGCAGATTACTCTGACCTCAACTGTGCCGGTTGATGCCTATGCAGCTGGCACGGAAGTTTATGTCGTGGACTGGCCTCGTGTGTGGGATGTGGATAACATTACAGACCCCACCAACCGAGTACGCCGGGCCAACTATGCTAGAGTGACGCGCAAACCGAACGGTACACACCTGGATAGCAACCCGCATACTGAGGTTGAGCTTATCGAGACGTATACCGGCGGGTCTAGATTCAAGTTCCGGGTGCGCGACGGTGAGCGGTTTCCACGGTGGTATCGGTTTAACGGGAAGCAAGTGCAAAGTGAATGATTCATTTACCATGCTGTTTAGCCATCACTCTCCCCCGTTGGTGTTATTTCAGATTCTTTACCCGTACCGCTTCAGGCCACTGCCGAATATTCCAGTTTTTTGTGCGTTCCCTCTCAGCGGATACCCACTTGTTAGCCTTGGCCTGTGAGGTGGTTACACCCCTGAAGTCAAATTCTCCGCGAGTGTCCATCCATCCGCATACAAAGTAGTCCATCATTCTCTCCTGTTAGGTGGGACTGGCCGGAGTCGAACCGACTTCTACCCATTTGCCTGAGTTATACCACCCAGCTGGTCCCGTCACGTTAACGGGGGTAGACCTGACCCGTGAGTGCGTGTCACCGTCCACGCCGCAGTCCCGTAAAAGGTGGCAGGATGCGCTGGCCACCCATCCGAACCTTTCGGTTACTCCCTCACTCTCCGCGCATTGCGCTTTCAGAGCTTACGAGCAGCACACCCCGCCATTACTCAGAATAACGTCTGCTCAAGCACAAGCATGATCATCGCACCGATGGCGCAGACCACCACCAGCAGGGCATTGGCCTGGTGCCCGTCCAGGTTACGGATTTTCATCGTATACGCCTCCAGATTTCCCGGGTCGCCCGCACATCCGCAATGTTGTACGTCTGTAGACTGTCCATGTTGTTTTCTTCCACGTAGCGGGCCACCTGGGAGCCGTCCCCGTGTTCTTTCGGGGAAGGAATGCCCAGGGCCTGACAGATGCCTTCCAGGCTTACGCGCTCCTGGAAGCTGGTAGAGCCCGACCATTCCGCCATGGTGTCGAACATCCGATCCGACCAGGGCTTGCAATCCGCCGGCCGGGGGATGGCTACATGCTCCACGGTCTGGTGTACCTTCTGACGGTGCCAAATAAACGGCAGGTCAAAGGCGCAGTGGTTGTGCCCGATCCAGTGGATGGGCCGCTTGTCCTCGCCGTGCCGCTGGAGCTGCAGGGCCAGTTCCTCCTGGAAGTCCTGCAACAGCTGGTGTTCCGGGTGCGCCAGGCCCCGGCACAGGCACTGGATGGGCGCATCATTGACGGCAAAGGCAATGCTCACGATCTGCCCGAAAGTAGTATCCAGGGAAGTCTTGTCGATGTCGCTCTTGAGCTTGTCCAAGCCCTTCTTGGCCCGCCACTCCGCGGCCTTTTCCGGCCCGTAATTGGCCGGTGCCCGGATACTGTCCTCGATCTGTTTCAGCCGCCATTCGGAATCTGTCCGATAACTCTCGATGTCGATGGTTACATTGTTGGTGGTCATAGGTCGCCTTCCTGTGTAGATAGGTGCCCACCCCCATTCACGTTCCCGCTTCGGCTCGCAGCCTACTCCGGCGGAATGCCCTTTCAGGGGGTGGGCGAAACGGACTAGAACGGAATCTGGTCGTCAGGATCAATGCCCGGGTCACCCGCTTCCGGTGCCGGCGGCTGTCCCTGGGCGGCGTCCCGCATGGCCTGGACCCCGGCCTGTGCGGTCTGGGGTGCGCTGGCGACGGGGGGCGGACTGGCCAGGGCCATGAACCGCAGGCCGCCGATGATCTTACCGCCGAACGACACGGTTACATCGTTATGCAGGCCGATCTGTTTGCCGATCATATCCTCGATCTGATCGGTGCCCAGCAGCACCACCATAAGGTTCTTGTTGGTCTTGTTCAGCACCATGCCCTTGTCGAATTCGTTGAAATGGATAATGACGACGTTTTCCTTCTCTCCGTTGTCGCCATCCATTTCCGCTGAGGAAAAGCCCTTGATGGTTACCGCTTTCGGTTCGGGGAGGTCTTCTTTTTTGAGGTACTTGCTGGGAAACATTGCATTGATTGAGGTCATTTCTTCATACTCCTGTCTGTGGATTTCGTATTCGTATCGGTCAGAGTCATTCACTTGTCGGTGCCTGTCTTGACTGTGTACGGCTAGGAGTATAAGCTACGTATACACACAACGCAAGCCCGACAGGAGAAATAATTGTGAGTGAGCTACAGGAACTGAAAACCGAGCGGCTGAGCCAGTTTATCCGGCCCAGTCTCAAGCAACAGCTAAAGCGGGTCGCTGACCGGAAGGGGCTCAGCATGGCGGAGCTGACCGAACGGGCCTTGGTGGCCTATCTGAAGAGGGTAAGCAAATGAGCATAGGCTGGTGTGGTATCCCTCCCCTGCTGGAGGGCGTAACGAAAAAGGGGGCCGGCAAGTGCAACAACCAGGCCCATGGTGACACTACCACCCATACCCGCCACAAGGTGACCGGCGGCAATCACGGGCTGAACCGGCATGAGGTGAAGAAAGTGGAGGCGATGATCCTGGCCGGTGAGAACCGGGACTTCATTTGCCGGCAAATGTGTATTACTCGTCAGCATCTGGCCTGGATTGCCAAACGGATCAAGCCGGAGGGGAAATGACATCTCATGATCTATTTACCGCCGGCCGTAATGGGCTCATACCTGACGAGGTTATGGACCTGATATGGGAGATATCTCGAATCCCCATGCCGGTCGCTGGTCGGATCGGGATTGCCCCCGATCCCGACCTGGACCCCTTTGAACGTGCCCGCTTCTGGGTGCACCAGTCGGTCGATTACAACGCACAGGCCGCACATCTTGAAATTAAAGACATGGCAGAAACTGCCAGGCGCTCTGCAAGTGCAAAGCTGGGCTGGACTAAAAGGCGGAGGAAATGATCCTGGCCGGTGAGAACCGGGACTTTATCTGCCGGGCCTATGACATCACCCGGGCCCATCTGGCCTGGATTGCCAAACGGATCAAGCCGGAGGGGAAATGAATGAGTTGGCTCTTTTCGCAGGCGCTGGTGGCGGCATACTCGGCGGACACCTGCTCGGATGGCGAACCGTATGCGCAGTGGAGCGTGATGCCTACGCCGCAGGGGTTCTGGCGCAACGACAAAATGATGGAACCCTCGAACCTTTCCCGATTTGGTCCGAAATTACGACTTTTGACGGCCGACCATGGCGAGGCCGTGTTGATGTCATTTCTGGCGGCTTTCCCTGTCAGGACATCAGTGTTGCCGGAAAGGGTGCCGGCATCGAGGGAGAGCGATCAGGACTCTGGGCCGAAATGGCGCGGGTGGTACGCGAGGTACGACCCCGCTACGTGTTCGTGGAGAACAGCCCAGCGCTCACTGGTCGAGGACTGGGAAACGTACTCGGAGACCTGGCCGCGCTCGGGTATGACTGTCGCTGGACATGCCTATCTGCTGCCGAATGCGGCGGCGTTCACCTACGCGACCGAATCTGGATTTATGGTTCCAACGCCAGGGAAAAACGAAAGCAAGGGGGCCAGGCGAAACAGGTATTCAGGTTCCCCAGAATTCCGTGGGACCAAGATGTCGGAAGCATTGAGGACTTGCGAAACAGACCCGATATATGCGACTCCTTGCTTATGCGAAACCGTAATGATGTGGCCTTTGCAGTGGACCGTATTTCAGCCATTGGCAATGGACAAGTTCCAATTGTGGCAGCGACAGCATGGGAGATATTAAGCAATGAGACGAGCCGCGAAGGTGGATGACAATCAGGCCGCAATGGTCGCCCGCTTCCGTAAGTGGGGCGCGACCGTACAGCCCCTGCATGCGGTGGGTGAGGGCTGTCCCGACCTGCTGGTGGGCTTTAGGGGCCAGAACTGGCTGGTGGAGGTCAAGGACGGCAAGAAAAGCCCCTCCCGGCGCTGTCTGACGGCCGAGCAGGAGAAGTGGCACGGTGAATGGCGCGGGCAGGTCTGCATTATGGAGACCCTGGCGGACGTGGACCAGTTTATGGAGCTGGCGGCGGCGAATATACGGGAGGACAAGGCATGAGCCCCACACTATCCACCCTCTGGCTGGCCCTGCACGCCGGCATGGCCCAGACCACCCTGGACTACAACACCCAGCATAACGACGGCTGGGCCGCCCTGGAGGCAGGCCGCGGTGCCTGGTCTGTGATGGTCATGGACTTCCAAGCCCTGGACTTCTCCACCACTGCCGAAGGCGCCAGCCAGGCCAAGGGTGTGGAGACCTACAACATCGACTACGAGGCGCAGGCCCTGGCCCTGTGGTGGACACCTTTCCGGCTCGATCACGGCCCCTGGGGGCTCTCAAGCGGTCTGGGAGCCGTTCTGGTGCGGGATCAGGTCACGTTCCATACCGAGTCCGTGGAATCGACCCGGACGGGCTACGAACAGGCCCTGGGGCTGCGTCTGGAGGCGTCCTACCGGGTTACGGATGCGGTGGACCTGCTGGGCGGGTTTGCCTACTACGCGGGCTGGGAGATCGACGGGAATGGGGCCTATGAGCAGGACCCGAATCCCCGGGTGTTCAGCCTGGGGGCGCGGTGGCGGTTCTAATCAACTGAGCGAGGAAGAAAGATGGAAATTGGAACAATTAAAACTTGGCACCTGAAAGAGCGCATCAAGTCTCTTGAAGTTGAATTGGAGCAGGTCAGGAAAGAGCGCGTCAAGTCTCTTGAAGTTGAATTGGAGCAGGTCAGGAACGAACTGAAGAATCTTCCCAGGATCTCGCCGTGCCCGCACTGCGGGAAAGTGGGGAGGATAATTTCGTCTTACGACGATGACGATTACGACCACAGCAAGAATGAAAGTTTCGCCGTCAATTGTGATGCCACGATTGGTGGCTGCGGCGCTACGGGTGGATACGCGCCAACGGTGCACGATGCGGCAGAGAAGTGGAACAAACGGACGGATAAGGAATGAGCAGCGCCCTGCTCCTGGCCCTGGTGCTGGCGGGGGACGGGCAGGTAGCCGCCCCTGCCGCCCCCTACCCAGGAAGCGCACTGCCAAAAGAAAGCCCCCGATCCGGGGGAGGAAAGGGGGCTTAGGTGTTGCAAGCATTTAACTTGCTAGTGTAACGTGTGAGGCGACTAGACCCACGGCGCAGAGAGTACCACGTACCACTCCCCCCGTGAAGTCCTAAGTCAAAACCTTTCAGCCTGGTCGGATATTTAACGGCGGCGGGCTGATCGTAAACGCGGCTACCGTGGGATCCAGCAACAGCCGCACCACCGAGAGCGAACCGGGACTAGGGTGGGCTGGGCTCCTGGCAACAGGGGTAAAGCGTGACCGGGTGGCTATCTCCCAAGGA